>Ga0209340_1000125_pt1 | contig 107948 bp, 98 predicted proteins | sample EPASupsiteSAE323_FD_187266 | JGI IMG/M metagenome (GOLD analysis project Ga0209340, IMG submission 187266) | Bioremediated contaminated groundwater from EPA Superfund site, New Mexico - Sample SAE3-23 (SPAdes) (version 2) | ecosystem: Environmental > Aquatic > Deep subsurface > Groundwater >...
ACCGCCGACATCCTGCTTGTAAGGCAGGCGCTCTCCCAGCTGAGCTAATCGCCCATATTGAATAGTAATGGCGGAGCGAGTGGGATTTGAACCCACGCAGGCCTCACGACCTCTAACGATTTAGCAAACCGTCCTCTTCAGCCACTTGAGTACCGCTCCATCTTGAAAACCCAAAATGTCGTCTCCTAATATGTCCAAACCTGCACTCAGCAGGTGGGCATCCTGAGATATGTTTTTGCCCTCCACCCTAAGATGGCTCGACAGCTGCATACCATTGAATTCCCGATATATAAAAGTAGGTTGGACATATCTAAGATAACATTTCATTTCAGGCAAGTTTTTGTAAGTGAATTTTGGTGACCCCGGCAGGATTCGAACCTGCGGCCTTTTGATTCGTAGTCAAACGCTCTATCCAGCTGGGCTACGGAGTCAATTACTACATAATTTATTTTACGTCGGATAGATATAATATCATTTTAAAAACATTATGTCAACTAGTTTTAGAGAGATAACTGTTAGGTCATCCGGCTAATTTGATAGGTGAGACGTGAGGACGTTCCTTTTACTTCATACTCATCTTAGCAGAATCAAGAAAGGAACTTCCCCTTGCCTCACCTGAAAATGATACATTTTTATGGATTCCTTCACTCTGGCACATGCAAGTGTCTTAGCGATGCATCAAGAATAACTACACGAATAGTGCTCCCACCCTCTGATAACTTTATGGCTTGAGAGTTAAGTGCTGTAGTGAGACTTTCTAGATCATGATGAAAAGCTTTACGTCGCCGCGAATCTTTTTTATCCCATTGTGGGCAATTAAACCAACCCACTAAATAAATTGCATGCTTGCAGTCATTGTCCTTAATATACTTTCCAAGTAACTGAGTCTCCATTGCCGTTGTAAGTTCATCATGCCAACAGCCCTTCGCCTCCACGATGACTTTTACTATATCATGCGAATTAATATTTGATATAGCGTCTATATGAATATCGGTGCGTTCTCCTTCCACGCCGCTACGGTTTGAGCGAATCTCTACCTCGCGGTTAAGAATAATACCCCGATTGGCAAGTTCATCCCTCAATTGCGATACGATGAAGTCCGAGAAATCATTCTCCCACTTCGGTCGCTTTACGACTTGATCCCAAAGAAAGGGGGCCAGTGGTGTCTCACCTTGTAATTTTGATTGAATTCGTTGAAATGCTTCTGTTACGACATCTAGTAGCTGGTCTCCATCTTTAACCAGTCGTGAATTACTATTCTGAACCAGAGATAGAACCTCTTGAGGACTAGGGGGAATCCATGCCTTTTCCACACGAATTTTTTTTGCTTTTTCTAGAGAAGAGGCTAACCAATCCAATTCTGGCAACTCGCGTAAAATTCGTTCAATCGATTCACAGGATAGGTCGTTTCCTCGTAATTTGAGAGTCTCAAGAATACCATCCCGAAAACGAACCATCTGATCTCTGGCCGTTGGATGAAACACTCCATCATGATATGGATCTTCTTTATAAGGAAAGTACGTTGCCAGCCATACATAAAGATCAGCCAACTGTATCTCCGATAATTTTTCTGTGAATGATGCCTTATATTCAAAAGATCCGGCTACTTGAAGCATAAGGGTTTTCCCAAATTCTATATCAGGCATTATCTTAGTCCAGATAAAATCCCATTCATTAACATAAGAGTGAAATAATAGAACAAAAGTTGCAATTAATGCCTTCTCCTTATTGGAATTATAAGCTAGCTTTCTTGAATATATCAATGCCTCATCGAACTTCCTGTCAATCAACTTGCATAACAGGCTCGATAAAGTGTTAATCGTAATTGCCTTTCCCTTCGCTTTTTTAAGTAGAAAAAGGCATAGAGTTTTATCCCAACAAAGATCAAACTTATCAAGAAAATCAAGATTTCCGCTCTGCTTATTTTCGTTATCAATATATTTTCCCAAGCATTTATAGACTTGTTGAGGCACCTTATTATAAACGCTTTGAATAAGCTGTTGGTGCATTGGCATATTATCGCGATCCGCCCATATAGGATACTGGACAATGATCGTCACCCACTTCTCCCAAATAGTCAATGGTAATAGATCATACGTTTTTACAGCATGGATTTTCAGATAAAACAGGGCTTTATATGCCGCACTATCAGTTTGATAAAAGGTGCTCGGATCATTACTTACTTTAGGCTTTTGCGTCAAAAGATATGATTCCGCAAAGTCTGCAAACTTCTCTTTAGTAGGTTCATCTAGCAAAGCCCATCCTGGTAAAGTAGTAATGTCTGTAGCATATGTATCTGCATGGCTGCCATCCTCTCTGAAGGCCAGCCAATAGGTCAATGTCCACCAAATATCCTTGCCTTGTTCAAGTTGGTCTAACTGTTCTTTGATAAGTTTAACTATATTAAATTTAGAAGCATTCGATTCGGCTTTTCTCCTCTTTTCGTATTTCTTCTCAGATTCATAATGTTCTCTTGCAATACGCGCTTGATCAGAAGCTAAATTTACCGCCTCAAAGCTCCTTGAGAAAATATCCGCAAGACTCGGAGTGGTTTTGTAGATATCATAAATTTTATCCGTTATGTCATACGAACTTCCTGACCAGTTCCAAAGCCAGTTAAGAAGATGTGCCCATAAGCGTTGCTGCCCTATTGGTCCGTAAAAGGTTTGAGTAACTTTGACAAACAGCCACTCGATATCGTCAACAGAAACCAACGGGGGGTTGGACATAATTAATTCATAGCCATCACTTTTTTCATTGTCAAGCATAGACACTAATTTTTCTATAAGTAGCCGACGTTTCGTATTATCTTCTGCACTAAACTTAAAGGGATCGTCCCTATACCTGTCCCCTATAATATCCTCATGCGATTTGATCCTCCGTAATACAATTTTTGCAAAAAGATCAAGTACTCCGGGAGTTTCTATATCTGCCCAAGCATAGCGTAATATATTATCCGGCAACTGCTCAAAACGTGGGGCCAAATGCCGGCGCTCTTCGGGTTGATCGAGGACCCACTGTAGTGCTACCGGTAGATCACTGGGGCTAAGTCCTGGAACTAATTTTTCAGAAAGAAATCCCGTATAGCCACCTGAATAGTTAGACCGTTTCGGTGGAGTTAGAACGCTGAAAACTTCTTCTGCAGTCAAATGCTCTGGCCAAGTTGCAGTAAGAGCATAACCTCGTATTTGATCGGCGCTATCTATGGTGTCCTCATGGATTAATGTTTTTAACCGCGCTCGTTCAGCGGATTCTGCAACTCGAGAGACTACGAATGCCGCCATCGATCTAATATTAACAGACTCTTTAATATTGAGTGCAACATCCACCAGTAAAGATCCTAACTCTTGCAAGCAACATGCTTCAGCAATAAACATTGCTTCGATTCTTACATTCTCATTTGCGTTATGGTCTGTGATATAAGGCCGAATCTGATCACCCAGAGCAGCGTGCTTCAACCGATCATAGCGAAGACTGGTCCTCATGCCGAAGTCTACAGCATTCGAAGCTGCGATGCGAGACAGGTATAACTCGTTCAAGGCAAACTTCTGAGATTCGGTAGTAACGGTAATATCACCTAATAATAATATTTCTGGTTCATTTTGCATTATGATTTCGAATATCCTGCGATTCATTACCGCTATCCAAGCAGCAACAGAATAGAGTTTGGGAATTAATCTACCTTCAGGTCGAGCTATCAAGCTTAGAATTCTATTTTCGTCAACAGAATGACGAATCAAATAGTCCGCAGCTAAAAACTCCCCGTATGTTTGATGAGACCATCCCATCTGATTTTGTCCCCGCGCGGAAAAAAGACCTGTTGCAAGAGTTTCCATGACAGAATGTTGATCAACTAATATAGGTTGGCCATCAAGTTCATCAAAGCCAAATATTGTTTCTATGGGCATAGCACCATCGGGCATATTTCCATCGTCAGGCAGTGTCCACAGGGTAGAATTGTTGCTGAACATAAGAGCTGTAGCCATTCTTCCAGCAATAATCAACTTTTGTTGACTTGGGAGTTGACCGGCTGTTTTTTTACCGCGTCTTAGTTCATTAACCTCATCACATAATCTTAGGCTTCCTTGTTGGTACATTTCCACCTGATTTTTAGGCAATTCTCCGATCCTTTTGAATCGATGAATAAGAGTAAGTAAAGTAATCGGACGAGCAGCGAAAGCTGTAATTCCCGTTGAGAATATTCCCTCCATAAATGTTTTAACATCAATGTCTTCATCTGTAGCTGACTGCAGAACATCTCCACGACGAAGCGGCATTAATTCTATAATTTTTACAGTATCCTTTTGATAAAGCTTTAATAGACCTTGTTCTAATACCGCTGGCCAATAGCCTGTCCGACAAACAATCCTTAAGAAGAGACGTTCGAGCGGTAATGAACCGAATTCATCTAACAAAAAACTTGTTAATGTTTCAACTCGAATTAGGCATTCATCAAAACTTTCCAGTGTCAGATAGAGTATGCTATCTCCGTCAGCGCGCCACGCCTTGATTTCATTGCTTTGGAAAACTTTTCTTTCGAACCGCTCAACGCTATCATAGCTGCTCAAGTTTATAACCAGACTTTGAACATCCTCCCGACTTACTGCACTAATGAGTTCCTCATTCCGTTTGACCTCAGACGATTTTCCGAGTCCTGGTTCTCCTAATAATATTAAGCATGGATATGAAGCAAACTCTTCAATACGTTTTACGTCAGGATTGAAAATTGTACCCCACTTGCCATCTGGATCTTGAATAAAACCATTATCAAAATTCACGTTACCTTCGCGTGGACACCAGAATCGTTGCCAATTATATTTCAAAGAGGGCATTGAGTTCACGTCCCTTCACACTAATACTTGTTAAAGTTAGATTCGCAGTTTTTTATCATATTTCCTTTCTTAATGCAAAAAATACGTACTGTAAGCAACATATCATTGTACTCAGAAACAGTTGTAATCAGTTTCGTAATCCCACAAACTCAATGATATTCCTAACCTGCCAGTTCTCAGTTTAATTATCAGATAATTCGATCATATATGTAACTTTTATTTAATCTACTATCTCTGTGAATTATATATTGTGCCAAACTAGTGACATGGATTTTTCGTGTGAAAGTACACACTTTTACTCGAATCATCTCTCCTCCACGATACCCCCCATGAAAAAATCGCTCAAACCGAAGTCTGAGCGAACATAATGAGCGACACGTTCCTAAGTGAAAAGCTTAGGCATTGGCAATATTGCCAAGAGAACTGACATCTCGATTAATCAAACGATAGGGTAACGATCTTCAAAATCATGACTATATGATTAGTATAACCTGCGTGGAGGAAATGGAGCACATAACATATCAATTGCTTTATCAGTCTCATCGCACACTATAAGCTGAGCATCTAAAGCGTCTATATAGTGCGTTGCCTTTCGCATCGCACTAGGGTTGTTATTATCAACAAATGACATTACATGTTCTTTTATCTTTATAATCGATTGGCGAAGGTTATCGTTGTTCTTCTTCTCTTTTACTGGATCAAATTTATGTCCAAGCCCCCCAATGATAAAGGAATGGGATAGACGTTGAAAAGGGAACAAAGCTGTAACCGTTCCGTCTGCCTTTACCATACGGGAGAACATTTCTTTTACGCAAGGATCACCGTGCTCAGCCACATAGTCACATACTGATTGATCAACTTCAACGAAAGGTGTTCCACGCTCATCAGCTTCACGCTTAAAGGCGCTAACATTTGCCTCTTTCAAATATGCTTCCTGATAGCCTGATCCGATAAAAAGGTCATCGTCATGATAAATTAGTCCCTTCGTGATATAACCCCTACACATTATACCTTTGTGCAAAAGCATAATGACAGCACCCCAACAATGATTAACTAAGTTAATTACACCGGCAGGAGATACTTCACTTGATACAACAACACAATCTGATACTTGATTTAACTTAAAATCTAGATCACGTTGAATATATTTGCTTTGCGGACACATGGTTGGACCGTGTTTTTCATACCTTCTCCGATCATCGGGAGTGCCTAATTCTTTTAGCATATCAACTATTTCAGGCAAAGGCATTCCTAAACCACTTTCCGCAGCATGTACCATTTGTTTAAAACCCAGAACATCTACAAATGCAATAAACTTCTCCTTGAATTGCATAGTTCACTCTCCCTGCTATATGAATTTCTATGTTCAATTTATTTTTATTAACGAGACTTTCCATTTGAGCGATTAAGACTATCTATCTGTAGTCTTTTTTATAATAACCGATAAATCAACCACCACAGTCTAGTTCGTTTATTTAAGAGAGGGTACGAAACACGATATTTAGTACTTCAACACCAATGCTAGCTTCTTCTGCTGCAATAACGAGTTTATCTCGCAGTTCTCGCCCTGGATGAATTAGATTGCGAAATTCTCTAAGACCGTGAGAAAATTTAGCAATGGTTTCAGTGGATAAAATATCTAGCTTCCCTGAAATCTCAATAATATCATTTAACTGCCATTTTTCAAGAGGTAATGACTTCGGGTGAAGCTTTTCGGCTCTTCTCGTAATAAGACGATCCAATAGAAGTCCTTCTAAAATTGATCCACTCAACACTAAAACGGTCTTGATGCTTCCTGCTTTTAAAGCCGCCTCTAGTTCCAATAAGTCTCGTTTAGCTATTGTACGTAATTCCGGAGACGACATACAATCCACTTGTTCACTATTGATACGACAACCTGTAAGAAAGTCATGCTCGGCACTGTTGGCTAAATAAATCGGGAATAATACTGCAGAGTCAGCTTCAACCCACCGCCATAATTCCGCTTTAAGGGTATTTAAAGAATGAATCCATCCATTAAAAGGTGGCTTAGAGAATTCTGTCATTATTATAGAATATGTATATTCAAGCACTTTTTCCATAAACGATTCAAATTCAACCTTCTCTTCTTCTGGCGCTCGATGTTCCATAAAATAAATACTAGCTCGCTTCATAACTTCTTGTCCATTTTTTTGCAATTCGATAAACACCTGTTTCTCCCATCGAACTAGGACCTAATAAATTCCGACGGCTCATATCACTGAATAAAGCATTTCTTGCATCTAATAATTGCTGAATGAGTTCTTGCTCTAAATCCCTGCGAACTTTTTTGGCGGGTAATTATTGCAGTTGTAAAAATGGCATATATTCTCTCCTCTTATTTTTTATAAACTTTTTGCAGCAGGACCCAAAAATCTTGTGATATAACGTTTCAGCCTCCATTCCTGTCCGTTGAGACGATTTTTATTTTCCTAGCTAAAATCATAACTCTATTATTTAATGCACTTACTTCGAAATTGATTTTGGAAACATTCTTAGTTTGTTTCTCTACATTACAAATTTTTTCTTTAACATCTGTAACTTCAGATTTCATCTCTTGCACTTCTTTTAGCAGTTGTTGTAACATCTTCTTTTCTTCGCTGATTTCTTCTTGGACTTTATTTAATTCTTCTGGTTTAACATCATCTTTTACCAATGAATAATATTCAGTTACTGCGCGAAACAAGAATAGTGAAATTCCAAACCCCCATAATCCCTTTGGGCCTATAATGTTTACTATATATTTTGCTATTTCAATCGTTTCTTTATCGGCTGCATTTTCTCCATAAGAAAAAAATGCAAAATAATAAATAACCAAAGGGGTGATCGATGCTAAAAGAGCAATCCAAGTAGTAAGAAATTTGCAGTCAGCAATTTGCTCAGTAACTTGTTTCTTATAACATTTAATAAAATTACCCATAATAAATATAGGGGAAAATAAAACTATTGTTGCTACTATAAAATTCAGTAATGGTCTTAGACGTAATAGATCTTCTGTATTCAATATAAAATTGATCCCATTTAGAAATATAGTTACCCCGCATACTATATTCCAATATACCACAGTAAAAATAAAATTAAATACTACAATCCAAACTTGCTTTAAAAAAGCTGACTGAGTATCTAAAAAGAAATCTTTTAAATGCTGTTTTATTATTTTTACAAGCATAAATGGGTAGCACATATATATAATTCCTACAAAACAATATACTACTGCTTGAGGATTATTTTGCGGGTCGTTTTTCATCAAAGAAGACAAAACTAATAATATGTACGAACAGATGAAAGCAATACACCCTATCACGCCCCAATTTAAGTTATTTCTATAAGGCTTGCCCAAAATACATGTTTTTAACCTCTTAGAAACTTTCATAACATCACTCATTTCTTTTTTTACATTGTTCAACATTCTGTATATATATACCTTCTATTATTTCATGTTGCGAAACAATCAAAGTTTACTCATTTATCGTTCTATCACCAGCATAAAAAAAGTAGCCACCCTCCGGCAACTACCTAATCAAAACACTATCCCAGCACCCACACACCTCCCCACCCGTTAGAAAGTGTCAAGGTCGCTCCATATTTCTTTCGATTCATTATTTTTGATCATAGTGAAACTTTGCCTTATTACCATATTAATACCTCGCTTAAAAAAATTTCGCATCGGCCCCATTTTCTTTCTATATCACTTTCTTTTAAAATTGCGCCTTTCTTGGCATCTTACCTTTAAAGCGAATAGCCAGTAGTTTGTAATCGCCTATAGATTTACTCGTATAGCTCTTGTGCATATTTTTTAAAACATGATGTGGAAATATGCTATTTGGGTCTAAATTCCATACTTCTATATGAAAGTTCTTCAAAATTTTCATCTTCACTAAAAAAATCAGTTAAACCAAACTCTAAACGAAAATTCAATCTACCTATAAAATTATAACTATATAAACTTCCAAATTTCATGGGGTGTCGAACAAATCCCCGAATCTCATATAAATACACGAAACTAAGAGGATATTCGTGTAACAGTTCGAGTTTCGTGTATCTGTATGACACCCTACAAATGTTCGCCCCCTAAAATCAACGTCTACGAAAACATAAAAACACACTAGTTAATTTTAGCAAAACCCACAACACCTTTGATATCAAGCCTCTCGACGCTCAATCAAAGCAACCGACTCAACATGATAAGTCATCGGAAACATATCAACAGGCTGAATCTCCTTCGTCACATAGCCAAGCTCCGCTAGCACTGCTACATCTCTTGCGAGTGAGGCAGGATTACAGGATACATATACAATCCGCTGTGGCTCCATTGCTGCAAAGGTTTCTAGTACCTTTCTCTCGCAGCCTGCTCGCGGAGGGTCAACAACGATAACCTCTGGGCGCAGTCCTTGTTTAAACATGCGGGGCATAATGTGGATGGCATCGCCTACTGTGAATTCTACATTATTTACGTTATTAAGTTCCGCATTGCGCCAAGCGTCTTGAATGGCGGGCTCTACAATCTCAATGCCATAGACTTTTGCTGCTTTTTCTGCTAAGAATAGGGTAATTGTACCTGTGCCACAATAAGCATCAATCACCGTTTCTGTTCCTGATAAACGGGCATATTCGACAGCTTTACTATAAAGGACCTCTGCTTGTTTGGTATTGACTTGAAAAAAAGACTTAGCTGAAATATTAAAGGTAAAGTTACCTAATTTATCCGTAATGGTATCCCTGCCCCACAATGTTTTGGTTTGGTTACCCATAATCACATTGGTTTGTTTGGAATTTACATTATGTATAATGCTGACTAGTCCCGGTATCCTTTGGCGTAGCTTTTCAATAAGCATTTCTTGTTGTGGCAGCGTTGGTGTTGCGGTGACGAGCACCACCATGACTTCATCGGTAGCTATGCCAACTCGTCCTAAGACATGACGCATCGCGCCACGGCCAGTCTCTTCATCATAAGTACTAATACCTAGCTCGGTTACTAGCTCTTGTACTGTTTGCGCTACTTTATTATTAGCGTCATGCTGGATTAAACAATGCTCCGTATTGATGATCTGATGGGTTCCTTGAGCGTAGCAGCCTACTGCTACTTTTCCATCCACCGTACCAATGGGAAACTGCATTTTGTTACGATAATACCAAGGTTCCTCAGCACCGATAGCTTTATGTATGATGACATCTTCGATTTTACCAATGCGCTGAATGCTATTGACTACGGTCTGGCGTTTTAATAGGAGTTGTTCTTCGTAGTCCACATGCTGTAATTGACAGCCGCCACATTGATAATAGATTGGGCATTTAGCTAGGCAGCGGGAAGGGGATGCTGTTTTTACAGCTTTTAGCTTTCCTTTTGCATAGGTCTTTTTTACTTCTGTAATCTTTACCTCAATAGTTTCCCCAGGCAAGGCATAGGGTACAAAGATAGTAAATCCTTCATACTTGCCGACCCCTTCCCCACTATGCCCGAGACTGGCAATCTCTACTGTGTAGATATTATTTTTGCTGACAGGTATCTTATGTTTTTCCATTGTTCTTTCACCTTTCTATTTATAACACATGATAAGGGGCACCCTAGGGCACCCCTTACTATTAAGAAGTTGTTTTGCTGTCCTCAGCTGATTTGCTTAATTTAATAAAATGATCTGTATATTCTTTTAGTTGCTTACTTACCAAATCGTGTATGCTACCAACAGGATAAGTACCATCACTGCATTCACCAGCTGGTACATCTGTTAAGATTTCAATTCCTTGATCAATGGTTTCCACTGGATAGATGTGAAACTGCCCTTGGCCTACTGCTTCTATCACTTCATCATTCAAAGCCAGTTCATTTACATTTTGATGGGGAATCATGACGCCTTGTTCTCCTGTTAAACCTTTCATCTTACATACATTAAAGAAGCCTTCTATTTTTTCCGTAACACCACCAATGGGTTGTATTTCCCCTTTTTGATTCACGGAACCGGTTACGGCAATGTATTGTTTGATAGGCACATCGGCTAAGCTGGATAATAAAGCATATAATTCGGTACTTGATGCACTATCCCCATCCACCCCGCCATACAGTTGCTCAAAAGTGATGCTAGCGGTTAAGGCTAAGGGAGTTTTCTGCGCAAATTTTTCTCCAATATATCCGCTTAAAATGAGTACCCCTTTGGAATGACTAGTACCGCTCATTTTGGTTTCCCTCTCAATATTTACAATGCCGCCCTTACCCATATAAGTATTGGCTGTAATCCTTGAAGGTTTACCAAACATATATTCACCAACGGACATGACTGCCAGACCATTGACTTGACCAACTTTTTTGCCCTCTGTATCAATCATGAGTTTTCCATCAGCAAAGAGTTCTTGCCAGTGTTCCTCATATTTATTAGAGCGATAGTTTTTCTCTGTGATGGCTTGTTTTACATGCTGACCGGTAACGATATCGCTCTCGTCCATAGTAGCCCAAATATCGGCTTCACATAAAATTTTAACGATTTCGCTGAAACGAGTTGTTAATTTTTTCTGACTGCCTGCTAAGCGACAGGAGTACTCTACCATTTTTGCTACTGCCGAACGATCAAAATGTTTTAGAGATTTTTGTAGCACTGTCGAGCTAATAAAACGTGCCATTTTTTGAATATTATCTATATTACTTTCCATTTGTGTATCAAAATCAGCATGAATTTTAAATAGCTTAGCAAAATCTTCATCATGATTATACATTAAATAATATAGATAGGGATTACCAATCAGAATAACCTTCACGTCAATGGGTACAGGTTTTGGTTTTAACGATGCCATCGCTGTCATACCATATTGTTCACTTAGATTTTCTACAAATAGTTTTTGAGTTTTCAAAATGCGTTTTAAAGCTTCCCAGGCCCCTATATTCGTCAACACATCGCGGGCATTTAAAATTAAATATCCTCCGTTGGCTTTATGAAGGGCCCCTGCCTTAATCATAGTAAAATCCGTACTCATCATACCCATACGAGTTTCATATTCTACCCTTCCCACTAAATTATAATAGGTAGGATTGGATTCTACAATAATAGGTGCCCCTTTTAATTCTCGATTATCAACTAGTAAGTTGACTTTATATTTATCACGAATGGCTTCTTGGTTATTTTTTTTCAGAAAAGCAAACGGATTGCTTTGTTCATCTTCTCCACTACTCGCCTTAAAGTCGTTAATATTTTTTACGGCATCTTGTTTGATGGCCTCTAAATATTCTACCACATCCGTATGTTCCTGGTATTTACTTTTTACTTCCTCAATTAGACTGCCAGCTGCAAAAAGGCCTACTTTGCCATCTAGTTTGCGTATTTCTTCGCGCATTTCCCGTTCTAGTTCTTGCATCCGCCGAACGACTTCCATGGCCTTTTCATGAACCATCAATATTTTCTTTTCTATTTTTTCCTTTTCTTCTTTGTCTAATTGTTGAAATTCCTCAGGAGGCATGGCTTTGCCATCCGCCATAGGAACACCAATGAAGCCCGTCGTTGACCACTGAGGCATTATGCCATTTTCTTCAGCCTTATCGTTAAAGGAATCAATGATGACAGAGCGTCGCTCTTGAAATCTTTTGATAATATCATTTTTAGATTGTTCATAATCATCACTGCTAAAGATTTTGCCAACTTCAGTTTTAATGTCTTCAATCAGTTCTTCCATATCTTTACAAAATTCTGTCCCTTTACCTGGGGGTAACAATAAGGCTATTGGTTGACTGCTATTTTTAAAATTATTGACATAGCACCAATCTCCAGGGACTGGTTTCTTGGCTGCAATTTTCCCTACAGCCGCTTTGGCATAGGTGATTTTTCCAGTACCTACCAACCCTGAAATAAAAATATTATATCCCTGATTTTTAGCGAACAAACCAAACTCCACTGCCTTAACAGCTCGTTTTTGTCCAAGCATAACATCAAGCGGTGAAATATTTGCCGTTGTATCAAAATCAAACATATTTTCATCACACATAAAACGGAGCTCACTTACAGGAAGTTCAAGATATGTTGTCATGATATTGCTCCCCTCTTCACTTCTGACTTATGTTGTGTGTATAACACTCTTTTTACTCTTCGACTATTTTGCTTAAAATACCTTTTCTTTTTAATAAATTGTCCCAATATTAGGTATTTTTCTTTATATAATATTCCTACGTTTTTATGAAGGACACACAGCTTCTTTACAGAAAGGATATCCCATAAAATAGCATTATTATCTTTGAAGTATTAAGTACACAATGAGCAACCATCCCACTGATTAATGATCCTGTCCAATAATAAAGAAGCGCTAAGCCTACTCCAACGATCATCATTTCTCCCAGCCAATACACATTAAAGTGCATAAAGGCAAAAACTAGTGAACTGCCAATTGCCCCACCCCAAACACCCCACCTTTCCTTCATCGGCAGGAAGGTAAATAGGCGATAGAGAATTTCTTCTGCAAAAGGTGCGAGCATTCCCGCTAAGAGCAAAGGTACCAGCAGGTCACGCCATGTTTTTGCATTTTCTACCTGCACCACCAGGGGATGCTGGGTTGGTGTTATATAAAGCATAGTTGCAAAGATCCTTTCACTAAAGGTGCTGATGCATAGTAAGATAAAACCAACAGCGACGCCTTTTAGAATATTACTTCCTAAATGATGAAAGGATAAACCTAGATTTTTAAAATCACCACCATACTTATTGACCGTTAACCAGACCAAAGCCAGTACTACCAAACGATCCGTCACTTCTACAATAAAGGGTGTAACTGTAAATATGAGGGGGTATAACAACCGAACAAAAAATAAACCGATCACCAAACGCAATATGTGAAGTGTAAATACCGTAGTAAGATTCCAAGATACTTTGGCATGGAGCATATTTTTTACCTCGTCATTATAAATAGCTATCAATACCATTATGCACGAGCATCTCGCCTTTCATCCTTGGAAAAAATCGGTTTTCACATAAAGAAAAGAGTGCATTAACGCACTCTTTTAAAAATGAACTTTAGTGACTAGCCTTGTAATCTCTCCCGAAGCAGGCTATTCACCATATCAGGATTGGCTCTTCCTTTGGTTTGTTTCATAATCTGTCCGACCAAGAAACCAATAGCCTTATCCTTACCTGCATTAAAATCAGCTACGGATTGAGGATTGGCAGCAATTACAGCATCAACAATCCCAATAACTTCACTACTATCGGAAATCTGTACCAAACCTTTTTCTTTTACAATAACCTCTGCATCTTTACGGCTGGTCCACATGTCTTCAAAAACAGCTTTGGCTATTTTATTGGATATAGTACCTTTTTCAATTAAAGCAATAAGGTCTGCCAATTGCTTCGGCGCAACGGGGCATTCCAAAATGCTAATACCTTCATTATTAAGATGTTTAGAGACTTCACCCATAAGCCAATTGGCCACAGTTTTTGCATCGGCATTACATCCAACGCTTTGGTCGAAATAGTCCGCCATAGCTTTACTAGTTGTAATTACCGCTGCATCATATTCAGAAAGGCCATAGCCATCCATCAGACGCTGTTTCCGTGCATCTGGCAATTCTGGCAAATTTAGGCGAATTTCTTCCACGGTAGCAGGATCAACGATGATAGGTACCAAGTCTGGTTCAGGCAAATAACGATAGTCATTGGCCTGTTCCTTACTCCGCATAGAAAGGCTAATGCCTTTGGCTTCATCCCAAGTGCGAGTTTCCTGGACAACACGCCCACCCTCTTCTAGTACTTCTTCCTGACGCATTGCTTCGTATTCAATACCTCTTTGTACAGAACGGAAGGAATTGAGGTTTTTCATTTCTGCTTTTGTACCAAGGGTCGTAGTACCACGAGGACGAAGAGAGATATTGGCATCACAACGCAGACTGCCTTCTTCCATCTTACAGTCGGACACATCTAAATATTCTAAAATTGCTTTCACTTTTTCCAAGTATGCTCTTGCTTCTTCCGCAGAGCTCATATCTGGCTCAGAAACGATTTCAAGAAGTGGCACTCCCGTACGATTGTAATCCACTAATGCGGAATCAGAACTTGTAATGGTAGCCCCAGAATGGACGAGTTTTCCAGCATCTTCTTCCATATGAACCCGAGTAATACCAATGCGTTTCTTTTCCCCATTGACTTCAATATCCAAATGTCCATTGACTGCTATAGGCAGGTCATATTGACTTGTCTGAAAATTTTTCGGCAAATCAGGATAATAATAGTTCTTACGATCGAATTTACTAAAAGGTAAAATTTCACAGTTTAGAGCTAAACCTACCCGAACAGCAAACTCTACCACTTTTTCATTGATTACCGGCAATACACCTGGCAGTCCAAGGCATACTGGGCAAACATTGGTATTTTGCTCAGAACCAAATTTGGTACTGCAACCGCAGAAAATTTTAGAATGAGTCTTAAGTTCAGTGTGAATTTCCAGTCCAATTACGATTTCATAATCCATTTATTTTACCTCCAATAGGGGTGCAAATCCCTTGTGGTAGTCATTGTTTTGTTCAAAGGTATAAGCCGTGCGAATCAGGGTTTCTTCCCCAAGAGGTTTTGCGATGATTTGTAGGCCTATTGGCATACCACCTGCAAAGCCGCAAGGAATAGATACTGCTGGCACACCTGCCAGGTTAACAGGAATAGTACATACATCTTGTAAATACATAGCAAGGGGATCATTGGTCTTCTCACCAAGTTTAAAAGCAGTGGTCGGTGCTGTTGGCGTAATGATAACATCTACATCATGAAAGGCTTTATCAAAGTCTTTTTTCACCAATGTACGGACTTGAAGTGCTTTTACATAATAAGCATCATGATAACCAGCACTTAGGGCATAGGTACCAAGCATAATGCGTCGCTTAACCTCTGCTCCTAAAAAAGCACTCCGCGTTTTCTTATACATATCCACAATATCGGTGCCTTCCACTCGCTGTCCAAAACTTACACCATCATATCTGGCCAAATTTGAACTGGCTTCTGCAGGAGCAATCATATAGTAAGCGGACAAGGCATATTCGGTATGTGGCATGGATATTTCTTTATATTCAGCCCCTAATGATACAAGCTGCTCAATGGCCTTATTAATGGCTCTTTCCACTTCTGGATCCATACCAGAGGCAAAATATTCTCGTGGTAAACCAATTTTTAAACCTTTAATATCATTAACTAAAGATTTAGTATAATCTGGTACACCCGTATTAATAGATGTGGAATCTTTAGCATCATGGCCGCATATTACATTGAGTACATGGGCACAATCCGTAACATCACGGGTAATGGGTCCAATTTGATCTAGAGAGGAAGCATATGCTACTAGGCCATAACGAGATACACGTCCATAAGTAGGTTTCATTCCCACTAGGCCACAATAAGCTGCAGGTTGGCGAATGGATCCGCCCGTATCAGAGCCTAGAGCCCAGATAGCTTCCCCAGCGGCTACTGCTGCTGCCGAACCGCCACTAGAACCGCCTGGTACTGTAGCTAAATCCCATGGATTACGTGATGGAAAAAAACCTGAGTTCTCCGTAGAACCACCCATGGCAAATTCGTCCATGTTGGCTTTGCCAATGACAACAGTATCTTCTGCCATTAGTTTTTCAACAACGGTGGCATTGTAAGGCGGTACAAAGTTAGCTAATATTTTCGATGCACAAGTTGTCTTCGTACCTTGGGTGCACATATTATCTTTCAAGGCACCTGGAATTCCTGCCAATGTTGAGATCGTTTGTCCTTGTCCAATTTTAGCATCTACTGCTTCTGCTTGCTTTAAAGCACTCTCACGCGTTTGGGTAATATAGGACTGTACATCTTTCTCCACAGCGTCCACGCGGGCAAGGACAGACTTAGTCAATTCTACTGCTGATACTTCTTTGCTTACCAGTTTCTCATGCAACTGATGAGCCGTATATTTAAATAGCTCCATGCTTACTCTCCTTATCCTTCCATAATCTTCGGCACTTTAAAATAACCATCTTCTTGCTCAGGGGCATTAACCAAAGCCAATTCTCTAGGCAATGATGGTTTGGCTTCATCAGCGCGCATAACATTTTTCAATGGCAAAACATGAGCTGTAGGCTCTACACTATCCACGTTCAACTTATTCAAAACATCCGCATATTCCAAAATGGCATCCAACTGCCCTGTAAAGGTCTCGAGCTCACTCTCAGAAAATTCTAGTCGCGATAATAAGGCAACATTTGCAACATCTTCACATGTAATCTTCACAATTTCACCATCCAAACTTCATAATGTATAGGCACTTTCATAATAAAGTATATTATACCATAATTGGCGAAAATATAAAATCGAAAAAACCGCCTACCTTTCGGCAGACGATCTAATTATTTATTGGATATTCGCACATTAATTATTTTGCCGCACTCTGGGCATCGTCCCATTCCATCCTCATTAAAAATAACAATACCACCACATGGTATATGAGTTAACATCTTAGTATCCCCCTTTTCTATAACGGATATTCCTTTTTTGCAATTTATTTACAAGGGATATATTACCACATAGTTTTTTTTACTGCAACCCCAAAATTAAAACTGTTACCAATAGTGATGGCTTACCACCCTTAATAATCGTCATTTCACCAAAAATGACCCCAGCCATGATACCCCCAACCCTTTTGCCAAGGATACCATCCCCAGCCAAAAGGCCACCCCCAACTGCCGAAGCCAAGAAAAAGTTGACGAGAAACCTTTCGCGAATAACCTTTGCCACAATACGGGCAACGCTTCATGATAATCCCTCCTATACTATGTTGCTATATACTATGTAAATTCTTACTGTTAAGTGCGACTTGTATAGGAGGGATAGATAAGCGAAAAAGCCCCACAATAGTATGGGGACTTTTTCAAACTACTCTATTATGTCCATGTTTATAGCATACTTACATAATCTGTAATACCTCTTGCAATGGCTGCTGCAAATTGATCTCGTATCCTTTCATCACCTAAGAGTTTTTCATCCTCCGGATTGGTAATAAAAGCTGTTTCAACAAGAACAGCAGGGCAATCCGTAAGACGTAATACATAAAAATTCCCAGTCTTTACACCACGATCTACTGTATCTAAGTTGTCCACAATTTGCTTTTGTATACAGATGGCAAGTTTTTCACTCTCGCCGCCAGCGGAATAACTAAATGTTTCTGTTCCTCTTGCTTCGGGAGCTATGGCACCATTGCAATGAATGGATACAAATAGGTCAGCATTAAAATTATTAGATGCGGTTGTAATTTCGCTTAATACGTTTTCTTGAACCTCTAATATAGTATAAGCAACAGCACGTAAATAAGCAGCAACTCTTGTCATGATATCTTGATTGACAACCGCCTCTTGCAGCCCAGTAGAACCAACTGCACCACTATCCAATCCGGGATAATGTCCACCATTAATTGTTATTTTCATGGTTATTACCTCTCCTTTTCTAGAGCCTTACATTATAGAGAGTGATACTCATAACAATAAATAAACAACTAAGTAATCCCAATTTAATATCTTCCATTCTTTCCTTCCCCGCTAAACGTTTTGCTGATCTACTAAGCCGCGGGCGGAAACTTTCCCTCTCCTCCATAATTACACTCCTTTTATATTTACATATAATTCCATTTGTTGTTATTTTACTATATATGGTAATTATTTGTAAACAAAAAAATTCCCCTGCAAGGGGAATTTATAAACTGTTAGTAATTTTATTCATCAGGGAAAGTAACGCGAACATTAACCACTTCATCAATATGCTCCAATAGGATTTTCACAATTTGCGGATCAAATTGTTTACCACTTTGGTCTTTCATATAGTCAATAATATCTTTTAGTTCCCAAGGAGCTCTATATGACCGCCGATTACCCAAAGCATCAAATACATCGGCTACAGCAATCAATCGACCAGCATAAGAAATTTCTTCCCCTACCAAGCCAGCAGGGTATCCGCTGCCATCATATCGCTCATGATGCAATCGTGCAAGATCTGCTGCGCAATGGAGTTTCTTACGATTATTAGCCCTTAATAAATGATAACCAATTTGTGAATGTTTCTTCATTTCCTCATATTCAGCCTTATCCAATGAACCAACCTTATTTAAAATACGATCTGCCACGCCTAAAGTTCCTACATCATGAATAGCCGCAGCTAAACTAATTTCCGCAACTTCTCTGTCAGTAAAACCGCAATAGGGGGCCAAAATTCGTACAATTTCCGAAACCCTTTTCGCATGGTATACAGGTTCTAAGGATCGTGTTTCCATTGCATCAACTAAGGCAAAAATAACTTCTTTTTGATCATCCTCTAATTCTTGCATTAAATAGATATTCTCTAAGGCCACCGATACATTAAGAGCAAATATTTCCAATAAATTTTTATCTACTTCCGTTAGATGGTTAACACCCTCAAAATAGATCAGATGCTGAGCCCCTCGCTGACTAGCACAGTAGATCACCATGCTATTACCGAGATAGTAATTCTTTTTTAAACGATAAGCTTCATCTAGACATTTTTTTACGTCTTGAGATACTGCTCCCGCTACCTTGCTCTGAATGTTCTTTTCAAATTCTCCTGTAGCTGCCAGAATATAAAAGTCATTGGCATCGGCTCCCTTTTCCCCCACAGCAAACATGGACTCTGTACAATACATGGCACTAGGTTGCAGATGCAAAAGAGCAACGAGTTGAATTAATACTCCTGTCGCAAACCGCCCAAGAGATTGCAACTCAAAAATGCTAGCAGAAGCCTCAATTACCTTTTTTAAACCTTTGCGATTATTATCAATAACCACTAGATCTCTATAGGAACGCAGTGCAACAATCATACTCGTATATAGCTTCTGAGTCGTAAGCTCTGTCTTTTCCTTATAATCATTAATCTCATAATCCACAATGACACTTTCACTTGGCGCTTGTCCAGGGTGTCCCGTACGCAGTACAATGCGTACCATTCTATTGTTGAGTTCATGCCTAATATAGCGAGCCAGCTGAAGACCTGCATCTTCCGATTCCATAACTACATCGAGAAAAATAACAGCAATATCTGGATGTTCCTCTAATAGTTTTTTCCCTTCTGCTCCAGAATAGGCACTAAAGAATCGGATTTTTTTTTCTTCAAAGATCACTCTGCTCAATACCATTTTTGTGACAACATGAACCTCAGAATCATCATCGACAATTAATACTTTCCATACGCCATGAGATCCAGGCAGATTGTTTTTTTTATCGGCCCCATTACGAAGCCACTTGACCTTTTTCTCACACTGCTCATTCATCGTTTATCCCCCCAACTCTATCAATATCAATAGGGATTTGTACAACGAATTCAGTTCCCACCCCCAACTCGCTCGAGCAGTTAATGGTACCTAATACTTTTTGTGTAACCAAATTATAAACAATGAATAAACCTAAACCCGTCCCGCCTTGGCCTCGTTTGGTTGTAAAAAATGGATCAAAAATCCGATCTACTATATTTTTTTCAATGCCTCTTCCATTGTCTGAATATACGATTTGCAGATTAGAGTCCTTTTCTTTGGCACTGATCTTAATCTCACCTGCAACCTTATCGTCAAAAGCATGGGTCATCGAGTTTAACACCAAATTACTTACAATTTGATATAAAGCTCCAGGATAACTATTACTTGCCAAATCATCGTCACATTCTACAATAATTTGATGGGATGTCTGCTTAATTTTGGGATGAAGACTGATTATAATCTCATCAAGATATTGACGTACATTAAATTTGCGTTTTACATCGCTCGACTGATCCACCGATACCTGTTTAAAACTATTGACTAACTGAGCGGCCCTTAGTAAGTTACCCTTAATAATTTGTCCGGCTTGAATAAAGTCATCTAAATACCCTTCTAGTTCCTCGTAAGATACTTCATCGCCTTGGCACAATACCTTAAATTCTTTTGCTATTTTTTCTAAGTGAGAGGAAGCAGTAATACTAATACCAACAGGTGTATTAATTTCATGTGCCATACCTGCAACCAAATTACCTAGGGATGCCATTTTTTCGGAACGAATCATATGTTCCTGGGTTAATTTCAACTCCTCTAGAGTATGTTGCAACACAGTATTAGCCTCTTTCAATTGTTCTTCTGCCAGTTTTCGTTCTTCAATTTCATAGGCAAGGTTTTGATTGACTTCATTTAATTCTTCGTTCATTGTCTTTAATTCTGTATTGGCTTCCGCCAACTCAGTCGATGTAACTTTGATTAGATTGTATAAGGCCATATTGCCTCTCATGAGAGGATTTTTAATATCGCCAGCAGTCTCTTCCCGTCTCTTCCCTCTAGAATTAGGATCTTCTGACAATACCAAAATCGTCATAGTCTGACAAACCAGTTGATTGCGGTTTTCCATACGGGAAAACTCACCATAGGAAAAGAAACCGCTTACGGGTACATCAAAATATTTGGGCAAGGTTTCAGTGACTCCTGCAGATTTAAAAAAGCCAAGGCGGGCAGTGCAGTAATAAACAAATACAGCTTCCATCGGTTGCTCTTCCAGCTGCTTATGCATTTTGCTTGCCGATTCCAAAACAGTATTAAAGTTAGCATAGCCAAAACGGACTGTTTCTCCTACCTTCATATTGGCATTTACTACGACTCCATCATTATCAAGGCGTCCGATTACAGGGCGAGAAATAATAGCACCTTCTCGTTCTGCCATAAGGGGATACTCTTGACCTGTATAAGGGAGCCCTTTAGCAAAATCCTCACCAAGATATTTCCCAAAAGCACCTACTGCCGTTAGATTCTCAATGCTATAAATATGATTACGGGCAGCTCCTGTTACCTTCAAAGGTTTCCCCAGAGGCTCCCAGTCAAAATTATAGGTAGTATATACACATAAGTCACTATTATGCAATGCGGCACCAACTACCCCACAGTCACTAATTTCCGATTCTGTAAATACGAAAGTCTGTATCAATAAATCATTGTCACCAGCGAGTCCACCAGCAACCACTACATCTTGATTCACAGAATCAATACCTTGAATAATTTCTTCTCCATTACTATGCAGTCCATCACCAAACAAAATCAAAACTTGTGTGTTAGGGCGAAAGAGTTTTCGTGCTAACCGTTCACCAGAGCTAACATGACAAATTCCCTCATGAGGTACAAGGTGAGTAGAAATTTGAGTTTTTTCAAAGACGCTAATCGCCAAAATACAAGTGTTGGTAACAATCTTACCATCTAAAATTTCAGAAGCAGTACTAGCTCCGACCACTTTAGCGAGAGGCATTGCCGTACGTATTGCCTGCTGCACTCGCCTTATATATTCTAAATCACGAAAACCTGTGAATACCTGAACTAAAACGTTTGGAGCGTGCTCAATCCCTTCCTTTTGACAAAAGGCAACCAAGTCATAATCCTCACTGTAAGTTACATTATAAGTCTTCATCCTCAACATACCCTCCCTTTCACATTTGCTATAGAAATGGATTAATAAACTTTTATTGTTACAAAATAAGTAGTGGAATGGTACGATTCACCTTCATCACTGCAAATTTTACAGAGTAAAAAGCCTCTTTTTTTACAAGGAAAAATCCTATAAGAAAAACTCAACCGGTTTATTCTAATATTCATAATATTTGACAAAATTAATTAAAAACCTTTATTTAGGCTAAAAAAGTTCCTACCATTTCCTTAAATCTATCCTCATCAATTACTTCTACCCCGAGCTTATGAGCTTTATCTAATTTACTGCCTGCTTCCTCTCCTGCTAAGACATAACTGGTTTTTTTACTGACAGAACTCGATACCTTGCCGCCTAATCCTTCAATCATTGCAGTGGCCTGGTTACGATTTAAGGTAGTAAGAGTACCTGTGAGGACGAAGGTCTTACCTTTAAAAATTTCATTGTCCGTACTTTCTTGCTTTTCCTCGGTCATCTTAACACCAGCTGCCGCTAAATCTGTGATTAACTGGAGATGCTCCTCTACTGCAAAATATGCTACAATACTTTCGCCAATCTTTGTTCCAATTTCTTCAAGTTGCAATAATTCCTGAGTACTAGCTTGCTGTACAGCATCCATATCTCCAAAATAACGAGCCACAATATTTGCAGCTTTTATACCCACATGGCGAATTCCAAGAGCAAAAAGCAAACGTCCCAGTCCAGCTTGTTTACTTTCTGCAATGGCGGTTAGTAAATTTTGTGCAGATTTTTGCCCCATTCGCGGTACCGTAAGCACTTGTTCCATCGATAATTGATATAAATCAGCAGCATCCTTAACTAGCCCTGCCTCAACTAAGGCCATCAATACGGCTGGTCCTAGTCCATCAATATTCATAGCATCACGAGAAACAAAGTGAATTAAGCCTTCCCGAAAAAGAGCTGGACAATTCGGATTAATACACCGATGAGCAGCTTCCCCCTCTTGGCGCACTACAGGAGAATAGCATTCAGGGCAACTTTCTGGCATAACGAAGACTTTTTCTGCACCTGTGCGTTTTTCTGTCAGGACGGAGACTACTTCTGGAATGACTTCACCTGCTTTATGAATGACAACAGTATCTCCAATTCGAATATCTTTTTCTTCAATAAAATCTTGATTATGCAGCGTAGCTCGACTAATCATAGAACCCGAAACACTTACCGGACGTAATATCGCGGTCGGAGTAAGCACCCCCGTACGGCCGAGACCAACAAAAATATCTTCCACAATTGTAGTCGCCTGCTGAGCAGGAAATTTATAAGCAATGGCCCAACGAGGGTCTTTGGCAGTGTAACCTAATGCTTGTTGGCTTGCTAAATCATTGACCTTAATGACCATACCATCAATATCGTAGGGAAGCTCGTAACGTTTTTCTCCAAATTTTTGGCAATATTCAATAACATCCTCCATATTATTAAATATTCGATACTGAGAATTAACCTTAAAACCTAACTTTTTCAAGTATTCTAGCATTTCTCCATGAGTAGTAAGTTCAATACCTGTATAAACTCCAATACCATACAAAAAAATATCAAGGGAACGTTCGGCTGTTACTTTTGGGTCAAGCTGACGCAAGGAGCCAGCAGCAGCGTTACGAGGATTGGCTAGCAGTGCTTCTTCCCGTTCTTGCCTTTCCTGATTCAGACGTTGAAATTCCGCTTTTGGCATATATACTTCGCCCCGCACTTCAAGAACAGGAGGAATTGCAATGGCTTTGGGGCGCAGAATCAGAGGCACTGCTTTAATGGTTCGAATATTACTGGTTACATCCTCCCCCTGGGTACCATCTCCCCTTGTTACACCACTAATTAATCTTCCCTCTTCGTAAGTAAGATTAATGGCCAATCCATCAATTTTTAGTTCTACAATATATTCTAGCTGCCCGTCAGTTGTAAGGTTACTTTGGACTTTATTATGAAAAGCCAGCAATTCTTCACGGGAAAAAGCATTTCCTAAACTACGCATTGCTGTTAAATGATTCACGCGCAAAAAGCCACCAGCGGCGATACCTCCAACTCGCTGTGTAGGTGAGTCCACTGTAATGAAAGCTGGATAGGCATTTTCTAGTTCTAGCAAACGCCTCATGAGTGCATCAAATTGAGCGTCTTCTATAACAGGCTGGTCAAGAACATAGTAGCGATAACTGTGTTTATCTAGTTCTTTTCGTAACTCGCTTATCTCTTTGGCTACGGCCTTAACGTTTTTCTCAATCGGATCTGTCATATAAACACTCCTCGATTCAAATTAGAAAAGCTACAGTCGCGACTGTAGCTTTTCCTTTTTAGAAATTAATAAAGTACACTACACCTTTACAATGGGTGCCATACTCGCAACCACAACTTTGATTCCCTGCCCAGGAAAAGCAATCTTAAGTTCCTGTCCATTACCACTGCCACGCACTTCCACAACAGTGCCCATTCCCCACTTCGAATGTTGTGCCCGGTCGGCTACTTTCCAAGTAGCATCAACTTGTTGCCTAGGCTCTAATGCTTTTGGAGCTGGCGTCCTCAAAGGACTTTGCACCACCGAAGATAAGGATGGAGGAGCAACAATCGTTGCTTTACTGCCATTACTAGCAAATCCATAGTGATTCTGCCGTCCTGTATATTTTTCCACCATTTTCCCGGGAATTTCATCTAAGAAGCGAGAAATTGGGAACATTTGCGTCCTTCCATAAATCGTTCGCATACGTGCATTGGTCATATATAATTTTCTCCGAGCACGTGTAATACCTACATAGCAAATACGCCGTTCTTCCTCGACTTCACTTTCATTCATTAATGTTCGAGAATGAGGAAATAGTCCTTCTTCCATACCGCTCATAAAGACTACAGGAAATTCCAAACCCTTTGCAGAGTGCAAGGTCATCATCGTTACACGGGATTCGGTCATCACTGCATTATCAATATCAGCGACTAAAGCCACTTGTCCTAAAAAATTTTCTAAGGTTTCTTCTATTTCTCCTGTAGCAAATCCCTTTGCCACACTCAAGAATTCCTTTAAGTTATCTAGCCTATTTTCATCAAGGGGATCCGTACTCTTTTGCAATTCCTCTACATAACCTGAGTCATGCATAACCTTATTTACTAAATCCACTACTGACAAAGATTGAACCTGAGACATTAAATTAAAAATAAGTTCTGCCAAAAATTCTAAAGGCCGTCTAGCGCGGGCCGTTAGCCCAGGTACTAAATCTGGATTACTCACGACGTCAAACAAGGTCATATTATGTTCGATAGCATATTCCTCAAGACGACTAATGGTGGTATCACCAAGACCGCGTCGCGGCACATTAATAATCCTTCGCAAGCTCACACTATCAGAGGGATTAAAAATTACACGTAAATAAGATAGAATGTCCTTGATCTCCTTACGATCATAAAATTTTAGTCCCCCTACAATAACATAAGGAATACCGCATTTCATAAACGCTTCTTCAATTACCCGTGATTGTGTATTAGTACGATAGAGCACGGCAATATCCCCGTAAGGTGTGCAATATACGGTATTTAATTTGGTGATAGTATCTGCAACGAACTGAGCCTCATCCCGTTCATGATGGGCTAAGTAGTGAGTAATAAGCTCGCCTTGAGTATTTTGCGTCCAAAGTTCCTTCGGACGGCGATCACTATTATGTTCAATTACCGCATTAGCAGCATCGAGAATGACTTGGGTAGAGCGATAGTTTTGTTCTAAGGTAATAATTTTAGCTTCTGGATAATCCTTCTCAAAATCTAAAATATTACGGATATCTGCTCCTCGCCAGCCATAGATACTTTGGTCCGCGTCTCCTACAACGCAAAGATTCCGATGCTTCCCTGCCAGCATCCGTGCTAATAAATATTGAGCATGATTGGTATCTTGATATTCATCAATCATGATATATTTAAACTTCTGCTGATATTTATTGAGGATTTCCTCATTACTCTCTAGCAGCCTTACAGATAACATCAGTAAATCATCAAAATCCAGAGCATTATTGTTACGCAATTTTTGCTGGTACAGTTGATAGACTTCAGCTACCTTTTGTTCATGAAAATTACTTGCCTGTTTTGTAAAATTCCGATCATCCTGCAGTCCATTTTTAGCATTTGAAATGGCTGCTAAAATGCTGCTTGGCTGATATTGTTTATCATCAAGATTCAATTGTTTCAAGCAATTTTTCACAAGTGCCTGGGTATCGGAAGTATCATAAATAACAAAATTACGTTTATAGCCAGCCATACCTTCTATTTCATAACGCAAGAGCTTGGCGCAAAAGGCATGAAAGGTACTAAGCCAAATATCCTTACTCTGTGGACCAACGATAGAACGAACCCGCTCTTTCATTTCTGCAGCAGCCTTATTCGTAAAGGTTATGGCCAAAATTTGATAAGGTGCTACGCCCTGGCCCAAAAGATAAGCCACACGACAAGTCAAAACTTTGGTCTTTCCTGAGCCCGCACCAGCCATAATCAAAAGTGGTCCGTTTGTATACATGACGGCTTCCCGCTGTATGGGATTGAGTCCCTCTAAAATATTCTGCATATTTTCCTCCGTACAAGCACTACTTTTTCACTATTATAACCATATTACATTCTGCAAAATCCGCCTATTTCCTTTAAATATCTTTAATAAAGAAAAGATCGGCTTTCACACCGATCTTTCCTTTATTTATCGATTGTATACTCAATTCCAGTATGTAACATGACGACTTCCTTCTCTTTTAAGATTTCTACTGCTTGCACTACGTATTCTTCATCAAGACAAGCAGCTAGCCCCTCACAAGCAGCACTCAGCTCCCGAGGTATGGTAATAAGTTCCACAGGAATCTTTTTTTCCGTCAAGATTTTCCTCGCCCGAAAAGCATGATACACAGAGGGAAAGGTAATGAGGAATTGACTCATACTATCAACCCTTTCTTGCCAGCTATAGCACCAGGATATCCGTTACATCTTTACAGCTTCTGAAAGAGGAGGAATGACTTGTTTTTTGCGGGACATAACTCCTGGCAGATGCAGCACACCCTCTTCAAGACTGTCACCAAAGGCTTGGTTCAATAAACCAACGGGCTGCCCTACATAAATCAAATGAGTTCCTTCTGCAATAATATTCGTAACCATGAGTAATACCATATCATAATTTTCTTTACTTCGAATACTTTCCATATCTTGAACCAACTGCTCTTTGATTTCCAAAATTTCCTCTGTATCCATAACCGATATTTGACCAATGGCCATACGATAATTCCCAATTTGGAATTCTTTAATATCGTTGCGTATAATATCACGTGGCGCCATACCTTTAATGCTTGCACCAGCTTTGAGCACACTCATACCAAATTCTTGAACATCTAGTCCTGCAATTTTTGCTAATTTTTCAGCAGTTTGTTGATCCTTATCAGTACATGTAGGCGACTTAAAGAGCACTGTATCTGATAAAATAGCCGCAAGTAAAACTCCAGCAATATTGGCTGGTATCTCAATATTACGATGCCAATGCATATTGGCTACAATCGTAGCTGTACAGCCCACAGGCTCATGACGAATGAAAATAGGTTCGCTGGTTTGCAAACCACCCAAACGATGATGGTCAATAATCTCTATAATTTGTACTTCTTCAATACCCTCTACCGCTTGCCCTCGCTCATTATGGTCCACAAGAATAACCTTCGGACGTTCTTGTATAAGTAATTTATCGCGATGAATGGCTCCTACTACTTTTTCATTTTCTAATACTGGGTATAAACGATAATTGGTATTCGCAATAATATTTTTAATATCGCTTACTAAATCAGTCGGCTTAAAGCAGCTAATTTTTTTCTGCATAATCATTTCTACAGGAATACTTTGATTAATAAGGCGAGCGCAAGTATAGGTATCATAAGCTGCTTTGATAACAATAATGCCTCTTCTAGCGGCGAGTTCCTGCACCTCAGGGGCAACCTCCGAATTACCGGTCACAACAAGACATGCAATGCCGCATTCTAGACAAGCCAATTGAGCATTTGTACGGTCACCTGCAAGAACAATGTCATTCACTTTTATGAGTTTTTGTATAACTTCATTGCTGCCTGCGGCAATATGTACCCTGCCAATAACCTTACGCTGCAAATATTCACCACAAATCAAGGTTCCTTCAAGAGCTCGAAGAATTCCTGCAAAATCTACCCCAGATTGACTCAAGTCTTGCATTTCTAATTCGTCAAAATATAACTGTGAAAAATCCCCGACAGACACAACGCCAACTAACATCTGCTGGTCATTTACAACGGATACGGATTTGACATGATGTTCCTTCATCATACGGCCTAGATCCCGCAGGGTATCATTAGTCTGTGCCGTTACTACTTTGGTATTCATAATATCTCTAACTCGCGGATACAAGTCAATAATAAGCTGAGGTTTATCAAAACCTAATTTTTCTAAGACAAATTTCGTCTCAGCATTTACTTTTCCCGTGCGAGCTGGTATAGCATTTTCTCCCATAGCTTGCTTCATATGGGCATAACCAATTGCCGAACAAATAGAATCCGTATCCGGATTACGATGCCCGATTACATAAATAGGTTTAGAATTTTCTTTCATGAACTTTCCCCCAGTGTTGTTTCTTCAAAATTAAATTTATACATCTCTATATTTTACCCTAATAAGCTAGAATTGAATAGCATAAAAATTATTAACCACTGGACTACAGCTTAAAAATCCTTTATCATAATTTCTAATGAAATCTTTCATTTTACCTAGATAAAACGAATAACAATGAGGTATTACATGGACAAAAATCTGCCACAACATTATTTCAGCCGTCTTTGCCGTGGAATTATTGAATTCGATATGATTGAGAAAGGAGATAAAGTCCTTATTGGTTTATCAGGCGGGAAAGACAGCCTCTTTCTTACTTATGCCCTGTCCATCTTGCGTAAGCGCTCTGCAACCCCCTTTGAAATTGAAGTCTTGACGATTGATCCTATGTTTACTTCTAATTTTGACACTAGCCCACTAGCAGACTTTTGCAGGGATCTTGACGTGCCCTTTCATACTAAAAAAGTTGATATCGCAGGTATTATTAACAAAAACAATGGTGATGATCCTTGCTTTACCTGTGCTTTTTTTCGTCGCGGTGCCATTAATAAATTTGCAACAGAAAATGGTTTTAATAAAGTGGCCTATGCCCATCATCATGATGATGCTGTAGAAACTTTTTTGATGAGTATTCTCTACTCTGGACAAATTAATACCTTCTTGCCGACCACGTATTTGGATCAGAGTAACCTTACGGTCATTCGTCCTCTTGTATATTTTCGGGAAGCCGAGCTTATAGAAACACCAAAATTTCATGGTTTCACCCCCATCCCAAGTCCCTGTCCCCTAAATGGTCATACAAAGCGCCAAGAAGCTAAAGATATGATCCGGGATTTAGGGAAAAATAACCCTTTACTTTATGGTCATCTCGGGGCGGCTATGCGCCATAGTCCTGTAAGTAAACTCTGGCCAACAGAACTAACCCGAGAAGAACTACAGATTAAACATCTGAAATTCTGGAATAAGAAGTTTCGCAATATATAATAAAGTGAGTAGAAAGGGTGCAGTTCAATATCAAAATTGAACTGCACCCTTGTTGCTTCTTCTAAGACATCTGCCCCTATAGACGGACATCCTCGGGCAATGGCATCTGCATTTCCCCTTTGATTTTATGGTACTGATGACCACTTCTTTCGCAGTAACACCTGACACCAAACTGATACCAATACGCCAATCAAACCCTAGCGGTGCTATAGCTGGTTCAATGGCCTTGCCAAATTGTCCAGCATAGCTTTTTTCTAGTTCTTCCCCAACCTTCTCATTATCTAGTGTTGTCTTTGCCTCTTCGAAGGTTTGTGTAAGTTCTAAATATTTTGTTGCATAAGGATATATGTCTTGATTTTGTTGTTCTAATTCTTGATTCTTGCCAGTTTTTTCTTCTGCCAATTTAATATATTCTGGAGTATCTTCCTCTAAATCTGTTGTTTCTTGCACAAAAGTTTCTTCTATTTTTTGCATATCTTCAATTAATTTTTCTAGAGAGTTATTTTGGCTAATTTCTTCAATAGCAAGCTTAGTAAGTACTTCGTCTTTTACTTGCTGGGTATAACTTTCCTCAGCCTGATTCATCAGAGCATCATAATCCCTAGCATATTCAATATCCTTAGGGTAGGTTGTCAAAAACCACATTACGATAGACGCTGCTAAAATGATGGTTCCTGCTTTCTTTAGATATAATATACTGCGTTCCCACATATGAATGACTACACTTTTAACGGTTGGGATACGATAGGGTGGTAATTCCATAACAAAGGGTTCGCTTTCACCTTTAAGGAAGGTACTACGAAAAATCCAAGCCACCATCATTGATAATATAATTCCTAAAAAATAAATAGAGAACAAGACATTTCCAGCAATCTTTTCATCAAAAAAAGCTGCGATTAAAATAGTATATACAGGTAGTTTAGCACTACAACTCATCAGCGGTGTTACTAGCATGGTAATCATGCGGTCACGAGGATTTTCCAGTGTGCGAGTTCCCATCATCGCTGTAACACTGCAACCAAAGCCTAATAATAAAGGAATAAAAGACTTACCATGTAGCCCAAATCGTCGCATCACCCGGTCCATTATAAAAGCGGCTCTAGCCATGTAACCCGTGTCTTCTAATACGGCAATCGCTAAGAACGTAAACTATAATGTGTCATATCCAAGATCTGCTCCTTTCTATATCGCGATTGAGACTGATATTTATTCTCAATTGTGTTGTGAAAAAAATAGCCTCTTCGGCTTTATATAGTAGTCCTATTTATAATAAGCTAATTGGCATAAACCAAATAGCTTATTATTTATGTTTTACAAAATGATATACCAAGGGCGTAAACATGACAAACATCACCAAGGCTATAGCCAGTAAGAACGTTGGCGATAACATATCTGTGAGGGAATATCCCAGTACATTATAAGCAAAAGCCCCAGGCACCATGCCAAGAGCAGTGGCTGCTGCATAATCGCGAAAACGTATATTAGATAACCCTGCTAAATAACTGACGGGATCGTAAGGAAAAATAGGTACTAGACGCATAATCAGCATGGTTCGAAAACCATGTTCCACAATATGATCATCAAAAGCTTCTATATGAGAAAACTTTCCTAGGTATTTTTTCATTTTTTCCTGTCCTAGTAATCTCGCAATGGCAAAACATAAGCATGCTCCAAGTAAACCACCAATTATAACATAAGCAGTTCCCCACCAAGGACCAAATGCCAAGCCACCAGCTAAGGTCAGAATAATAGCCGGAAATAAAAGCAATGGGCGAATGGTATACATAAAAATATAAACAGCAGGCCCCCACCAGCCAAAAGAAAGAATTACATTGCGAATCGATTCAGGCGTTAAGCGACTGACACCAATAAAATGTACTAATAATAAGATTACCAACAACATAACCAATAGGACACCAGCTCTAGCAGCTGATTTTTTTCCATTTGTGATTATCATTATTAAATCGTTACCTCATTTATCCATAAAATAGAAATTACGTTTAAACTCACAAACTGAATTATAACTGTATTCTCCATAAGATGTAAAGAGATTATTTTCTATTCCTTCATTAGACCTGAAGAAATTATTTTTTCCTCCACAGCACCCCAAGAGCGTTTTGAAAAAATCAAAGGTACTTCTTGCAGTTTTGCAATGGTTTTGACCATCTTAGCCGTATTGTGATTGACATAATCCGTTAACACTAACACAAAATCTGTCTTTTTAGGAATGCTAATCTTATTTTGATTGGCTACTCGCCGTCCATCAATATGTTTTAATTCCTTTATTCCTAATGAGTATAAATTTTTTTCAATCGTACCCAGATAATCTGCACCGATTACTACAATAGACATTTCTTTTCCCCCTTCCTTCTATATTGATTATCATTCTCAATAAAATAGTAAAAAAATAAGTTTAGCTTGGCTAGTCTTATTTTTTACTATCTACATTTATCGATGGAACCACAGCCACTGCAACCACCTGAACTACAGCAAGAACCTTGACCCTTTACTTTTTTCCAAATAGTCATTACAAAATAGGCTACTGCCAGTGCTCCTATAATATATACAATTGTTGTTTGCATAGTTCTCTCTCCTTTCTTCTCTAGGAATGATGGTCTACACTCATCATAAGTGTAAACCATCCCCCATTACGCACTACCTATTTAACTGCCAAATCCTAATAGTTTACCTCCCTGGTATATGAGAAAAGTAACAATCCAAGCTAAGGTTGTAGAATACACGAAACTTACTGCAGGCCATTTCCATGAATTAGTCTCGCGTTTCATTACGGCAAGAGCGGCAAGACATGGAGAATAAATCAATACAAAAATCATCAACGCATAAGCCACTAAGGGATTCATATGTTCATCTTTTTGTAAGGCTTTCGTCATACTAGAAGCGTTTTCATTGCCATCCCCAATACTATAGATGGTTCCCATGGTACTTACTACTACTTCTTTGGCTGTAACGCCCGATACTAAACTAATACCAATGCGCCAATCAAAGCCTAGAGGGCGTATAGCAGGCTCAATGGCTTTACCAAATTGACCAGCATAACTTTTCTCTAGATTTTCTCCTGATTTTTCATTTCCAATATTCGCCTTATTCTCTTCTAAGGATTGCGTCAAAGTGATATATTTTTCTGCATAAGAATATACTTCCGTATTTTCCTTTTCAAGTTGCTGTTTTTTCTGTTCTTTGGCTGCCATTAATACACTATATTCGGAAGAACTTTCTTCTAATTCCTTTGTCTGCTCCAAAAAGCTTTCTTCTTCTTGTTGTATTACATCTACCAGAGTAGCTACTTTAGCATTTTCACTAAGTTCTTCTATACTTAGTGGCAATAGCACTTCTTTTACAACTTGCTCTGAATAAGCCTCCTCTGCCATAGCCAAAAGTCCATCATAATCTTTTGCATATTCAATATCCTTCGGATAGGTAGTCAAAAACCACATTAGAATGGATGCCGCCAATATAATGGTTCCAGCTTTCTTTAAATACAAGGTACTGCGTTCCCACATATGAATTAGTACGCTTTTAAAGGTAGGCACACGATAAGGAGGCAATTCCATAACAAAGGGTTCGCTTTCCCCTTCAAATAATGTGGTGCGGAAAACCCAGGCCATGATCATCGCTAGTATAATTCCTAACAAATAAATTGAAAATAACACATTCCCAGCAATCTTCTCTTCAAAAAAGGCTGCAATCAAAATAGTATATACGGGTAGTTTGGCACTGCAGCTCATGAGAGGTGAAACAAGCATTGTAATAATACGATCACGAGGATTTTCTAAGGTTCTCGTTCCCATCATCGCCGTAGCGCTGCAACCGAATCCTAATAGTAAGGGAATAAAGGATTTTCCATGAAGACCAAATCGTCTCATGACTCGATCCATTATAAAAGCAGCTCTTGCCATATAACCGGTATCCTCTAAGATTGCAATGGCTAAAAACAGCAATAAAATACTTGGGATAAATACCAAAACACTCCCTACACCACCAACAACACCATCTACAATTAAAGATTTCAAGGGACCATCACTAATGATACCATCCAGATAGCTCCCAAAGGCCCCAAAACCAGCATCAATCATATCTGATGGAATCGCACCTAATGTAAAGACCAAATTAAACACAAGCCACATTAAAGCAAAAAATATGGGTAACCCAAATACTCTATTCGTTAAAAATTTATCAATTTTATCTGAAATCGTTTCTGCATTCACATTTCGACTATCAACAGCATGCTGATACACCTTGCCGACAAATTGATAACGCTGCCCTGCAATGAAGACTTCCACATCTTCACCTAATTCACGAAGAAGTTCTCTGCGAAGTTCATTACTCATCTGCAAAGCTTGTTGTGCACCTTCTAAACCTTGCACTGACTCAATAATGTCCGTATCATTTTCCAGTAGTTTTAATGCTAACCACCGGGTCGGGAATTGAATATTCTTATACAACGGCGTAAGTAAAGGTTCAAGGTTTTGTATGGCTGCTTCGATTTCTTTTCCATAATTCAATCGAAAACTAGAAAAATTCCGATTGTTGTTTGTCTTTGAAATACTTTCTAACAAATTCTCCATACCTTCATTGCCTACACCATTAGTACGTATAACAGATATTCCTCCTAAATATTTAGAAAGCTTACTATCATCTATTTTCAGACCTGTTGAATTGGCCACATCAATCATATTTAAGGCTAAAATTGCTGGACGTTCTAATTCTAGCAGCTGCACCGTTAAATATAGATTACGTTCTAAATTGGAAGTATCTACAATATCAATCACCATTTCTGGCTTATCATTCACAATAAAATTACGTGTTATTACTTCTTCTAAAGAATAGGCTGTTAAACTATAAGTACCAGGCAAATCAACAATAAAAAATTCCTTATCATTGAATTTTCTATATCCTTCTTTTTTTTCTACCGTCACGCCAGGATAATTCCCAACATGTTGGCGGGCACCTGTTAAGTTATTAAAAATTGTAGTTTTTCCGGCATTTGGATTACCAACAAGAGCCACTGTTACTTTTTTTTCTCCCATTACCATTCCCCTTCCCACTATAATTATATTAGATACTGATTATCATTATCATCTGTTTTTTTATCATTAAACAACCTGAATTTGCGTAGCCAAACAGCAATCAAGTATTAATCGTGATTGTCCAACACGTACTACTAACGTACCGTTTATACGATTCATTACTTCAATACAAGAGCCTGGAATAAAGCCCATATTCACCATGCGCATACGTACGTTACAAGAACAGGCAAACCCTTTAATAGTACACTTTTGTCCAATTTGAGCACATGCGAGCGGCATAAGGACTCCTCCATTCTTTAGTTACTTTCTAGTTCAATCATCTCAGCTTCGCTTTTTCGCAAAGAAAGATTAAATCCTTTTACTTTTATCTCCATAGGATCGCCAAGTGGCGCAAATTTTTGCACTTCGATTAAAGTGCCAGCTACCACTCCCATATCCACAATACGTCTTTTTATCATACTAGTCCCAACTACTTTCTTAACAATACCTTTCTCTCCAGGCAGTAAATCACTAAGAAGTTTGCTCATAAGATATTTCTCCTCACAACCATTGATAGTAATTCTCATTATCATAATTTATTCTATAATAATATAAAGATGATACCCTGTCAAGCACCAATCTCCTAATTATGTCTACTTAAACAATAATCTCGATAGGAAATTAATCCCATCGAGATTATCTTAGTATATAAAAAAAAGGTGCAAAAAAATGAAAGAGAGAAGGATAAACCTTCTCTCAAAAAGCAACCATCCCTACACTTGTTTTACTTGAGAAAAACTCAACCTCAATCTCAACCTTTCAGGACGAAACTCATTTAACCGTTACTACAAGACTAGACTCACCATAAAACCAACACTATACGAAGAGGGTATTTCTACGGGGACAATACATGCATGGTTCACAGGAAACTTAGGGAACCAATAAGAAAGAACACGTTACCTTATAACCGACTAACTTGTTGCACAGACTGGAAGTACTGACTCCAAACCTCTTTGCATTACTAAGTCATTTGTAAGGATGGTGCTTACTTAGATATTACCATGGACTAAGTAATTTTGCAATAGTTATTTGAAAATTCTTATTATTTTTTTAGTGATTCATATTCATTGGTTTATCTAGGGGATTCCACCCCATTAAATGAGGGTCAACCATCCCTACAACCATTGCAATATGAGCAACGATTAGGAATAAGGTAAGGAATATAAAATGTACTTTCATTCGTTCATCTTCCGTTGCACCTTTAAAAATCACACCCAATTCTAATAGGGCAATCCCAAAGAGAGGGATAACACCACTTAAATAGGAACCTACTGCAATCATATCTCCCATTCCCCGCCATGCTACGTTAGGAACAACGGTAAGTCCAAGTTGCAGAAAAATTCCCAGGAAATAAAATCCTAACACAATGCCAATCCATTTATTCCAAATGCGGGCTACTCCAGGATTTTTGCGGTTAAATACCACAAAAAATTCTGTCGCGACTAGCGCCTCTGCCAAAGCCACTGGAATTAACATATAAATAATTAAATTCCAAGGCTGATTTGTAGCTAACAGTTCCATATAATTAGTCATACTCATTTAAAAAACCTCCTCATTTCTATATAGCTATACTATAGCAATAGAATATGAAGAACTTATGAAGATTTTAATTTATTTGACCATTTGGGAAACAAAAACCAATTTGATCCCCTTGCCTTCTAATTCGGATATCATTTCACTAATCGCCCTTGCTGTATTCATACGAGCATGGCCAATTACAAGTACACTGCCATGGCTAATAGCCATTTCCTGTGCCGTATGAAGCTTTGCTTTTATAGCACTAACTGTATCCGTATTATCAATAAACAGTTGATTCTCTCCTGTTCTAATTCCCACTTGCCGTGCAATTTCAGCACCTACAGACTGTCCGTTCGTGCGACTATCAAAAAAGAATAAATTATTACTTTTTAATTCGCTACAGACAGCCTTCATAACCCTTTGGTCAGCCGTAGCCCTTGAGCCTTGATGATTATTAACCCCTATCAATCCCGGAATGGTCTGAATAGCCTTTCGAGTCATTTCTTGAATTTCATTATCTTTCATCATTACTGTAATCGTAAGTTTTTCCGATTGTTCCGTTTGATCCAAAGGTTCCATAGGTAAATGCAAAATAATTTGCTGTCCTGAACTTAATCCCCTTGCTGCAGCTTCATTGCTAAACGGACGATATGGCAAAACGGCGAAGGTCATGGGGCGATGAATGGCTGCAAAAGCATCAATAGGCTCACCACTATAACCAAAATCATCAATTACAATTGCCATTTGTCCATTTCCTTTGACTTCCGGTTGTTTATTTATGACTGCTATTTTTTCCTTTGCAAGATAGATACGGTCACTGATGATAGTAATATCATCCTCTGCTATTTTATCTTTAAGGCCAATATCTAGGCGTATGACAGGCACTCCTTGATAGTGATCCGGCTCAGCTGATATAATTTGACCACCCACTCCCTGTACACCTTTTTCTAATATTTGTTTTACTTTTTCCACTGTTATTTCACTAGAGAGATTGACCAACACTTCTCTTGTATGCCAACGAATTAATCCTTCTACCTTTTGGCGGGGAACTTCCTTACTCATCTCTTTCGAATTCCCTACTATTAATTTATTTTGTTTTAGAATCTCATCGACAACAATGTGTATTTTATTTCCATTGTTTGTAAAATCAATAATAGAACTAGCACCCGTCTTTTCTAGATCATGGTGAAGAGATAACGGTGGATTAGACTGCTCCGTATATTTTAAATAAACTACTCCAATCAAGATCATTGCCAGCATCAGCAGCCATACGGTTCTTTTATTTCCTATTTTCCCCATTTCCATCTCCTTTTTATCTGAACCTTTTACCTATATATTCAATATAACCATTCTCTTTTTTTCTTTTATAATCCTTTATCCCAATAGGTTTTTCTTGTATGATAGTCTCTTTAGCATAACTTTTAAAATAGGGATAACACTACATTCATATAATTTCTGGAAAATTCTTTCTGTTATTGTAGTCAATCCATTTAATTTATTATATAATGTTTTCTTAGTTGCATTAATTACGCCTCTTAGAAGAGAATGAAAAATAAGCAAGGCAAAAGCCTTGCTTAGGATAATATTTTTGTCTTTCACTAGAATACCTAATTACCAAGGGGGAATATATATTGTTTAGCTTCTTTCATAGAGCTATCATTGGTAAACCACTCAAAAGTGAAGAAGCCTCCCACGAGAAGCTTCCTAAATGGAAAGCACTATCCATTTTTTCATCAGATGCTTTATCCTCTGTCGGCTACGGTCCAGAGCAAATTATTGTCACACTAGCCGCTTCTGGTCTGCTTGTCTATGGCTATTTTGGCTATGCCTCTTTAGCCGTTGTGCTATTACTAGCCATTGTAACATTATCTCACGTCCAAGTGGCACGGGCAAATCCCAGCGGTGGTGGTTCCTATTCCATTGCTCTGCAAAATCTAGGAGAAACCCCTGCTCTTATTGCAGGAGCAGCCCTTTTTGCTGACTATGTTCTAACGGTTGCCGTTAGTATCTCCTCAGGAACAGAGGCACTACTTTCCGCCTTTCCCTCCTTACTGGGGCATGAAATAGCTATTGATTTATTCGTACTGGTTATCATTTTGACGATTATAAACCTTAGAGGGGTAAGAGAATCTTCTAATATTTTTGTTTGGCCTACTTATTTTTTTATGGCTGGAATCTTGTTCATGATTGGCACTGGAGTATATCACGCCTTAACCGGTAGCGCGCCCATCATCCCCCCTCAATCATTAGTAAAGCAGCAAGTAGATTGGACTGTTATGGTATTGGGCTTAAGGGCTTTTGCTAATGGCTGCAGTTCTATGACTGGTATCGAAGCCATATCAAATGGAGTTCCTATGTTTAAAGAGCCTTCCATTTCCAATTCTATCAAGACTACTTATCTAATGTCAGCTCTGCTTGGAACTATGATTCTCGGGATAGCCTTCTTATTTATGCATTATTACCTATTGCCAGAAGCCAATGTTACAATGCTTTCCCAACTTGCTGAACAGGTTTTCGGACGTGGCTGGACTTATTATTATATACAACTTACTACAATGCTCATTTTATATTTAGCAGCAAATACCTCCTTTAATGGGTTGCCTCCTCTTTTATCCATCATGGCCCGGGATTCTTATGTCCCTCGTTTTCTTGGAGCAAAGGGGGAACGACTCGGTTATTCCAATGGCATTTTGTTGCTAAGTATTATTGCAGGTTTATTAATTATTGTTTTTAATGGCAATGTGGAACATCTCATTTCCTTGTATGCCATTGGCGTTTTTCTTTCTTTTACCATTGCCCAGTGCAGCTTAGTGGTAAAATGGAAACGAGAAAAAACTTCCGGCTGGATCTCCCGAATTCTGATTAATGGTTTTGGCGCTTGTGTTACTGGTACTGTAGTATTGGTCATTGCCATAACAAAATTTCAACATGGTGCGTGGATTGTTATTGTTTTCATCCCCGCTATGATTTATATCTTTAAGACAATCCACAAACATTATGAAACTACAGCTGACCAATTACGTATCTCTCCAAGTGATTTTGTTGAACACCTTACTGTATATAATCCTAGAAATCTTGTCATTGTACCCATCTCAGGTTTAAGCAAAGTGGTCGCCGAATCATTGCGCTACTCCAAAACTCTCGGCGCTGATATCATTGCCTTATACATTTATACGGATGAAGATGAACGTAAAAAACTTGAAGAAAAATGGCAAACTTTTAATTTAGATATTTCATTACACTTTTTATATTCCCCCTTCCGTTCCATCATTCGACCGATATTAGCCTATGTCAGTGAACTGGAGATGCAAAAAAGTGTTTATGATTATATTACTATTGTAATTCCTGAATTTGAGACAGCAAAATGGTGGCACCGCTTACTGCATAATCAAACAGGATGGATTCTGCGAACCTTATTGATATTACGTGAAAAGGTCATTGTTTCTACTTTACCCTATCATTTTAAAAAATAATATGTTAAATGCTACTTGCCACGCATGGCAAGTAGCATTTTTTATCCGTTCGGAATGAAACAGAACTTAATAATCTAAAATTCCCTGGAATAATATATTAAGATTATGCCAAACTAATAGAGTAAAAATTCTCAATGGAACATAAGAGGTATTATTTGATGAAACTTCCTACAAAAACCGTTTGGATTTGTTTCTTCATTCATACATTATTAATAATTGCAGCATATTTCATCGCCAATATATTACCTTCCCGCGAACCAGCTGGTTTTATAGATCAATCCCTCTACCCATTTTCCCCTTACCTAGAAAGGTTTATCCGCTGGGATGCTCATTGGTATACTTATATTGCTAGCCATGGCTATACTCTTCATTCCATCGTCTTTTTCCCAGCCATTATCCTTCTCATCAAAATGTTAACCTTCTTTGGCTTACACTTTGCGTTCGCAGGTTTACTAATTTGTAACTTCTTTGCGTTTTTAAGCTTTTGGATGATGTATCTTACCTTTCGGTTAGATTTTTCAGAAAGAGAAGTTCGCTATGCCCTCTTCTCTTATGCTGTTATGCCAACTTCTTTTTTTCTCAACAGCATTTATACTGAGCCAATTTTTATCGCTATTTCCCTAGCCTGTATTTATTTTGCCAGAATTGATAAATGGTGGTATGCAGGAATTGCAGGAGCCTTGGCTACTCTAACCAGAAATTTAGGCATTTTCCTATTTATTTTTTTGCTATATGAAGCTCTAAAGAAATTTCCTCATAGAAAAAAGAGGGATTATCCTATCTTCCCTCTTTTTTTCCCATTTATTGCATTATTTTTGTTTATGGCATATAATTTTTATCTTTTAGGAAATCCTATCGCATTTGCTACTTCTCAGCATGAGTGGGGTCGGCATTTAGATTTTCCATGGTTTAATATTTGGAACAACTTTACCTTAGCCTTTGTTCCTAATCCTGTCAATCAACCTGGCGTTACATTAGATTCCTTTTTAGTTATTATTTGTACCATTGGATTGTCATGTATTACTTTACTGCCGAAATTTAAAGTCCATAACTCCTACTTAATCATTGGTTGGTTATGGTTCCTAATTCCTTTAATGTTCGCCTCTACTGAATTACCCTTATATAGTATGTCACGTTTCATTTTGCCAATATTTCCTCTATACTTATTTTTTGCTCAACTACCTAAGTATATTTTTTACTGTAATATAGTCCTCAGCACCTTACTTTTACTTCTTTGTACTTCCTTATTTCTTAACTGGTACTGGATTGGTTAGTTGGTAGAAACAGTATTTTATATAGAGAGTCCAATAAATAATGCAGGGTATACAATTAACAAAAAGACTATCGTTGTTAATATAAATGCTGCAACAGATATATGAATGTTAAGATGATAGATTCGAGAAGTCACTACCGCATTAACGGCCGTCGGCATACACGCTAAGATCAGTAAGGTGTGAACGATTTGTTCATTTTCAATAAGCAACCTGGCTAAGCCATAGATCACCAAAGGTGTGAAAAGAAATTTAATGAGAGTAATATCCTTTACTTCACGGTAATGCTCTTTAAGTTTGCCAAAATCAATAGAGTAACCTACAGGCACCAAGGCTGTCCAAGCGCCAATATGGATGAGTATTTCCACAATGCCACTAAAAGATTGAGGCCTAGCGACTCCCATTTTTTGCAGTATTACACCGCAAAAAATCCCAATAACAGCTAGTTGATTGCGGCTAAAGAGAACAGATTTCACAGAAACTCTTTGAACCGCTCCCCCCTCTTGCGATCGTTGATAATAATATTGTGCAAGAGGGTAACAAAACATAAACATTAAAATATATTGAAACAAAACTACTAATTGCTGATAGGCATAGCCTGTTTCTCCATAGATTAGAAATACACATAACCCGCCAATGGTACCTAAATTTGATAGTATGGCGGACATGACATAGCTTCCTTTATCAAGATCGCTTGTATATTTCCCTTCGGCTACAAAGTACGCTAGGATACCTGGGATAATTCCCATAACCAATCCCATTACTGGTAGCCATATAAGTTCATAATTCAAAGGCAGAACCCAAAAACTTAAAAAGGATAAAGCAGGGTAAATTACTAAAATATTATTTAAGATCATTTTATTAAAAACTGATTCTTTAACTACATTTTGATATCTGCAAAAATAACCCACCACTAAAGGAGCCAATAAATCAACAGCAAATAATAAAACCTTCATTTTTATATCCATATTGCTAGAACGTTTGTCCTAATTCACCATCTTTCTATAAATTGAGCCTTCCCGATTTCTGTTTCTGCCCTTCTTTCTGCTATTTCTCCTTCTAACAAGTAGCTCGCCATTTTACGATGTGGCCCTGCAAAGGAGTAATGGTCCCAATCCTTTTTATCAACCCAGTATAGGTCTTTTCCCGTATCACTACTAGAAAAATTGCCCGTACAATGATAAAAGGTTATATCCCATCGTCGGTGACTAAAGGTGTGTATGAGCTGCAGCAATAAGGATCTTGCCTCTATCTTCTGACCAGTAGTATGCAAAAAATTTCTTTCGAATATATGAAGTACATCTTCTCCTAGAGGAATCTCTACAGCAGGAAATTCCCACATCCCAGCTAACAATCCTTTTTTAGGCCTTTGTCGCAGTAAAAAGCACTCATCTTTTTGCAAAATACCTGCCATCAACCTTACGGGTAGGGGCGGTGTTTTTTTCTTTTTTACAGGTAATTGCTGCTGCACACCTTTTTTCTTTGCTTTGCAGCAACCCTCTAGCGGACATTCCCCGCAACGTGGTGCTTTAGGAATACAAATCATTGCCCCCAAATCCATCAAAGCCTGATTAAAATCTCCTGGTCTATCCTCTGCCATTTCTCTTTCCACCAACGTACGGATCTGAGCTTTTACCTTAGGTGAAGAAATATCCTCATGTATATCGTATAGTCGACTAAAAACCCTGAGCACATTACCATCAATGGCTGGTTCTCTTTTATTATAGGCAATACTTAAGATCGCTCCTGCAGTATAATCACCAATACCTGACAGTCCTATTACTTCGCACCTATTACTAGGTACTTGCCCGCCATAGGTAGCAGCTACCTCGCGAACACCTTGAAGAAGATTTCGTGCTCGAGAATAATAGCCTAAGCCTTGCCAATATTGAATTACTTCTTCTTCCTGGGCCCGAGCCAAGCTTTCTAATGTAGGAAATCGTTCGACCCATTTTTCAAAATAAGGTTTTACAGCTTCTACCCTCGTTTGCTGCAGCATAATCTCCGACACCCAAATTTTATATGGATCTTTATCTTTACGCCAAGGCAAATTCCGTTTACAACCATCGTACCATTTTAATAGAATATCAGTTAACCTCATTATTTTCTCCTTGTAACTAATAAAAAAAGCACTATCTATCATTATGACAAATAGTGCTTACCTTTTCAGCTCATGTTTAACAAAAATCTACACCATGCCTTTTTTACTTATTGTAATGCCAAGCAAAGAGTTCGTCAATAAAATCCCCTCTGCCAGCACTTAATTTTCTTATATGATTGGTTATATTCTGAGTATCAATGTCGTAAATTATAACGTGGAAATATATGCTAATTAACAAGGGGGAATCAAAATGGAAAATAAAGTCTACCAAGATGTGAATCCTAGGCTAGAAAATATCTCCATCGTACATATTCCCAAAAGCACTATGTATCTTAGTAGTACATTTAAAGGTCTAACTCCCGATGGTCGTTATATACATCTCACTAAAACAGGCAGGGTAACCTACCATCCTGGATACTATACGATTGATGGGAGACTACTACAACCTCATCAATTATTGGAAAAACCTTAACTTCTTTGACACCTTCAAATAGAATTACATCCAATTGTAAGTTTTGGGTGTAATTCTATATTACTGATAAAAAAATCACAATTGCTCCTTTATGCTTTTTTCAAATAAAATGACGACTCTTTTTCTTTAAACGATACATTTTACTATCAGCAATTTCAATTAACTCTTCAATATTTTGTGCATCTTTGGGGTATCTTGCATAGCCACTCGAAATAGAAATCTCAACTTTAAGTTTCTCTGATAATTCTTCTAATCCATTTTTAAATTGATTAACCGCTCTATTTATATCTTTTTCATCCGTATACGGAGCAATGATTAAAAATTCATCCCCACCCAAACGTACAGCAATATCCTTTTTCTTACTATTTGCTAATAATAATGCCGAAATTCCTTGTAACACCATATCTCCTTTTTTATGACCATAATTATCATTTATTGCTTTAAAATTATTACAATCTAAAATAGATATGCATAATTTTTGATTTTTTTTATACTTTTTAGTGAGAAAATCAGAGGAATTTTCATCAATAAACCTTCGATTGTAAAGTCCTGTTAAGCTATCTCTATCGGAATAAAATTTAACTTTATCAAATTTTTTACCTACCCAATAGCTAATAGCTAAACAAACTACTCCAATGATTGGTGGATTGCTTAGTGCATAATTAAAATAAAAATAGGCATATATTCTCATGACAACAATAACCAATAACATTATGATTATACCTGTTATTCTTCCTGTATATCCCATCGGCTCACCCTTTACTATTAGGTATAATCTATATACCTATAAAATACAAACACTCACAATAAGTAACAAAAAACTGCCTGATTGCCCGAATTTACTTAATTCGTTTGCAACCTGGCAGTCATAAGTATGTAATGTAAACACTTTTAGACCCATGGTTTTGTGTCCTTATCTTTCGATAAGTTTACCAACTACACTATTTAATTATAGTATCTAAAATAACTGGAATCTTCCCGAAATTACAATACAAGGTAATCATTCCATATAATTAATGAATCTCCTGCTAGAATGGAATTTTTTTTATATTTTTCATATCTTATCCTTTATACTCTTTGGCAAGGAGTAGGGATTTCAACTAGTTGTTTAATGTATTAAAGTAAGTTAAACTTACAATTAGCAGACTTTCTGTAACAATTCTAGACCTTCTTTATCAATTGTCTTTTTAGTTGTCCTGCAAGTTCTCTCCCTAACGTTTCACTGCCCATACCTAGCAGTAACAAACCATAACACAAGATAGCACAAATCGGTTCATCCTTAGGAATAACCAATTGTACTGCCCTACATCTAGCAGTGATCCACCCTACAAACTGTTGCTGAATTATAACGTTTCCGAACAAACCGCCCGACATAATTAACTGAAAAGGGATGTCGGTTAAACATAGTTTTCTCACAACGGTTAACGTCATTTCCCCCAGTTCTTCCCCACTTTTCTTAATAATTCGAAGACTTTGGGAATCACCTTTTTCTGCTAAGGCTATAATGATAGGTGCTAAAGCAGCGATCTCTCCCACAGAAAATTGAGTACTATAAATCCAATTTAGTAACTCCTCTTCATTACAAAGAGACATTGTTTCTAATATTGCAGGACTAATGCCTGATGCCTCGTCTCGACCATCATAAGCTCGCAAGATGTGAGTGATAGCAGCTTTCCCAATGGAATATCCACTACCTTCATCACCGATACGATACCCCCAGCCCCCAACACGAAATTCCTTACCATCCTTGCCAATGCCACAAGCAATAGAACCAGTACCCGCAACAATAATTACACCATCCTTTAGGCCAACCATTCCTTTCAAGGTAAGCATAGCATCATTATCTAAATAGATTCGATCCGCAATTATATTTGCATTGTCTAGTGCCTGCCTTACCATCATTGTAAGAAGCAATTGATCCTTTTGGGTATCTAAACCAGCTAAGGCAAGGACTACACAGTTCACCCGTAACCCTTGTTTTGGGGTAAGACAAGCAAAAACTCCAGCTAAGGTGCTAGTGGCCTTTTCGATACCAATACTATGATAATTGCAGGAACCGCCTTGTACATAGTCCAGAATTTCTCCCCTTTTACTGCAAAGGGCTGCCCGGCATGTTGTGCCTCCTGCATCGACAGCTAATATCCCTACCTCTTTCATATAAACCTCCACGAACCACGCTTATTGATACAATGATAACGTCTTAAATTATTATATACGGAGAGTGAAAGCCTTGACAAACGAAAAAGTGTTAGCCACACAAATCATTCAAGTTATGGGAGGTAAAGAAAACATCCGTACTGCGACTCACTGTATGACTCGTCTGCGACTGACACCTAAAAACAAGACTGCCATTGACCTAGCTGTTCTAAAGAATTTGGAAGGTGTACTCGGAGTCATAGAATCCGCCGAACAGCTTCATATTATCCTTGGACCAGGCTTTGTCAATAAAGTGGCAGCTGAAGTTATGACCTTGATAGGAGTGGAGTTTGAAAAAGCCACGGATCTAAAAAAACAAATAAAAGATAAAAACCGTACACCTCTTACCTTATTCTTGCACAGATTATCTAGTATCTTTGTACCTTTGATACCAGCAATCGTTGCCTCTGGAATGGTCGCTGGTATTACCAATATTGCTATTCAATCTGGTGTCAATCCGAAAGAAACGGTTATTACCATCCTCAATGTCATCGGTTGGGGCATATTTTCCTATCTTGGCATTTTTGTTGGCATTAATACGGCAAAAGAATTTGGTGGTACGCCGGCTATGGGAGGACTGGCAGGTGTATTGATCATTAACCCTGCTATCGCCTCTATTACCATCTATGAAGCAGCCCTCCTCCCTGGTCGGGGCGGATTAATTGGTGTAATTCTTGTAGCTTGGTTTATGAGTATCGTAGAAAAGCAGCTCCGTCGGGTAGTACCTAACGTACTTGATATTGTTATTACCCCAGCCCTCACACTGCTCATTACTGGTTTTGCTACTTTTTATATATTGCAGCCTATTGGAGGTGTATTATCAGAAGGTATCATTACTTTATTCAAAAACATCCTAGCCTGGGGAGGAGCAGCAGCAGGCTTTATTCTTGCTGGCACATTTCTCCCTGTAGTCATGACAGGACTTCACCAAGGCCTTCTTCCCGTTCATATGGAGTTTTTAAATGCCCTAAAACTCAATCCTCTCATGCCTATTTTAGCTATGGCTGGTGGCGGACAAGTTGGTGCGGCTTGTGCAATCTATCTAAAAACTAAAAATACTAAATTAAAAGAAATCATTAAAGGGGCACTCCCTGTAGGCGTCCTTGGTATTGGTGAGCCCCTTATCTTCGGCGTCACCTTGCCTCTCGGACGTCCATTTATAACAGCTTGTATCGGTGCTGGCTTTGGCGGAGCCTTCCAAGCGGCTATGCACGTCAACTCCGTTGCTCTCGGTCTATCAGGACTGCCCCTATCCTTTCTTATAAAACCAGGTACGGTGGGTTATTATCTCATCGGACTTGTAATTGCCTACGTTGCTGGCTTTATCATCACTTGGATTGCTGGCTTTGATGATCCTATAAATGAAGACTTTGCTGAATCTTCTAGGAAAGGAATATGAATATGTGGGAAAAAGGAATTTCTGCCTTTGTCGGCTTACATCATTCTCTCGATACTCTTCGCTGTTATCTACAGCTCGCACAAAAGTATGGTTATACTCGCCTCTTTACATCTCTTCACATTCCTGAAGCTGATCCCAACCTCTTACTATCAAATTTTCAAATATTTGTAAACGATGCAAAATCCCTAGGCTATTCGATTACTGCTGATATTTCACCTCAAGCCCTTACACTGCTAGGAGGAACCTTATCCGACGCAGCTTCACTAAAAGCCCTTGGACTATCTGCTCTCCGTCTTGATTACGGCTTTTCTCCTGAACAAATTGCGGCTTTCACTCATTCTAGTGGTATAGAGGTAGAACTCAATGGAAGCACCGTAACCTCTGGAATTTTACAACAGCTTTATGAAGCCAAAGCCGATTTTACTAAGATAAGAGCTTGTCACAATTATTATCCCCGTCCTGAAACAGGACTTTCTTTTCCCCTCTTTGCCCAGCGTTCCAAGCTACTACGAGAGTATGATATCCCCGTCTTTGCCTTTATCCCTTCTCTTAGTTCTCCTCGCGGCCCTATTTTTGCTGGTCTGCCCACCTTAGAAAAACATCGGCACCTTTCTCCCGAGCTAGCAGCCAAAGAGTTATTAGCCTCTGAGTTAGTAGATGGCTTACTGTTTGGTGATCCACTGGTAGCAGAAACTGAGCTAGCTGCTATCGCAGCCTTGCAAGCAACCTGTATGGAATTGAAAGTAACTGTCAATCCTAATGCATCTATGACGGAACAAAAAATTTTATTTGCTGAGCATACCAATCGTATCGACCCAGGCGAAGGGGTCATCCGCTCACAAGAAGCTCGCAATCTTTGTTCCTCTATTATTCCCCCCCGCACGGCGACACCTCGCCAAATAGGGGCAGTAACTATCGATAATCAAGACTACCTTCGTTATATGGGGGAAATGCAAATTATACAATCTCCCCTTCCTGCTGATCCTCGCGTTAACCTAGCGGCGCAAGTCATTCCTGAGGAAATTTTTCTTTTATCTTACCTATCGCCAGGTAAATCCTTCCGCTTAAAGGAGCAAACGAAACATGAATCTTGAACAACTCTTAACCGAAAGTCGCAATCTGAATACTCTTACCATAGACGAAGAATCCAGCCTCGGCATCGTAACACTTATCAATCAAGAAGACCATAAAGTACCAATAGCCATTGAGAAAATTCTTCCTGAGATCGCTACCGCCGTTGATTCTATTGTTAGCGCTCTCCAATCTGGTGGACGTCTCTTTTATCTTGGTGCAGGCACGAGTGGCCGGATCGGTATTCTGGACGCCTCAGAATGCCCGCCGACCTATGGCACTGATCCAGAACTAGTGCAAGGTCTTATCGCTGGGGGGAATCCGGCTATTTTACGTGCTGTCGAAGGCGCTGAAGACTCCTATACTTTAGCAGCTGAGGATTTGGAAAAGAAACAACTAAACTCTTCGGATATTCTTATCGGCATTGCCGCTAGCGGACGAACGCCCTATGTTATCGGTGGTCTGCAATATGCAAAGTCACTAGGATGCCGAACCATTTCCCTTACCTGCACACCTAATTCAAAAATGGGCAATCTTACAGACCTTAGTCTAACCGTATTGACAGGACCAGAAGTCATTATGGGATCAACACGAATGAAGGCTGGATCTGCACAGAAAATGATCCTAAATATGTTGACCACAGCCACTATGATCCGCTTAGGGAAAGTTTATAGCAACCTAATGGTCGATGTACAAGCTACAAATGAAAAACTCCAACAACGTGCAAAGTTAATCGTTTCCTTAGCTACTGACGTCAGCCTAGACCAAGCCAGTATAGCTCTTGAGAAGGCCAATGGTTCAGTAAAATTAGCTATTATCATACTACTGACAGGTGCTTCAAAAGAGGAAGGTTCCCAATTATTAGAACAATCTAAGGGTTTTATAGCAAAATCCCTAAATGTACAGAAACAATCCTGACGATAGGAAAACCAATGGCTGCCCTCTATATAAAAGGCAGCCATTTTTATATTATATCGATTTCATTCTCCCATGGACTGCCAACCAAATACAGGCCGTTTCCTGAGAGGTCCATTCTACTCGATGGCGTTCATGGGCAGGAATGAATACCCAATCACCCGCCCTTAATTCTTTACTGCGTCCGTCTTCCCATCCCAGTCTTGCTTGTCCTTGTAATAAAACCACCCACTCATCTCTATCTTGATCATACCAAAATCCTGGCGGCGATACCTGCCCTGTAGAAATAATCCGTTCTATTAAAATTCCTTTATCTAAAATAAGTGGTTCTGCAATCTCCTCCCTTGGTAAATCTTTAGGAAGTTCAAATAAATTCATCTACCATTCTCCTTACAGTCCTCCACGTTTCTTAAATTTCCTCAGCTTGCGCAGATACTGTATATATCATTCTTTCATTTTTATACCTTCATGTAACAAAATCGTGCCATCTGGTGCAATAAGCGGTTTGGATAAATACATCTCAGGTTTTATGTCATCTAATAATATGTGACGCATCTCACTACCCCCTAATGGTTTTCTACGAGGCTATGGATTTTTTTCTACCGTATAGAACTCAGCCACAAGAAAATACTTGAAGATATTTGATCTTAGTCTTATATAAGTATCGTTATAAGACTAAATTTACCATCGAAACTTAAAATCCTGCAAACTTTACCTACTTTACAGGATTTATATTTTTATAATACCAGCTTTCAATGTAACTTTTGCTAAAATCTGTTGCATTGAAATAAATCCTATCTTTTGATAGACTAATATATATTATGTAAACTTTGTATTGGCAACTTTAGAAACCAACTTCAGGGAAAGGATGTTACTTGTGACTGGAAAACCTACTAATCCTCGCATCGATATACTCATTATTATTGTTCTTGTTATTTTTACAGTTCTTGTAGGTAGGCTAACATGGTTACAAGTTGTTCGCGGCGAAGAATTCAAACAACAGGCTGAACAGAACCGAATTCGGCTATTACCTATTACAGCTCCTCGCGGTACGTTTTATGATAGAAATGGAGTGCCCTTGGTAAACAACCGGCCTGGTTTTTCTATTTCCCTCGTACCAATTAATGGACCAATCCCTAGCGAGGTTATTGATAGGTTAGCTGGACTGCTAAGCATGAATCCAGCTGATATACAAAAGAAAATTAAACAGCAAGACAATCCTTTGCAGCCAATTACAATTAAAACCGATATTGGTCCGGATATTATAACGAAAATTGAAGAACGGCGAGAAGATCTGCCTGGTGTGGTTCTTGAAGTACAAGCTGTAAGAAGTTATATTAACAACGAACTTGGTGCTCATACCTTTGGCTATGTAGGTGAAGTTAGTGATTATGAACTTGAAAAAGGAAAAGTAACGGATTATAAATCTGGTGATATTGTCGGCAAAAGCGGATTAGAGCAAATATGGGATAAAGATCTTCGCGGCTCGGATGGCGGAGCCCAAATCGAAGTTAATGTATCCGGTAGACCAGTACAAATGTTAGGTAAAAAGCAACCCATTGCTGGTAATGATCTTGTGTTAACCATTGATGTTAACATACAAAAAGCTGCTGAAAAAGCTATGGATGAACGTCTTCGTTATCTGCAAGACAAATTAGGAAATCCTGAAGCTAAAGCAGCAGCCGCTGTTGTAATGAATCCGCAAACGGGGGAAATTCTTGCCATTGTAAGTCGTCCCACATTTGATCCTAATAAATTTAATGGTGGCATCTCAACAAAGGATTGGAAGGAAATTAACGATAATCCTAGTAATCCACTACAAAACCGAACGATTAATGCTGAGTATCCTCCTGGTTCAGGATTCAAGATTGTTACTGGTACTGCTGCATTAGAGACTGGAAAAGTAACCCCTGAAGAAAAGATCCTCGATACTGGCAGGCATTGGCTTGTACCTAGTAAAGGCAACGCTCATAATGCCGCTTTAGGTTGGATTGACTTTCGAGTAGCTCTTGCCAAGTCAGATAACGTATACTTCTACGAATTAGGAAACCGCTTAGGTATTGATATTTTAGAACAATGGGCCCGTAAATTTGGTTTAGGCGCGCCTACGGGTATTAAATTGCCCCATGAAGACGAAGGATTGGTTGCCAACCAACGTTATAAAAAGAAGGTATACGATGAAGATTGGGTTTTATCTGAGACCTTTGATGCTTCAATCGGACAAGGCTTCCAATTAACAACACCTATTCAAATGGCTACTGTAATCAGCATTGTTGCTAATGGCGGTCATCGCTTTCGTCCATACCTTGTAAGCAAAATAGTTTCCCCAACTAATGGAGAGGTTCTTCAAACCTTTGCACCCGAAGAACTGGGCACTGTCCCCATGTCCCCTAAAACCTTAGAAGCCATTCGAACAGGTCTGCGGGATGTGGTTACCCCTGCAGGTACTGCTGGATATATTTTTGAAGGCTTCCCCATTCCGATTGCAGGAAAAACCAGTACTGCCGAAAATCCCCATGGCGATGATCATGGCTGGTTTATTGCCTATGGTCCATATGATAATCCCACGATAGCCATTGCTGTAGTGGTAGAGCAAGGCGGTTACGGTTCTGATTCAGCCGCCCCCATCGCACGTAAAATCATGGAAGCCGCCTTTCATTTGCCACCAAGCAGAGATGCAGCTGATATATATGCAGAAGAATTAGCAGCAAAGCAAGTCCCTAAGTCAAATTAGTTTTTTCATTCCCACTTAAGCAGTGTACTCTTCTAACATATTTACTATTATAATAAAGAAATGCATCCAGCTTAGTTGGATGCATTTCTTCAATATAGGCACAAAAGAAGCTGATTTATTTCAGATTCTATGTAACATATCTTTAATTTTTATGTTTATTGCTGCTTATATTGGGGTTCTTGTTGCTCAACGTACTGTTGCCTCCCCTTTAATATATCTACAGCATTATCAAGGGTATTTGCTAATTGCTCAAAGGTTTGTTTTGCCTGTTGATCTTGAGTCTCTAATGAGAAGGTTTTCATAGTAGCTGCGGCATTTTGGACCGTTGCGATGGCCTGTGTCATTTGAGTACCTACTGTCATTCCTTTCACCTCCTTTATACAAGGCTTCAAGGGTTTTATCCCTTCGGCTTACATAATACTGCTGCTAAAAATCCAAATATAATGGCTGCTGAAATACCTGCACTTGTGATTTTAAAAATGCCTGTTAATACACCAACAATACCTGTTTTTTGTGCTTCTTGAAGGGCACCTTTAACCAGTTGATTACCAAAATTACTGATAGGAACGGATGCTCCTGCACCAGCAAAAGCAATTAAATCATCATATACTCCAAGCCCCCCCAAAATAGATCCAGATACTACCAATGTCACCATGGTATGTGCTGGAGTTAGTTTAAGGCCATCCATGAGGAGTTGTCCAAGTACACATATCGTTCCGCCAATGATAAATGCCAACATAAACTTTTCCAAAAGCCTGCCTCCTATTTTACATCTCTATTGATACTGCATAAGCAATACAAGGTATGGTTTCCTTTTGTTGGTAGGACATCGGTGATAGCAAAGCACCTGTAGCAATAATTAGAATTCGATTCAGTTCTCCTTTGCGCATACGGTTCAATAAATGTCCAAAGGTAGTTGTCGCAACGCAGGCGCAGCCACTGCCTCCTGCTAAAACGGGTTGGCTTTCCTTGTACATTAAAATACCACAGTCTGTCAATTTTTCTACAGGAATATCCAGTCCGTGCTGTGTAAGCAAATCGGCGGCAATGCGATGCCCCACTCTACCTAAATCTCCCGTGGCGATAAGATCATAGTGTGATGGCGATATATTCAAATCCCTAAAGTGAGCTTCTATAGTATCAACAGCTGCCGGAGCCATCGCCGCCCCCATATTAAAGGGGTCAGATAGCCCCATGTCGATTACCCTTCCAATGGTAGAGGCTACAACATGCGGTCCTTCCCCATCTTTGGCAACAACAGCAGCTCCTGCTCCTGTAACAGTCCACTGAGCAGTGGGAGGTTTTTGTGCTCCATATTCGGTGGGATAGCGGTATTGTTTTTCACAAGCTGCATTATGGCTAGATGTACCAACAAGAGCGGTCTGTGCAAACCCACTATCAATTATAAGAGACGCTAAGGAGAGACCTTCCATGGAACTAGAGCATGCTCCATAAATGCCTAAGTAAGGTACAGCAAGAGTGCGTGCCGTAAAACTACTAGGCATAATTTGGTTAATTAGATCACCACTGAGGAAGAACTGGATATCTTCTTTCTTGAGCCCAGCTTTTTTTATGGCAGTCTCACAAGCTTCTTCCAAAAATTTTCTTTCCGCTAGCTCATAACTATCTTGTCCAAGCCATATATCACCATGAAGCAAATCAAAATCCTTGGCCAAGTTGCCCTGTGCCTCAAAAGGTCCTCCTATAGCGGCAGACCCAATAATTACTGGTTTAGATTCAAAAACCCATGTTTGATGACCTTGTAGCATTTACATTCCACCTAACGACGTAATGGTTACTTTTATTAGTGCAACAACAAAAGCGGAAAAGACGCCAAATACAATCACTGGCCCTGCAATTTTAAACATATTTCCTCCCACACCTAATACAAACCCCTCACTTTTACTGTCAAGAGAAGCAGAAGCAATGGTATTTGCAAAGCCTGTAACGGGAACTGCACTGCCAGCACCAGCCCATTGTGCAATATGATCGTATACCCCAAAGCTTGTAAGTAGCACTGAAATTATAATGAGAACTGCAACGGTCGGATCACCTGCTGTCTTTTCATCAAAGTTAAAATAGGTTATGAAAAACCATTGTATCCCCTGACCGATTGTACAAATAATCCCTCCTCCAATAAAAGCTCGTATGCAATTTGCTAATATAGGACGTTGTGGTTCCCTAGCACGAGCAAAATCCTGATACTGTTGCTGTACAGAAGTTAGGTTTTTTCGTTTAATACTTGACAATATAATCCACCTTCTATCGCAATAAATAAGGCTTGAGCTTTTCCATAAGTTCTTTGAGCCTCTCAGCATGTCGATAATACATTTGCTGAGCTGCTTTATCTTGTGTCTCCAAGGCAAAGCTCATAAGATCAGCTTGACTTTTTTCGAAGTTTGCATACACCATTTCTTTCACCTTAGGCTGTGGCAATTGTATTGCATCGTCAAATATATCTAAGTATAAATCACCAGAAGAATCTACTTGCCCGATGAAAACATTGTCAATCGCTACTCCTATGGTCTTCAATTGACTTTTAATCCATTCCTGATTGACACCTAAGGAAAATAAAGGCTCATTTAAGATATTTCCATCCAGTATCACGGTCTGGGGTTCTGCTTGCGGTGCTACCTTTATTCCTAAATCATAAGAAGATAGAGGTTTCTTATGAGCTTTCATCAATAGGTTTATGTCTCCTGTATCTTCCATTACAGCAAATTCTACATCTGCAAGATTAAAAACCTTTTGACAACGAAGTTCTCGCAGGAGTTCCTCTCCCGTTAGCCTTGTTTGTAATAGATTTTCTTCCATGATCTTTCCATGCTTAATGAGTACAGTCTCTTTTCCATTGACAAGGTCATGAATCCACTTGCTTTTTAGAGACAAATACTCTAAAGCGATGGGAAATAATACCCAAACACTAAGAGCAATCAGTCCAAAAGCGAGATTTGGTATAAGATTTATGGACATTAATGCTACTATGATTGCCACTACAATGTAGCTTACAAAGCGAAAAGGTGTCGTTCGGATCATATTTCTTTTGCCCATTAGCCTGATTAGAATGAGTAGCAAAAAGAATAATGAGACTGAGCTAATTAGAATTTGTATCCATGTCTGCATTGTTACTCTCCTGACTAGTTTCCTTTATATTGAGGCTCTTGATATTCTAATATCTGCATTCTTCTCTCAAGATCATTGATAATGTCCTCTGTAACTTCCAGCGCTTCTTTGTACACTAACCTCGTTTCCTCATCCCTTGTCTGTATTGCATATAACCTTACTGTACCTTGATTACCTTTTAGCGTAGCTAAGGTTTTCTTCACCTGTGAAGCAACTGTCATGTCTATTACCTCCGTTTACCTTATTATTGCTTTTATCGGAAAGTTTAATTCAATAAACGGATTTTTAAATTATGGTAATATTTCCATGATTTTAAAATCATTATCCTTTTATTTACTTTAAATGCAATTAATAAAGGATTTGGTATTATTACCTAGAAACATAAGAAATAACTATCAAGTAGGAGGCGGATCATGAAGTATAAGTTTTGCGAGTTAGTCGATGTGAAGAAGCTTAATAACCTTATGAAAAGTTTTTATCTAGCAACAGGAATTCCCTCAAGAATCATTGATATGAATGGAACTATAATAGTAGCATCCGGGTGGCAAAAAATTTGCCAAGATTTTCATGGAAAAAATTCACAGATGGAAAAACTATGCAAACAAAGAAATGATACCGTTAAGCAGCATCTTAAGTCCACCAATCCTTATTTTTGTTACAAGTATCCAACTGGTTTAACCGATGCTGCCGCACCTATTATCATTGACGGAGTACATATAGCCACCGTCTTCCAAGGACAGTTTCTCTTTGAAAAACCTGATTTGACTTTTTTTGAGCGCCAGGCCGAGAATTATGGCTTCGATAAAGTTACTTATATGGAAGCTCTTGCCGAAGTTCCCATATACAGTCAAGATAAACTTGATAGCATTATGCACTATTTTACCGAGTTTGCAGAAATACTTGCAGAACTGGGTATGGCTAACCTTAGACGAATGGAACAACAACAGCAAGAATTCCAGCGATATGATGAACAAATCTTTACGATATTCAACAGTACGCCGAATGTAGCTATTCAAGGCTATGACGAATGGGGTAATATCACCTTCTGGAACAATACCTCCGAGCAGTTTTACGGTTTTAGTAAGGAGGATGTTATGGGTCGAATTCCTCATGGAATATTTTTTGATGATACAGAAATGCAAAAGCTATTTTTAATTTTGAAAGAAATCAATCTTACCAATTCTCTGCACGGACCTGCAGAGTGGAAAATGAAACATAAAAACGGAGACTGGAAACAAGTTTATGCAACGTTGTTCCCGATTCGATTGTCTACGGGTAAGAAAGAGTTTATATGTATGGATATTGATATAACAGAACAAAAGCAGTTAGAAGAAGAAATAGAGCGGCTAGACAGACTGAATTTGATAGGTGAAATGGCAGCAGGCCTAGCTCATGAAATTCGAAATCCTATGACAACAGTACGAGGCTATCTGCAAATTTTGCGAAATAAAGATCACTATTATAAGCACGTAACTCAGCTCGACCTGATGATTCAAGAAATAGATAGTGCGAACCAGATCATCACTGAATTTCTTTCCTTGGCTAAAAATAAGCTGATTGAAAAAAAGTCCTTTGATCTAAATAAAATCATTAATACAATGCTCCCCTTATTATCTGCTGAGGCAATCCAAGAAAACAAATTAATTACATGGCTGCCAGGAGATATCCAACCTCTATTATTGGACAATAATGAAATACGTCAACTCGTCATTAATCTTGTGCGCAATGCTCTCGAAGCAATAGGACAAGGTGGTACTATTCAGATAAGTACCTTCTCAGACAAAGAAGCAATTGTATTGAGGGTAGAGGATAATGGCAAAGGCATTCCTCAAGAACTATTAGATAAGATCGGTAAACCTTTTATTACCACCAAGGCAAAAGGTACTGGACTAGGACTGCCTATTTGTTTTAGTATTGCCGCCAGACATAACGCTAAGTTATCGATTCAATCTAATACTTTAGGGACAAGGATTTATGTGAAATTTCCATCTACTAACCAATTATGATATTTTTTCAATTCTAATATTTTAGCCGAAATATTGTAATTTTACAAAAAAAATCGTAGACACGCCTAGTTTCTAGACGCATTTACGATTTTCCCCTATGGGAGTGCCGTTATTTCAGTGTTAACTTGTCCTTTAGATGAATTGACAGACTCTAATAATTCTTTCATTTCATCCTGTTGTTTATACAAATAACCATGCTCCCAATTCAAATTCATAGCTCTTTCCAAATCAGCAATAGCCTTTACAATAAAATCTCTATCCTGATTTGCCCGTGCTTTTCGTGCATAGGCTAAGCCTCTATAAACATAAGCAACATCATGCTCAGGTTCTAAAGCAATTACTTGGCTATAATCATCAATCGCTGCTAAAAACTCCTGGGAAACATGAGCACCTTTAGCAGTATCATTATTTTCAAGAGCTTGCTTTTCCTCTGACAATGCTATATTGTCATACAACTCCCCCCGCCAAAGATATCCTGCCACATCCCTTGGTGCCAAACGAATTGCTTCCGAATAATCCTCTAAGGACTTATCCTTTAAACGATAATATTTGTGATAACATCGACCGCGATGAAGATAAGCAACAGGATAATTAGGATGTACTTCAATGGCTATGGAAAAATCTCGCAATGCATCTTCCGGTTGATCCAATCGAAAGTATATCAGTCCCCGTTGTACCAATGAATCATAATGTGCAGGATTAGCAGCTAATACCTTGGTGAAGGCCGTACAGGCTCTTACATAATCCTCATGAGCTAATAAAGCCATGGCAAAGGAATAATCCTTCTGCTCTTGATTAAGCTCTCGACTTCCCTCTTGCTGTAATTTCTCCTTAGCATTTTTTTTGCAATATTCTTCAATACTCCCTATTAACTTCGGAATATACTGTTCCTCATATAATTCAAAACTGGTTTTAATAAACTTAGAATCCAATGCTATACTTGAAAGATCTTTGGGTAGCTCTTTCTTATCAAATTTATCCCCTTTGGTCATTATGATACAATTTTTAAACTCATCATAAATCTCTTCTAGATCTTTTTCTCCACCAGCTAGTATTCTATATTTATCTAACTGTCCTTTAAATAGTTCTCCTACTCGTTCTTGTTCTAATAGAAGAGTTGTAGAAAACAATTCCACAATCCAATTATTAATAGGAAGGGCTATTTCAGCTTTAAATTCAGATTGATTTTTGCTTATCCATTTTTCTAAATGATAGTAGGTATAACAAGCAACCTCAAAAATGGTAGCATCCCCTAGGTATTGCTTTGACACCTCCAAAAACTGATCCTCTTGTTCTGGCTTGATAGCTTTTCCCCACTGCGTTGCCGTATGCATGAGTTCTACAAACAGCGGGTAAACATCAGAATCATTGACCTCCAATTTTTCAAGTTCTTGTGCTGTCCATTTTCGAATATGTGAATTGCTTTCTGTATTTTTTGTAAATAACCATGAAAAGATACCCAATCTCACTCCCCCTTTATATTATATAATTATCGCATAAATTAAAAATTACACAATACTCTATTTATCCCTATCCTTTCCCCTCTGGTTTTTCATAATAAAGGTAAATTGGGTATTATGTCGAAAATCTATTCTATATATAGATAACTCCTTATTAGAGAAAGAGGGCTCAGCATTGAAATCATTTACTTCCTATAAAGTAGCTATAGAACATAATGGTCTAACAATTGAAAATTATTTGAAACAGATTTTACAATATTCAGGTAGAAAAATTCAGAAATTGACCCGTCAAAAAGGTATTCTATTAAATGGAAAACCTGTTTTCCTGCAAAAGAAAATTAAACCGAATGATACGTTACGTGTCCTAAATTCCCAAGACACGACCTATGGTACTCACCCAGAAGAGGGTTCTATCGAAATACTATATGAGGACGATTATATGCTGGTACTAAATAAGCCAGCACGTCAATTAGTTCATCCTACTGGTCAGACAACAAGCGGTACATTATCTAACTTTCTGGCTTACGAATTGCAGCAACGGGGCATAATAGCCACCCTTCGTCCTGTACATAGGCTGGACCGAGATACCTCAGGCTGTATTATTTTTGCTAAGGATTCTCGTAGCCAATTTATTCTTGAACAACAGTTGAAAGACAGAATTCTAAAACGCACCTATTTTGCCTTAACCCAGGGAGTCGTTATTCCCCTTTCAGGAACTATTGATGCTCCCATCGGCATTCATCCAAAACTACCTAACCGACGAGCCATTCATCCTCAAGGCGAACAGGCTATTACCCATTACCACACCATACAAGAATTTCCTACTAATTCCTTAGTAGAACTAACCTTAGATACGGGAAGAACTCATCAAATTCGTCTCCATCTCGCCCATCTGGGTTATCCTATTATTGGCGATGGCATGTATGGAAAGCGTTCTCCTTGGATATCTAGGCAAGCTTTACATGCTGCTTCGATAAGTTTTATACATCTCAAAGATAAACAGGAAATTACAATTAATGCTCCCCTCCCCACCGATTTTGCACAAGCCATTGTTTTTGCAAAAAACAATAATCCTGTGCTTCTGTAACTTTTTCTATCATTAAAGCTTCCACTTTAGTAAGTGGAAGTTCTTTTATTTTCAGGTTTTAATTGTATACCAAACAAAGTTAACTCCCATACCTCTTAAGGTTGACAATGTTTTCAGAGTCATTTATAATTTTCTTGGTTATCCTATATAATTTTTCTAGTTCGGAGGCTTATTATGTACAACAAAAATCAATTAAACGGTTTTATTTACTCCGCAATTTTCGCTGCTTTAATAGCAGTGTTAGGGTTAGTTTCCATACCACTTCCAATAAGTCCTGTTCCTCTTACAGGCCAGTCTTTAGCTATTATGCTAGCAGGAAGTATCTTAACCCCACGGCAAGCAGGCTTTAGCGTATTGACCTTTCTGCTCCTCGGTGCTGTCGGAATTCCTGTTTTTGCAGGACTAACAGGCGGTATCGGCATCCTTGTTGGTCCACGGGGCGGCTATCTTATTGGTTTTTTAGTCGGTGCTATTATCATTGCATTATTAAAGGGAAAGAAAAATACTACTTGGCGTTTAGCAGTAGCTAATATTGTTGGCGGTATTCTGATTGTTTATACGCTAGGTATATTGTGGCTGAGTTTTGTTACAGGCATGGGACTTGAAAAAGCATTCATGGCAGGTGCGCTTCCCTATATCCCTGGTGATTTGTTCAAAGCTTTTGTAGCAACAGTTATTGGCATAGCGGTAAATAAACAGTTACCAAAACTACATGCCCATGGATAAGGTTTATTTAATTGGAGGCATACGAACACCGATTGGAAAAACGGGTGGCTACTTGAAGGATTTACTTCCAGAGCAGTTAGCTTCTATCGTGCTACAGCAAGTGATTACTAAATACCAAATAGCACCGACTAATATAGACCAAGTATTACTTGGAAATGCTGTAGGCCCTGGCGGTAATATCGCCAGGGTTTCCGTGCTTGAAGCAGGTTGGCCTTATAGCACTCCAGCCATAACCATTGATTCCCAATGTGGCTCAGGATTAAGTGCTATTAATGTAGCCGTAAGTCAAATCCTCGCTGGTGATGGAGAGTTGATGATTGCAGGAGGAGTCGAAAGCACTAGCATGGCTCCTAGACGACAATTCAATCACAACGACCCTCGTTTCCAAGGCGAAACTGCATATTATGAAAGAGCGCCCTTCTCGCCCCCTTCCATTGGTGATCCTGATGTAGGTGAAGGGGCCGAGAACTTGGCTGAACATCTATCTATTTCGAGAAAATCGATGGATATGTTAGCTCTAGAAAGCCATCAAAGGGCCTTGCGAGTCCAAGAACAACGTTTCTTTAAAGATATTATTACCCCTATTAGTATTTCAGATAAAACAATTGATACCGACGAATGCATCCGCAGGGGTATAACCCTTAAACTTCTAGAAAGAATGAAACCTGCTTTTAAAATTGGCGGAAAAATCACAGCAGGAAATACCTGCTTAAAGCATGATGGGGCTGCTGCTATTCTAATGGCCTCTCATAAAGCAGTGAAAAAATACAACTTACAACCACAGGCCATCATAAGGGGAACAATCAGTTCTGGCTGTGATCCAAACTTCTTCCCCTTAGGGCCTGTTTCTGCCATTCAAAAACTCCTCAGTAAAAAAGGTCTTTCACTAAAGGATATTGATGCTTTGGAAATCAATGAAGCTTTTGCCGTAAAAATACTGGCTTGCTGTCAACAGTTAGGCTTTAGTCTGGATAAAACAAACATCCTCGGTGGTGCATTAGCCTATGGTCATCCCTATGGAGCCTCTGGAGCAATTATCATTTTGCATTTGTTGAAAGCCTTACAACAAGTGGATGGGCGGTTAGGGATCGCTTCCATCGGCGCCGTGGGAGGTATGGGAATAGCAACACTCATTGAAAGGTGCTAAAAAATGTGCTTATTCATAATATTTTAGATAAGATAAGTGATGTCCTGGAGAATAAACCTTGCCTTATTCACGGCAGTAAACAACTTACCTATAAGGAATTGCTACAACAAGTAGACTCTCTAGCATACCAATTGGCAACGATACTAAGAAAAGGTGATACTGTCCTCGTCAAAATTACTAGCCCTATATCCCAACTTCTATATTTCCTGGCAATAGTAAAAGCAGGAGGCGCTTGTGTTCTCATCGATCCATCCACCTCAGAAGAAGTGTGTACCGATCTCCTAAAAACACATAGCATTCCTCTCTATATTGATGAGAAATTTGAACTGCCACTGCCTTCCCCACTGCTGCCTGAACTCCAGCAAGACAATATTTTTTTAGGTGCCTTAAGTTCAGGAAGTACTGGTACTCCTAAATTGATATGGCGAGACCACCAAAGCTGGACTAGTGCCTTCCCTGTGCAAAGCAAGGTTTTCAATATTTCTGGTTTTGATACTCTCTATTTAGTAAATTCACTAGTCTATACGGCTAATCTTAACGCTTGTTTACATATTCTTTGGGAAGGGGGTACTGTTGTAATTGCCAGCAGTACTCTGCCTCGCACCTGGCTGAAAGAGATCGTCCTTCACCATATAAGTGCTATTTTTATGGTTCCTGCTCACTATGGAATTTTGCTTAACGCTATGAAGGGGCCACTTTCGCAAATAAAATCAATTGTAACTGCTGGGGCCAAGATGAATGTCTCTACTGCACAAAGTCTTATGAAGTTCTTTCCTCAAGCAGCGATCCATGAATATTATGGCGCCAGCGAACTTGGTCATGTGAGTTACTCTACAGCAAAAGACCTTGTCCTTCATCCAAAATCTATAGGCAAAGCTTTCCCTGGCGTTACACTTAGCATTCTGAATGATTGCATCCATGCCGAAAGTCCATACCTAGCTCCTAGTTACAAACCAAAGGCTACCGTCGGAGATTTAGGATGTATCGATACAGAAGGCTATTTATATTTGCTAGGACGTAAGCAAAGTCTCATCAATACGGGCGGTATTAAAGTAAACCCTGAAGAGGTAGAAAACATTCTGCTCCAATGTCCTGGCATCGCAGAAGCAGTGGTTGGCCCAATACCAGATCCTATCAGAGGAGAAAAAGTCTGCGCATGGGTTGTTAAGAATGAAACCACCTTAACAACAGCTGCTACTTTAGATTATTGCCGAACAAAACTTCGCCACCATTATTGTCCTCAACTCATTATCTTTCTTGACAAGTTACCCCTAACCAAAAATGGGAAAATTGATAAAATGATGTTGCAAAATAAGGAGGTCCCTTTATGATCCTTATTGAGACACTCCTCCCTCAACGTTATCCTTTCTTATTTGTTGATGAAATTCTATCGGCAACCAAAGATGAAATCATTGGCATTAAAACCTACGATAATACCTTTCTTTTTTACCAAGAACAGGGTGTAAAAAAAACAGTCCCTCATCTACTACTCATTGAGTCATTAGTCCAATGCGGCGGAGCAGGTGTAACCCAAATGGGCATATTAGATAAATCCTCCTGGGGTTTAGCTTCATTAGAAAATGTTCATCTGGGAGCTTATGTTGCATGTGGTTCTACCATTAAAATGATCGTTAAAACTCTTAAAGTATCGAGTACGATCCTTAAGCAAACTGGGACTGCTTTTTGCGAGAAAAATGTAATTGCAGAGGCAACCTGGCTATGTCTAAAACTACTATAATGAAAGTTGGTATATAATTCATAAATAGCAGGATTTTAGGCTATGATATGGAAGGTATACTATACTAAAAATAGATGAGGTGATTGCAAATGAAGAATGATTCAACAATTATGGCTATATTGCAGGAACAACGAGTTGAAACGGCTCGCCAGGTACAGGATGTACTGACCAAATACGGTTGTTATATTCATGTACGCTTAGGACTTCACGATGCCATGGTGGATTCATGTTCACCTAGTGGTCTAATCTTGTTACAGCTATATGGAGAGTGTGTTCCTTTACAGGAGATTGAACAGGATCTTATGGCAATTCCCAGTGTAAAAGTGAAATATATGACCTTGGATTTTTGACACTAAAAAGATTAATAAACCTGTATTGAATGCCGAGATCATCTCCTCTCAAGGCCAATATAGGTTTTTTCATATCCTCAATAACTATTACCTTTTATTCATGCTCATTTTCTTACTTTACAACATCTACATTTCTTTCACTCGTATATGCAATGCATAATTCCATAAATTTAGTTACTATCGGTGAGAGATATTTGTTCTTATGATAAACAATCAGAAAATTCCTCTTAAAATCCATTTCTTCAATTTCTACAATTTCTAATTCTTTCCTTTTTACTTCCTTTTGAACTGCCAGCCTTGATATTACCGTAAGAGCCAGACCATCTGCTACAGCATTCTTGATTGCCTCAGCATTATTATACACGCCAACGATCTGCCAATCGATTCCTTTATTGAACATAACAGATTCAAATAGTTCACGAGTACCACTCCCTTCCTCCCTTACAACAAACTCCATATTTTCAAGTTTTGATGCTTTAATTTTCTTCTGTTTCCCAAGTGAATGGGACGAACTACATACTAAGACCAGTTCATCATCCATAAAGGGTTTTGCAACGATTCCTGGGGAATGAATCTTACCTTCCACCAATCCAATATCCAGCTGGTCCATTAATAACATACCTTCAATTATCTTTGTATTATGGACCTCTGAAATAATTTTGACATTAGGATTATATTTCATGAAATCCCTTATGATCTCATTCAAAATCCATGTTCCAATTGTAACACTTGCCCCTATTCTAATAACCCCATTATCATTGATCTCACGCATCACATTTTCTGCTTCTTTGCTTAGATTAACGATATGTCGTGCATAAGTTATTAATTTCTGGCCAGCAATGGTAATAAACAGTTTTCTTCCAAGTCTCTCAAACAATTTTACATTGTAATATTCCTCAAGTTCTGCGATGGTCTGGCTAACAGATGGCTGTGCGATGTGCAGTTTTTCAGCGGCTACTGTCATATTTCCTTCATCACAGACACATAAAAAAACTCTCAAATGTCGTAATGTCATGATAACCCTCTTTTTATATAGGTAAATACCTATTATTTTGATAATATTATAGTATTTTACTTATTAATATTCAAATGATATTATCACAATAGACAAAGGAGGAGTTGATATGAGAAAAAATAATACCTTCCTAAAAATAGTACCAGGCATTTTTATGGTTATGGCAATTGCTATTCCATCCTGGTTTTTAGGAACCTTAGTTCCCTTAGTCGGCGGCCCCGTATTCGGCATACTTTTGGGTATGCTGCTGGCCTTTTGGAAAAGACCTATGATTTATGAGGCAGGAATTATATTCACTTCTAAACAAATACTGCAAGCTTCTATAATACTACTTGGCTTTGAAATGAATTTATTTATTGTTTTTGAAGTAGGTAGCCAATCTTTATACATTATACTTTTCACACTCGCCACGGCTTTTATTACCGCATGGCTTGTCGGTCATTATTTGCAACTATCAGCAAATACCACTATCCTCATTGGTATAGGAACAGCAATATGCGGTGGCTCAGCAATCGCAGCTACAGCACCGATACTATCTGCAAGTGATAAAGACGTAGCCTATTCTATATCCACCATATTTTTATTGAATATAGCTGCTGTATTTATCTTTCCATTTGTGGGACACGTTCTTCAAATGACTGATATTGGCTTTGGAATGTGGGCCGGAACGGCCATTAATGATACATCTTCCGTTGTGGCTGCAGGCTACTCCTATAGTCATGAAGCAGGTAATTTTGCTACTATCGTAAAATTAACTCGTGCCCTCATGATTATCCCCATCACATTAATCCTTGCTATTTTTATGGCAAGAAAAAATGCCAACAATAGTACTTTTAACATTATGAAAATTTTCCCTTGGTTCATACTCGGATTCTTAGCAGCTTCTATTATAAGTACAGCAGGATTTATTCCTAAAACAACCTGCAGCGTACTTGCTCAAACTGGAAAATTCTTCATCGTGATGGCCATGGTTGCCATTGGTTTAAAAACACATATCACACATCTTATCCGTAATGGTAGTAACCCCATACTCCTTGGTCTATCCTGCTGGATAGCGGTGGCCATTGTATCACTTATAGTGCAACACTCTTTGCACTTATGGTGAATCGACTATTGCATATCTACAAATCTTCATTACTTCATCATTAAACATAGAAATCACTCTTGACAATAGCATTTTAACATTATATATTAATTATGAAATATATTTCATAGATTGAAAGGAGCACTATGGTTCGTCCACATAAAGAACGTCGCGTTGAAAAACTACCTCCTCTCACTCATTATAAGCCTGTAGGTATTCCCTTACATGATATTGAAGAAATTGTCTTAACCATTGAGGAAATGGAAGCCATTCGTTTGGCAGATATTGAACAATTAGACCAGGCAGCAGCGGCAGACAGTATGGAGATATCACGTCCTACCTTCCATCGCATTGTAAATCGAGCACATCAAAAAATAGCTTCGGCCCTGTGGCAAGGGCAAGCACTACGGGTAGATGGGGGAAAATTCCGCATTGCTCATCAATGCCAAACCAGTCTACGTCATTGTCTTTGTCGTACTTGCGGTCACAAATGGAGCGTCCCCCACGGAACTGGGCAGCGTTGCCATGATTTACCTTGCCCATCTTGCCAAAATTTAACTGTTAGTCGCGATCGAGAGTAATACTGACGATTATCACAGAATCGTCAGTAAATCTAGCGCTAAAAAATAGTAGTATTTTTTTAGTTATGTTATGAAATATATTTTATAACTATCCGCTTTACTTACTATTGTCCTTTACTTGTAGTACTGCAAAACATATTTTAACTAAACAAGGAGGTATCCAATGTATTCCGATAAAGTGCTTGATCATTCTACATCGCCCCGCAATGCAAGACATATGCCTGATGCTGATGGAATTGGAAGCATCGGCGAACCAGGTTGTGGCGATCATTGTATGATTTTTATTAAAGTCCGGCAGGAAATCATTCAAGATATTAGTTTTCTGATTTTTGGTTGCGGTGCTGCTATTGCATCAGCTAGTATAACAACAGAACTGGCAAAAGGAAAAACAATTATCGAAGCCCTAGAAATTATGGATCAGGATATTATTGATGCTTTAGACGGTTTACCTGAGGCAAAACAACATTGCTCTAATTTAGGCGTAGCTGCATTACAAGCAGCGATTAAAGATTATCTAATAAAACAAGGATATATTTAGCTTTATACTATTTTTTTAATCAAGTTATGAAATATATCTCATATTTTTTAGAAAGGAGGTGAATACTATGCCAAGAGGAGATGGAACGGGCCCTTTGGGCAACGGACCAATGGGACGCGGACGCAATAATTGCCAAGGTATGAATTCTGGGCGCAGAAACAGTTTATTTGGATCTACTGGTAACAGCTCTAAAACGCAAGGTTCTTTAGAAGACCAGGCAGCTCGCCTTGAAGAAGAGGCTGCAAAACTACGTAAACTCGCCAAACAAAATAATAACGACTAATAACCCTTGAGTAATTTGAGTCTTCCCTATTACCTAGACTCACGTTGGGGAGACTCAATCTACTTCTAGTACCAAAGGAGGAAATCTTGTGCTGATTAGTATCGCCAGCGGCAAAGGCGGAACGGGTAAAACAACGCTCGCCTTACTACTTGCCGCCGCACATTCCGATATTACCTTAGTCGACTCTGACGTGGAAGAACCAAACTGTCATTTATTTCTCAAACCACAGTGGCTGGAGGAAGAAGAAATTAAAGTCATAGTGCCATATATCAATACAGACCTATGTAATGGCTGCGGTGCCTGTTCAGCAGCCTGCCTCTTTAATGCCATTGCCATTTCCGGTGGTAAAGCGTTGCTATTTGATGAATTATGCCATAGTTGTGGCGGTTGCCTTCTTGCCTGCCAACATGGCGTCATCTCCGAAGATAAAAAAACAATCGGCACCATCATGACTGGAACGTCCCCCATACTACCCAATACTTGCCCTATAAAGGGTACACTTCATGTTGGAACCCCAAGCGGTGTACCATTGATTAAAGCACTTAAAGAAAAAGTTTCTCATCTTAAGGGAGATATTCTCTTAGATTGTCCCCCTGGCACCTCTTGTTCTATGGTTACTGGTATCAAAAATAGTGATTTTTGTATCCTCGTCACCGAACCTACTCCCTTCGGTAAACACGACCTGGAACTAGCTATGAATATTACTCACCTGCTCCAAATACCCACAGGTGTAGTTATTAATAAAAGTGATGAAGGCACTGGAGATAAAAGCATCGAAATGCTCTGCCAAAGCCACAATCTTCCGGTACTAGCCAAAATACCTCATAGCCTTTCCTTTGCCAAACAATATGCTTCTGGCATAATACCCGATGATTTTAAACCCATAGCTACTAGCATATGGGAACAACTAGAGGCTAGAAGGAGGAAAGAAGCATGAAGGAACTAGTCATTGTCAGTGGCAAAGGCGGTACTGGTAAAACCAGCGTCAGCGCCGCTCTGGCATTTTTAGCACCACAAAAGATCATGGTGGACTGCGACGTAGATGCTGCCAACTTCCATTTGATCAGCGATGCTGTTATAAAAAAAACTCACGGCTTTAAAGCTGGCTTTGAACCTCATAGTAACGAAGAAATTTGTAACAACTGTGGGAAGTGTACTACTCTATGCCGTTTTGGAGCCATTAACGCCGGCATAGTTACTTCCTTAAACTGTGAAGGCTGTGGTGTTTGTGCCTTTAACTGCCCTGAACACGCCATTACTATGCAAGAAAAAGAAGCAGGTCAATGGTTTGTTTCGGATACTTCCTTTGGCCAATTAATCCACGCTGAGCTAGGTCTATCTATCGAAAATTCCGGCAAACTCGTTAGTAAAGTACGACAAGAAGCAAAAAAAATCGCAAGTAACAATAGCCTTCCCCTCATTCTTACCGACGGCCCCCCTGGCATCGGTTGCCCAGCCATTGCCGCCTTGTCAGGAGCTAGTTTAGCACTAGCAGTGGTAGAACCTTCTTTATCTAGTATGCATGATTTAGAGAGATTAGCAGAACTAGTATCTCATTTTAATTTACCAATCATGGTATGCATCAATAAAAGTACGCTGCATAAGGAAAATACCAAGGAGCTTATTGACTGGTGTAACAGTAAAGCCATTCCCATCGCCGGACAGCTTCCCTACAGTGACGCTTTTCGCACGGCTCTCCAGTCTGGCAAAACGGTAATGGAAACAGACGATGAAGATGTCAAAGAACAAATGAAAAAGCTATGGAAAAATATAGCGAAAAAATTAGACATTCCCGAAAGAAAAAGTGGTCTTACCTTTTTCCAGGGAAAACTTAATCCTTTTCGATAATAATAGAAATAGCTCACAATTAAATGAATAAGCAAGAAATGGAGGTACTCTCATTGATACTAAACCCAGTCATTGAATCCATGACTGAATCTGAAAAAGAATCTCAGCAAAGCCAACTACTACAAAAACTAGTGGAACGTGCTTACGAAAAAACCAGTTTTTATCGTAAGCAGATGCAAAACCTTGACTTAACCCCTGATGATATTCAAACCATTCATGATATTAGTAAACTTCCTTTTATGAATCAAGCTGACCTATCCGCTAATTTCCCTTATGGACTGTTAACCATTCCTGTCAGTGGTATCGTCAGGCTACAACAAACAAGAGATGCTAGTAGCGTAATCGGATTTACCAAACAAGACATTGCTTACCAAATAGAAATGCTTTGCTGCAATTTAGCAGCCTGCCAGATTACTATGAGTTCCATGATTATGATGGATCCTCATACTCTTGACACGGGTAGCATGGTATCACTACAACACGCTGCCGAAACCCTTGGAGCTACGGTCATATCTAGCAGTATGGAGGATGAGCTCTCTACCATCAAAACCATGTTAGATTTTGGTGTTACCACGATTATTTCTACTCCTAGTACCTTGTTACAACTCGCTGATTTCTTAAAGCAAAAAGGTTATTCCGCCTCTGACCTTCCCCTTATGAATATACTCTGCGAAGCACATCAATGTTCATCAGATATACGTAAAGCACTAGAACTAGAATTTAAAATCCCAGTGTATACCATATACGGCCTCCTAGAGGTGATGAATCTAGGAATTGCTGGTGAATGTCATAGTCAAAGTCTATTGCATATTCACGAAGATCATTTTTATGCAGAAATCATTGATCCTGCTACCGGTGCTCTTCTAGGCGACTTTGAACCTGGCGAATTAGTTCTTACCACTCTTTCCCGGGAAGCAATGCCTTTAATTCGCTATCGCACAGGGGATATTGCCCTATTAAACCATCAACCATGCCCTTGCGGCAGAACATCCGCGCGCTTACAGCTTATCCTTCCTAATATATAATAAAAATAAAGTGAGGCATTACATTATGAAAATTGCAATTACATCCCACGGCGAAGATCGTCATGCACAAGTTGACTCCCGTTTTGGGCGGGCTGATTTTTTTCTGATCTATGACCAAGAAACAAATACTTATGAGTGCATATCCAATACCCAAAACTTAGAAGCCTCTCACGGCGCTGGCATTCAAGCAGGTCAAACCCTAGCAAAAACTGGTGCTACAGTATTGATTACGGGTCATGTGGGCCCCAAAGCATTTAAGGTACTGGCGGCCGCGAATATTACCATGTATTCCACTGGTGATATCGTAACGACTGTCGAAGATGCATTGGCAGCTTTCCTTGCCGGAAAACTTACGACTATCGATGTACCAGGTGCTAGTCACGGCAAGTAAGTACTTTTACCTTAAAACGAAAGGAGATAGATTTTAGAATGTCTTGTAACGCAACTACAACAGAGCAAGAGTATGAAGAACAAACAGAAAAAATCAATGATTTTTTAGGAAACGTAAAGCATAAAATTCTAGTCATGAGCGGTAAAGGTGGCGTGGGTAAAAGTACCGTTGCAACAAACCTCGCTGTATTTTTAAGCAAGCAAGGTTATAAGGTAGGCCTCTTGGATGTAGATGTACATGGTCCAAGTGTTGCTGGACTCTTAGGTCTTCAGGATCTTGCACTTAACACCATTAACGATAAGATTCAGGCTTATCCTTATAGCGATAATTTGAAGGTCGTATCCATCCAAGGGTTATTGAATACACCAGATGAACCGTTAATTTGGCGCGGCCCAATAAAAATCGGTATTATCCGCCAATTTTTATCGGATGTCATTTGGGGTCCACTGGATTATCTCATTATTGATAGTCCACCTGGAACTGGTGATGAGCCTTTAACTATTGCCCAAACCGTAACAGACTGCCAAGCGGTTATTGTTACTACGCCCCAAGAAATTGCCCTTGCCGATGTCCGTAAGTCCATTCAGTTCTGCCATAAAGTCAACCTACCAATCCTTGGCCTGATTGAAAACATGAGTGGTTTTGTCTGCCCTTCCTGCGGCATTACCCACGATATTTTCAAAAGTGGCGGCGGAGAAACAACAGCAACTACTTCTCATATTCCCTTCCTTGGCCGCCTACCAATTGACCCACGCATCGTAACTGCTGGCGATTTGGGGCAAGCCATGGATAGTTTGACAAGTCCTATCAAAGCAGAAATGCAAAGGATTGTAGATAACATTCTTCAACAACTTCCAAATAAACAGAAAGGTGCTGATTCACTTATGAAAATTGCTATCCCATTAGTCGGAGGAAAACTTTGTACTCATTTCGGTCATTGTGAGGAATTTGCTATCATGACAATAAACGAAGGAAAGGTTACTAAACACGAAACCTTAACTCCGCCCCCTCATGCCCCTGGTGTCATTCCTAACTGGGTCGCAGATCTTGGTTGCACAGACATTATCGTCGGCGGTATGGGTGAGGCCGCTCAATCCATTTTAACAAAGCGTAATGTAAAAGTTATGGCTGGCGCCCCTTCCCTTGAACCTGAAAAGCTTGTTGCTCTCTATCTCAATAATGAATTAACGGATTCTGGTAATGCTTGTGATCATGACCATGACGGACATGGCTGCAATCATAGTTAAGACACTGTGAGTAAAATGACTCCATGCAAGGTAATTTACCCTACATGGAGTCATTTACTATATCTCGTTCTTACCATATAATAATTAAAAAGGAGGTCATGCCGTGAAGTTAACTGTCCTCGTCGATAATACTACCAATACACGAGATCTTAAAGCGGAATCTGGTTTTTCCCTATACATAGAAGAGCAAGATACTCGCATTGTTTTTGATACGGGTTGCTCCACTTTATTCATGGAAAATGCTCATAAACTTGGTATTGATTTATTAAAAGCAAACTACATTATATTATCCCACGGACATTACGATCATACTTGGGGTCTTAAGCACCTACTTGCTATGCACAAAAATCAAAATAGTAAGCCTGCTACAAAACCTATTGTATTAACCCATCCATTGTCCTTTAACCAACGAAGGAGAGACAACTTAGAAATGGGGTTGGATGTAACCGAAGCACAATTAATGGATTGTTTCAGCATTCAAAAAAGTAAGGACCCAGTATGGCTTACGGATAAACTGGTTTTCTTAGGTGAAATTAAACGCACTTTTTCCTATGAAGGTAACCATACCATTGGTCAGATTATGAAAGATGATATCTCTATGCCCGACTCCATGGAGGACGATACGGCCCTTGCCTACAAATCTAGTCAAGGTCTCATCATTATTACTGGTTGCTCACATTCTGGTATCTGTAATATTGTAGAGCAAGCCAAAGCAATTTGCCAAGATGACCGAGTCCTTACCGTCATTGGTGGGCTTCATCTGCGTAAACCTCCAAAGGAACAATTAACGAATACAATTTCCTATCTAAAGCAGGCACAGCTTACAAGCTTGTATACCTGTCACTGCACAGACCAACCTTCCCGCATTGCACTGGCAGAGCTAGGCAACTTACAGGAAACCTCTGTCGGACTAACAATAGAATATAAATAAGTTCAATGACCAACTATTTGATTTAACTTGCTTTTTGAAGGAGCTTTTCTACTTTCAACGAATATATAAATTTTAGATTACTGAATATTATAGAATGGAGTGATAACATGAAATCATTAAAAGGAACAAAAACAGCTGAAAATCTCATGAAAGCATTTTCCGGTGAATCTCAAGCAAGAAACCGCTATACCTACTATGCTTCTGTCGCAAAAAAAGAAAACTATGTTCAAATTTCTAATATCTTCATGGAAACTGCTGATAATGAGAAAGAACACGCGAAACGCTTCTATAAATTTCTTCTCAATGACCTAAATGGTGAAACCATTACTATCGAAGCAACCTTTCCCGTTGCTCTTGGAGATACAAAGAGCAACCTTTTGGCTGCCGCGGAAGGTGAAAAAGAAGAATGGGATGAACTTTACCCCTACTTTGCTGACGTAGCAGAAGAAGAAGGCTTTCCATCTATCGCTACTGTCTTCCGTGAAATAGCCGAAGTGGAACAACATCATGAAGCCCGCTACCGAAAACTACACGCGAATTTGATTTCTGGTGAAGTCTTCACGAAAGGCAATAGCGTTGCATGGAAATGTAATAATTGTGGTTATATCCACACTGGTCACAGCGCTCCTGATACCTGTCCAGCCTGTGCCCATCCTCAAGGCTACTTCGAAGTATTTGTAGAAACGTATTAGAATAAAAAAAATTGTGACTTACATATGTGAATGGAACCCCTAATAAAAGAAAAAACCTCTTATCACTAGGATTAACCCTACGATAAGAGGTTTTTTGTCTGTAAAAAAGAATAAATCACAAACCTTACTTATTTTCTTGTATTGCCCGTTGCTGTATCTTTACTTTTTGCGACCAATCTTCAAGAGAGGTATACATAAATTCGTGCACTAAATATTTGGGCTTTATATAATCAATCAGTTTGCCGACAGCTGGGGTACTAAATGGTAAATGTTGATCAATCTTCAGTACATGATTCATTACTTCATTCATGGTATACTCTGTCACCCTTTCCCCTCTACTACTCTTTATATATTCACCAGATAAAGAATAATGTAAATGGATGCCATGAATATAATGTTTATAAGCACCTAAGCCTTCGATTGTTTCTAAAATATATTTTATACCCTCGTCTTGGGTTTTTAGCTGTTGATTGGTATTCATTAAATGTCCAATGTCAAGCATAATGCCTACATTAGAATGCTTCACACCGTCTAACAATAATGCCGTAAGTTCTTGATCTTTTAACGTCAAGCCAGGCCACCACAAATTTTCAAATAAGATTTCCATATCATTAGGTATATCCTCTGCAAGTGCATTAACGACCTCAATGGTAGCTTCAATAATTTGTCGATCCGTAAAATGAAACTGCCAGTGAAAGACTTCTGCTATACGGGCCTGGCTGACATGAAATACCACATACTTAGCACCTGCAAGTTTGGCCTCACGAATATTTTCCCGATATATATCAAGCCATCCCTCACGCGTTATTGCACCATAACATGCTGCAACTTGTTCTTCACTGCCAAATTGCCGCAATAATTCTTGTTTGTCGCCACGCCAAAAGTCTAGCCAATTGGGCCAAAACCGCAGGTGCACGCCTTGTACCCATTCCTTTTTATGAACCTTAGGATCCCATGGTGCACAAACCATCATTTCTAGACCATCTAATTGATAATGGTTTAAAAATTCCTGCAAACAATCTGCACTGTTTTGGATAAGTTCAATATCTGATGTATAGTTGGATAAATTCACAAGCTGTAGCATAATAATTGCCTCCATCGTTCTCCTAGGTTAAAGGTAAAAACCCTCCCATAATACAGAGAGGGTTTCCTATTCTCCTCAGTAGTTAAGGATTATTTATGACAATGATGTGCGCTCTTTTGCTCACCATTCCCCAGCTTTCTATGATGTCCATGATGCATTTCCATTGCCCGCAAAGCATCCTTTAAATGTTGGACATAAATAGCTTGCACAGCATGATTTTCACCTAATCCACTTGTATGTACACTCACAGTATACCCTTTTGCCTCTAACTTCGATTTAGCAGAATCAGCCTTATCGCTACTAATATACGCAAGGACATGTTCACTGGCTACTAATAAAAATGGCGCTAAGACAACTTCTTTCACTTGATTTTCTTCTAGTTGTCGTATCACTCTTTCTAAGCTCGGATAGCCTTCTGCAGTATATACAAATGCATTCTTGATACCTGCATCTGCTAATTTTAGTTGTAAAACAGAGTATTCCATTTGATGACTGCCATTGCACATCAAGACGACAGCCTTATCACTACCGAGTTCAGGCATTTGTGTTTTCATGGCTTCAATCAAAATGCTATAGTCATCAGGATGATCCTTAATACCCATGGAAAGTAACAACGGACGAGACATTTTTATTTTCTTGAATTTCTTTTCTTTACTATGAGCAAGTGTTGTAACATAATCCTTAATATGATTAAGTGTTTTATCCTCCACTAAATAAAACGGCTGAATATATACTTCTTCAAAACCTTCTGCCGCTAACTTTTCGAGAGCCTCCCCTACGCCATCCACCTGTACATCACATTTCTCTGCTAATTTTTCAATGACGGCTGGTGAGGTAAAAGCGCGACGTACTTCATATTCTGGAAAAGCAACTTTAAAACTTTCCTCCGTGCTTCCAATTGATTTTTGCAAAGCATCCAGATAGGCGGTACCAAAACTGACTACTAAAATGGCTTTTTTACTCATGATACATCTTCCTTTCAAAGTTAAAATTAATAAAGTTAAGTCCCTTGACGACAGAAAAACCTTCCTCTGCATTAAAGGAAGGTTGACAAAAAATAGCTTATTTCAATCAATAAACTGTCTACAACTTCATCCCCCTCCCATCACCCGTGGGCACAATTGGCGATTCATCATTATTTAATTAATTTTACATATTGATAATAACACTAATTGCCATAGAATGTCAACGAGCTATTAACTCGTTGTTAATCCACCATCTACTGTCCAAACTGCCCCATTAACAAAAGATGCCTCCTCAGATACCAAAAAACATATTACATTGGCAACCTCTTGTGGCTGAGCAATACGCCCTATAGGATAAATCGAAGCCATTTCTCTTAAATATTCCTTAGGGTTATCGACACCGGATAACTGTTTTTGTAACATTGGAGTATCTACATCACCTGGACATACGCAATTAACACGAATACCATCGTGAATGACCTCCAAAGAAAGAGCTTTCGTAAAGAGAGTCACTGCCCCTTTCGAAGCGCAATAGGTAGTACACAAACAATTACCATTAATACCAGCATCAGAAGAAATATTAACAATCGCCCCACCACTAGCTTGACGTAAATAAGGTAAAGCATATTTACATATAAAATAAGTACCTTTTATATTAATACCCATCATTTGGTCAAATTCATCTTCTTCAACTTCATCAATGGATTTCTCCATATAGATACCCGCTGAATTAATCACAATATCCAAGCGCCCGAAACTAGCTACGGTTTGTTCAATCACCATTTGACAATCTTTTATCTTATTAACATCCCCTCGAAAAAAACACACCTTAGATCCATATTGATTTAATTCTCTTAAAACTGCCTCCCCTTTTTCTCTTTGCCTACCTATTAAAGCAACACTAGCACCCAATCGTAATAATGTTATCGCTGTTGTTAAGCCAATTCCTGATGTACCACCAGTAATTATCGCTACTTTACCTTTAAAATAATCATTTTTCATAATACTAACAACTCCAAACCGATTGTATCGTAAGCAGTAGAAAGTTTCAACTTTCTGCTGGCATATCTATTAACCTTTAATATGCTAAGCGTAAAATCTGTTCCACATCTTTTTGATTAACGCTGCTACTGTACCGATGAGTAATTTTTCCACTTTCAGTTGCCCGTTTTTCCTGGGATAATCATTAATAATTAGAGTTTTGACCGATTATTCTTTTTTCTGATTACGCGAAAAATAAACCATAAAGAAATCGGGGGCATACTTACCCGATTAACCTTCATGGTTTGCTGATTTCGCGTATTTTTCTATAACTAATACTAATAACAACCCAGTCACACTGCCCAACTTCAGCTAAGCGTTTTATAATTGGTACTTCGTTAAGATTATTCCTGCGTTTTTGATTATATCTTTATTCTATATATTTGTAAATATAACATTTTTTCCCTGTGGCATTCGTCATCAACTTCATTTTTTTACATACAACTCAAACGGCTCCATCACGGAATGAAGAGTCCCTAAACAGATTCTGTTTTGTTTTTACTTTCATTTGTGTTTGGATTGCTAATTGCAAAGAATAATCGCAGTCTTGCCCCAGTTTCCTCTTTCCCAAACATCAACATGTGAATACCAGCAGCAACCGTAAGCATCAAGAAAGCAGCGCAGACGATATCGCTGAAAAAATGTGCACCTACGACGAGACGAGCGGAACTGAAAATCACACCAACTCCCATCCCTAACCAAAAGACGTAACGGGAAAAACTAAGCGGCGCGACATACCCAAAAGCAGGCATGAAAAAGCCAAACGCACCGTCACCGCAAACAAATGATCCGTTTTTGCTCGCTTTTTCAAATTGGGGCACAAGGGCAGGGGTAAATTTTTCCGTGCCACCGAATTGAACGATTTCGCGTGGGCGATCGCGCCCCCAATGATCTTTAAACCCTAGGTTGACAATCAGGCCCGCGCCGATAAAAAGTACCAAAATTAAAAAGCTGATCCCCTTCCGATACCTAGCGCAAGTCGGTTTTCGACAAAGAGCCGTCAAAGCTAATCCACCAATAAGAGTACCGCCCACCACCCACGCAACGATTGGAGTCAACCAATGTATCCAGGTAAAAATTGAATCATTAGCCAATGGAAAACCCTTTTCTGGTAGATAAAACAGGCTGGATATTTCAAGGTCGATCTGCGGCAAAAAAACCGGTAAAAAAAGAATCGTTAAGAAAATGGCAATAAGGATCCCCTTTGCCTTTGTAATATCCATAATTTCACTCCTTGTATTATAGTAAGTTAGGACTTAGGCACAAACCCATTCCTGTTGCGTGTCCATTCTAGCAAAAATCGTGACATTAGGAAAGTGAAAATAATGATAAACACTTCTGACTAACGTTGTAGTACGGGTTTATTGCATATTCTGCACAACATGAAGAATTTTTTGACCCGTTAATTCTTGCAAATGGTAATAGGTTGCTCCCATTTTTTGCGCTACACTGCGTGCAATTCCAAGCTTAATGAAATCTGTTTCTGTGTCAATGACAACACTTGAGCAACCAGAAAGTTGTATTTTTTCAGCCATCTTAAGTGCGTCGCCAATGGCATCATCACTCCGATTGGTTCTGCCATCAGTAATGAGTACGATAATGGGCTGCATTTGTCGTTCTTTTTTTCCCATGGTTGTCAGTACGGAAAAAGCGGTTGCTAAGCCTTCCGCCAGCGGTGTTTTCCCGCCTGTGGGTAATTGTTGTAAACACTTCTGCGCTAAATCTACACTACGAGTAACTGGCAGTAACACCTCTGCTGTCTGCCGCCGAAAGGCAATTAAACCCACCTGATCTCGTTTTTGATACGCATCTTGTAACATGGAAAAAATTGCACCTTTCACAGCCCGCATCCGCTCTCGAGCCCCCATAGAGCCGCTCGCATCCACAACAAATAAAAAGGTATTACCAATGCGTTTTTCTCGTACTTTCTGCCGTAAATCTTCTTGTTTTATGCTCATGCAGCAATTGCCTTTTTCACGCAATCGTTGATAAGGAGCCGCCGCCCTAAGAGTTGCATCAAAGGCCAAATCTGTCAATTTTCCCTTAGGTATGCAAGACCGAACATAACGTCCCTGATGTAGATTAGTGCGCGTCAGACTGCGTTTTCCACTACTCTGTCTAACCTGACGGTCTTTGGGCAAGGTCACAGCCATTTTTGCATTAGAATAAGCTGTATCAATCTCTGATATGGCCTCTTGATCATTATTATGATTAGGTTCAGGTTGCTCTTGGCTTTGCTCTTCTGATTCATCCCGTTCTGAATCATTTTCATCTTGACTGTCTGGTGATGAATCTGATGGTAAATTGTCAGGTGGTTGGTTCTCGTTGTTATCATTGTCTTGATCATTATTTTGATCGTCATTTTGTTCATCAATCTGGTCATCAGTTTGATTTTCTTCTTGCTCCTCTGGCTCTAGCGGTTGACTTTCTTCCTTACGCATACGATGTGGGAGTATGAAAAAAGCGGCTCGTTCCATGTCAGCAGGCAATAGATAATCCCGCCCAGCCAAAGCCGCAATAGCTTTGGCCGCTTCAATCAGAAATATTTCCGCCCGATGTCCAGCTACATTGGCTTTTGTGCAATATTGGGCTGTTAGTTCAATCATGGCATTGCTGACGGTGATTACTCCTAGTAGTTTTCGGGCTGCCTGTAGACTACTAATTAGTTCATCAGTAGCCCCTTGATATTGTTGGCAAAATAATTCTGGATTCTGCTCATAGGCCAAGACACGTCGCATAATTTCTATTCTAGCTTCGCAGTCCATTTCCTGGCTAACGGATGCAAACATACCAAAGCGGTCAAGCACTGAAGAAGTCAAGCTCCCTTCTTCGGGATTCATGGTACCAATCAGTGTAAACTTAGCTTCATGTTGGTAAGAGATGCCTTCCCGCTCCACAGCATTTACGCCGCGGTCAGCGGTATTTAATATACTCGCCACTATTTCCTGGCGCAATAAATTAATCTCATCTACATACAGTACCTGTTCATGTACTCGTCCTAAAATGCCAGGGGAAAACATCTTTTCACCGCGTAATACCGCATGTTCAAGATCAATATGGCCAAAGACCATATCTTCTGTCGCATTTAAAGGCAAATCAATGATTTTTTTATTGGGAATCACTTGTGCTAATGCTCGCACTAAACTTGACTTGGCGGTTCCTTTTTCACCTACAACCAAAACGCCGCCTGCTTGGGGATTCGTCAAAGCAATTAAGAGTGCTTCTTTCACATCCTCTTGGCCGACCACCGCTACAAAAGGAAAAAAACTCGGTTTACTCATATTGCTGCCTCCTACTTATTGCTCCTGAAAAAGAGCCTCTACCGTTTCCCAGTTGAGTACGCCTTCTTCAAAGGGACGTCGTCGCATTCGATGGGGCAGAGCTAGCTTGGCAGCGGCTTTGATATCGTCGGCTCTTGCGCAGTTTCGTCCATCAAAGGCCGCTAAGGTCAGGGCAGCTTTAATGACAGTAATATCAGCACGATGTCCATCGACCTCTAGCTTAATCGCCATATTTGCCACCAAGATAAGCAGTTCATCAGCAATTGTGACCTTGGGCAGCAACTGACGCGCCTGCATAATAGCCTTACCAAGTTCTTCTTGTTCTTGTTGATATTGACTAGAAAAAGCATCGGAATCTTGTTCATAAGTCAGGCGACGTTTAATGACTTCTACCCTTTGCTCTGGTTGGTGTTCACCAGTCACAGTAACAGAAAGGGCAAAACGATCCAGAAGTTGTGGCCTAATGTCACCTTCTTCAGGATTCATGGTACCAACCAAAATAAACCGTGCTGGATGGGAGTATGACACCCCTTCCCGCTCCACTGTATTCACGCCCATCGCCGCTGCATCTAGTAGCACATCTACCACATGATCATCAAGTAAATTGATTTCATCCACATATAAAATATTCCGGTTAGCCTGCGCCAATATACCAGGCTCGAATTTCTTTTCTCCACACTTAATGGCATGTTCAATATCAAGGGTTCCAACTACCCGATCTTCTGTTGCACTAACAGGCAATTCCACGACTTTCATTTTCACTGATTGGGAAGCAAGCACTTCTCCTTTATTTTTTTGCAAACAAGCTTCACACATATGATGAATATCCTTAGGATCACAACGAAAAGAACATTTTTTTACCCCTTCCATGGCAGGAAGTAGATCCGCTAGGGCACGTACAGCTGTAGATTTGGCTGTTCCTTTCTCACCTTTTATTAATACACCACCTAAACTAGGGTTAATAACATTAAGAATCAGCGCCAATTTCATATCTTCCTGCCCTACAATTGCAGTAAATGGATAAACACCTCTTCGCATAAACAATCTCCTCTATTTTTCAATTTTATTATCAAGTATTTCTAAAAGAAGAATTTCCCATATACTAATGTAATCCAACATATCGGTCATTGATAAGTCCTTTAGTCCGTAAGTTTTGGTCATTATATTCATGATTTCTTGGCCTGCTTCTCTCACCTCATCCTCTGAAAGTAGTCCCCAATCGTGTTGATCCAATAAATGAATGTATAAGGATGTATAGGTTACAAGACAATCTTCCTGTTCAAAATGATATAAACAATCAAGAAATTTAGCTTTGACAACTTGTTTTTCTCTAAGTAAGTAACGATTCCAAAGACTTTCTTCCGTAAGACCATATCTCTTTAATCGACGTAAAGCACTATGCTGATACTCTGGTGCTAAGCCAGTTTGTAAAAACAAAGCTTCTTTAACAGCTGCCTTCACGGCGCAACCAATGAGTTCACCTAATTTAGAATGTTTACCAGCACCTTCAAAATACAATGGCGATGCTGGATTGGCCACGATCATAGTACTGTCCGTACCTGACCCTGTCGCAATGCCCGACGAATAATTACTGCCTGCCAGTAGTTCTTGCAGCGCTGCTGTCTTAGCCTCTGTACATGTAACTAAGGCTCTAGCCAATATACCAGGTGGTAAGTCGGCATCAATGATAAGCATAATATTAATGGTCCCGGGCTTATAAGGAGTCTTCTTGTCAATGGGTTGATAATAAGTGGCAGGATCACCTACCCGACCGCCATTGACTTCTACCCCACCTGTAACAATAGCTGTAACCCTTAACTGTTCATAAGACTCAACCTTTATGGCTACATTATCCATAGAAGCGGCTGTGGCAATTCCTGACGTCTTATCCACTGTAAGACCAAGCTCGCTAGCCACTAGTTGCATATGTTCCTCATAAGTAGACGCACGTAGTGTACAAGCCATACCAACCCCTGGATTGCAGTCATGATTGAAGATGGAGGTCAAATCTTCCCGGTAGCCACCATTTAATATAGATGTACTAAGAACTTTACGTGGCGCATCAAATAAAATGACAATGGACTTATAATAGCGATAAACCTGGTCACCTGTAGATAGGGTATATAATTTCATATGGTCGACTCCTTTTGCTTCCTATATTCCTGGATAAAAACTTTTTTCAGCATACATTCTGGCAGATAAGGCATACTCGCAGCATTGGCTCCATACCAGCGAGCGAAACAAGCACCACCACACAAGGAGAAAGAGGGACATACTAGACAAAACTTCATACTTTCCCTTATGAAAGTGCCAATTCCCTGTTGCTTAAACAAATCAATCTGATCATTGACAGTGCCCAACCGAAATTCAGAAAAACCAGCTAAGGATGCGCAGGCGTAGAGTTCACCCATTGCATCAACAAAAGCCGCTTCTCCATTCATGGCATGGCAGTGGGCAAAACCGGCAAGACTTTTGCACCCCAAGCTTTCCACACGCTCAGTATGAGAAAACACTAATTTCTTGCCTGTCTGCTCTTCTAAGTGGCGCGCTGTCATTAGTACCTGCTGTAACCCTTCTTCTAGGTCTTGGGCCTTCGCCGCCTCGATTCCTACTCCACGGCCCTGCTGGCGCAAAAGATCAAAACCGATTTTTCTCACATTACCTAAGTAATAAGCCATTTCCACTATACCTGACAATTGTCTGACATTGTTATCGGTTACAACGCAAGTAATGCCGATCTCCACTCCTGCTTGGGCTAGCACCTGTATGCCATGTAGAATTCTTGGGCTAGTTCCCTCCCCTGATGGCAAACGGCGGTGAAGGTCATTTTGCTGCGGTCTACCGTCTAAACTGACACCCACCCCTACCTTGGCATCCCGTAAATATAAGGCCATCTCACGTTCTATTAAAGACCCATTGGTCTGCACTTGTAAAATAGCTGGTATGGGTTTCTGGCGTACATAACCAATGATTTCCTGCATGACATCAAAAGCTAGCAATGGTTCACCACCACTGAACTGTAACACAAAGGGATTACCACTTTGTGCAGCCATATCAATGGCCTTTATGGCTATTGATAGACTCATCCGTTCTTGTGGTTGAGCGTGAGCGTAGCAGTAGGAGCACGCAAAATTACATTGCCCTGTTAGGCCTAGAATCAACATTTTGCATTCACTGTTTCTTTCCACTCTCTTCCCCCTACTCTCCTTTACCCCAATAGGACATGACTTCTTATTTCATTTTTTCTGTTAACTCGCGGAGCTCATGTTTTTCAATCATTGTAGTAAATTGCATGGAAGTCATTACTGTAACCTGTTTTTGCAGCAGGAGTTTTCCATATAATTGTGTCGCCTTACCATCGGCAAAGTCACGTTCATCAATGGGCGTATCCTCAATCACAATTAACTTAGCTGCAAAAAAAGCAGCCTGCAAATTATTCAAATTTTGTTTTCCATAACAAAGATTGCCCAAAACCACCACGTCAGCACTGACAATTTTCTCCTTGTGTTCCCGCTCCTGCTGCTCTGTAATTTCACTGAAAGCTTGCCCAATCACAAAATCAATTTCAAAAGCAGTCGCCACATCAGCATCCGTATCCCCTTCTTGCAATACACCAGCCGTTAAGCGATAACAACCTTCGTACAATCTCCGCATAATATCCCCCGTAGAGCCACCGCCGCCAATGATATGAACAGTTGTCTGGCGATTGGTATGACTAGCTGCCGCATAGGTGTGAATATCCAAATTACCAGTCACCTTATTTAAGAAGACAGCCGAATGTAAACCATAAGCTTTCTCTAGGTTATCTACCGTAAGTACATCACTTGGAATCCCATCGGCTATGATTTTGCCATCTGCCAACAAAATCAGGCGGGAACAAAATTTTGCCGCTAGCTTAATATCATGAGCAATAATCAATACACTTTTTTCTTCTTTACAAATGTCTTGGCAATAACGGAATATTTCCTCTTGATAAAGTAAGTCTAGACTAGCAGTCGGCTCATCAAGGAATATTAAGGGCGTCTCCTGAGCCAGTACTTTTGCTAACAAGATTCGCTGTCGCTCACCGCCAGACACTTGATTAACTGGTTTGTCCGCCAACGCTTCAATACCAGTAAATGCCATGTATTTTTTAGCGATGTAGCGATCTTGCTCCGTCTCATTCTGCCACCATTTCATATAAGGATAACGTCCAGCTAACACAACTTCCAAAGCAGTAAAACCAAAACCAACATTGACTTCCTGCTGCATATAGGCAACGAGGCGAGCCGCTTTTTTATCACCCAAGCTATGGGTAGGATGACCGAATACGCTGACCTGCCCAGACGCGACTGGTAGCATACCGCGCAAGCTTTTCAGCAGCGTACTTTTACCAGCACCATTGGGGCCAATGATGCCCACAAATTCTCCCTGGCCAACATTAAAACAGCAATTATGTATAATGGTCTTGTCCCCAAGATTGACACAGACACCGTCAACAACAAGGGCAGACTGTTGCTTGCTCATCATGACAATCCGCCTCCTTTTTGCGCCCGGCGTAATAGATACAAGAAGTAGGGTGCACCAATGAACGCTGTCATAATACCAACACGAATCTCTGCTGGCGAAATCACCAGCCGTCCGATAGTATCACAAGCTACCAGAAACAATCCGCCCGCCAGAGCGCAAGCTGGTAATAACACCCTATGCTCCGGGCCAATTAACAACCTTATAATATGGGGCACTACGAGTCCAACAAAACCGATTGACCCACTAACGCACACTGATGTCGCCGTTGTAACCGACGCAACAAATAATAACAATAACCGAAAGGCGAATACAGGCAGACCGACGGAGCGAGCCTCTTGTTCACCTAACACCAAAATATTTAAGTGTCTGGCTAAAAAGCATAAAATAATAATACCAATCATGACAGGACCGACTGCTAACCACACATGTTCCCAGCGCCGATAGTCAAGACCGCCGACCATCCAAAATAAAAATTCGCGCAACCGATATTCGTTCATAAAGGTGAGAATTCCGGATGTTATAGCGTTGAGCAACATACCGACAGCTACACCAGATAACAGCAAGGGCATCACTGGAATTTTCCCATCTCGCATGGCAAGAGCAACGGTCAATCCCACCGCCAAAAGCGCGCCAGTCAAGGCGAACAAGGGCATATAATACATACTATTGGCTGTAAGCCCTAAGGCAACTGCAATCACCGCTCCTAGAGAAGCACCAGCAGATACACCAATAATCCCAGGGTCAGCTAATGGGTTGCCAAATACCCCTTGCATGACTGCACCCGACACACCGAGAGCTGCCCCAACTAACAGCCCAATTATAGTGCGGGGCATCCGAATATGCCAGACAACAGCAGTCTGCTCTGGCATTAGCACCGCACTGGCAAAACCAGGTATTCCTAGTTGCTTGCCGACAATCGCCAGCATGGATGTCAGAGGAACGTGAACTTGTCCTGATCCTAAAGATATCAAACTTATGATGACTAGCAATACTCCTAGAATTACAATGACCAATCCGTTCCTCTTTCGCCTTCTTTCCATCTTGTTCCAACCTTTCTCTTATTCCTGACTAAATAGTTCTGGATATGCCCCTTGGGCCACACCGAATACGCCTTTTACAATATTTTGAGAGGTACAGAAGAGATATCGATCCGGCACCTGAAGTAGTCTACTTTTCAGAACGGCCTTTACGGTCTGTAGGGCTGGATCTCTTTGCACTTCTTCTTTATATTGATATGTATCTTTTTTCCCAGTATAATCCCAAGTTGGTAACAATAAAAAATCTGGATTAATCTGTACCAGTTGTTCCTTGGTCAAAGTACCGTTTATATCTAAACCAGCAATGGCTGCTGCATTCTTTACCCCAGCATACTTACAAATATCGTCAAAAGTGCTACCAATGCCACCACTACCACCCATATTGGAAAAACGGGCAGTGATCTGACGATCTTTTTCTGGTATAGATTTTACTTTTGCTGAAATTTTTGCCAGCGAGCTATCCATACGGGTGATCAGGTCTGCACCTTTTTCTGGTTCACCGACAATACGGGCAATATCTGCAATATTCTGTTTAACCTGCTCAATACTACGCGCACTTTTAAAAACATAGACTGGCAATCCCGCCTCTCGCATTACCTGAACTAGTTCTACAGGGTGCCAGTCTGCAATCAAAACCAAATCTGGTTGCAAGGCTATAACCGTTTCCGCATTGGCACGTATTTTATTTTGTACCAGCTTGGCTTCTTCCTTAATATTTGAAATACTGCTATCATCTGCTAAATAGGTTAAAGCAGCAATTCGCTCTACAGATACTAATTCCATCAGCATTTCATCGGTAGCAATGCTTAAAGATACAATCCGCTTTGGTTTATGTGGCAGAGTAAGGGCAACTCCTTGGCTATCGGTCACTTCATACCTGTCTGTGTCGGATACCTTTTCCTGCTGCGTGAATGAGCAACCACTGCTGATTATTAGGCATAGCAGCAACAAGATTCCCATGATTATTCTTAACTGTTTCACTTTTTGCCCTCCTCATTCCAGTTACCCATCACTACGCTCCTCTAGCTCCCCTTCAATGGACAAGTACAATTGCTCCAATTCTCGTTTGGTATCTTCTTTGGCATTCCATAAGCCCCGTTGGGCCGCTTCCAATAGGGTTTCTGCAATTCGCTGCAGTGCCCAGGGATTGATTTCTTTCATCCATTCCTGCATATCGGCATCAAAGGCGTATTTTTCCGCATACTTTTCGTACATCCAGTCTTCCATAATATCGCTAGTCGCATCCCACTGATAGCTGTGGGCTACGTAGTTGGATAAATCGGCAGCGCCTTTATAGCCGTGTTGTTTCATACCTTCAATGAATTTTGGGTTCATGGCTTCGCCTCGAAACATTCGTTTTAGTTCTTCCTGCACGCTGCGCATCATCACCCTCTTCCGGTCTGAGCTATCGCCACAATAAGAGCGCGGCGCTTCTCCCTTGATGCTACGAACAGCGGCAATCATACCGCCATGGTAAGCATTATAGTCATCGGAATTGAGCATACTGATTTCGCGATTATCTTGGTTTTGAATGGTAATGTCTAAACTGCCCATGCGACGGCTAAATAGTTCTGGCATATAAGCTCCCTTACCGCTACCACTATAAGCGTGACCACCCCAGCGAACATAAACCTTTGCTAAGTCATCAATTGTCTCCCAGTTTTTTGCTTCCAGCACAGCACCCACACCAGCACCATATGTGCCAGGTGGATCACCAAAAATCCGCCAACTTGCCTGTTCCCAAGCAGTAGCACTATCTACGCCCTCTTCTTCTAGGGTTTTTGCATCCTCTGTAATATGCTTTTTCACATAATTAAGATGCAATTCTTCGTCCAGTTTAGAAACCAATTCCACCCCTTTGTCCATCCAGGTCGTAGCCATGGGCATACTGTCGCGGAACAAACCGCTAATTCTCCCCGTCACATCGATACGAGGACGTTTCAATTCTTCAATGGGGATAACTTCCAAATCAATTACCCGCATACTGCCTTTTTGCCATACGGGCTTAACGCCCATCAAATATAAAAATTGGGCAATGCATTGTCCATGGCTGCGCATATTACTAGTTGCCCATAGCACAATACCAACGTTTTCAGGATAGTGTCCTTCTTCAGCGATATAACGTTCAATTACCTCATCCCCCATAGTTTTACCGATTTCCCAAGCTACTGGAGTAGGCAAAGTTCGCGGATCAACACTATAAAAATTTCGCCCTGTTGGCAAAATATCAGCTCCACCACTAGTCGGTGCCCCGCCTGGACCAGGCTCCACATAACAACCTTCTAGCGCCATCAAAAGATTCGTAATTTCCTGCGTCGTTTTCATCAAGCTAGGCGCTATTGTCTGGCACACATAAGAAATTGCCGCTAACAGACGTGTCCACAAGTCAGCAGAAAGCATCGATGCCCACGGGAGCTGCAGGACTTGCTCTACTTGCGTTGGATCAAATTCATACTCTGCCAGCATGATCAAAATCTCCCGACAACGTTCTCGAACATCATCAGCCAAAGCGCCGTAGGTCTTACTCCCATCCGGTAGCATCTTAGCACTTTCCTCTAAAAGCTGATAATAATCGTACCCATATAAAGACGCAATGGTCTGAGTAAGGGAAGGAATATCACCGTTATCCACCTTTGTTAGTGCCAACAAATACTCGATCAGCGTTTCCCCTGCTGGCGGACATCCTAATGTATGTAGACCTGTCCGAATTTGCATGTTTTTAATATCAGTAACATACACATGTAGTCTTCCAACAAACTCATCAAAAGACTGTTCTGGATCTTCTGGTACATCTTCTAGCAAATTGGCCTCAGCTGCTTTATCTCGAATGAGTTCCATGGCAGCATCCAGTTTATCGGGTTGGATCTGTTTAAAATGACAATACTCATCTAGCAGTTTTTCCATTTCTTCTAGTTCATCATAAGTCCCAGCATGACTCATAGGTGGCGTTAGATAACTAATTAGACAAGCTGCGCTACGCCGTTTGGCCTGAATGCCCTCACCAACGACTGTAATCCAGTAAGGATAGATATTTGGTAAATCATCAATGGCTAGATCCGGATAACACTCCCGCGACAGTCCAGCACCTTTACCAGGCAGCCATTCTAGAGAACCATGGGTGCCAACATGCACAACGGCATCTGCCTGCCAAACATCCCGTAGCCAGTAGTAATATCCTAAGTAATGATGAGTAGGAGCGCAGTCTGGAGAATGATATATCTTACTTGGATCTTCACCAAACCCCCGCGGTGGTTGCACTGTGATGTACATATTTCCATTTAACATGCCCGGAACTAAAATCTTCCCATCATAGTGAAACAAATCCCCTGGAGGATTCCCCCAATCCTTAATCAATTGCTTCTGGGTTGCTGGTTCCACGGCATCAAACCAAGTCTGGTACTGTGACTGGGATAGCTGACCGTCCGCTTTTGCAATTTGCTTTTCCGTTAAGTATCGCCGATCATTGGTGGCATGGGCGATTAATTCGTTCATAAAGGACTGACTGTCTACGGGAATACGGTTGATCTTATACCCTACTTCCCGCATTTTAGCTAGCAAAAGACGAATACTTTCCGGCGAATCCATGCCAGCGGCGCTGCCGATATTAGAATTCGTCGGCGGATAGTTATGAAAAACGATACCGATTTTCTTCTCCCCATTAGGCTTACTGCGTAATTTAGCCCATTTTCCAGCTTTGCGTACGATCATAGTAATACGCTCTGCAATGGGAAGATAGATAGCATTGTCATCAGACTGATATTCCCGCCCAGCTACGGGCACACCATGAAGAGCACCATCAAACTCGGGCATAGCAATGCTGACCGCCATTTCCATAGCGGTCATACCTTCAATGGACTGTTTCCATTCTTCTCGCGTCTGGTATAAGGTATAAGCCTGCACAATGGGTACACCTAGTTGATTCAAGGATTCCTGGTCAATGGCTTTCATGGACGTCATGGAAAACTTAATGGTATTTAATAGCACATCAATGCCTACTTTTTCATCCTGATAGAAGAAGGTAGCTATGGCCTCCCGTAGTCCTGGTGCAGCAAGTTCTGGATTGCCCATATACTGACAAAACACCGCCAATGCATTCATGCCTTGCTGCTCAATTTCTTCTACCAACGCTGCCTGATAAGCAAGATCACCCCAGACCCATTCATCACGATAGAATAAAAGTGCAATGGTTGGTCGGTCTGATTGACAAAATGCTGCACGGTATTCTGTCAAGTTTGTAAATGGATCTTCTGCCCGTGGATGATAAATTCCATGCCACAGCAATTCTTTTGGTTCTTTCACTGGAATGATTTCCCGGCAATAAGTGTAGGCTAACCAGCACCAGAACTGACGGAAATTTTCAATTCCGCCATAGGACAAATACTTTTCTATCTGCTCCTTATCTTCTGGTAAAATACCATAAGACAGTTCGTCTGCACTCGGATCTGAAATCATCATCACGTGTCTAATCTTCTGTTTACGTAAAAAATCAGCTGATTTTTTCAAAAATGCAGTATCAAGGCCACTGCCCATCCAAGTGAAAACAATGATGTCACTCGCCTTGAACGTCTTCTGCCACTCTGCCCCCCAAGGCACAGCATCCGTTAGTAGCACTGTCCTGCCCTCAGACTTCATTCCTTCTTGAGCAATACTCTCTCTGGCTCGTTCTAACATAAGATATTGACGTTCCATATTTGTCAAAAAAATAATACGTCCCATCGTTATTCCCTCACTTTCTAGGTATTCTTCCCATAACGCCCTTCTAAACAGAGAAGTACCATCTGTACCCAAGCTTTCGCCAATAGAGAGACTTCAACTTGTTGCAGTACTGGCGCTATAATACCGAATTTTTGTCCGGTTATTTGCCAAATGTGATTACTACTGTCACGGACTTCTGCAGGCGACAGCAATTTCCATTGCAGTTGATCCATTAAATGTACATACAACGACGTATAAGTAACAGCTTGCGGTTCTCGCTCCCATTGCCTAAGCGCTTGTAAAAAGGTCTCCTTTTCCTTAGGCAGTACTGTAACCCTCTGATAATCCCGCCACAATGTTTCCTCAGTTACACCAAAACGCTTAATGCGCCGTAATACACTATGTTGTTTTTCTGGGCATAACCCGTTTTGTTTAAGCAAAGCTTCTTTAACCCCTTGCTTCACGGAAAGACCAATCAATTCTCCTAGCTTAGAATGCTTGCCTGCTCCTTCAAAATACAGCGAAGACTTGGGATTTGCTAAAACAACACTCTGATCTGTACCGGAACCAGTTGCCAAACCCGTCGAATAAAGGCTTCCCACCATTAGTTCCTGTAGCGCCGCTGTTTTGGCTTCTGTACAAGTCACCAAGGCACGGGCCATCGTACCCGCCGACATATCTGCATCCAAAACCAACATAATGTTAATCGTCCCTGGTTTATGAGTTCCCAACTTCTCAACAGGCGAAAAATGCTCAGTTGGGTCGCCTACCCGCCCGCCGTTTCCTTCGACTCCAGCTGTCACAATGGCAGTCACAACTAGTTCCTTATATTTTTTTACGACAATCGCAACATTTTCCATGCGTGCCGCCGTCCCCATTCCCGTTGTTCGATCCGGGTCAAAACCAGCACCGCTAGCGAGCATTCCCATGTGTTCCTTATACGTGGCAGCTCGCAATTTACAATGACTACCATCATCGGGACCACAGTTATGGTTGAAAACCCCCATTAGATCTTCTCGGTAACCACCATTTAGCAAAGATGTACTCAATACTTTCCGCGGCTGGGTAAAGGCAATGGAAATACTCTGATTTCCTGGTTTCCATAGGACTTCATCCCCCATAGATAAGATATGTAATACAATATTTTCTGTCATAGAGCCACCTCCATTTTATATAGAAAGTACGTTAAATTCTGAAGATAAAAGCTCTTGATTTTCTTCATCCCAATCAAACAGCAAGACAGCTTGTTGTAAACCACTATAAGCAAACTGTAGCCTACCATTTACGATAACAGCGCTCTGGGCTTCACTCATATCCATTCTTTCTTGATTGCCAGTTTGATTGCAGACAAAAACAGGTAACCCACTTTCTCTTGCACATCGCTCCCATGCGTTTACAGGCGGTCCTCCACATCCTCCTGGCGGCCAAGCGGCAGGAACAATAATACATTGTGCTTGCTTAGACTGTAATGTCTGAGCATTTTCTGCAAAATAAGCATCGGCGCAGACCAGTACTCCAGCCATCATCTCCTTACAGTGGAAAGGTTCCACCTCTGTTCCTTTACTCGCCCATCCTTCTGCACCAGTACCATGTGAGCGTATTTTTCGATGACGACCCATGACTTCTCCATCATCACCAATCCCTAAGCAACTATTGTAGAACAGTCCCGTATCTTCCTCTTGTTCTGCACAGCACAAAAAAACTGTTACTCCATAAGTAGCAGCTAGTTTCCGAAGGGGCTGCAATCCCGGTGCAGGCTGTACTGGAATGGAAACTGGACGATCTTTTTGTGTAAAAAAGTAACCTTGCAGCGCCGTTTCAGGGGTAATGACCCAATTGGCACCCGATTGGGCGGCGAGAGTGATGGTCTCTTGTAGTAGCACCAGATTTCTTTCTTCTGGTCCGCCACTTAAGTCAAGATGTAATAAAGCAATACGCATGATGATTTCTCCTTGTTTTTTAGCAAATAACATAAATAAAAATGGGAAATAAGATGCCCGCCATTCGGGTGAGCATCTTTACAAATAAAATTTAGAATTGATATTGGACACCAATTTGGTAGTTGCGTCCAGGACTAGGGTACCATTCTCCTGGTTGTCCCCATGAAACATTGGAGTATTCAGCATAATATTGATTAAAGATATTATTTGCTTTTACAAATAGCTTAGTATCCTTAGCCACTTTATAGTTTACTGCCATATCCCAGATCCAATAGGTGGTAGCAGGAAATGACGCTGTAGCAGCCTTAGGACCCGGTTTATCAATAATACCTCGCCCAAGAACTGCGATATCATATTTTTCTTGTTGATAATTTAAGTCAATATTCCATGCTCCTTTGGGCAGATTACCGTTAAGATTTTCTATCTGTCCTGCTGCGGCATCAACAGTGGTATTTGTATAGCCAACATTCGTACTAAAGTGATTCGACCACTTTTTATTTAACTGCACATCCCAGCCGTGTGCTTTCTCGGTATTTTTATTGACATACATCCCACCAGAATAGGCAATGGCATCCTCTGACTCACGACCGAAGATATGAACCCCCCCAGTCAATGTATTATCAAATTTATGATGAAGTCCAGCTTCTACTGTATGTCCGATTTCTGGCTTGAGATTTAGATTGCCATAGGGACTAAACAATTGAAACTGGTTAGGAGAAATAAAGAACTCTTTATAGGCTATAAAGTAATTGGTATTTTCATTTTGTTTGAAACCTAAGGTCATACTAGGTGTAGTATGATTGCCATAGAGAGAATGATTGTCTTGTCTTATACCGGAAGTAAGTTTCCATTGGTTTGTCATATCCCATTCATCCTGTACATATAAAGCACGATTGGTTATGGTTTTATCAGTGTAATGTGTATAGCCAAAGGTACCCACCGTACCAGAGGTATAATCATGTATCTTGTCTTGGTAAAAATCAAATCCCGTGACTATAGTATGTTTATTTAGCTTACGTGTAAATTGATCCTGGAATCCACACGTTTCAAGATCCATAAGCCAAGCATTCGTGGTGCCCGGTCTATCACTTAACCGATTTCTATTTATAAAAATAGAAAACTGATTCTGTGCATTTTCCGAGAACTTATAATTATAGATTGCATTCCACTTATAATTATCTTTGCTACCATAATTACGCTCATTTAAATGAAGATTGGTATTTGATCGCATATAATTCGCCTTGTACTGATCATAACTTAGGGTTACATCAGACTTATCATTAATTTCTTTGCTAATTTTCACAGAATAAGAGTCTGCATTTTGATGTTGGGGGATTTCTAAACCATTTGCATCGCTATAATTTCCTAAAATATCCTTTTTACCACTTACACTCCAGCTATAATCTCCCGACTTACCTTGATTTACGAATGAATAATTTTCTTTCCCATAGCTACCGCCGATTAAGGTGGCTGTCGTTTTATTGCCATCAACTTTGCGGGTAATAATATTGATAACTCCACCTTTGGCATCTGATCCATACAATGTTGAGGCAGATCCTTTCAGTATTTCAATTCGCTCAATATTATCTAAGGTATTAAATTCTGTTGCTTGGAAAGTACTAAAGGTACTGCCATTTGTATTGGCTCGAATTCCATTAATAAGAACAACAACCTGACTGGTTCCATTAATGCGAAAGGCATTAGCAGTATACCCTTCACCACCAGCACCATAATTACTAACATTGACCCCTGGTACATCCCTTAAAGCTTCTGCGATATCACGATAATGTTTCTTTTCTATGTCCTCTCGTGTAATCACCGTAATATTGGCATTGACCTCAAATTCCTTCACCGGTGTCTTAGTAGCCGTAACCACCACCTGATCAAAGGAATATTCTTTCGCTTCCTCCGCCTGGGAGATTCCGGTCATGGCAAGTAGCAACGTACTACTCACCATGGCGCACAATAGAGCTTTTCTTTTTCTCATAGATTTTTTATATTTCATTATTTATTTATATCCCCCTCAACTTTTCAAAATACCCTTGCTTATTCCACCAAACTACTTCCCGTCCATTCATCTCCACCGTTGACAAAAACTTATATATCGATTCCAAAGCCTTTCATTCATATGGCACGCACCCCGTAGTCCCATGAATGGCCGATCGCTAAGGATTACTTCATCGCACACTGGCAAGGCGATATTTTGGCAAATCACATTTGGCACTGCTCGTTGCTGTAATATGGCTTTTTCATGACTACTGCCCAGTAATAAGCCCGCTGCTAAGTTTGTAAGTAGACCTTCTATTTGCATACTGTCCTTCTGTCCATCCACTATGTCCATGCCATCTGGTATCGAACAAGACGGTATGCCATCATGCAGTACGACGGTCAACGATCCCGTGTCAGCCCACTCCAAGCGCAGTGCCTGGGACAACCCAAGGGCAACGGAAGAAGGCGCAGCAACCAATGTACGCTCAAACTGCAAGTCACCCCAGAGCCTCTCTATATCTCGTATGTTTGTGCGTAATTTTTTACTCAGAGTATTGGCTTCTCCCTGTATTCCCTGCAGACTTTGTTCATCCATCCACATGGTCTGTCCCAAGGTTTTAAGCCAATGCAGTGAACCTTCAATACCGTAGGGCGGCAGCAAAGCTAAATAGGGTATGCCATATTGTTGCTGTAGGTATTGGGCTAAATTGCCCCCCAGTTCTTCATGAATGACAAGATTGACTTCTGCCTGTGCCATGGTAGCGATTTCAGTTGTACTACTACCCGCCCCAGGCACGGCTAGTATTTCATACCCTGCCAACGTCAACATCCGCTTTAGTTCCTTTAAGTCACTCCCAGCATTGTAATAACCAACTGTACAGCCTAATAAATTTACCGTTCGCGGCTTTACCATTCGGCGTGGGTTCAGTGGCATAATGTCAAAGTAAGCTTTAGCAGCCGCCCGATACCCCTCCCAAAAACCACCGATCAAACCACCACTATCAATGCATACCACTGGACAGGGCATATTGGCCTCGGCAGCAATCCCGGCAATATCATCACCAATCAAGCTAACGGCGCAGCTATTTTCAATAAGGAGCACCGATGGACTGGAGGACTGTCCTACAGACTGTAATAATTCTAACAGGCACTCTTCCGTGCCATACACAACCGCATTATTATCGGGCTGCGTACAAAAAAAACGTTGACCAATACTAGGGCTGGATTTTTCTAAATACTTGCGAGCATAAAAATAGCACCAGAGGGGTCCATTTGCCACAATGGCAGCGTCAGGAATACCAGCAAAAAAAGCGGCTGCGCCAGTTAAAGCACAAGTGTTGACCTGTGTATACACATTATCCCATTGCTCTTTACCAGCCATATAGGACCCCTCCCTTCCCCTCAGACCGTCTTGCTAGCCGTGCCAGTTTATTAAGCTGCTGTATCAAACCGCCTACGCCAAGCGGCGGTAACACTGGCAACAAAAATTGCCGTTTGCTCTCGTCTTCTAGTTCGTGAGTCGTCATCAGAATATCAGCAGCTTCTAGAATGGTCTCACCCGTGCCTTCCTCAAAAATAGGCACTACCGTATGTTTTTTCAGTTCTTGTTCCATAGCTTCCTTCTGCTCTTCTGTAAGTCCACTAAACAAGACTATTCCCTCAATGCTCGCTCCAACTAAGTCCAACAGTTCCATGACCCACTCTGGTTGAAAATGAAGGAGAGGACGGCCGATGCACACTACCACCTTTATTGCCTGTAGGTCAGCACGGCAACGGGCGGCTTGTTGCTGTAATCGCGCAGATTGCTCTATGACGACCAATTCCGCCTCCCGTTCTTGTCCAAGCGATTTACCTATTTCTCGAATCCAGCTTTGAATGCCTCGCCAGCCCACAGGATACTCATGATCGAGAAAAGGAACTCCAAATTTGACCTGAATATCACTGGCAAGTTGTCGCATGGAATAAGAGGATTTTGATCGCCCTCCGCCTAGGGGAATACAAAGTTCCGAAGTGGGAACTCGGCAAATATCTTCGAGGGAAGCATAGCCTGGGAAATGACAATGCACTTGAAGACCGAAAGATTCCAGTAGTTGCTGGATTTCTTGGGCATCAGTGCCATTGGGACCACCATGGGTTCCTAGCAAGGTAACAGTATTAGCCAATCTCCCTTGCTTTTTCATAAAACGATCTATTAAAACTTTTGCCCCATAATAAAATCCAGCATAATACTCCCCGTCTAAAAAGCCACTGCACGGCACAGTCATCACTGGAATATTCCATTCTTCCTCCGCTTCTTTGGCAATAGCCTGTGTATCATCACCGATGACACCGGCTACACACGAGTTAGCCAGCATAATATATGTAGGCCGATACCGCTCTACAACATAGTCAATACATTGCTTCAATTGATCCGTACCACCAAAAATAGAGTGTTCTTCCTGTAAATTACTAGTAATTAACGGTGCTGTATATTGTTTAGAGATAAATCTCTGTCGAGCTATAGAATGGTAATGGCTTCCTAATTCCATATCCCTACTCACATGACCACATGCTTTCGGGCTATGAAAAATCACTACTGCTCCTTCGTTATGTGCCACGGCGCACCAAACACCCGGCATACTGCAACTGCAGCTTCCTTTCATGGTCACCATATACCGTTTATTCATTGCCATACTCTAATACCAACTCCTCTAATGTTTCAAAACTAAGGGGCGTCGGCACTGTTAGGGCACTATTTTCCATAATCAATCCTGCTAACTCACGATATATATGGGCTTGCTCAGACTCTGCTTCCCATTCAATGACGGTTTTTCGGTGTATTTCCGCTTGATGGACGATCTGCTCACGGGGAATAAAAGCAACCAACCGAGTATTGAGCCTTGTCGCAAAGGTTTCAAGCAACTTTTGTTCACTTCCGATATTACGACTATTACCGATAATGCCGCCAAGCCTTACCCGCCCACGCCCAGCAAATCTCGCAATCCCTTTGGCGATGTTATTAGCGGCATACAGGGACATGAGTTCACCAGAAGAAACAATATAGATATCGGTCGCATAGCCCTCTCGAATGGGTACGGCAAAACCGCCGCATACCACATCGCCCAGTACATCATACAAGACAATATGATCATCACTAATGGCCTGCAAGGCCTTTAATTTCTCCAAAGCGACAATGATGCCACGGCCAGCACACCCCACTCCTGGTTCTGGCCCACCTGCTTCTACGCATTTCACCCCAGCAAAACCAGTATGTACCACTTGCTCTGTGGTGACTTCATCCTCATATTGTTTGACCATATCCAGCACCGTCCCTGAGCAGACCTTGCCTAATAGCAGCCTTGTCGAATCATTTTTCGGATCACAGCCGATTTGACAAACTGAGTAGCCTTTTTCAGCTAATGCCGCTGATACATTGGCAGCTGTTGTCGATTTTCCAATACCACCCTTACCGTAAAATGCAATTTTCCTCATAGTCTCCTACCCTTCACCCACATTGCTAAAAAAACTTTCTAGAACTCAATCCCTTTTTGTGCTTTTATGCCCTTTTTATAGGGATGCTTAATTTCTTTCATCTCCGTCACTAAATCTGCGATTTCAATAATCTCTGGCCGGGCATCTCGCCCTGTAAGAACCAGATGCAAAGCAGGCGGTTTTATATTTATTAATTCCAAAACTGCATCCAAGGATATGATTTCAAATTTTATTGCATAATTGATCTCATCTAAGATAACCATATCCCACTTGCCTGATGTAAGTTCACTACCTGCTATTTGCAGAGCTTCCTTCGCTGCCAGTTTGTGATTTCGTTTATCATCTTTCTTACAGCTGTTCACAAAGCCCTCCCCCATCTGGCGTATCACAAAATCAGGGCCCATTCTCTCAGCAGCTTGCAATTCTCCATATTTCCAATGACCTTTAATAAATTGCATCACCAATACTTTTAAACCTTGTCCCCAGGCCCTCATTCCTATACCGAGTGCCGCTGTTGTTTTCCCTTTGCCATTTCCTGTATGAACCAGAAGTAAGCCTTGTCTTTCTGCCATACTTATCCTCCTCTCAGCCATTTAAAAAATATTATCCTAAATAGCATGTCCCTCAAAAATCCCAATTAACTCTTTTACTGCTAACGTCGCAGAAATCTGCCCCTTCATAACCTCTTCTTCAATATGAGGAATTCTTCTTATAACATTAGGATGATTAAGGAATTTTACCTCTAAATATTCCTGTACCATGGCATGTACCCAACTGATCATTTGTGTATGGCGACGCTGCTCAAAAAAACCAGATAACATCGTCACTTCATGAAATTTATCCACCATCCGCCAAATTTCTGCTATACCATCACCTGTAACTGCCGAGCAAGTATGACTCCTCGTTATCCATCCTTCTGTAGCAGGACGAAGGTAGTGAAGAATGCGTTCATAATCAACTTTGGCCATCAATGCCCGCTGCTTGTTATCCCCATCTGCTTTATTCACAACGATAGCATCGGCAAGTTCAATCACACCTTTTTTCATACCCTGCAGTTCATCCCCGGCACCTGTAATCATAAGGAGCATAAAGAAATCTACCATAGATCTTACGGCCACTTCGCTTTGCCCTACACCTACTGTTTCAATTAATAAAACGTCATAGCCCGCGGCTTCACAGAGCAAAATGGTTTCCCGACTTTTGCGAGTTACCCCTCCTAATGTCCCACTAGAAGGAGATGGTCGAATAAAAGCTCCCTTACGGCGAGATAACTCTTCCATACGAGTCTTATCCCCCAAAATACTACCTCTTGTCACGGTACTACTAGGGTCAACAGCCAATACTGCCACCTTATGCCCCTCGTCACATAGCTGGCAACCTAGTACTTCAATAAAAGTACTCTTACCAGCACCTGGAACTCCCGTTATTCCTACACGAATGGATTTTCCCCCATAGGGTAGCAATCGCTTAACAATTTCTTGCGCCATAGTCATATGTACTGGCAAATTACTTTCAATCAAGGTAATCGCCTGGGATAAAACTACCCTGTCCCTATCGAGTACCCCTTGTACATATTCATCTACAGTGAGCTTACGGCGTGCACTTTTCAAGAGCACGCCTTCTTGTTTTGGCCTTCCTTGATAGGGCATACCATCATGCACACTAGCAATTCCGCCCATCACTCGAGTCGTAAAAGCATCTCCCCCCTCTAGGGGAATCCATTCTGGTCGGCTATCTTTTTTTCGCTTTTCTCTATTCATGGTGTTAATCAAGCGCCTGGGTATTGCGCTTTAACTCTTCTAATATTTTCTCAGCGGCCACTGGTATTACAGTACCTGGTCCAAAAATCGCAGCTGCTCCACTTTCACGTAAGAATTCATAGTCCTGGGCTGGAATCACCCCGCCAATCACAACCATAATATCTTCCCGTCCTAGTTTCTTTAGTTCTTCGATGAGCTGAGGTAACAACGTCTTATGTCCTGCTGCTAAGGAGCTCATGCCTACGACATGCACATCGTTGTCCACAGCCTGTTGGGCTGTTTCTTCTGCTGTTTGAAACAAAGGACCGATATCTACATCAAAGCCCATATCCGCAAAGGCCGTGGAAATAACTTTTGCTCCTCGGTCATGACCATCCTGCCCCATTTTGGCAATCATAATGCGCGGACGTCGTCCTTCACGTTCTTCAAACTCATCGGCCATCCTTCGCACTTTTTCGATAATTTCTTCATCAGCAAATTCGCTACTATATACGCCAGAAATAGAACGAATAATGGCCTTATGTCGTCCTGCAACTTTTTCAATAGCATCCGAAATTTCCCCAAGACTAGCCCTTGCCCTTGCTGCTTCAACGGCCAGTGCCAAGAGATTGCCCTCACCCGTTTCCATGGATCTAGTAATGGCTTCCAAAGAACGCTCTACTCGTTCATTATCCCGATTGCTGCGCAGCTTTTCCAAGCGGCGAATTTGCGATAGGCGCACTGCCGTATTGTCAACTTCTAGAATATCAAGAGGATCTTCTTTCTCTAAGCGATAGCGATTAACACCAACAATGGTTTCTTTGCCGGAATCAATATGAGCTTGCCGACGAGCAGCAGCTTCTTCGATTCTCATCTTCGGCAGCCCTGTATCAATGGCTTTAGACATACCGCCAAGGGCCTCTACCTCTTGAATGTGACTCCAAGCCCGCTTCACTAATTCATTGGTCAAAGCCTCTACATAATAAGAGCCACCCCAAGGATCAAGTACATTACATACCATAGTTTCATCTTGAATATAAATTTGTGTATTACGGGCAATTCGCGCTGAAAATTCCGTTGGTAAGGCAATGGCTTCATCTAGTGCATTGGTATGTAAGGACTGTGTATGACCAAGGGCAGCTCCCATGGCCTCCATACATGTCCGCCCCACATTATTAAATGGATCTTGCTCCGTCAGGCTCCAGCCTGAAGTTTGGGAATGAGTACGCAGCGCCATGGATTTGGCTAATTTAGGATCAAATTGTTTAATAATTTTTGCCCAGAGCAGGCGACCAGCACGCATCTTGGCAACTTCCATAAAGTAATTCTTACCAATGGCCCAGAAGAAAGACAAGCGTGGTGCAAAAACATCCACCGGCATCCCTGCTTGAATACCGGTTTTTATATACTGCAAACCATCGGCCAAGGTATAGCCCAGTTCAATATCAGCCGTAGCGCCTGCTTCTTGCATATGATAGCCTGAAATACTAATGCTATTGAACTTGGGCATAAACTCCGAGGTATAGGCAAAAATATCGGCGATAATGCGTATGGAAGGCTCTGGAGGATAAATATAGGTATTACGCACCATAAATTCTTTTAAAATGTCATTTTGAATGGTACCTGTCAACAGTTCTTGCCTAACCCCCTGTTCTTCAGCTGCCACAATATAAAAAGCCAGTACAGGTAGTACAGCGCCATTCATGGTCATAGATACAGACATTTTATCTAAGGGGATACCTGAAAACAGAATTTCCATATCCAAGATAGAGTCAACAGCAACCCCAGCCTTGCCTACATCCCCCACAACTCGCGGATGATCCGAATCGTAACCACGATGAGTGGCTAAATCAAAAGCAATGGATAAACCTTTTTGCCCAGCAGCCAGATTGCGACGATAAAAAGCATTACTTTCTTCTGCCGTGGAAAAACCTGCATACTGGCGCACCGTCCAAGGACGCGATACATACATATTTGGATAGGGTCCGCGCAAAAAAGGTGGAATACCTGCCACATAGGGCAAATGATCAATCCCCGCTAAGTCAGCCTTAGTATAAATTGGTTTTAGATTAATTTGTTCCATGGTGCGATATTCTAATTCGTCTAATAATTTACCACTGTCCTTTTGCACTTGTTTTTGCCACTGGGCCAAATCAGAGGCTACCCACTGCTTTTGGCAAGGAATTTTAGTAAAATCTGGTGTTGTAAGCATCACATAATCCCTCTTTCTTTCTGTAACTTCGCCAGCATTTCGTAACAATTTGCCCTAATATGAATAAAATCATCTACGCCTGCTTCTTTATATATTTCTTGTAAGTCTGCAGGAGGTAGGCCTGCTAAAAATAAAGTAATATCTGGTTTCACTGTTTTAATTCCTTTTGCTAAAGCAGGTACTAGTTCCGGATAAGTGGCATCTGTGGAACAAATGACGGCAACGGGCGCACCAGACTGAATGGTAGCTTCCATGGCCTCCTCCACAGTTTTAAAACCATCATTTTTCAGCATGTTAAAAGCACCTACTTCTAAAAAGCCACTTACAAAATCAGCCCGTGCTTTGTGCTGAGGAATGGGCCCCATATTGACTAAGAAGATTTCTAGATTTTTTCCGGTTCGCTTTTTATAAGCCTCGGTACGCTCTCGTAAACTCCGATATTGTTCATCAGCGCGATGAGGAATCAGAGGCTGTATTACTGTTTTTTTATCACCACTCCTACGGATAGCATGGGTAACTTCGCCTATGGTAGCTCCACTTAAGAAAGCCTGAATGGTTACATCCATGATAGTAGTCATTCCCCTATCCACCTGCGCCAAAACCTTGACTCGACTTTCTAATTCTTGTTCATCTACATCCTTACCATATGCCAGCAGTTCAGCACTACGCTGCTCTTGGTACTTAGCATAATCAAAAACCGAAGTCTCTAAGGGTGTTTCTAGCAAATTAGGATACATGTTTGTTCCTAAAATCACATTCTTACGCGTGGCAAATCCCTTAGCACGTTTTTGGTTTACGACTTCAATCTGCTTCTGAGGAATTTTTTCTACTAAGGATTGCAATAAACCACCTACGCCTTCAATCTCTTGGAAGAGTTGCCAAGCCTTTTCTCCAATCAAACTAGTTAATTTTTCTACATACCATGAGCCACCAGCAGGATCAACGGGTTGAGTCAAATTACACTCTTGCTGCAACACAATTTGCGTATTACGAGAAATACGATGGGCAAAAGCATCAGCAGGACGTATTGCTTCATCAAAATAACCTACATGCACACTATCAACCCCGCCTACCACTGCGGAAAAAGCCTCCGTTGTCGTACGCAACATATTGACATAAGGGTCAAATACGGTTTTTGTAAAAGCTGAAGTCCGCGCATGAATCAACATCTTTTGCCCTTCTTCACTGCCACCGAAGGCTTTTACAATCTGCGCCCATAACATACGTGCGGCCCGCAGCTTAGAAATTTCCATAAAGAATTTAGTACCGACCGAAAAGGAAAAATACATTTGTGTAGCTGCTGTATCAATGGGAACGCCGCGTTTTTGCATATTTCGCAAATATTCAACGCCCGTAGCAAGTACAAAAGCCAACTCTTGTACCGCATTAGCACCACTATCATGATAGGCTTGCCCAGCAACTAAAATAGTTTTAAACTGCAGTTCATTATCATGTACCCAAGTCACCATTCCTGCCAGTTCATCATAGATGTTTTCCAATGAATCAGGTAGTTCACCTGTTCTGGCTAGTTGATCCAAAGGATCTGCGCCAATGCACCCCTTTAACCGCTGATAATCTTGCCCGTTGGCTTTCATCATGCCTACCATCAAACTAACCATCTGGATACCAGAAGTTCCAACCGGCATAAATACAGGTATCTTTTCTAAGTCAATTCCAGAAAAAGCTCGGTATACATCATCTAAATTGGATATGGATAATCCTTTGCCGATAGCCTGCTCTGTTGCCTTATGCACATCGATTCCCAGCTGCGTAGCCTCATCTAACACTACATTGATTGCTGTACCACCCTTAGCTAACTCTTGCTGTATGACTTCGTTAAATACATCAGCCAAAGGCTGGGCACATTCTTGGCAAATATCCCAAGGTTTATCTAAGTAACCTGTAGTCTTGGCCCCACGCACATAGGGGAATTCACCTGGTAAAGTATGATAATGTTCTATATCTGCAATATCTTCCATACGGTACATAGGCTGTAAATCAATGCCTTCATCCGTCCTCGTAATTAGTTTTTTCGCCCAATCAGCCCCTTTTAGGGATTTTTCCGATTCAGCCCGCCATTCTTCATAGGTAGGATAAGGAAATTCAGCAAAGAAACGTTCTTGTGGTTTATCATCAGTTAACGTGTTTTGCTCTGCACTCTCATTTTTCATACTAGCACCTTCCATTTCACTTATTTTGGCACAATAAAAAAACTCTCAGCATAGGCAGAGAGTTAAACGCAAGTATATATTTATAGTTAAAAAAGCCCGGCTGAAAATATCAGCCGGGACGAAATAACGCAAATATTGCGTGTAAATCTCCTCCCCATCTCTCGCAGGTCAAACGGTGATTGCTATATAGGCAGTTCTCCTGACTCTGACTCATTGCGCATCCAAACCTTCCCAAGCATTAATTCTCAGTGGCATACTATGGATTTGCTCCTCATTACAGTGGCGGGACCGCGTTGGCTTTTCACCAACTTCCCTATTAAGCCCCAAAGGGCACCTATACCATCAATATGTAATTTTTCCTGTCCTTATTTTTTTATAGCAGTGCCTGTAGCATAACTACATGCACTTGGCTGAAAAAGGTAGTTCCGTTTATACGGAACCAACTGTCAAGCCCCAGACAGTTCATAAAAAAGGATAATGAAAACTTGAAATATATGTTACACTCTTCTGACCCAGGTACAGAAAAGCCACATACCAAAGTAAAAAAATAAATCTCCTGGCCATAAGCCAGGAGAATAGAATCAAGAACATCAAAGTTATAATCATAACTATATGGCAAAAAAGCATAGCCAAATAGAACTATAATAAAACTTATATGTGCACTTAATCCCCTCCCCATCGCTCGTGGGTAAAACGGTGATTGTCAAATAGGCAGTTCTCCTGGCTCTGAATCATTGCTCCCCCAAACCTTCCCAAGACCTATCGTCCCAGTGGCATACCATGGGTTTGCTCCTCATTACAGTGGCGGGACCGCGTCGGCATTACACCGAACTTCCCTATTAAGCCCTTGCGGGCACCTATCTCTACTATATTTTATTTTGAGGTATCGTAACGGTTTTTATGGTATCATTGTTTCATTTTTTTGTCAACTATATATATTCTTTTTCATAATTCTCCCACTAGTTATTATCCCATTGATCATAACTAACCAGGTGCCAAAACATCATCCTCTTCATATAATAAAATAACTCAGATGTTTTATATGTTAGCCCTGGCTAATATCACTTATTATTTTTTCAAGGAGGACTTAACATGAATACATTATCAACTACCATTCCACTATCAAGCATTAGCATCGGTTCTATTTGCCAGATTGTATCACTGAATGTAAAGGGTTTACTACGGCGCCGCATTCTGGATTTAGGAATGGTACCAGGCACACCTGTGCAGTGCATCCGCAAGAGTCCAGCAGGCGATCCTATAGCCTACTTAGTTAGAGACACTCTCATTGCTCTACGCAATGATGATGCCAGCCAAATTAGGGTTACCCTTCTATAACAGCATTACGTAACATTTTCAGGAGGAGATAGAAATGAGCAAATTCAATAGGGAAGAACATCATAGAATAATGCAGAAACATTTTGGTATTATAACAACTCCAGGACAATTTACAGTCGCCTTAGCTGGTAATCCTAATGTAGGTAAGAGCACTGTCTTTAATGCCTTGACAGGATTACATCAACATACCGGTAACTGGCCAGGAAAAACCGTTGATAATGCCCAAGGCAGTTTCACTTATCTTGACAGTTCCTTTCTAATGATTGATCTGCCTGGTACTTATTCCATCTTAGCTCATACGGTAGAAGAACAAGTTGCACGGGATTTTATTTGTTTTGGTAAACCCGATGCAACCCTCGTGGTACTTGATGCCACTTGCTTAGAACGCAATCTCAATTTAGCTCTACAAGTTATGGAAATTACGCCCCATGTTATTGTCTGTGTAAATCTAATGGACGAAGCTATCAAGAAAAATATTACCATTAATATTTCAGCCTTACAAAAAGAATTGGGCGTGCCAGTGATCCCCACTGCCGCCCGTAATGGAAAAGGTCTAGATAGCCTACGCCACGCATTATATGAAATGTCAATCGGGATTACACACACAACCCCCAGGCAGATTCATTATTCTCCTGAAGTAGAAAGGGCTATCCAAGAACTTACACCAAAAATTTCAAGATGTATTGGCAATGCACTCAATCCCCGCTGGGTAGCTTTGCGTCTACTCGATGGTGATTCGGCGTTCATTGATAGCATTACGCATTATCTGGATCTAGAAAATAATCGTAAGGAGCTAGCAGTATGAGTGCTGTAATAAAGCCTATGATCACACTAAAAGAAATATGCACTGAGGCGGAAAGAATCCGCCTCACCACTCAAAATTCTTTTGGCGACAAAATTGTATCCGATATTTATGTCAATGCTGAGAAAATTGCTAACCGTACCATAACTAAAAATACTTCGGAAAACCCCAGCTTAGATAGCAGGCTAGATGATATTTTAACCTCTCGCCTATTTGGCTTTCCGATTATGCTCCTACTACTGAGTGGAATTTTTTGGTTAACAATTACAGGGGCAAATATCCCTTCAGAAATGATTGGCAATGTCCTATTTGCCTTCCAAGACCAGCTTATAATCTGGTTTGCTCTCGCTGGAGCACCTGACTGGCTCACTGGTGTACTCGTCCTTGGAATGTATCGGTCATTAGCCTGGGTTATATCGGTTATGCTTCCCCCTATGGCTATATTTTTCCCTTTATTTACACTGCTAGAAGATCTAGGCTACTTACCTAGAGTGGCTTTTAACTTAGATAATATGTTCAAAAAATGTCAGGCCTGCGGCAAACAAATTCTCACCATGTGTATGGGCTTTGGCTGCAATGCCGCTGGAGTCGTAGCCTGCCGTATTATAGACTCTCCTCGGGAGCGTTTAATTGCCGTACTGACCAATAACTTTGTACCATGCAATGGTCGTTTCCCCACGTTAATTGCCATTGCAACCATCTTTATGGGCGGAGTTGTAACATCCGAATATGAAACAGCCGTTGCCTCCTTAGTTGTTACCCTATTAGTCATACTTGGTATACTGATAACCTTTGCTGTTTCCTGGGCATTATCCCATACCATATTAAAAGGAGAAACCTCCTCATTAGTATTAGAACTGCCACCTTACCGCAAACCGCAATTTGGTGCTATTTTGTACCGTTCTATTATTGATCGTACTCTCTTCGTCCTCAAGCGGGCCATAATTATGGCTGCTCCTGCAGGTGCAATCATCTGGATACTCGCTAATGTCTACATAGGAGAATTAAGCCTTATCCGTCATCTAGCCGCTTGGCTACATCCTTTTGCCTACGCAATCGGCCTCGATGGTTTCATTCTCCTTGCATTCATCCTAGGGCTACCAGCTAACGAAATCGTTGTACCTATTCTCCTCATGAGTTACCTATCCTCAGGACAAATGCTGGAATTTGATACTCTCAATGACTTACGAAACATACTAATAGACCAAGGTTGGACCTGGCTCACCGCAGTCTGCGCTCTGCTCTTTTGTTTATTACACTGGCCTTGCACTACTACTCTCTTATCAGCATACAAAGAAACAGGCAGCAAGAAGTGGACTTTTTTAACCTTCCTAATCCCAACTACCATTGGCTTTGCGGTATGCTTTACGGTCGCCCAACTGGCACGTCTATTAGGCTTGGCCTAGATAGGAGTCTTTAAGAATTAGAGTCCATTCGCTCTAAGATAACCCGATGATCCACTAAATGAAGCTCTTTAATACGAGCAGCTACGGTTTTGCGTTCACCAAAAATATTTTCTAAGTAGATTTCTCCATTGTGGGGTATAATTTTATCTACTCTTTCCAGTAATAATTCCTCTACATCCTTATTTACTATATAAACATTCGCTTCACACATATTTTATCCCCCCCTAATTTTTTGCAGAACCAGTAAGGCTTGGCCCCAGCCAAGTCTTCTTTATTTGTACTAACAACGCATCTACCAAATGAGGAAGAGGCTCCGTTGCTAGCCCTATAATATCAATATTCCCCCGATAGATAGGTATTAGCAATTTACGCGCCTTACTTGTCACGATTGCTTCTGCCATTTTAGGGGTAAGCTCACCCAGCATTGAATTGGCCATAATAATACTTAATGAACCTATAATTAAATCAATCTCCTTACTATTATATACAATGGCATTCTCACCTGTAGCACCTTCATTGGCTCCAGCCTTTAACATGGCGGAGGTCGCTAAGGCATTTGTCCCTAAAGCAAGAATATCAACCTGTTCCCTAAATTCTTTTCGCATTTTTTCAATAATGACTTTGCCCATACCTCCACCTTGCCCATCAATTACAGCAATTCGCATAGTTACCTCCAATGTAAACCCATCTCTTCTTGTTATACTAAAAACATCTTCTATAAAATTCTGTATCTTAGCTTCATTTTCCTCTATTACATAGGGTATTAGTAACACAATATACAACCGTCCATACCCTCATTTTTTTGAGAATATGGACGGTTGTATCATTTAATTTAACCTAAAAACCACTGGCACAGTCGTAAAACATACTACTGCTCGACCAGTATTTTTTTCTTTGGCAGGAGTAAAGCGCCATTTGTAGACGGCGGTGACCGCCGAC
>Ga0209340_1000135_pt1 | contig 103642 bp, 50 predicted proteins | sample EPASupsiteSAE323_FD_187266 | JGI IMG/M metagenome (GOLD analysis project Ga0209340, IMG submission 187266) | Bioremediated contaminated groundwater from EPA Superfund site, New Mexico - Sample SAE3-23 (SPAdes) (version 2) | ecosystem: Environmental > Aquatic > Deep subsurface > Groundwater >...
CTCCATTGGGATCATAAAGCTTGATCGAACCGTCCAGGTTGTCTCCGGCAACTGCTTCTCCGCTGTAATCGTATACAGCGACGTATCCATTCTGATATAAAGTGACCAAATCCAGGCCTTCGTCGTTGCGGATGGTCATCTCGCTGATGATCAAGTCCGGATGTTCGGCTTCCCAGCCTCTGACCGTGCCGCCGATCTGTCTGACAATGCTCTTGATATCTTCGCTGTTGCCGAGCACGCGGCCGCCTTTATCATCCACGCCGATCCTGTTCAAACGCAGGTTCAAATTCTCTTTAAGTTGCTGCAACTCCGCGCTGATTAACGCACTATCACTCTGGCTGCCCTGCAGCAGGAAAGAATCGCTGGTCGGGCTGGACATAACGGTCAGATAGGTAGTGTCATTCTGGAAAATGCCGTCCCAGGTATAAAGCCTGACATCATCTCCTATTGCCGCCATTTCCTGGTCGGCCCACTTGTTCTTGAACTCGCTTATCGAGATCAACTTGCCGTTATAATTGATATAATCTTTGGAGAGATCGAGTTCAGAGGCAGTGATCACGGAAAGCGCGCCGGTATCCGCCAGGAGATTGTTCAACAGATAATCGAGAGAAGCGTCATCCGGATAAGCGTCTTTGGACAATACGCTATTCGAGCGGTCCTGCACCGAGAACGCGGACTTGAACGCGCTCTTTTTCTCATAAGCGAACGCCAAGTTGTCGACCGTCGCCTTCTTGCCGCTCTTCAGGGTGAAAGTAATGCTCTTTACATCGGAGAACGGAATGATCATTATCTGCGCGATCCCGTTCTCGCGGTTCTTGGCCCCGGACAAATCGGAAGTAAAGTATGCCCATTCCGAAGTGAGCGCATAAGTATCGGTATATTCATAATTCGATCCGGTCACGTGCATTTCCAATACTTCCCCGTCACCGTCGCCTTTTGCGTTAAAGGCTATTTCATTGAAATTCTTCCGGGAAGAAGATCCGGCATTCTTCTCTACAGAGACCGGCACGAGTTCGGAAGCATTGATCTCCAAGATACCATCCGGATAATTCCCCTTAGAATCGTTGATCAACCAACTGCCTTCTTTAAGTTCAGGCTGCTGTTCCTCGATCTCCGCTTTGGACGGGACATACGACTGTTTGGCGGCGGCATCTGCGGAAGCGTAGCCGTTTTCATATTCCGTCCAGGCAAAGCCGTCGATATCCGAAGGCACATAACCGGTAAAGATGCCGGTCGTCTGCTTCCCGCTGACTTTAAAGGTGCCGATCCATTTCATAGTATTGGCGGCGGTATCGGGATTCTCCGCGCCGTACCAATAGGAGATCCAGGGCGAATTCCTGGTAAACAGATAATTGACCATAGTTCCGTCAACCTCTTTGACAAACCAGACATTATCCGGATGGGATGTTTCATACTGCTCAACTTCCCTGATCTTCGCGTTATCGCTGATCTTATTGACCGCCCAGTCGCCGCGGTAACTGCCGCCTCTGGAATTGGTTATCCTGGCGTCCCAATCCGCCTTCAACGCGTCGAACGCCTCCCCGGAATCCATACCTTTCTGATACGCTTCAAAGACTGCGGATAATATCGCGTAATACTTATCTTTGGACTGCTCGTTGATCTGCGCGTTCTTTATCTGTTCTTTAATATCTTCGTAGGCGGCTTCGGCTGAATTCAAATCCTGCTGATTCGCCAAATCGTTCAATCTGCCGATAAATTTGTTTTCGAAATCAAAGTTAACTCCGGAGAATTCATTCTCGATCTCGGAGATCGTCCGGTTGGCGGCTGTATACGAAGCCGGCTTGGTTTCGGTAGCGTTAATGTCCGCTTCCGAAGTTTCGTTAGCCACGGAAGTGCTGTTCTCTTCTTTTGCCGGCGCAGAGATCAATGTCGCGTTATCTGCGGTATTATTGACGGATTCAGTCAAATTCTCCTTATTCCCTTCAACGATGGCGGCGGTATCGTTCTCTGCTGTTTCATTAACTGCCGGAGCGGACTGAACGGTCTCATTCGCGGCCGGCGCAGTCCCGGAAAGTTCCTCTTGCGGTTTGATTACGTTCTCCGCGGCGGATGTATTCTCGGCGGACGTTACGGTATCATTCTCTACCGAACTCGATTCAGACACTGTTCCGGTAAGATTCTCTTCTGATCCGGTCACGTTTTCCACGGCGGACGCATTGTCGGCCTGCGAGACGGTCTTGTTTTCCGCGGCGGTAACGTTATTGTCTCCGGCGGACACGGTTGTGTTATTGTCTTTGGTTTGATTTACGGAAGAGGAGTTTTGCGCGGCGGATGAAGCTCTCAAAGTCTGATTTCCAGCGGTTGTTTCTTTAACGGCTTTCTTGGTAAAGAGATCTGTCGGGGGTCCTGTGGCGTCTTCTTCTCCCGGGATGCCCAGTATGTTAGAGCCGATGTATCCTGCGGAAAGCTTGCCGGCCTTCTGGTTGATCTGGAAAGTATCCATACTGGCGAATATTGCCTTATAATATCCGCCGTTATCTCTGGTATTGACGGCAACGCTCTGGTTATAAACATCCGTTGAAAGCATATCCCCTCTGACAAAGAATCCTTGTGCCGTCACGATCCCCTGGCTTGTCTTTCCGAATCTGGCGTCGATCACATACGCGGAAGACTTCTGGTCAAGATTAACGGCCGTAATATTGGTGTCCCTAGCGATTTCCCTGTCGTCCGCCGTGTAATAGACATCCGTAAAATGCCATTTGGAGAGATCATCGCCTATCCCGCTGGTGATGTGCACCACATAAGCGGCTTCCTTGCGGGCCTTCTTGATCTTTTCATCAACGCTCTGATTGCTGTAGGAAATTTCACCCGGGGTTCTGTAATCGAACTGCTGATATTCCCACAAACCATTCTTGATATCATGCTGGTATTTCGCCGATAATCCCTTGCCCATCGCGAAAATCTCGGTGTATTCTCCGGCCGAGCTGCGTATCTGCGCGGCATTCTCGCCGTTGCTGACGATCACGCTCCCGTCATTAAGCACAACCCGCGCGATACCGGCTCCGGTGTCTTTAACCAAGCCGGAAGATGCGCTGTCGGCAGGGGAATCGCCCAGATCTATTTCCGCCACCGCGTCTTCCACATTATAATCGTTACCGCCGGCCTTCACGTATTCTTCCACCTTATCATCCCTGAAATCCCAGGTGATCCCGTCTTTCATATCGCCTTCGATGGAATCGACTACCTTGATATTACCCGGCAGGGAGATATCCAGCTTATTGACGCTCGTAAGTTTCATCTCCGTAGCGTTAACATCAAAGAAAGCTATGGAATTATACTTACTGAGGTCGAATTCCAGGTAATCGTCGCCTTCCTGCCGCGGGGTATTTAAAGAAATGATGTCATCCTTAGTTATGGATTTGCCTTCATTGGGCTTTCTTACCAGCACGGCGTTCATCGGACGGGAATAACGGATGACGCCGTTGTTTTCGCTGAAATTAAACAGGATACCGACATACAGATCTTCTTTGCTCTTATTCTGCTCTTTCAACTCTTTATTCAACAGCACTGTCTGCACCACCGCGTTCAACAACGGCTCATTGTGCCCGTTACGCAGGCTGGTGCTGAACAGATCGGAATATGACGAACTAAGATACTGATTGGAATTGGCCAACTCAGAATTTATCTCCCACATCAGCATTTCCGGAGTCAGGTTGGGGGTATTCTTGATATACGTCTTCAACGACTTCAGTTTCACGCTATATGTCCCTTGGCTGTCTTCGATTATGTTTAACAAGGCGTTGGAATCCAGTTCCTTCTTGAAGGTCAATAACTGTCTGCCTAAATTATCGTTGTAATAAATATCCTCTATATAGTTATTCTCCACGAAAGCGACCAGATCACTCAGTTCATCCGTCTGCAGGCCGTAAGCCAATTCAAGCTGATCAACCCCGCGTTCGAACTCCTTCCTGGTAATACGAGTATTCACGCTGAGCATCCCTACCAGGCTGTTGATGGCTTTATCTCTGTTCCCGGCTTCCTGCGCTGCGCGGTAAACAGCGTCTCTGGCGGCGTATTCCCTGCCGAGTTCCCCGGTATAACTAATTAAAGAACCGGTATCGGTGATATCCTTTGATTGTAAAAGTTCCAATCTCTCCTGACGCCTTCTTTCCTGTTCAGCCGCTTCCGCTTTCCTGACTTTTTCCGCCGCGATCGCGGCATCTATCTTTGCCATCACCTTTTCCGCGTTCTTAAACCAGGCCGGATGTTCCAGGATGATCTTCTGGATCTCATCGACCGACATCTCCTTGGCCGGGATGCCTACCACGGAATCATCTACTTCACGGCTTCCCACTTGTTTGCCGGTTTCGTTAAAGTACAATTCTAATTTATGGCCGTTAATTTCGTGTTTAACATAGGTATAGTTGATACCGTTATAAGTTCCGGGCCGGTAATCGTAAAATACAACTTTGGGTAGAGTGAATGAATACGGAGCGGTTTCATTCGGAAAAGCTTCCGCCAGAATAATATCGCCATTCTTGAAAATTACATTCCCGGTCCTGAAATCTATGCGATCACCGTTGTCATCCTTAAGCCATTCATATTCAGAATCCTCTTCGAATTCTCTTTCCGCGTCAATGTTCAAATATTGGAAACCGGGGATGGCTTTGATAAAGTCACCGGCGATAAGCACCCCGGAATAATAATTAAGATTAGCGTTGATCCCGGCATTGATATCATCCCTTGACCAGCCTTCCGCGGGAGCGGCACTGCTTAGATTTAATTTCTCGCTGTAGACCTCGCTGGTCCCGTTATAATACCCGACAGTCTCTATCGTAGAATTGGCGGTCAATTCGTGCAGTTTATAAGTATACGCTGTCCCGTTGATCTTCTTGTTCTCCCCGCCGCTGAAGTCAAAATACCCCAGGCTGTTGAACCTGTTGCCGGTCTGGCTGCTCACCATAGCCAGCGGTTTCTCCGAAGTGAATGAAACGTAATACTTGCCGCCCTTATCGATATACTCCTCTTTGCCGCTCTTCGATCGCGGCAGATTGGATCTTACGTCAAAATAAAGCTTCGGCAGGTTGTTCTGCGCGGCGGCGGCGACTGCGGGACGGTTATCGTCCAGGTATTTGCTCATTGCCCCCCAAAGCGTGGTATTATTATCCAGCTGCACCGTGATCCCATTGATCCTCTCCTGATTGATCAGCCAGGCGATATAAATGCTTAAAGCCTGGGCATTCTCTACGGCTTCCGAGGTATTCGCCGGGACATCCGCGATATGGGAAACGGAAAGCATATCCTCCACCACGCCGTCATCGAAAATACGTTCCAGGTCTGTCGGTCCCACTAAAACGACCGCTTTCATATCAAGATTAATATCTTCGGAAGCGGAGGCTTTGAATGTTTTCTCCACGTTGTCCCAATAATCCCTCTTTAACGCCCAGAGGAGATTCTCCCTGGCTTTATACCAGGTCTGGTTATGAGTGGTGTTGTATAGATCGCCGTAAACCTTAGCCCAGCGCATCTGCTCCAGCGTGGAAACGGCATTACCGTTGTTACGCACCACGCCGTCCTTGTCCTGCTTTGACTTCTGCGCGATCTTCAAGGCGCTGTCCAGCATACTCTGGTTATTGCTGACCTCATAAGCTTTCACTAAAGCGATAATAAGATCTGCTGAATTAGCGTCGATCTCAATATCATTTCCGGCGGCTGTATACGTTTCGAGCTTTTGGGCCGCTTCCTCGGCCTTTCCTGAATCCAAGAGAGCGCCGGCTTCGGATATATTACTCTTCTCTTCCGATAACGCCTCTTTCGCCTGGGCGTCTTTAACCTCAGCGGTCATCAGCGCGCTTGCGAGATTAAGCCCAGGCAAAAGAGCCGCAGTAGATGATCGAAGTGCCGTAGACGCGGCGTAATTCTTTGTATTCGCCCAATTCGCTCTATAATCTACCAGATCCCCTGTCTTCTCATTGAACATCATGTCTCTGATAATATCTCCGTACGCAGCCTGCCTATCGGAATCCCAGCCAAAATCAGCATTATAATAATTACCATCCACGTTATATTCCACCCAGTAATGACCGGCTTCTGAATTATGCCCGTCAATAACCATCGCATCATATCCTTTTGCGCGCAATACGGACATTATTGCTATGGCGCGGTCATCGCAATCGCCTTCCCCGGTAACCAGGGTATACGCCGGATGCTGATAATATTCTTTATGATACCGCTCATCGTCATAAACGTAATCTATTTCCATCCTCTTGCCTGTTTTATCAAAGAACAATCCCTGGCCGGGAGACAAGGTAACGCGATCCGCGAACCATTGCACGACAGGGTCATTGGGCAGTATATAATCACTGATGGACACCTCGCCGTCGGCTTCCTGGGCCCACGGAGTGCCGTAATCCCACAAAAGCACCCCGTTGAGGAGATCCTGGGACAACTCTTCTCCGCTGTCGTTCACCGTCCTGCCCATTTCCACCATATTTCCGCTCAGTTGAACCGCGAACTTTTTATGCGGGTCGGTTGTTAAGACCGGCTTACCGGAGAAATTATTGCCTCTGGAATTAACGAATATCTTATTGACTATCCAGTCCCCGAGTTGATCATTCAAAGGAAGAGACCATACGTATGCTTTGTCATTACTCTTAATAGAAGAGATATAATACTCGGGGATCGTATATCCTTTATCGGTAACCACGCCGCCGGAATAAGTAAACGAGTGCACATCCCAGACAGAACCGTCTTTCAAAGTAACGGTTTTAGCGTTTAGAACGACTTCTTTCAAATACTCTTCGTATTGTTCCCGGTTAAACCCATTGGTGCGTTCCGCGTTTAATAGAGTCCCATCCGGATTGTACCAGATATTGTTATAATTATACGCATAGATGTCATTGCCGACCGCGCAGCAGCGCTTCACGCTGATATCGGTCACGGAAAGCCCGACTCCTTCGATATGCGGACTGCCGTCAAGATTACGTTTCTCATAACCCAACTCATTCTTGCCGGAGTCAAAATATGTATCTCTATAATAAATCATCGATTTGCTGTCGCGCTGCGGCCCGTAGTGCCTGACATACGCGATATTATTCACAGTCCCTTTACCGGTTATATTTCTGGTCTGCGGCCGGTCAAAGTATTCATATTGCGCGGCATCTCCGCCGGTCAAAGATTCCTTCCGATAAACCCTTCCGTCAGGCAAAGATAATGAAACGCTCCTGGGCATACCGGACGGGGGTTCGACTTTCTTCACCAGTTTTCTTTCTCCCACTGCCAGCACTCTCTCCCAGGCGAATTCGGAAAGCCCGCTCTGGGTTTCCTTATTCGGATACTCATTCCAGCGGAAAGCCTCTATTGCCTCTTCGGGACCTGACTGGCCGTCGCTATATACCGGCTGAACGAGAAAGATGAAATTCTCTCCCGGAGTTGTCTCAAGGGTAATATGAGTTCCTTCCACCATCCCTGTATCCTGTCTGTCTTCAGAATAACGGAAGGTAATATTATAACCAATAACGTCCCCGGAGGTCTCCGGCGGATCCCAGGAAACTGTTATCTTGTCAAAATCGCCTTTCGCCGTCAAGTTAGAAACCGGCAGAGGCACAAAAGACTGGGCATTATGTTTCTCAATGTCTAAGTTCTCGCTGTTATCTTGTGAACTATAACCAAACATCTGGGAGAATATCTCAAAAATACTCCCTGTTCCTACCAACGCCCCGGCCGCGCTGATCCCAGGCAGGATTATCACTTTCCCCTGTTCATCAGTCACCAGCCCGCGCTTAAATAAGTCGGCTTCATACGGCGTTAATATCCAAGTAGGTATTCCTTCTATCGCGGGTATCAACGTCGGCAGCTCGAGTTTCATATCTTCAAGCGGCGGTTCTATAACCAACGGTATTCCGGTCTCATTATCTTTTGCCGTCTCATTACGCTCCGCTTCCAGCGCTCCCGCTAACGCCCCGGCCGCGCTGATCCCAGGCAGTACCGCCATTTTCACCGAAGAATTACCGGTCTGCGGTGCGATATTTGAGATCAACCCGACGATACCATTGAACACGCTGTCCTGAAGTTTCAAAGCCCACATCGTATATCCCATCACCGCCGAGGAGAATTTATTGCCGCTTGTCGTTTTATTTTCGCTGTTGTCCCTGGACACGCCGGCATTCTCCGAAGTTTTAGCCGCATCCATCGCCTTGTCCAGATCATTCAGCTTCTCTATCCCTTTAAGATCATACGAATAATAATTCTGAGCGGTGATTTGTTCTTCGCCCCAAAGCAGTTTCGTCACTAACTCTTTCTTCACTTCCTCTGCCAGACCGGTATTTATCTTGTTGATCTCGTTTATTTTAGCGGCGGCCGCGGAATAGTCGGAAGTATTCAACTGTTCTTTAAGAATATCTACCTGATCGGATTCCCATTGATATAGGCTGTTTGAAAGATAATATTTATCGGTAGTATTGATATTTTTAACGGCTTCATAGACTTTACTGCTCTCATCGATCGCTTCCGCTGTTCCTGCCTTATAATTGCTCTGCGCAATGGAAGAAAGCGCACTGTCGAATACGTTCGGATTGCCGTAACGCAGGGCTTTCAGCCCGAATTCTTCGGTCTGATTATCAAGCTTGGCATCGGCGGCAGCGGTTACCAGTCCGGTAATATACGCGGACATCGCCGAGACGTCATTGGCATCCGGATCGCTCAACCAAACCTCTTTTTCCGGATCGGACAAAGCGATATTAGCGCTGACTGAAGCATTGCGGAGCTGCGCCAGCTTGCTGTAATCACCGGAAGAGATCGCTTCGCTTGCCAGATCCGAGGTATACTCCACTGCCCTGTCTAACGGCAGTATCTTCAGAGTCTCCGCGGCTTTTGTCTCCCCGGAAGAAGTGCTATTGAGCATATTCCATATAGCGGCTTTCCCGGAATTATCTATGGAATTCCTGCTATAGCTGATCCCGAAGAAATTACTGCTTATGGTGGAATTAAACTTCTGCGCCATCCCGGTATCCATCCCGGCGCCGTTTAAGATCAAGAGATCTACCGGCTTTTCGTTCTCATTGGCCGCGTAATAATTACCCAGGCTTTCGATAAGCAGTTTTCCTAACTTATCATCCTGCTTCCAGATCTCCTGGACCTTGCGCACAGCCGCGTTACGGTCGGTCTTAAGCAAAGAAACGATCTCTTCTCTGCCGCCGATAACAACAGCCGGATCATACCCTTCTTTAACGGCTTCTTTCCTAAGCGATAATTCTAAGGAGTAAACTGCCGATAAACGGTAATTCTGCAGTTCCCACAGCACCAGCGCTGCTTCCTGCTCGTCCATACCGGCAAGCTCTATTGCAGCCTTATCTATGGAAGCGTCGCTGTTGTCGGAAATTATGGTCTTAATTTGCTCTACGCCGCGTTCGGCGTCGATCCCCATCGCCTGCAGGGCCTTGGCTTTTTCCGCCATACGCGCGTCATTTATAGTGCCTGTCCCGCCTAATGAATGATAAATCCCCGATTCCAGATCAACACCGAAATAGGTATTGACGTTATTCTCAACCGGCTCCATAAGCTTACTGCCGATATTCAAGACCGGCTGGCTGAATTTATCGCTTCCTTCCCACGGGCCGACCAAAGACTCCAGCAAGCCCCCGAAATGCGTGGCAAAACCTTTAGCTATGCCGATTTCTATACCGATGGTGGCCAATCCGATGAAACCTGACCAGAAACCCATCCCGGAAACATATACCGCTTTCAAGAAATTGTTGATTTTACCGTTCTTCACAGGGAAATAAGACAAAACTATCAACGCCGGCAGGAAAATAAACGCAGCTGCGATAAAAAGGACAAAAGCCGGCGCCCAGAGGATCTTTCTGATCATATACGGCATAACTACTTCTTCTCTGACGATCAGATCATCGGTCAAAGCTGCGTCTGCCTTATCGGTAATATGCAGCCTTTCGCGCAGATATCTCTCATCGGACAATAAAACCTTTAGATCCACACTGCTCGTTGAATAAAGCGCTCCGGCGCGGTGCGCCATCATTATCCTGCGTATGATCTCCTTACGTTCATCCTGCTTTTCCGCGTCCCCGGCCATTTTCAACAGCGTCGAGAGATTAGCGGTATACAGGCCGAACTTAACAAACAGGTCGGAAAGCGCGTTCTTCATCTGCCTGGAGCCGGAGACAACAGTCAGCAGAATATTCAGGATAAAGATACTCACGAACCCGCTCCAGAGCGGTTCCAGGTTTTCCAGAAGGAAAGTCCCTGCCGGGGCATATACCTGGGAAACCATCGCGTATACGAAAGCGAGCCCGGAAACCGCCGGTAAATAAGGGCTGAGCGCCAAGGCGGCCTGATGCGCGATGAAACCGGAGAAAATAAACAGCGTGACCCTGGTCATCACGAATCCGGCGTTACCGTGGAAATTAGGCAGCCACATCGAGACGCCGGTCCAGCCGTCCCTGACCTGTTCAGCCAAAGGATAACCTTTAGCGGCGCTGTTCTTTAAGGCGAAGATAATGTCCAGAGCGTTCTCCACATTAATAGTCTCCGACTCCACCCGCTCCAATTTCTTGACATTCCTCCAGCTTTTGCCGATAAAGAACATCACGATCACCTTGCCAAGCCAGGTTACTATGGCAACACCGACAAGCGCTTTATTCCAAACCCGGCCTGTATGTTTACCGAGGACCTTTTCCGCCAGCTTCTGACTCAGATAATACGCCTGGGCGAATTCGCTGACTATCTCTATTCTACTCTCCACGAACGGACGCAAATTCTCGGACATCTCTTCATTATTAAACTCGCTCAATCTTGAATCCCTGTCTATCTTCATCAACATCCTGCGTAAAGTTACGCGATCATTTACCGTTTCCAGCTCGGCCACGGCTTGCCCAAGGTCTTTCGCCGGCACATATTTTAAGATCCTTAGTTTCAATTGCTCTATGTCCTTATTGAACGGATTATAGGTCTTGGCGCCGCTTCCGACAATAACTCTGGTAACCAGGAAAATATTGACGAATGCTATAGCCCAGGTGGCGTACGCTCCCGGCAATAACGGGCTGAGCGCGGTTACAAACGAGAGGAACGCCAGCAGTACAGCGTAATCTATTACGTTGCCCAGGATCGATCTTATCTGCGCGTTAACTGCTTTTACCTGCGCCAGTCCGGCCGTGAGCGCGGCAGCCAGAAACACCGTTCCCAGAATTACCGGCAGGTATGTGGTAGTTAACGCCAATAAAGGATTATAGAAGAAGAGTACCGGGATCAGCGCGGCGGCGGATACTAACCTTAACGCCGTGCTGTGGGTCTTGTTGGAGAAGACCGGGGTAATGACTGTATTGATTCTCTCGCTGAAAGAAAGCAGAATATTGACAATCTTGATGACTGCCGGCGGAGCTTTGTTCAAACCGAGTTCGGAAATCTTATCTACCCATCTATTGCCGCCGTCATTCCCGATGCTATATGCCGCTCCCTTCGGGCTCTTGCTTAAGTTTCCGCCGTCCTGTTGAATCTGGCTATCTCTTTCTGCTTCCGAGCTTCCCGCAGTTTGACCAGCTTTACTTGTCTTAGTATTTCCGAGATAGGGTATTAACAATACTAATATTACTTTCAACGGCTTCCAGAGACTGAAAATTCTCATGCTCGGGATATGTTTTACGGGATATCCCGGGATGTAATAAGCGGCGTTCTCCGCCCGTGCATTATTCATACTGATTTCCAGAAATTCTTTAAAGAAGATTTCCCAGTTTATCCACAAGTAAATCATTAAACTTGCGCCAACCACCAAAACGTTCACCCCATGCATAAAGAGAGACAAAAAGGTATCATTATGCAAAATGGGGCTTGAGGATGTTGCTAAAAAGCTGGTTATATCCGCATTTCTCGGAATATATTGACTCGCCGTATAAATGATACCGGCCAAAATCACCATTTCAGAAATCATAAATACTGATTTTATCCCAAATGATTTGAATTGCACCGTTTTCCCGAATAATCCGATACGAATGCTGTTCTCCAGCCAATTCCCTTTGTATATTTTCATGGCCAAAACCGGCTGATAAACTACGGGAACCAGTAATAAGAGTCCCGGAATAACCAGGTATGGCAGCAACCAGATTATTTTATCTACAGGGTATAATGTTGCGACCTGTACGATAGGCACGGACATTACCAGTCCGATTAAAATGACGATTTTCACGGGCACGACTTCCGAATGATTCTGCGGCCAGACTTCTTTTCTGATCTGTCTGTATGCGGGGCCTGCTATACGATTTGCGTCCCAGCCTTTGACTATGCGCTCCACATAGCCAGAGACCTTGTCGACATGTGAAAGGATATCAAGCGTTATTACGGCGGCCAGCGGTATACATAAGGATAATATGGGGACAAAATAGTTGAACGTATGGACACCGAATGTAAACATTACAATCAAAGATAAACCTGCCGCCGCCGTCATAAAACCTAAATAGGACCTGTGAATCGAAACATTGTAGTCCTGCGGCCAATAAATGTCCCGGAATTTTATCCATCCGGTATTCAATCCTTTCGCGGTGATCTTGAATTTAGCATGGCCTAAAGCACCGATTAAGTCGCTTATGACAAAGATGTAATGATATGGGATCATCATCATCAAATTGGCGGGAAGCAACTGTATCCATTTCCATGTCCCTCTTGTTATGCCGTACCTTGTGATTAAAATAACCGCTTGCGGCGAAATAAGTATATTGGAAGCGAGCACCCATATTATTCCGGCGATACCGAATGAGCTCTGGGTAACGGAAGTGCCGTCACTTAAAGGTTTCGTTATCATATAGTAAATATATGCAATGGAAGCGATGAAGTTCACGGGATCTCTCAAATAAGAGAGTGCCCACAAAGTCCCTAATTTCTGGGAAAGGAAAACGTTGGGATTCTTCAACAGTTCTCTCAATAAACCAAGAGTAAGATCGAAAGCCCCCGCCGGATATTTACCGTAAGGTCTCAGATTTTCGTTCCAGGAGGTAGGACGCGACTTGCCGAAAATACAATGTTCTTCGTGCCTGGAAGAATAACCGTTCATCCACATTCTGAAGATGAGGGAAACATCCTCCGACACGATCCTGTGTGGAGTCCCGTCTACAGAAGTAATGTTATTTGCGAATGTCCAGGCGTTATGCCCGTAAAAAGCGCAGGCGTCCATGTCCATTAAATCCGAATCAAGGAACAGTTGGTACCCTCTGGACCATGCTTCATCGATAACGGCAATGACTTTAGACTGAACGGAGAAATCCTTAGGGAATATATGCTCTCCATAAATAATATAATCCGCGCGCTTTTCGTTCAATTCATTGAGCGAGGTTTGACTGAAAGGCATTCTTACCGCCTCTTCGACACGGTAAGACACATTGGAATCGGTCAGGAAAGTCAATACCCCCCTGGCTAACGGCAATACCTGCCCCTGTCCTACCGTCTTGCCTCCTATTATATTAGAGACCGCGGCGTCCGTAAAAGATACCATTTCCAATTCTTCTGTCACGGGATTATACCTGTAAGCCACGTTCAAAGGAGCATCCCAGGAGACTTCAATAAAAGGATGCTCGCGCATGATTTCCAACAATCTTGCCTTTTGACCGGCGCTGACTTCTTTTCCCAGGAACCTCTCGTAATTCAACAGGAACTGCAATTTCTGCTGTAAAATGCCCTCCAATGTCTCTTTATCGTCATCCGGGAAGCACATCTCGGTAAATAATCTCCAGCCCTCTCTTAATTCAGCGAACCCCAACAATGTCCTGCCAACATTCCACCCCTTGCTCCCATTGACCCAAAGCTCTATTTCCCTGACAAGTTTTTCATCGTTCAGAATATCTTCTGGCAGCGGCGTCAATAAGGTAAGTGAACGAAGCATTAATTTCCTGGTCAAAGATATGTCCAGGCCGTCGACAAACCAATCCCAACTCCTGCGGTACTTCCTGATAAAATAATTCAATATTGTTTCTTCACCGTTCTCCTCCGCTTTCCCCAACATATTGATATCCCACCATATCTCCTCATTGTAAGCAATGGATATTATGCTTGTGGGGATTATTAACTCCCATAATAATGTGGCCGGCAGTTCCAACAACCAACCCTCCACGAACCGGCATATCCTTTCCTCGGCCTCATCGCTGAAGTATCCCGTCTGCGGAAGTCTCTCATACGCAGTCCAACTGAGCAGATACTCTTTGGCCGTGTCATCGATATCACCCTGTTTTCTCAGGATATCGACCAGCACTTCCCACGTCCTGCATATGAATGATTGTCTCGACTCACTGTTACCCACATTGGACGCCAGAGAATCCACCTTTGCGAAAATACTAATAAAGTTATTCTCCGCGGTCTTAACGTCCCTGATATGGCCTATTCCGCGTTTCTTAATTTCCCGATAGGTTATTGCCAGCGTCAATAGGTTGCCTATCGCAAAGAATGTAAGGATATTGAATAAAACCAGCAGGAGACTCGGCACTTGCACGATCCCGAACAGACCTACCATTTCGAGATTGTTACAAGTGTTCATACAATAATTAAACATGAGTCCTGCGGCCATAATCGTGACCAAGGGCACAAGGAATTTATACCCGTTGTGCTTGGATTGAACGGTACTCAAGCATTCCTCATAGTAACCTGCATCATGCCCGGTCACCCTCGAATTGAATTTATCAAGGAACAATATGACGATGCCGGCGACGGAAGCAAAAACCATAGAATAACCGCCGACGATGGCCGCCTGTCCAATAATACCGCCCTGGGTATCGAAAGGATGCAACCAGGGGATAACAAAACTCATACCTGCCAACATTCCAAGCGCTGCTATCGGCATCCAGAGGTTTACTATGGTCGCCAGAATCGGTTTATCCTTGATGGTGGTAAAAATTCCCCATCCGATCTTGGGCTTCAGCTCTTTTACAATACCTTGTATGAAATTAGCGTCCGATAGCGATTCTTCCGAAGCCGCGTTGAGTTCTTCCGTTACCGCTAAAAATTCTTCGATCCCTTCTTTAGTTTTGAAAATATACCTTAAATCGTCAAAAGTAACGCTCTTCTCTTTAGTCTGTGCATTGGTCAACCGTACGACACTTAGGATCGCGTCCCTTCTCATGGAGAAATCTCTAATCAACAGGCCATGCTCACGGCCGGTCAGTAAATCATTAAGGAAATACCATGTGAGATAATACCTTACCGCGGCGGCGTCCCCTTGCAGATATTTACCGGATTCATCCCTGCAAATCTCAAAAAGCGTTATAAACATCACGGGATTACTTTCAAAGAATTCCGATAAATTGTTTCCGGTATTATAATGCGAGTGCTTGAACCACCTGAAGAACGCCCGAATTTCCGAACCGTAGCCGGGCAAATCTCTCAAAGCAGAAGCCGAAATCCCTGTAATATTGCTGTAATACACCAACGCGGTCACTACTCTTTTTACGAAGGCTCTCCGGAGATCAAAACTTCCCCCATACACCGCGCTGCCGGTTTCTACGATTACGGTTTTCAGCGTTTCTCCCAGCAGATTATCAACCAATAGCTTCCTTTTGCCGGAAGTGATATTTCTATCCGCCGATATCTCCGATATGGAAACCTCGTTGTTCCTGACCATGCGGACAAGGATATTTTCTTTTTCCAACGTAATAAGTCCCATGGCCCGTAAATTTCTTATTTCCTCAATTAAAGCTTCAAAATTATAGCTATTGGGGTCTTTCGGCAGGATGACATGTGAATCAATTGAATCTGTTCCTTTCGACGGCGCCTTATTCAATCCGAGTTTAGAGACGGCATCTATCCATATGTTACCGCCGTCATTACGGGTTTCACTCGAGACCACATCACCATCAGCTCTCTTTGTCCCAGCGACTCCGAAGAATGAATTTAACACGTCCTTTACCTCGCCGCGATGCGCCAGGATATATGCGGCCACCGACAAGACGGGTATAACTATAAAAGATATCGCAAGCAGCTGAACCCCGGAGAAGACATAATGGACCGCGTTTTCTTCAATTGCGATCCCGATACTTTCCGCAGATGTAGTTTGAATAAAGACAAATAAGATCAAAGACATAAGCGCCATTGCCGGCGGAGCCTTGTTCAAACCGAGCCTGGAAACAATATCGCTCCATTCATTGCCGCCGTCTTTCCTGCCCAGCGCCGTTCTTCTCAAAGCCCTCTCCAACCGGTTAGCCCACGGCCTTATTTCTTCCATAATGCTTGTTACTTCGGGATATCTCTGCATAACGATCTTGGAGTGTAATTCTCCCTGGAGTTCGCTGAACAATGCCGGGTTGCTTAGCCAAAGACGCGATAACATTGCTTTTCGGTTGTCGTCCGAAGCGCTATTGATGAGATCAAGCAATTTATTCAGGAATACCGCATCGGATCTATCGGAAGCGACGGTAATACTATCCGAGGCATCTATGAAATCCAGACTACCTTCCAAATTGATCATATACTGCAGGCTGTCCCCGAAAGACAGATTATACATCTTGAATAATTCTCTGGACCTGATCAGTTTTTCCATCGCCGGAACGCCGATAAGACTGCGCCCTAAATCGGTATTGTCGGAATCCCCGGTAATGATATCCATAACGAGCCATCTCTTCCTTTTCTTGTCCTTATACAGCCCGTGGATAGCGGGGCCGAGTTTCAACTCGTCGAATATAGACGCCCCCAGGTAATCCGACACCATGCCGGCTTTCATCATATTCGGCACAAGATACGTCTTGAGCGCCACCGGATATCCGCTCTTTAAGAATCCAAGCTTGACCGCGCTCTTCGATCCGCCTTGTATATTGCTGCCGACAAGGAATATATTGACATTGGGGACCAGGACATCTGTATACAAACCCCTGTTATTCAGTATCTCTTCCAGATTCATCTTAAGCAAATCACTGCGTAAAGATTCAATCACTCTCCTGCGCGGCTTTCTGAATTCATCGCGGATCAAATAGGTGTCCGGGAGGTCGCTCTTCGCTATTGCACCGGTGCAAAGATAATAACTTGGTGTTTTTCTTGATAATCTTACGTATGTCTGGATCCCGAAATCCGTGCTCTGTGTTTTCTCTAAAGGCACGGCGTTACGCAACAATGCGGTAGCATAAGTCAGATCGTCAAGCTCCAGCAGATCCCCCAGCGAATCAGCATTTATCCTCAACTTTCTCCCGCCGCCGTCGTTATCCGCTCTCCGCAATTCCCCATTCTCTCCTAAAATAAGGGACTTCTTCACAACATCAGGCGCAACAAAAGCGTTTGCGTATTTAGCTTTCCCCGTGTCTGCGATCTTAAGACCATATATAAAACCGCGTCTTTCTAAACTTTCAACGAATTTAGGGCCATCTTCACTAAGTGTGTCAAAATGCAATTTATTTGCGCCCGTAATAGCTGCCGCATACATTATCATCAAAGGCATAATACCCAACCCTTGATACTTTTCTCTCATCCTTTGCACGTTGATTTTTATCACACCTTCCGAGGTAACTTCGTATAACAGTACCGCTATATTTAGATACTTCCCTTCTCCCGGTATTAAAGCGCTTATCAGTATTTTCTCTTTAGAGATCATATTATGATTTATATTCGCTGCCGGGATATTAAGTATTTTGGCTATAGAAGCGACCAAAGCGTTACGGGCAACTTCTATTTCTTCTCCTCCATCCATATTTACGGAGACAAAAGAACGACCGGTCAGAACAAACTGCCTGCGCGGGAGCACCACGAAGATATTCTTTATATGCGAAACTATCTTCAACATCATACCCACCAGCGCGCCTACTTCATCTTCCTGAGCCTGCGGCGCCGTTAAGATAACGCCGTTATCTTTTATTCCGCCGTCATTTACCAGCCCTGACTCAATAGACAAATCCCGGTCCAGGTCGGCTAACGCCGGATACTCAAAACCGGGCAATTCCTGTTTTCTGAGACGGTACTCTATTATAAGAGCTTTCAGCACAGTTTCAGTTATTCCCCAATCTGCCAACAGGTTTATCAAGTTCCTGCGGTCATCCATAACAAGATCGGAGTACATCTTTTGCGCTGCTCTGATACGTCTTAAGGTATCGGATAACTTTGCCGCTTCCATTCCCTGAATGATGGCAAATACGAAATTCATTCCTCCGGTGGAAGCATCTCCTCCCACGGTAAAGAATACGCGTTTATTGACAAGCCCGGCCAATTCCTGATCTTCGTCCAGAATATGCGCTAATCCCCTGCTGTACAGTTTCTTCTCGGATCTTTCCTTCTTTGTGCCGGTATCTTCATTTATATTTCTTATCGGCTTACCGGTCATACTCACCAATACCTTCCACTTATCATGCGCAACCAAGCCCTCTACCAAGGTTGTATCCAATTCCAGGCCCAGCGCGAATACAATACCCTGCACTTCCTCTACAGTTCTATCCTTATGGCCTCCGATAGACGGCGCTTTCACTACTATCCTGCGGTAATTCCCCGGGATATTATGTTTGTCCGCGTCGGTCCGATACAGAAGCATCTTACCATTGCGTTCTTCCACAAAGTTGTTGTGATCTTCCACCTTTAAAACTCCCCAACGTCCGGATTCTTCAATCAAGTCCGCTAACGGCATTCTCTCGCGCATCAATTCTGCTTCTTCATCGCCGACTATTCTTTCCCGGGAAATAGCCTCGATCAACACTTTCCTGAATTCTTTATTATCTGCCGGGGCCTTGTCATAACTGCCGCGGTAGACTATAGTGACATCGGCCCCGAAAAGAACGAGCTGCAAAGCGACGTCCAAAGCGGTATTCCCCAGGCCTTCCACTATATATTTCCTGCCGATAAGGAAATTCACTCTTTCCGTCTCGGATAAAGTATCATAGATACGGTTGGCAGCCTCAAGGAAATCCAGCCAGCCGGCCACAAATACGAAGTTAGCGCTTAATTCCGCTATGATAGCCTGCCGTTCTTCCTGTCTCACCTCTTCCTCGTCCGGAGTAACGGCCTGTTTGGATATATTACGCAAGTCATTTATAAGCTTATCAATATCGGTTATCCTTATGATCTGATCTTTACCTATGTAATGCCTTTCTCCGGTCAAAACTCCCTTGCCTGATTTTAAACCTTCCAGTCCTCTTTTACGCGCTCCGATCCCAAGGTAAACTTCCACTTCCTGCCCGTTCTTGATATACTCATTTATTATTTTCAGCATATCGCCCTGGAATAACTTACTGCCGGAATGGATTTCAAGGACTCCGCTTTTGATATATTCTTTGAACGGAACTTCCAACGCCCTGTGCCAGATCGCCGGAGATATACGTTTATGGGGGATCGCGTCCCATCCGGTGCCTCCCCAGAAGTTTTGTTCGGAATATACAATAACCTTTTTAGCGCCTAATCCGAGCTTCTCCCTGGCAAATCTCCAACTGGAGACGCCGGAACCTATCACAAAGTATATGATCTCGCTTTCGTCCGGATGATACAGGGCTTTTACCGGTTTTATACCGAACTGTTTATCTTTTTTATGCTTATTGCCTTCTGTGCAGGCTATCACATGCGCCCGGCGCGGCAGGTTCTTTTCCTGCGCCGTGCTTATACTGCAAAGCTTCATTGTGCAGCGCTTTGAACAGAATTTTACCACGATTTCCGCTGCTTCCTGTAAAGCATACCAAAGCGGATCGTTAACGCCTTCCAAAGACGCCTTTCCGAGAATTGAATCTATCCCCATCTTGAACAATAACGCCGGTTCCGGGAATAACGGGCACATATTATCGCAGAGATGGCAGACCTTGCATTCGGATACTGTCTGGACGAATTCAAGCGTCTCTTTGGAGAAAACCATGGCAAGTTCGCCCTTCCCGTTGATCTCGAAATATCTATTTAAAATACCGGCCGGGATCCGTATAATGCCTTCTAACGCGTCTTTTTCTTCCTGCTGACTGCCGACTTTTCTATCGAAATCCAGCTTTTTACCGAACATTAATCCGGTATTCGCTTCTACAGGTAGCTGTCTGCCATTTATTGAAACCACACCTTTGTCTTTATAATATATTACCGCAACATTCGTACCGCCGTCTTTCTCTTGTCCGGCGTATTCCTTATAAAACGCGAGCATCTCGTCCAATTTGCCTCTGAGAGCCCAATCACGGATCTTAGCTTCAATATTATTATCAGACAATCTGGTATAACCATTTAATAATCCCCTTAATTCAGCTTTCACCGCTTCAGTCTGTTCATCCCCACCGTCACGCTTATCATCTGCTTCCACAGTCTGTTCCTCAATAACCCACTTGGGATGTTTATAATTGCGGAAAAACGCAACACTTATCATTATCAAGATCAAGGAAGATGCAGCCGCTAAAAATAATACAGTTTGGTTATGCCAAATCTTATAAAGATCCAGGAACATGTTGCCCAGCAACATCGAGGTTATTATCATAGACGTCGCTAACGCAGGATTGTTCCATAACGAAGATCGTGTTCTTCTTAAAAGGATTACCTGTCCGGCTGCCGGTTTAGTCCTCTTGAATCCGCTGTCCTTAAGACTATCTTCCTTCTTGCTCCCGCCGTCGCGCCCGCTTCGAATCGATAGAGATGCTTTCAATTGACTTAAGTTATGAATCATTCTTGAATATTCGTCTCTATTAGAAGCTTGGCTCCCGAATGATAATAATTCATCCAATATTCTTTCGGCCTTAGCGGCGGTTTCAAAAACCTTGTCTCTGTTTCTACTGCTGAAATATTCAGTAGCTGAGTAACTATATGCCTTGGCAGCCATTTCATAAGTGTAGATAACATCATTCAATAATTCTTTATTGCCCTGCAACCTGTTCAATTTTTGGGACAGATTTAACTGCCGGAAGGCTCTCTCGGCGAGTATATCACCTCTTTTTTCGTTAAGTTCCGCCGCTTTCGCATAGTTCTTCAATCCTGTATACTTTATGGCCGCCAGTGTCCAGGCTCTTACGGCTTTATCCAAATACATTTTGGCTGACGCTCCGCCTTTATCACCCAATCTAATCGAGATAACAGCCGACCTCTCCGCATATTCAGCCGCTTCTTTCTCTTTCCCTTCTATCTTGGCGTAATTATCGGCGGCGAAATAATATACGGCTGATGCTTCTTCTTCCCTTCCCAATATTTCGTTAATGTCGGCGGCCTTCACATTATATTCTGCGGCTGATATATAATCTTTTCCGGCTTGACTTACCTGCGCGGCGAACACTGTGGCATTTACCAACTCCAGGTAATTCTTCGTCTCTTCATTAAGGCGTATTTCCTCTTTTACGCTGACCATAGCTTCTGCAAACAGCCCAGCATGATTGAAGTTTACTGCTGATAACCCGTAGTTCCTGGCGGCAAGAGCGTTAAATTTCTTCTCTTCTTCTTTCGATTTGGTGACTTCCGCTATCTTTTCATATATCTTAGCGGCCTGTCTCTGTTTTAACCCGGCGGTCTTAAAGTCCTGCGCATGATAATAATCAATACCCTCTACCGCGTAGATTTCCGCGATACTGACTGCTTCCTGCAGTAATTCTCCGGCGATATCCAGCCGATTCAAGGCAAAATCTATCTTAGCGGCCTCTAAATAATTATAAGCGGATCTCTCGTCATTCCCGGCGCTCTTATTCAGATAAGCTGATTCCAGATAAGCTTCGGCGGAGTTTTCAAGATATACTATTCCTTCGGCTCTCCGCTGTCCCTTCAATAAAACCACCGCCAACTTATAATAAAGTTTACCGGCCTGTTCCAGCAATTCGATTGCGGTGCGTTGATACTGGGTTAAATCCTCTCCATTTACGGCTTCCGTGCTCAATTTTGCATATACCTTTCCCATTCTGAAAGATAATTCTGCCGCCTTATCTTCTGTTGCGCTCTCCAGCGGAACCATATAATACTCCGCCGCCTTGATACGCGCCGCACGGGCTTCTTTTGACAGCAGGACTTTAGCGTAATTGACGCTTAATGCGTCATACATCAAACCGATCACTTCGCTGAGTTTCGTAGCCGTTTCAACCTTGGCGATGGCAACGTTCGCTTCCAGCCGCTCGATTAAACGTTCTATCGCCTTCAAGGATTCTTCCTGCTTGAAGTCTATTTCCGCCAACAACTTCCCCGCCTGCTTACCGGCGTTATATAATCCATCCCAGTCCCGGTTATTGGAATAGCTATCCATAGCTATAGTCAACATCTTGAAGGCTTCGAGCTTCTCGCCGGCTTTACCGAGTATAACTCCGGACAGATACAAGACACCGCCGACGGCGGTCTGGAACTCTTTTGTATGCCTGGGCTGTTTAATGTTTTTCTTCCCTTTTTCGTCCTGTCCCGCTTGGAAGAACGGAAAGATCCTATTCTGCACTATTTTACCGGAGCGAACCAAATCCTCTCTCTTTAATTCGGAAGCCTCGATCTGTTTTAATACCTTCATTGCTTCTCCAAAGTGCTCCGCCAACAACATTGAATCAAGCCTGGCGATAAGAATAGCGGGATTAACCTTCCCGCCGTCGCGCGAACTTCTTCCGGCGTTAACAAATAAAACAGGAGCCTCTGCGACGGGGGTCGGTCTCGGGAGGGAGAGTTCCGTCCAAAGGCTCCTGTAGATACCAATCTGTTCCGGGGGGAACAGATCAGTTGTAAGACCCGTTGATCTCAAAGACCGGGATGTTATTCTGCCTGGCAGCGTGGAGACGGTTGAGAATACTTTCCCGGCCGATGCCGCCAAGCTCTTCCCATCGGTCTGCCCTGCCGTTACGGCAATAAGCGCTTCCTGTATCCCTGTGAACAAGGAAGAGCTTAAGGCGGCCGCTGTTGGCGTCGCGAGCGGCGATGAAGATTGTTGCGTCCTTCTGGTAAATAACGAGATGCTGGAATTCCAATTCTTCGTAATTGACTTTAACCATGTTAACCACCCCCCTTTGCTTGTGTTAAATACCGTTTTTAAATTTAGATCCCCGGCCGCTTCCGAAATTTTACTCCCCACCTGCCACGGAAGGTAGAATAAAATGGAAACTATGCCGGGGATGATCTGATTTCTGCCTTTTTCCCCACCGTCGTTATTAGGAACAGCGGTTGCGGCTAACATAAAACCGGCCTTTCCCACTACCGAAATAACCTGAGCCTGTATCATCACATCCCTGACTGTCATAAGATTCCCCATAACAATCCAGAAAAAGAAAATGTTTATCAGCATCAGTGCATCGCGCGCATATCCCGCCACGGTTTTATTATTGCTTTCGGCGAACTGTTGTATCAAAACAATTCCTAAAATATACATTACCAGCGTAACTGTTAAAACCGGCGCCAGTCCGAAAGAAAGGATCGCCTGTCTCAAAAAGGCATTCCCCTCATTTTCTATAGAACCGAAATACACGAAATACCCGGTGGTCAGGATGTCCGCGATTTTTAAAATAATTGCCGACACGACAAGTACTTTAGGAGAAAGAATGCCTCCGGTTCTCTGGAAAGGTTTATCGTCCTTCTTATCCCCGCCGTCGTTATCAGAGACAAAAGCAGGGCTGTTCTTGCCGGGGGTCGAATCCGCGGAGGTTGCGGCCGGTTTGACAGCCCTGCTTTGTCCCGTTATAGCCGCTGCTCCCCCTCTACCTGCCACGGTAAGTATGGAGAAAAGCGGTATCAAGATCAATAATCCGGCTGCCGCGATATACATGCCCGCCGCCAGCCACGGAAGGTCAAGCACAATATTCGCGTGCAAGCCGGATACGAAATTATAATCCCCGGTAGTTTCAGAAATCATGCTCCCCACCTGCCACGGAAGGTAGCGCAGACCAGAAACAACCCCGGGGATATAAACTGAATTTATTTGATTATTTACTTGAGTAATACTGTTAGAGAGAAGCGAGAAAATGCGGTTGGCGTCAGAGTAGATCGAGGAAGAGAAGAGATCGATATCAACCTGCGGAGGCCCGGTAGTCAAAGGCAAAGTCAACCGCATTAAGTAAGAAAACACTCCGCTTGCCGCTGTATATTTTAATGACGCCTTATTATCATTCAAAGTTATTCCGCTGTTGAACGCCGCCTTAGCGTTACTGCCGCCGCCCAGGGAAGAAACAAAAGCGGGATTATCCCTGACAGCGGCCGAGTGAACCGGCAGAGCATCTATGCCCGATAAAGTCTCCGCCAAAGTTGAGCCGCCGTCGTTATCTACGCCGTTATTTTCCTTCTCCGCTAACTCTTCCGATAACTTTCCTGCGGAGATCATCAGATTCTGCTCTTCCTCAAGACTCATCTGCCGGAACATTCCTGGATGTGACTCAAGCGCTTTCCGATCGATCACCACTATTACCGGTTCTTTGCCGTTATTGGCGATGAACGCTTTCAAAGCTTCCATATCGGGAATAAACTGCAGAGCAGTGCCGTTGCCGTTGTCCCCTTTATGCCCGGCGAGCAGCGGAACGATATTACTGCCGTTTTCTTTACCGGCCAGGACAAAGCGCGCCGCCGGGTCATAAGCGGTATCTTCACCTGTCAAACGGCCGGGATTAAGGTAAGCTGCCGTAAATCTGTTTCCGTTAAGCTTATTCAGATAGTCCGTGATCTTTGAAACCGGCATACCGTTGGAGAGAGTATCGCCGTTCAATCCCGACGCGACAGCACTGGCGGCCTGTTTCAACGGCTGACCGGATAATTCCGAAGCCGCCCGCACACCGCTGTTATTAATTAATTTCTGAGTGTTTATAATATGAGTTATATGCTCGTTTTTCTGTTTATATGCCTTCAGATTCTCGGTAACCGTCACGGCTTCGGCTGCTGTATAAACGCTCGGTTTCCGCAGGAAATGCAGTTTAAAGCTGGTTTTTAACAGTTTCGCCCCGGTTTCCTTAGCTTTTTCTTTCCTGAAATACGGCAAATTGATTACGTTGTAAGTAACCGCCTTTCTTAAATCCTTCTTCCAATTCAACGGCTCTCCCTTGGACCTCTGCATGACCGACGGCACATTCTCCGGGCTGTGGTCCAGACCGAATGTATGTCCAAATTCATGCACTAACGCCTTCTTTAAGGAACGCGCCAGCGCTGTCGGAGTTTTATTGTATGCCCCGAATTTACCGGAGGTGAACGGATTGTAACCGATCATGGCGGAAGTAAAAGCCTGGCCTTCTCCGATGGTATCTACCGTACGTTCCACCGCCGAATATAACGGCAGATCTACGAATACCACCACCGGCGTGCCGAACTTTACCGTTAATTTGGAAATTACCGTATCCATGATGAATTCCATAGGATAATAATCCTTTTTCTTGCTATGAGTGGAAAGCAGCCTGGCATATCTGGAAACCATTTCCGTCAAGTCCTTATTCATCAACACGAATTTAACGTCAAGCCCCAGCCCGCGGTAATATTTCTCTGCGCCGGCCACAGCCTTTTCGGTCTGATTGCGGTATTTCTCAGGAATAAACACCGGCGCGACAATGGAATTACCGGATTTAGCCGCTTCTTCGACCATCGGCTTGATCATATTCACGTCGGCATCGCCGACCAATCCTTCAATTAAGACTTCGATATCTCCCGAGACCAGTTTAGCCAGCGAATCTGCGGTGATAAACAAATTATTAAAATACGCCGCCGTCTCGGTGATGAAGCTGTCCTCAAGACCGGTAATGGATAAGGCGCTTTCCGATGCTTCGAAGTTACGTTTGGAAATATCCAAAAAGACCGTGTTGTATCCGCGCACGCCGCTAAAGCGGTAATTCAAATGCTCAGCCATTACCGCCCCTTCCCATTTGGCTTCCGAAGCCGCCTTGGCATTGATGAAACGAACGGCGTCTGCCGAATGGTCCCGGATAATCCCCATCGAACCTTTTCTGGCCAGCTGATTCAAAGTAGATTTGTATTTGTCCTGTTCAATGATCTGTGTCGCAAGGGTGATCGGGGCCATCGGGCTGTATCTCAGGCTGTTTACCAGATCGGCGTTCTCTTTCATATAATACCGCAGATTCTCCTGAGGACGATTACCCTCCAAGGCCGCTTTATTCAATTCATATTTCTTCAATTCATATTCGCTCGCGCTCTTTCCTTTGGCCCTGATACCGGCAAATTTTCTTACTTTATCCCATCCGTTTTGCTGCTCAACCGGCGCTTTCTCAACGGCTTGAAGCAGTTCTGTCTCCCACTGCGCTACCTTTTGAGAAGAAACCAGATCCAATCCGAGCGTTATTTTCTCCGCCAAGGCCTCTACCGTTTTGTTATCGTCCATCTTCAAATCTTTAGCCACCCTCCATACCGCCGTTCCGTGCGGAGTAACGCTGAACGCCCCGTGTTCAAGCTGGCCGAGTATCCAGCCGTTCTTGCCTCCCAATACCGCGTTACCTGCGACAAATTTAGCCTTTTCCCAATTGCTCATTCTTTCGGTGGCGCGGTCATTGTCGCTGTATCTGCCTAACCCATAACCGATACCCTGGGCGATACCGAGTATACCGTATGGAATGGAACGGCCTTCGATCAACCCGGAATCCTTCAGATAACCGGACAGGAACACTGCGGTAGTATCTATCTCGGAAGGATGGTAACCGCGCGCCTGTAAATCTGTTCTCCCGGTTTGTAAACCATTCAACAATGCTTCTCCCGCCGTCACCCCATACAGTATAGAATCCACATAAGTTCCCTGAACAGACGGCACGGATTCCATAGAAACCTTGCCGCTCAATTCGCCTTTGCTATAACGGCCTTCAATGATCCCGGCAATAGTTTTGAAATCCAATCTCGGCCAGCCCGCGGCCTCCGCCGCTATTTGCGCTAAATCGCGGTGATAACCGTTATACTCCAGCCCTTGCTTGGCGATGGACTTATCCGCCTCTACTCCCAAATACACGATTTCCCTCTGGTTGTCGTTCAATTTTAACGTATATTTATCGCTGATATCCTTGAACCTGCGCGCGTCGTTCTGCGCCGAACGGGACACGGAATCGGCGATAGCGGCCGTATCGCGTTTCCCGATATAATCGTTCTTTCCTTCCGGCGACTGGAAGTCTTTTCTCATATCCATTACCGCCTTCCAGTTCTCCTCTTTCGCGCTCGCCGCCGACAATTTATCGAAACGATTCAGCATACCCTGATGCAGGGCGTCGTTCAATGTCTGTGCCTGCAGGTTATTCTCGGCTGTTTTTTCATTGTCGAGCAGGATATTCTTGACCGCTTCGATCTTGACCCCCTCGCCGCCGACAAAGGCGAAAGCCTGATCAAACTCGCCGCGGTTGCGGCCTACGGTATGGATCAAAAGCGTCAAAGACGTAGTCTTATCGGCGGCCGTCAAGTAAACCGGGTTACCGGCTACCTCGCCTTTCTTGCCGAAATCAAGGTTATACCCTACCAGCGACTCCCGGTTGAAAAGAACCACCGAATTGGAATCGGCCGTGCGCAAAATATCTTTTACCTTGTCCTTTGACAATTCAACCTTTTCCCCTTGCGGCGTATATTTAATGAATTCATCGCTGTTCTTCTGCAGAATAAAATCGCGTCCACCGGCATTGCCCTTGACAGTCTCGACCTTGCTGGTCCAATGATCCTGCATCGGGGAGAGGACCACGACCGAACGTTTATTCCCGTTTTCTTTAGCGAGTTCAGCGAAAGTTTTTTTCAACGCATCCGTTAAATCCTTCGCGTCAACTTTATATGTTTTCTGTCCCTTGTCCGGCGGATTGAGATAATCGTCATATTTACGCAACATCTCGTCTCGCTCGATCTGCCAGACATCTTTACCGGATTCTTCGTATACCGGCGTGTACCCTATATTCATCATTTCCGCCATGAACTTGGCCCAGAGCGGGGTGGCGGTAAAGAACCTCTTGGCGCCGGTAAAATCGGAGATCACGCTCAACGGCGTGACCCTGATCGATTCGGGGCTGGTCTGCAAAGGAGCGCGTCCGGCGTCGCCTTTAATCACGCTTGCCGCGGATATCTCCGTTCCCATCATCTTATAGGCGACTATGGTGCGGGCGATCGCGTCCGCGGGATCCGACCAGTACATATCCGGCCTGGCGGAATTCTCATGGATCGGCACCGGGATTTCCAATCCGTTAATGTAACCTATGCCGAAACCGTTATTCTCGCCTTCCTTCATTATTAGCGCGTTGGCGAAGGAATTCAAAAGCTGCCTTTCCTCGCTGAACTTATCATTATCGTTCTTGAAATCTTTCAAAGTAACATTGCTGTACTGCTCCGCATATCCGGGGGTTGTCTTCATATATTCAAGATATTTCTTGGCCATCAGATCAGTGGCATACCCGGTGCCGCCGGCGGCCTTCATCGAAATCAGTCCTTTAAACGGCTCGCTGTCACCTGCTTTGCGATAATCCGACTTCCCGGCCAGCTCAGAGATGAAACTTTCCACTTTGAGCGCCGGTTCAATCCACTTTTCGCCTACCGGCATACCGTTGAACCCGGTGATCAGATGCGGGGTTTTGGAAATCTCCTGGATCTCGTCCGCGAACAGCCAGCGGTTTGCCGTCAGGGCTTCATATACGCTTTTGGCGGAGCCAGACGCAAATCTCGATTTAAAATCGGCGTGCAAAGTGTTCATCTGCAGTGCCTGGGCGGTGGAAACATCCAGGATCACGATGTTGCTTGCTCTTTCCTTAGTTTGATCGTTCCCTTTCAACGCTTCAAGCAACTTTGTCTGTTTGTCCGGATTGGCAGATTCTTTATCTACGAAAGTGACTTTTACGATTTCTCTATATCCATCCTTATGCAATAAATCGGTGAATTCTTTATAAGCATCCTTAGCCTTGGCTTCCGTGGCATAAAGCCCGACAGATTTGACCCCCAGCATAGCCAGGAACACCTGGCTGACCGGGATGATCACCGAGGTTTTCCCGTCTCCGGTGTCGGCCTTTTGGATCAGACTTGCAGCCCCCCCGGAGATAGTTTTCAAGATTTCGGTGAACTGATTGCCTTTGCCGCTTTTCAAAGCCTTGAAGTCGAATTTGCCGTTGTACTTCGCTGTCAACATATCCATCAAGTCGCTCATCGCCGACTTGACAGCCGCATCTTTGTTGAATGTCTCAACCGCGTTCTTGACGGCGGCATCCTGGGCCTGATTCACAGAACGATAGGCAAGCTCTTTTGCGTCCTTGTTCCAATAGATCTGTTCTTTCTGGGCCTGGGTCAATTGCTTTATCGGGGTGACGGCGTTGAGCGTGATCACGTCCTTGCCCGCGGAGAGCCGCTGTCCGGCATTCACCAGCGCGTCAGCGAGTTCTTCCATCTGCCAACTGGTCAACCGCGAAGTAACCGGCCGGTTATCGTTCAAACTGCTTAAAGATTCCAATGCTACCGCTTTATATTCGGCCTTTAATGTCTGCTCTATTTCAAATCCGTATTTGGCGCGTCCGGTCACTTTCTCTTCTATTTTTTGGGAGGTTGATTTGCCGCTCGCGTCTATTCCGTTATCCAACGCGCGCAGATAATCGTTCCTCAACGAAGGATCCGCCTTGACCCCCAAGTTCATACGCAGTTCTATCTGTTCCTGCAGAACATCCAAACCTTCCCTGCCGGTCTCTATTTGCAGGTCCCTGCCTTCAATGTAATTATTCAACAGGTTCTTGTCACCGTATAGGGCGGACCTGACGGCTATCGCCCCTACGGCAAGATCCTGGATCTTTTTACCTATATAGGTTATCTGCTTGGTTTCCGGATTAACTTCCATCTCTTTATTGCCGATTACCCCGTTCAAAGCGATGTTCAACAGCTCGCTGCCCGGCATCGTGTACATCCGCTCGTTCAATACGGCCTGAGCCGCATCTGTGAGCTGCTGAATGCCGATCGTAGCAGTCTCCTGCGCGTATTCCCGGCCGGCTATCTCTTTTCCGCCGAAAACCACCGCCTGGACATTGGTTCCTTTACCGGAGGCGATCTCGTACAATTCATAATTGCTTAATTCCCTGTCCTTCAACTGTTGCTTCGCCCCGTAGACGACTATCTCATTACGCAGCTTCTCGGGAGCGGCGCCCGTCTGCTCGCCGCTCTTTACTCCTAACAAACCCTCTTTCGTCATCGCCACGTAAGACTGGTCTTCTTTGACATTATTCGCTGCCGTTTTTACCGCTGCCAATCTGGAAGCAGGCACTTCTTCGGCCAGATATACCGGCATCTTCGCGATATCTTCATTACCCACCTTGACCTCGCTGGTAACGGCCGGAGAAAGACGGAATACTTTGATGCCGTTTTCTTGCGTATCTGTTTTCGGGAAGATGATCGTCGACGCGGCATTGTTCTTTTCCATAGAAACGCTCAATCTGCTTTCAAATTCCACAGGCATCCCTGCCTTATCCTGCGCTGTGATCCGGAATACCAGCGGATCAACGGTACGGCTGACCGCGATAGCGCTGTACCCTTCACTGACAAGCAGGTCAGTCACCGCTTTTTCCTGCTGGGCGGTGATCTTTGTGCCGCTGTAAGAAGGCAGGAAGATCAAAGAGATAAAGCTCGCGTGACCTGCCCAGGTCTGCGCGTCCTGCTCGGGGAAACCCAATGCCTTGAAAGCAGTATAAAAGAGATTGTTGTTCACGCCCAGGGTAGTGGCTATAAATGCCGCGTTATCTATACTGTTAATACTAAAACCGGCGGCCTGCCCGGCGGTCTCTCTCCTGGCGAGATTGGAAATTATGATATCTTCGTAAGAACCGCCCTTCAGGTACGCCTTGAATACCCTGCCTAAATTGCGGAAGCTGTGTTCGCTGGACATTGCCTGTATCGCCTTGTTGGCGGTGACCGTATGCGGCATAGCCGCGATACCGAGGAATGTCGGCAGATAAATACTGAGTTTGGCGAAGCTGGCGGTATCCATCGCCAGATACTGTAAGACGCTGGCGTATTTACGGTTGCCGTCCTGGTCAACGGTATAAAGGATAGAAGGATTGGTCAGAACAGCGCTCAAACTGCCTGTATGATTCACCAGCGCGTCGTAAAGCTTTGACCTGATATTATTCTGGTTGAAAACCAGCAGATTGACGGCGGTATAAATCGGGCCGGTGGCGATGAACCCGCCGGTAGTTCTAAAACTGATCGGCAGGGTTTCCGGCTGTTTCCAACCCAACGCGGCCGCCCGCTCCTGAGCATTCCCCGTCCAGACCGCCAATTTACCGGTCTTATTTTCTATCCAGGAAAGTGATTTACCCAGTTTAGTTTCACTTTTAGCCAGCGAGCTAATAACCCCTTTAACTTCGCCTAATTTAGTTGAAGTCCCGGCCAATTCGGAAACGGCCCCCAGGCCGATCGCGGAAAGACGCACGGCCGCGCCGATCAGCGCGCCTGTCCTGAATGACTTAACCGCCTGTCCTGCGTTCAAATACGAACCCTCTGTGGCGACATTGTAAATATTGTCGGCGGCCATAAACACCGTGCCGGAAACGAACATATCTTTCGGCAGCTGCAGCAACGCGCGGGAAACACCTTCGCTAAGCGTCTGGGCGGCAGGCAAAGACGTTGTAGCTGATCTGACTCCCAGCCAACTGGATAATCCGGAGAAACCGCTCTTGGCTAAAGAAGTCCCGAAGGCCATCTCCAGCGGCGCTCTGAATAACTCTCCCATTGCCGTATTCAGAACAAACGGGACAACGATACCTTCGACTTTATCCGGATTGTTCAGGTCATAGCCGAAATCTTTCGCGCCCGGCATATAAAGAGCGGATAACGACTGATCCTTAATAACTGAATACGCTTCTTTTGCGGTCAATATCCCGGTATGGCCGAGCACAACATCGGTCACTATTCTTTTGCCTAACTCGCGGGTGATCATTGAGCCGGCGTAAGAAGAGATCGTCGCACCGGCGGCCGTGCTTCCTATGTAAAGGGCGGCCGGCGCGGCTAACGCGGCTCCTGTTCCGAGAGCGGCCTGCTGCGCGCGCAGCGGATTGCCGTGCCCGGCATTCTCCACCCACCATTCCCAGGCCATATCCCAATACGAAGGCGTATCTAACGGCTCGTATCCCGCAAATATCTTCTCACCCGGATGAGAACCCCAATTAGCTACCGGAGTAACAACATTATCGTTCAAATAGTTCAACGCCGGGTCTACGGTTTTAGCCCATACCCCCTGCATTCCGGAGACAGCCGGCACCAAAACATTGTTCCACATCCAGCCGCCGGTGGTATCGGCCTGCATAGGTAACTGGCTGTAGCTTAATGACCTTGTTTCCGCCGGAAGCGTGGTATCCATTGTCACCGGCCCGGTCAGAGAACTAAAATCATACCCGGTATATACGGACTGCGTGGTCTGGGGCTCTCCGCTGCCGGTAGTTATGGCGGTCTGGATCGTCTGCACGACAGGCACGCCGAACAATTCATCCCCTGTGGCTTTATAATTGTAAACGGCGGTCCAGTCCCCTGTGAAAGTCCCCGACTTGGAAGAATCAAGACTATCGATGTTTTTGGTTTCGTACTTATAACCTGTGATCCTGCCCAACTGATCGTATTTTATATCGGACTGGCGGTCGACGAACGATGTCTGGACGGTAACGGAACTAAAGGAAGTGCTGCTGGAAGAAGACAATTTGGATATGGCATTTTTGCTGTCGCCGCTGTCGAAAATATCTTTTAGAGTATCGGCATCTTTGATCTTATAAGCGGTAAGGTCGCCTTTATCTTTGATATCCACGCTTAAACCCAGATTGTTTACCGTAGTATCACTATGCCCGGTTGTATGCGTAATGGTATTCTCTTCATCCTTATTTGCCGTATTAACGAAAGTGGCTGCCCAATTATCATAATCCATCGATTTGACATTACCGGTCTGCGAGATGTTCCATTCATGGGAAGATTCTCCTGTCCAAAGGCGGAGATCAGCGGGATCAACCATATAATCTTCGTTCAAACCGTAAACTTTGGTGCTTCCCACGGAAGTCTTGTCAACGGCCGCGCCGTTATTGTAGGCATTGAAATCCTCCGATCCCTTCGTGAATGTGGCTTCCATACTGATATAATCGGAGGTTTTGTAATCAAAAACATGTTGAAAAATAGTATTGCTGTCGCCGATATACTTATAGCTATCGGTTGTATCGCTCGTCCCGTAGGAGATCACCGGCTTGTTGGGAGAACTTAAATCCTGCACTGCCGCCGGTTCGCTGACTACCTGGTATGAACTCAGCCTGTTTGAACCGTCGTATTTACTGGTTGATGTTCCTTCGCTATAGGAAACAAAAGTATTCTGCAGATTGTTTTTAACATTGGTATTCTGGTAATTATTGACGATCGTATTCGAATCCGGATAGCTGTAGCTATTCACCACTTTATCTGCGCTCTGGTCAACGCTCTTGATCCCGGTGGCAGTATCGGTCAAAGTATTGTGCCAATTAGTCAATGTCTGCGTTGAGATCTGTTCTTGCTGATCCACGGTAGTGAACGTCTGATCAAAATTCGCGCTTACGAATTCGGTTTTGCCTGCCAAAGACGGATTTAAAGAACTCTCCAGGTACTGGGTAAAGACAGCCTTATAACCGCTGGACGGAAGATAACTGCCCTGATCTTTATAGTTCAATCCGGAATAGAACTCGTTGGTATTCGTCTCCTCACGCAGTGTCCCGGAAATATAAACTTTGTTATTCAACGCGATGGTGGACGCGGCGGGCTGAATGTAATTATCGCCGTTAATCTCAACAGTCCCGATTCCGGTGCTTTTCGTCACTTGACTGCCGGATTGAACTGTTTTCGCGATACTCGCGCTATATGTCGCCGCCCCTTCTTCTCCGGACAACTTCTGCATATTTGTATAAGCCAGACTGCTCGAGGAAGAAGAGCCGCCGCCGAAACTATCGGAAGATCCGCTTTGAAGTTCTCCGCTTTTATATCCTCTTATTTCCTGGGAATTGACTCCTTCCAAGGAAGTTGCCCTATTCAACTGTATAGAAACCTGTTCGGCGTTGGCATAAGGCGTAAATTTCTCTCCGTTAAATGTCGACTGATAAATACCGGAAACACCGTTATATGTCCCGCTGCCGGCCCTCAATCCGCCGATCCCCACGGATTGGATCTCAAAATTAACGTTGTCGCTCTTGAAAACTTCTGAACTATATGCTCCGAAATATGATTCCTGTTTAGTATCTGAAGTCCCGGTAAGCGTATTTGAATAACTATATGCCTTATCCAAACCTAAAGCATAACTGGCTGTTACTTCGGTAATACCTGCTTCGGGATCGGAATAGGTCGTCTCTGAATTCCACGGGATAGTATTGAACAGAGTGCCGGTGACCGTGGTCGTTTTACCTTCGGTCTCGGTTTTCTCGGAATACACCAGGCTGGCCGCCCACTGACCGGCCTCAGTGCTCTTTGCCCAACTATATATACCGCTTACCACTTCCACGGGGTTGAAGCCGGCCTGGATCACGTTATACTGATCCCCGGTATGGCCGCTCGTTATCCCGGATCCTGCCTGCGCAGGGGTCAAGCCGTTGATAGACGAAGAGGAAAGCGCCGTTTCCGCATTTATCCCGGAATTAGCGTTGAGCCACCCGCCTTCTAATAATGAGACCCCGGAAGAACTGCTGCCGGCGGATTTATATCCGGAATAAGAAGGATTATAACTAACTGCCAAGGAAGTGCTGCCATCCTTTTCTTTAGCCGGAACAGTAAAACTGATCACCTCTTCGGTCAACGTGTCGGTAATTACATTCCCGTTTGAGGTATAGGACCTGGTTTCCGCTCTGCCGGTTTCCGAATTAAGATAAGTTTGAGATGATGGGTTTGATAATTCATTGTTCACACGATTGGCTACCGTTTCGGTAGCGTAAATGCTGGCGCCCAATGTTGACGAAGAGACGCCGGATATAAATTCAAATACCGGATTGGCCGTTATTTCGCTTTCGTCCACCACATTCAATCCCAATTCTTCTGCGGCGTCCAGGGTCTTTTGCCGATCATAAGTCCCTATTCCGGCCTTCACGAGATATATTGTATTCTGCGCGGAAGTTCCCTGCGATTCGATGAATCTCTGCAATGTCCCTCGGGAAGGATTCGCATTATCGTAACCGGCTAAGGAAAACCCGGTATTGCTGTTACTGCCGAAGTAATACTGTTTGCCACCGGTTATCGGAGTAATACTGGCATAGGCTTCCAGATCACCGTCATCCAATCCATACCCAAGAGAAGCGGAGGCATAACCGGTACTGAACAACCACGGCATAAGGTCTTTTACCGCTTCAGTCTGCGAGATTATCCCCGGGGCCTGCGAAAGCAATTCCGCGGCCGAGGTTGAGAGATATTCCGCTCCTTTATTGGCGAACTGGGTATATTGCGTGTTCTTCGAGTCTCCGCTCATCGTCTCTACCCGGCCGAAATTAGCCAGAGTATTATCCTGGATATTGAAATACGTCATACCGCTAAGGCTGTCCAATATCGCCTGGCCCTGCCACTTTTCCGCGCCGCCCGGCAAATTGGTTTTATCATTACCGTGCTCCTCAAGATTAGTACGGGTGATCGTCATCTGCGGCAGATAAATATACTTGCCGGCGGTTACCTGCCCGGCCAGGTTCACCGTCACATCGCCGATCCCGGCGACATTAGTATGGAATTGAAAGGCGGAATCGAAGTAGCCGATGACCCCGCTGGCATCGGACAGAGTAACGCGCGACGCATCGGTAACCGTTTTGTATCCGTTCAACGCCGCTGCAGAAATATCCGCTCCCGTCTCACGGTCAATTCCCGTGCCTCCCAGATCGTATTTATGGGTAAATTGAATACCATAACTTCCGGAATAGCCCAGGACCGTGCGGTCTAAGGTCAGCGTACTATCTTTGAAATTGGTTAAAGCGCTGATTTCCATCGTTAATCCAGCAAACGGCCAGGATGTGGATACTTCCGATGTATTTACCGCGATAGCGTAATAAGAATACTGATTATTTACGTATTCATAATGCCTGACAGTATTATCCTGCGGCACGCCTTTGTCGATAAGCAAAACTGCGTAATCCGGATTCAGGGACGTGCCGCTGACCGGTTCTTTAGTTACCGCGATAACCTTGTCGGTATCGGTAAGCAACCCGTTGAATGAAGCGCTGGTAACCGAGGACTTTGCGCCGTCAATCCCGGATTCGATATTTACGCTGGTTACTACCTTACCGCTGGACTGCCCGGCGTTGATGTCGATTTGTTCACTAAGCTTGTTCTCTCCGTTATAGGAATATCTTGTCTCTGAAAAAGCCTGCAGATGTAATTTATCGTCTGCCGCGGTTCCGACTGCTTCGGTAATGTCCTTCGTGAAAACCTTTGCTACATAAAAGGTACTTAACTGGTTAATATCTTTGTCAAGGGCGACACTCACCCCGTCAATCGTCATAGACGTAATGGATACGGGAGTTCCGGTGACCATCTCCAGATAGACGGTCGCCCCCTCCGGTTTATCAATATAAAGACTGTTATCTCCGGAGACAAGCGCTTGCCTGGAGATCTCCAGCCCTTCGGCATTCTTCACCACTATTGAATTCTTGCTGCTTTCTTGAGAGACGACGTTCACTTCTACCGGTATTATGCCGTTTGCTGTCCAGTGTTCTTCGTGATTGGTCAATTGACTGCCGGTAACGGTGTCGTAAGTGCGCGCGACAACGTCGTGTTCGACATAACTCTCTTCTCCGTTATTATATTCATAGTAGTCGGCGACAGCGTTAGTCAGCTTGGATTCGCCGCCGAACACGCCATATTCATATTGCCTTTGCGACCTGGATTCAGGCTGTAACACGTCCGTCGCCGCGGCCAGCACTTCCGCGGTAATCTCCGCGCTCTTGGTCATATCACGGCTCTCACTCTGCCCGGGGTCGGTAAGGCCAAGATTAACTTCTTTATCGCCTACTTTCTCTATCGTTATACCCGCGTTACCGCTGCCGTCGTATCCCGCCTTACGGGTTGCCTGTATCTCGACTTTTGCGTCGGTGGACGCGGAGAACTTGTTCTCCCCGTTCGACAAAGGCACCTGGGTTATTTTGCCGTTTTTCTCGGTAATGACCGCCTTGTAACTTACTGTGGAATCGGCTTTAATATCCGCTTTCAACGTCAAATCTGTTTTGGCTGTATAACTTTCCTTGGAAATACCGGTCAGCAGCCCGTTCGTATACGTTCTGTCCGCCGAATAACTGTATATATTGAACTCCGCTCCGTAAGCTATATTATATTGATTAAGCGTAATATTATTTACTGTAACTCCGCCGTCTTTCTCCGTAGAACCGAAATCAACCGTGCTTTTGATATCCTTACCGGTGATCTCGCTGTGCTTGATAGCCCTGTTCTCAAAAGTATCGGTAATTGTCTCTCCGGAGATATGCCTCTGCGCAGACCGGTCGCGTAATGCATTAAGAGTGATGGAATCCAAAGACATCCCCTTGATAGAATATGTCTCCATTCCCAACCCCTTCTGGACATCCGCCAAATTATAAGTTAACTGTATGGCTTCATTAGCGCTGTCAATTACGACATTATACCCGGCCAACGCCACGTCTTTTCCTGAAACCGGGTCGATCCCTTTTTGTAAAGCGACACTGAACTGCTTGGCTTCCAGATTATTTGCCACTGCGTCCCAACGCGCGGCAAAATCAGCCTCGCTCAATTGCGTACCCTTGATCTGATTGTATGAAGAGAAATATTCCTGCGCCGCTTCCGGATCGTTCTGCTTGACAGAAGCATAGCTCAGCGAACTGGATGGGAGCAGAGAACTATCACCGCTTGTAATTGTGTATATCCCGGAGGCGCTTTCCTTAGAAAAAGAAACCTGCTGTATCTGCCAGAGTGTATCGGATACGCTTCCGGGCACGCTGTTCAAGCCATATACCTGCGGGATAGACATCCCTTCTTTTATATACGAAACAGATGCTCCTTCCGCGCCGATACTGTATCCGGCATAATTACTTGTATCGTATGTTCCGTCAGCTAATGCGTAATATTTACTGCCGGAGATAAATTGTGCAGCTTCCGACCGGACATCCGCCAAGCTTCTGCCTGCGTCACCGGCGGTGATCTCTACTTTCAACTGCGGATCATTATAATTAACGTACCCGTTGAATTCGTTGTAGTAATTGCCTTTCCCCTCCGCCGAAACTCCGCTCATTGCCGTAGTATAGCCATATGTATAGCTTTCCGGCTTGGGATCATTCTGCCCTTCCGCTATCAACTGGTCTTTAGTCTTTCCTCCCGCATAATTCTCCGTAACGGTCAGTTGCGTCTGCCAAGTACTATCCTTGGTGCTGATCACCGCGCTATAGATCCCGTCGTTTATCATCAACGTCCCCGACTGTTTCTCTGCCAGAGATGAAACCTTATCCTGCGCTTCATCCTGTGATACAACACCCAATAACACTTCTTGTTCATAATAATCGGCGCCGCGGGTTTCAACATTAGTTGTTCCGGAATAGCTCTTATCTCCGATAACGACGGATTTGTTATTCTGGACAAAAGAACTATAGGAAATCTGGCCGTTCTCTTCTCCTTCTAAAACATTCAAATATCCCGTTACCAATTTATTCCCATTCTCCGAAGTCCTCGTATAGGTAACATGGGCTTTGACATCTGAAGATGCAGTTTCCTGCACTGCGGCGGAAGCCGAAGCTACTCCTTGCTTCTCTGTTTTCTGGCCGGAGACCGAATTTACAGTGATGCTGGTGGTTTCCTTACTCTCGGTATCGTATACCTTAAAGGCCCCCTGCAAGCCGACCAGATCCAGAGTGTAATCGGGGGTATTACCGGAGACTTTGAATATTGCTCCGGCTTCCGAAGAAAGCTTCTGGGTGGCGCTCATCGGGAGGTCCTTGATGCCCGCGCCAAGAGTGATCTGCGAACCTTCTACAAACGGATTCACACGCAGACCGTTATTATCCCAAAGGGCAGTCAGCTTTTGCGCGTTGACCAACCAAGTATTCTCATTCAATTGCCGGACAAATTCGACATTGCTTGCCGCAGGCTGGGCTGCCTGCGCGGAAGAAGACGCCTTTTCCTCTGTCTTGGTAGAATCACCCGGATTCAAAGCGAACGTGCCGCTGCCGGAGCCTTCTATCTTGCTGCCGTCGGAACTGATCTTGAACGTCATACTGGCGCCGGTATAACCGTCATGTTCCCAGTAAACCTGGAACGAATCCACATCCTCTGAAATCCCCATAAAATCATCGGTATAATGCGCTTTGAATTCAGACTTTTTTACTTCTCCGTTCACTACAACAGTTTCTCTTAATATCTGAACCCCGTTTTCAACTTCCCCTGATTCAGCTATACCGTCAATCTTCATATCTCCGGTAATATCTTCTGATATTTTATATCCATGAGTATTTTCATAAGCGGTTACCGCAGATACATACGGAGCTGCATTTTGTAATGTAGTATATACTGCCGCCACTCCTTTATATTTCGCATCTATCTCCTGCTGCTGCGCCGTCTGATATTGATTATAGGCTTCGACATACGGGGTAACATCGCGTAAAGTAGCGTATACCGCGGCCACTCCCTTGTATTTCGCGTCCATCTCCTGCTGCTGCGCCGTCTGGTATTGATTATAGGCTTCGACATACGGGCTGACATTGCTCAGGGTGCTGTATACTGCCGCTACTCCCTTATATTCATTAACCAAACTATTCTGATATTGATTGTAGGCCGCAACGTACGGAGTTACATTTTGTAATGTAGTATATATTGCCGCCACTCCTTTATATTTCGCATCTATCTCCTGCTGCTGCGCCGTCTGGTATTGATTATAGGCTTCGACATACGGGCTGACATTGCTCAGGGTGCTGTATACTGCCGCTACTCCCTTATATTCATTAACCAAACTATTCTGATATTGATTGTAGGCCGCAACGTACGGAGTTACATTTTGTAATGTAGTATATATTGCCGCCACTCCTTTATATTTCGCATCTATCTCCTGCTGCTGCGCCGTCTGATATTGATTATAGGCTTCGACATACGGGCTGACATTGCTCAGGGTGCTGTATACTGCCGCTACTCCCTTATATTTTTCCGTCAGGCTGTTTTGATACTGATTGTAAGCGGTAACATACGGGCTGACATTTTGTAACGTGGTGTATACCGCCGCTATACGACTATCTCCCTGTTCCGCTCCCTGCGCCAGGTAATCCTGTATCAACCCCTTCGTATCCGCATTCACGTTCGCCAGGTCTATCGCCCCGCTCTTGCCGTCCACGCTCACGCCTATCGCGCTCAACTCGCTCCTCAACTCCGCGGCGTAACTCTTGATCTGCCCGACCGCAGTGTCATACTCGTCCTTCTGGATCCCCGCTACACCGTTGATGTCGATCTTGCTCAAGTCCACCACCACCGGCGTTCCGCCGTTGCCTTCGCTCTCCCCATCCTTCTTGAACAGCGTGTTCGCATCCTCTATCGTTTTCAGATCCCGGCTCAATTGCTCGTCCTTCGTCTCCGCTCCCTGCGCCAGGTAATCCTGTATCAACCCCTTCGTATCCGCATTCACGTTCGCCAGGTCTATCGCCCCGCTCTTGCCGTCCACGCTCACGCCTATCGCGCTCAACTCGCTCCTCAACTCCGCGGCGTAACTCTTGATCTGCCCGACCGCAGTGTCATACTCGTCCTTCTGGATCCCCGCTACACCGTTGATGTCGATCTTGCTCAAGTCCACCACCACCGGCGTTCCGCCGTTGCCTTCGCTCTCCCCATCCTTCTTGAACAGCGTGTTCGCGTCATTAATAGTCGTAAGAGCTACTCTTAAATCAGAATCTTCTTCACAGGCAAGGTTAAAATAGGCTGAAGCTAATGCGTTGTATTGAACTTGTGCGGTTTTATCAGAAGTAGCTTCGGCTTTATTATTCCAAGCCAAACCTTGAGATAAAGCATATATATTCTCCGCTTCCAGATTTTCTGCATGCGTAAAGAACACCTGGCTGCCGTCTTCATTCTCGCTCTTATAATCGGTCAGTTCATGCACCCCTATGGATTCCATATCGGCTTTAAAGGAATATTCCGGATAAGCTGAAGTTTGCGCGTTATTCACCAGGCTATCATAGGTTGTATTCGTGATATACAGCGCGCCGCCCTGATAAGTTGCGCCCCAATCTTCGGCACCTTGCGACAATGTATACACATTAACAGTAACTCCGGCTGTCGGGTATGCCCCACTATGCAGCCTGTCCTGTGTGGTATTCCATGTCCAGGCATTTTGCAGGCTCTCCGAAGTCCAAGCGGCGAAACCGGAGGAAAATCCTTTGGAAGCAGCGTAATCAGAGAGAGAAACCGAGTTTTGCTTTAAGTCGCTGAGAGCCGGGACGTTAGCGCTTCCGGAATACGCCAGGTCTTTGGAAGTGGTAAACACACTATTAAAAATAGAGGGGGTCCCTTCTAAGCAGGAAGAAAGAACACCCCCCTGGCCACGGTCTGTTTTATCAACTAAATAATCATTATAGGAATTGAAATAAGACGAAAAATCAGGAATGGAATTTACCTGTGTCGAAGATGAAGCTAAGGAAATGGAACCTGTCTTGAGGAATGAAGAAAGGTAATCTGAAGTGGTCGCTTCCGGAGGACCTCTGCCGGATGTTGTCGTAGTCAAATATTCGCTCAATTGAGGGTTCCCGTTATTTAATACACCCGATAGAATGGGTGAAATACTTAATGCATATGGAGCTACCGCTGTCGACGAAGAAGAATTACTGCTTCCGGATATATTTACCGCGCTCTGGACACCGCTTAGCGGATTTGCCTGAAGAGGATAACTCAAAGCCGCTTCCGCTGTCATCGCACTGACGACGGCCGCCGCCGTAAGCTCCGAATTGACCGGAAGCTTATCTGCTGCCGCCTGTATACCGCCATTCTTCGCTATTGAAGAAAGCATATCCTTAAGGCTCTGTTTGGAGGATTCAGTACTGGTAATTTCATACGGCTTCACGGAACTAAAGGTAACCGATCTAAGCACGGAACTGTCATCCATATTTCCGGACAAGAGAACGGAAGCCGAATCAGATGACAGACTATCTAACGATATTACTGCTTTTATATCATTAGACTGCAGGAGAGAACCGGAAAGTGTAACGTAGTTACTGTTCTTCAATATTTCTGCCTTATTCAATGATACGGATAATCCGCTGTCCTGTGAAGATAATTGGGCGCTGTCCAGCACTAACTGCCTGCCGGAAAGCAGATTGTTCCCGGTTAGAGACGCATCGGAAACAGCTGCGCCGGACAGAGAAACGCTTCCTTTAATATCTCCCGTACTCATCATTGCGGTACCCGTTGCCGCGTTCGAAGTGTCAAGCGAAGAATCTAAAGCATACCCGCTTAGATAAATATCCCCTTCTTGTCCGCTGATCTCCTGGAACTCGATCGTTTCGGAATTGTTGATCGTTAAAGCTGCATGACCGGATATGGTATCCGCTACTGTATCTGTCAATAAGGTAAAGGTCATATCGTCCTGTGCGCTGATACTCTTTAATTCGCTGCCGGACAGACCGTTGAAAGTGATATTGCCATTTACAGATTCTATATCGCTCAGAGCCGAATTAATGACATTGTTTATCGTAATACTGCCATTATCTGCAGTTATACAGTTTACCGTTGACCCGCTGATGTCAGTCAAGCTGATGCTTTCTGCAGCTTCAATACCGTTGACCGTAGAAGACGTTATATCCTCTATATTAATGTCCCCGGACAATGAAACGACACTATCAAGAGTCGAGCCGGTTACCTTTGATACTGTTATGCTCCCGGATTCGGCGTTCAAATCATATATAATTGACCCGCTGACCGCTGTTAACAAGACATCGCCTTCTGCCTGAACCGTATAAATATCGGACTGCGCAATATCCGTTATCGCGACATCACCGCTGTCTGATATTATGTTAGCGATATTTGATCCGGTTATCGTATCGATGGTGACGTTTCCGTTCAAGGCTTCTATGTTGTTTACCCTACTATTCTCGGAATTAACGATCGTGATATCGGTTCCAGCGGTCACATTGGAAACAGTCAAATCCTTATCGTTCTCTATTTCCAATATCCCTCCGGCGTTAACGCCGGAGATTACGACATTCTCATTTGATCCGGAAATCACTAATCCTTTATCAGCCTGGGAATCGGTCATACTGGAATCTTTGCCGAAATCAAGGCTTACTATCTTAGTCTTCCCTTCAGTAATAAGTTCTGTATTCTCGGCCAATGTCAACGCTTCCTGGGCGGTACCCAATTGCACGTCAACACCTTCAACCTTCTGTTGTTGGCCATTTATATCCACTCCTTTAGCGAACACAATCGATATATTGTCATCACTGTTCTCCTGCTTAAGCTCATCAAGAGAAATGATTTGTACCTGATCTTCCGATACACTACCTGTCGCTACATTAGCCGTATCGCTTGTGGCCGCGATAACTTGCGTCCCTTCCTGCGTTGTATCGGCAGCGCTATCCTTGAAAGCGCTGCTTATCAAGCAAAGCGACATTGACTGACAAATATATTCGGGTTCTACAACATTCTCTTGTCCAATCCCGGCGTTACCCTCCTGTAACTGTTCCAACAGGAACTGCGCAGGCGCATAATTAGCTGTATGCTCCAACGCCAACGAATATAACTCTATGGCCTTATCGGTTTCTCCCACCTTACCGTATGTCTCCCCTACAAGCGTTATCAAAGAGGCATCCGCCAGATTATCTAAAGAAAGCCCTTGATTCGCATTAAAAGCTAACTCAAACTGTTTTGCCGCTTCGGTATATTTCTCGGAAGCCTTAGTTAAATCTCCGGTTTTCTCCGCGTTTTCCGCTTCCAGGAAATACTGATCTCCGAGAGATACGGAATATGCGGAATACAACTGCCTGCTTTCTGTTGTGCTCGTAACAGTTTCAGCTTCAAGCAGTTTCCTTCCTGTCTCCAGCCAAGTATATCCCTCGCTCCATTCCTGGCTTCCAGAACTGCCGCTTGCAAAGCTTTCCCCTGCCTGCTTTAATACTGCGGAATAAGCCGATACAGCCCCCTTAGTCAAACCATTTGCATCAGTATCTGTCTGAAAAACGCTATCCTGAGATTCCCGGAATGTCTTCACTCCTAAATAATAATAGGCGGCTTCATATTCCGCTTGAGTAGCATCCTTACCTAATACATTACTGATATTGGCGATAGTCTGGGCTGGAATAGACAACGTCTGAGTATCGGCATTATATGCGGCGTTAAAGGTATTGGCGGATCCCGCTGTAAACGTCGAAAAGGAAGTGCTTGGTATATTATTAGTTACAACTATATTAAAAGACGGGACGTTTGTGACGGCGGCGGTGTTTGAGAAAACATAATCAAAAGAAGACGAAAAAGCTGAATAAACGAACGAAAAAGTGCTGATAGAGGGAAGACTGAATGAACTACCGACTGAATAATCGGAAAGAAAACTGCCGAAACTGCCGTAAAGAGTACTTGTATCCCAAGAAGTTGTAGCGGCAGAATACGAATAATCTGAATAACTACTGACCGAATACCAGGAGGAAGAACCGGAAATAGTACTACTAGTGCCGCTGCTGGTCCCCGCGGTAAAACTGCCGTTTGAATAATAACCGCTGGATGCCTGCGCACTGGCCGCCGCTCCCCAGTTGTCTCCCCAGGCAATATTGATTCCCCTGCCTTCTTTATTAAGGAAGGCCGTCAATTCTTTCAATGACTTTGAGATCCGGACAACTTTGCATCCTTTATTAAGATAATCGGAAAGACTGTGAAAATTAACCCGGTTATTCTTTATTTTCTCCGTGGGCTCGATAATTACCTGTTTATTGGTCGAAGCATCGTTTATTGCTAATAACGCATGTCCCATACCGGTATTTTTATCTTGGATTATAATAATCGCCGGATCAAGACTAAAATTGTCGGCTACATTAAACAAATAAACACTTCTATCCAAGCAATCGGTGGGCACCCGTAAAGTCGCTACCGTATCTTGCCTGACTTCCAACTCCGCAAGGTTATAGTAGAAACTATCGGGGGTGGGTTGATATACGGTTGCCTGAATTCTCCGGACTTCATCCAGAAGTGAAGATATCTTCTGATACGGTTGTGTTTTCTGCGATTCTTTACCTGATACGGTTTGAATACCTCCCCTGAGGACTTCCTTTCTGGCGAGTTCGGTGATGATACGGTCAGAGGTGCTGATAGAATTCTCTCTGCCTACTTTGATACGGTTAGAGGTATTAATAGAATCGGATTCTACAATTTCATTAATTATCGCGGCATGAGCAAAAGGAAAGAGAACGGAAGAGAAGTTGGTATATATATCATTAAAGGTTTCAAATATGTTTTTCTTTGTGGGAACTGAATTATTCTGGGTTGGTGAAGGGTTCCGATCAACTGCAGTGGCCGTAGGGAAAACAAAATCCGTTCTGGCAGCCCAGGTAACTTCCGAGAAAGCGAAGATACCAGCGACGGCCAAAGCAATAGCTTTTAGCCAGAGTTTCCCCCTCCAACTACTCATGATTCCCCCAGACACACCGTTGCACCCCACACCCCACACAATAAAAAACCGAGCTATTTCAGAAACTAAGCCCGGTCCCAAAAAAAAGAGTATAATCCCTTCTCGGATCCGCGGCTTTCCTAATCTGATTTCTCAGATGTAGGCTTGGGTAAAAGTTCTTTAAATGATTAAAAATAGTTTAAAAAACTTTCATCCACCTAAAGTATAATCCTCTGGGTTATTGATGTCAAGAAAATAAACTAACTTTTGTTTTAATTTACATCGTGGGCTGACGGACGGACTGACGGTATCTGCGCATATATTCCCGCATGTATTCCCGTCGCTGAGGGGCATGACTTTTTGCGTATTCACGCAGATAATCGCGGTGGGCGAGTCTCCAAAGTTTAACATATCTATAACGATTTTCCTGCCAAACCTGATCCTGACCATGACAACGAAAATAATCCGGATTCCTTCCCCGCCATTCCCGTTCATTCAAGAGCTGCCGCAAATGCTGGCATTCAGAAGAAGAACAGGTTTGTTGAGAAGGATTATATTTACTCGGTGAAAATTCTTTATTACACACTTTGCATCTCATAAACAAAAATATAACATACAAACATACCCCTGTCAAGGCACCCTCAATACCTGGGGTAAGCGTTATTTGCCCCTATGGACCAACCGTATCATTGCGACATCCCAAGAAAAGTCTTGACAATATTCTTATACTATAATATACTTCTACTCAATCATATGATATGCTTAAGATTAACATTGCAACCGTATCATAGTTAACTAATCTATGCGCCGGAAATCACTAATATTTCTGTTGGCGTTTTTAATCCTGCCTCCGATAAACCCTGTCCATGGGAACTTCGAACCCAGTTCGACCTACCTGAATATTTTGCAGGAAAAGATATACTCTCAGCTCATTTACCCTCCCAAAGCAGCTATCCAAAATCTGGAAGGGATTGTTAAAGTAAAACTGCTTTTATCAAATGACGGCAGGATCAAGAACATCGACATTGCACAATCTTCGGGATACCCCCTGCTTGATGCCGCCGCCATCTTAAGCGTTCGCAACGCCAGCCCCTTACCCATTCCACAGGAATATAACAGCACCAAAGATTTCCAGGTAACCGTACCCATAACCTATAGAAATTCTTCATTTCAAGAAGATAACGAAAATCCCTCTACCGGAGGATTCACAGGAGTAGATTTACCGCCAAGCCTGCCTTTTAACAACACATCCACGACGATTCCTCTTCAAGCCGCGAAAACTGCCGTTGTTATACCCCCCTCTCCCACAACAATTAAGCCTCAGAAAGCTTCCGAGCCCAAAGCATTGCAGAAACCGGTTTCGCAGGAAACCGAAGATGAAATCAACCGTTTTTTGAATATCGCGGTAAAAAACAATGAACCTTCTCAGGTAGCCAGAGAAGAGATAGAATTAGCGCAAATAAAAGTAATGGAAGCAGTTAGGAATATATATCCTGCTGTGAAAGTGCTGGGATACAACACAACAGGTGAAGTATATAAAGTCCAATATGAAGAACGTGAAGTCAAGTTACAGCTCGACCAGCCTATATATTATGGAGACCGGCTTAGAAATACCTATCTCCAGGCAAAGACTAACCTTGAGATCACAAAGAAGAATTATGACCGCTTACGCATAGATACGATGAACAAAACAGAAACGGCTTTCTATAACTTAGTTGCGGCAAAAATGAACCTTGCGGCCAAAGAAACCATAAAAGAAGAAGCGAATGAAATTGCCGATCAGGTACAGAAATTATTCGATGCCGGTATGATCATCAAACTCGAGTTAACAAGCGTTAAGAACTGGTATAATCAGATCGTTTTCCAGATAAACGGCATAAAACAGGACCTGTTCATGGCGGAATTAACTTTCAAACAGGTGCTTAACGCCCAGGATAATCCTTTCATACGCACCGACGAACTGGAAGCTAAACGTTTAGACTTAAAACTGGAGGATTGCATTAAAGCGGGTGTTCAGCACCGTCCGGAACTGGCACTAAGCGAATTAATGATCAAATTCCAGGAATACGGACAGAGGATAGAGAAAGGCAAGAATGCGTTTACCGTGGATTTAAGCGGTTCTTATGGTTACTATGAAGGCGCGTATAAGACCGAACCTATGCGGGATGCCAATAACTGGTATGTCGGGCTAAAAGTCAGTAAACCCTGGGGCGCCAGCACAGTCAACAGTTCAGTGACGTCAGAAAATACCCAGCCCAGGTTCGGACAGACTTCCCCTACAAAATCCACTTCTGAAAACTTCGAACTCAATGTAATGGACAACATAAAAAGGATTTATGACAGAAAAAAGTCGGATATTGATTTACACCGTTCAATAAGCGATAAGGACCAGACTACCAAAACAATTACCTTTGAGATACAGGACGCTTTCCTGAATTATCAGAAAGCGCTTCTTCAGCTCAATGCAACTGAAACAGAGATGGAATTCCGGCGTAAAGAAGCGGAACTGATAAAAATACGCTCCAGGGTAGCGGAAGTTGCCCTCTCCAATTCCATGGAGTCTCTTTATAATTTATGTGATGCGCAGACAAAGTACTTTCAGGCCCTGGCCAACTACCATATATCCCTGGCTAATCTAAAGAAGGCCTGCGGATATGGAATCAGGATATAAGCGCCTCTTACCTATATATAGCCACGGATTTATTCCTTATTATTTTTAGGCTAAGCATTACTTAGAAACTTCCGTGTACACCGCCTCCGCATAACATTCTGCGCTACCGGGTGTTATACATAATAATCTTTCGGTAAACTAAAACAATAGCTATCAAAAAAACTTGCAATTTCCACTGAAATAGTGTATATTTTATGTGTTAGTTAATACTTTTAAAAAGTATTGCTTATCCTTCGATTGTTCGGTATATCCCCTATACCGAACAGTAGCCACGGATCGTAAAGGGTAGCGTATTGGCAATGCGTTATCTTTGTTTCTATTATCCGGGTTACCTTAGAGAAGGAAAAAGGTAAAACCCGGTTTTTTTTGGGAAAGGCAGAAGATATGAACTATAAAAAGCCTTATAACCTGTATAAAATAGCCTTTTTAGCCTCTTTTATTCTGGCTTTAGCTTCAGTTAACTCCTCCGCTGCTGTAGAAGAATACTCACCCGAATATCTTAATGGAAAAAGTTACTGGGATTATATCAATAAAGTGATTAATTCCGGATATTCTCCTGATGTATTCGTGAAAATCGACCGTCGCAACATTGAACGCGTTGAGAACCAGAAAGTCATAGAAACAATGCTGCGATACACGAATGCCGCAGCTCCGATCTCCAGTTCAGGGGTAGATACCGCAGAATATCTGCGGCAGGAGGCATCGGCGAACATAAAACAGACAGTAATTGAGAACCGCCAGCAGCGCGAGAAAAACGCCGCCGCTAACGGAGAATTCAATTATGTTACTTATACCGATAAAGGTACGGACTATTTCACCGATGGGCTTCTCACTACCAGCGTAAATCGCGTCAAGATCGATGAATTAGGCAATAAATCGCTCTCCTCTACCTATAATATGAAATACAACGACGACCGCCTGCTTGTAAGTTATGAAGGCGATAATGTTGATAATCTCAACAACAAGAGTACTTTTTCCTGGACCGGCACTTACCTGCCGGGTTCTTTATTTTACGCCACGGCGGAAACCAACGCCTATAAAAGCTATGCCGAATATAATATGAAAGAAACAGATTCGGTCGGCAACACGAAAGACACCCAATGGACGGCGATCAGCTATGATCCCAGCAACAAATATCAGTTATCTTACAGCCAGAAAACCACGGATAGTGTTTACGGGACCAGCGAATTCGTCCGCTCGGACATCGAATATGCCAGCGGCCGCATCGATCGTCCTTCCTATTATTACGAAGAAGGCACAGGAACAGACGGACTGGATTACACTACCGAACGCAAAGATATAGAATATAACGGCCGGGGGCAGATACTTTCCTTTGACGATACGACTAAAGTGGATTACAGCAGCGTTTCCGCCGAAGCCGATGCCGGTGACGGGAATATCGTTACCACGCACACAATAGCCAAATTCACCTACCGCGAAGATACCCCGGATCCTTTCGGGGAGGACATTGAACCGATGGCCATGCGTATCGCATCAAGTAATGTGACCTCAAACGTGACCAAGGCCGACGGATCATTCCAGAACGACGACACGACTACCAGCTATATCTATGACGAGACATTCACTCTGGCCGACGCCTCCAGTAACACCACTTTCACCGGACAAGCGGCGGAGTGGTACGAATACACCGACTCGGACGGGAATGTCCTGACCAAGAACGATGACGGAACGTATTTCTACATTAACGATGACAGCGAAGAAGTCGGCGTAGATGCTGCCGATGTGGTCACAACCCTGAAAGACGGCGATACCTACAGCGGAACAAGCGCCACGGCGATGGAAATACTTTACGGCAAACCTATGGCGGAATCGACGGCCACCTCCACGAGTTACACCAACGCTGATGACGGCTATACCTATAAGACCGACACGTCTACCGTTACATACGAGAACGGCCTTGTGCACAATTTACAGCGTATGCTCTCCAGCAGCGAAGAAAGTGAAACATATTATCCGTATCTCGATCCCGACAAAGAACACCTGGAAAACACCAACCTGGTCACTACTTATACATACGACGAGAACACAGCGAATCTGACCGGGGTTTCCGGCAGCGGCACAAAGACCGGGTATTTATATTCGAGCTCCACGAGCTGGCATGATCAATACACCAACAACATAACCAAAGGATACAAGATCATTCTCGGTAAACCGGTGATGATCACTTATACCGAAGAAGAGACGGAATAAATAGCTATTTTATTTGAAGGGAGGAACAAATGAAAAAAGGTATTTTACTGACGCTGACAGCGGCATTCATCCTTCTGGGAGGAAGCATTCTTGTGCAGGCGGCCGACGATGATACTACCAGTATCGTCAGCACGACCACAAAAATGGTGATAAAGGTGGAGAATGTCTTCAACGATCGCGGAGTGCAGATCAGCGGTACGGAAGTCACCACCACCACGACCACCACCACTAACAGCAAAGATGAGACTTCGACTACGGTAACGACACAAACCGTAAATTCCGAATGGCGCGGCGGCAGCATCAAACTAGCCAACATAGAAGGAACGTCAAAAACCACCGGCACGGATGACTCTTCTTCAGATACGTCATTCACCATTACTTATGAATACACCGACGGCACCGGTAAATTGAAAGGCGCTTCCGGAACATCAACTACCACCGGGGACAGCGGAACCGACGACAACGGAGAAGAGATCGGCACATACAAAACATCCACAACCGATTCTTACACCATCCGCAACGGCCAGGCATTGCGCACAAAATCCGTGACAACCGGGGAAAGCTACGGTTCCGACGGCACCAAAAAAGGCGATATAACACAAACGAGCACTACCGAATATGAACTGGTCGCAGGCACATGGCAGGTTTCGAAAGAAACCACCGCTTCCAAGAACACCGGAGTTGACGGCAGTTCGGAAAGCGTAACCAGGATTAAAACTTATACGCGCGACGACAACGGTGTTATTACTGATGTAGAGCAAACAGCTACCGGGACAAGGGTGGCGATAACCAGCGCCGGCGGAACGGTAACTCTCGGTATGACGGATTATGAAGCAACTTTCACCTTCGACGAAGACAGCGGCTGGTATCTGGAAAAGGAATCTTATACCTGGGAAGAAGGAGCTTCCGGAGAAGAATCTGCCGACGATTCTTCGGATACTGAATAGAACATTTATGGTCAAACAACCGAGCTTCGCAACTAAAAGGACGGCTACCGTGTTTGTGGCGGTCAAGAAAGAATCCAGAAAAACAGTTCAACGCGGGATTGGCGAGAAAACCATCCGCAGCCAGGTGGAAAATATCTGGGCGGAAACTCTCAAAAGACGCGTAAAACTGTTTAGAATCACCAGAACCGCCATTATGGAAATGTAACGGAAGATTTTTAGTCAGTCTTAGAAGGGAGGGCAGCTGCAACCCCTCCCTTTTTTCTTGCAATACTCCCTGTTTATGTTAAACTAATTCAATGAGTTAACTCGAAATACCGGGCTGTTAACAAATCAAAGAAAGGGGCAATATGAAGGGGAAATCCGCGTTCTTTTGCTTTGTCATTATTTCTTTCTTTTCCTGCGTTCTTCAGCTTTCGGCAGCGGAAAATACAGTTAATACGCCCCCCGCTCCTCCCCCTGCAAAAGATGTACAACTTAAGATAACCGGTAAGGTCAGCGTGGAATCCGGACAAACTAAAGAACATCTCTATCTGACCGACCTGACGGGAAGAAGCTACCGGCTCTACGGCGACCTCCTCAAAGGTCTCAGATCAAAAGCATCCGAACTTGGAGACAAGAATCTGTTCTCGCTGAAAGTCACTCCCGACGGAAAGAGCAGCATATCCTGCGAAAAAGTCCAGACATATACCTTTAACAGCAAAAATGAAAAGACCCTGCAGATAGAGGCGAAATGCGTGCGTTCTTATTTCGCAAGGGTGGACGAGATCGTCTCCGCAGGGTATACCGATAAACCGGTACCTGAACCGATCAGAGACACGACGGAAGAACACAACATAATAACAGCTTCTGCCTCACAGAAATCGGGGATAATCCCTTTTACCACGGGAGAGATCTACGGAAAAATAGGAGCGGTAGACCTTAATTCCCCTTTCAAAACGGTACTGGTGGTGAACAGGAACTCTTCCGATGCACTTAAGCAGATCCCGCTGATCATAACGCAGAATACCAGGATCGCCAAAAAGATAGGCATGGCTGAACCGATAAACCTTCTGCCCAACGCATTGACAGTTGGACAGGAAGTAACCGCTGTTTACGCCCGTGACGAGCTCAAGAGCGAAGCTTTATATATTACAATCACCAAAGAATAATATCGGGATAACCTTTAGGATATAAGCCTATTTAAAACTACTTATATCCTTTTTATATTAATTTTTAATTTATGTCCATTTCCAAGCTGGCGGTACATCGCCCTGTAACCACATTAATGGCCTTTCTGGCGGTAATATTGCTTGGCTTTATCTCCTGGTCCAAGCTGCCGCAGGAATTGTTCCCCTCCATTGCATATCCGCAGATAACCGTCGTCACTTCTTATCCTAACGCCGCTCCGGAAGAAATAGAGAACCTTATAACAAAAATAGTGGAAGAAAGCGTGGGCACGGTCAATAACGTCAAACGCATCAGTTCCATTTCTCGCGAAGGACTGTCCCTGGTCATGGTTGAATTCAACTGGGGCACGAATATGGATTTCGCCGCTTTGAACGTGCGCGAAAAGATAGATCTGATCAAGGAGCGCATCCCACGGGAATCGCAGGAACCGGTAGTTATGAAATACAACCCTTTTGACCTGCCGGTAATGAACCTTGCGGTAACCGGTCCCTATTCTCCCCTTGAATTGCGCGAAATGAGCCGCAAATACATTAAGGACAGTATTGAAAAGGTCGAAGGAGTGGCTTCGGCCACGATCACCGGCGGAGACGAAAGGGAAATCCTCGTGGAAATAGACCAGCCGAGACTGCGGGTCTCCCAGATATCCATCGTCTCGGTCGTAGACAGCATTAAATCCGCCAACATAAATTACCCTGCCGGCACGCTTAAAGAAAATTTCTATGAATATCTTATACGCACGATGGGAGAATACCAAAAGGTCTCTGAAATAGCGGAAACCCCCACCGCTCTTGAAGTCCCGGAAGAAGAAGCCCAAACGCTGCAACAAAAAGAGAAACTGGAGAAAAAAGCGCGCAGGCTGGTATTTCTTAAAGATATCGCCAGAGTAAGGGACAGCGTAAAGGAAGCAAGTAGTATCTCTCGTTATAACGGTAAAGAAAGCATCTCCATCGTCGTGCGTAAGCAATCAGGAAGCAACGCGTTAAGGGTCGCTCAGGGGATCCGCAAAGAAATAAACAAGCTGCTGCAGGAAAAACTGCAAAAAGGCGTCAATATTCAGATAACTTACGACCAATCACAATTCATTAATGAAGCTGTCTCAAACGTCACCAGTTCGGCGCAACAGGGAGCTTTATTGGCTTTCCTGGTGCTGCTTTTCTTCTTAAGGGAAGTCAAATCCTCATTGATAATCACTTTCTCCATCCCCATCTCAATAATGTTCACCTTATTTTTGATGTATTTCTTTAACATAAATATGAATATGATGTCCTTGGGCGGTTTGGCCTTAGGCGTGGGAATGCTTGTGGATAACTCTATCGTGGTTATCGAGAATGTTTTCCGGCACCGGCAGATGCAAAAGACACTTAAAGAAGCCTGTGTCGATGCCTCGGAAGAAATGCTCGCCCCTATTTTAGGTTCTACGCTGACCACGGTCGCGGTATTCCTTCCTTTTGCGTTCGTTACCGGTATTGCCGGGCAGATCTTCAAACAATTATCGTTGACTATAACCTTTTCCCTCGCCGCTTCCATATTGGTGGCCATCACCCTGGTACCAGTCCTTCTTTCTTTCTCTCCCAAATGGAAAAAAGATTCGGCTGCCGTCAACACGGAACAAAGGAACATGCCGGGATTCAACAAGCTGGAGGAGATCGTCATCTGGGGCATAGACAGAAAAGAAAAGGTGGTCTTGACCGTCGCCGTGCTGTTCATAGTCAGCCTCGGGATACTGGCAATCCATGAAAAACAATTTATGCCTAAGGTCGACCAGCGGCAATTTATCATAAAGATCGATATGCCCCCTGGAACTACGTTAAAAGCCACTGACGAAACCGTGCGCAAATTCGAAGCCGCGCTTCTTAAGATCCGGGAGACAAAAGACGTTACCGTCAATATCGGCTCCAGCGAAGACAAGAACTCCCTGGAAGAAACCGCCGTTCAGACATTGGGAAGCCATCAGGCGCAAATCCTTATTAATCTCAAAAAGAAGACCAAACTGCTGCCGTTCCTTCCTTCCGATCAGCGTTCCACTGATGATGTCATTCATTTGTTGAAAAGCACCGTGGAAAAAGGAGACCTGGGCGGGGCCTCGATAGAATATGTGGCGCAGGAAACCTCCCTCGGTTCTGCCGTAGAACAAGGCGCGCCTATCGCCATCGAGATCAAAGGACCGCAGATCTACAGGCTTACCGATATAGCCGCCGGATTACAATCTGAACTGCGCCGGATAAACGGGGTTTACGGAATAAAAAATAGTATGCCGGCAGCCAGCCCGGAAACTAAACTGCACATATTAAAAGATAAAGCTTCCCTCTACGGACTTTCCGTGCGCGATATCGCCGTGACCGCCCAGGTCGCCCTTAAAGGATATGTAGCCACTAAATTCAAGGATAAAGTCAACCAGGAAGATATCGACATCAGAATACGCCTGCGTCCGGAAGACAGGAGCGAATTCAGCAATCTCCGCCGTATTCTTATCCACTCCCCTCTCGGATTCGACATTTCTATGTCGGACGTAGCTTATCTGACTAAAGGGACCGGGCCTACCGAAATAAGGCGTATCGACCAGCAGAGAAGCATCATCATCAGCGCCAATATCTATAAACGCAGCGTCGGGGAGATCAGCAAAGCCATAGAGAAGATCATTGCCGCCAAGACATCCGTGATCCCTAAAGAATACACGATCGAACTGGCCGGAGAACAACAAAAGATGCAGGAATCGTTCCAAAGCCTGGCTTTCGCCCTTATCCTGGCGATCACCCTGGTTTATATGATCATGGCTGCGGAATTCGAATCGCTCTGGCAGCCGCTGTTGATAATGTTCACCGTGCCGCTGTCGCTTATCGGTGTGGCTTTCTTCTTATTCATAACCAATACCCCTTTAAGCGTAGTCGCCTACTTAGGTATCATTATGCTGGGAGGTATCGCGGTCAATAACGGTATCGTCTTGATCGAATTCGTCAATGAACTTTCAAAGGAAGGACATTCTCCTTACAATTGCGTAGTAGAAGCAAGCAGAACAAGGTTACGCCCGATCTTAATGACTTCTATGACCACCATATTGGGGCTGCTGCCCTTGGCGCTGGGCATCGGAGAAGGCGCGGAATTACAGGCGCCGATGGCCCTGACGGTTATGGGAGGATTACTTTCAGCAACTTTCCTTACTCTAATCGTCATTCCTTCAATGTACCTGATCATTGTGGAAAGGATATTGGGCGCTCCGTCACAGCGTCCGGAATTGAAACCGGTAAAAAACGAACCTCTTATCAGCCCGGAACTGGAGGCCTTCTTGAAAACCAGACAGGAAAATAAACAGGAACCGTTACCGCAGGGATTACCGGAACAAACACCGCCGCCGGCAGTTCCCCTGCCGGAAGAAAAACCGCAGGCAGAACGGCCTGCAGGCAACGATTCTAAGAGAAGAATACCTTTTGAGGATGTTCCGGTACCTACGGCGCACCGCCTGCCTCCGCTTGATCCGTCTACCGCTTACCATCCGGATACGCCGGATAGCACTGAGAAAACCGTTGCTCCTGTCCTCGGGCAACCGTTAACCTCACCCGGGCAGAAACTACCGCTGACAGGGCCGCTGTCTACGGAAGAACCCAAGCCAAGTCCGGTCTTGCCCCAAAGACAAGAACGCGATGTAATAAAAAATCCCGCGCCGGAAAATAAAGAACCGGCTAAAACTTTTGAGAAACCTGCGCCGGCACCTAAGACTGTTCAATTTTCGGCTCCGGCGCAACAACCGCCGATCGCACCGCCGAAAGAAACAGCGCGGGATACGCTAATTAAACCAGCGGGACAACCGGAAAAGCCTGCGGAGAAACCCGCACCTCTGCCGCAGGTACCTGCCGTTCAACCGGCTGCCGGCTCCAAAGCTGCTGAACCGTTAAAAGATATAAAGACGCAAATACCGGCGCCTCCGGTAACGGAATACGCTATAAATCCCAGGCAACAGACGCTCCTGGAGAAATTGAAGACCATAAAAAAGATAACGCGCAAGGAATACGCGGAGATGTTCAGTGTTTCCATTCCCACTGCGGCGCGGGATCTAAAAGAGCTGATGGATAAACAGCTGCTCAAGGCCGAAGGGCCGCTCGGCCCCGGAAGGTGGTATGAGCTTTTGTAACGCTGCGGACCGTTAATTGCAAAAAAGACACTGATATGCCTCCTGCGGAATCAGAGGCCATCTTACCTTAACTGGATACAGGATAATGCTGATTCCAGAAAACAGAGCCGTTACTAAAAAGCCCGACTAAAAAATGAGCTTACCCGGATTCTCGGTCAACAGGCCGACTTTTGTCTCCATGCTTTTCACCGGCGTGATCATCATCGGGGTTATCGCCCTGAAAATGCTGCCGGTGGAAATGATGCCGAATATCAGTTACGGCGATATTACCATCAATATCGATGTCCGCGGCGGCATCCCCGCTTCCGAAATAGAGAACCGCATCGCCAAACCGGTCGAAGAGGCGGTCAGTTCCGCCACCCATCTAAGGAATATCCTTTCTATTTCAAAAGAAGGCAATGCCACTATCATTCTGGAATTCGAGCCCGGTACGGAGATGAATTTCGCCGCCCTGGAAGTGCGCGAGAAATTCAACCGCATACGCAATAAACTCCCCAAGGAAATCGAGAAACCCGTTATAGCGAAATATGAATATATGGACGTGCCGATAATGATCCTGGCCGTGACCAGCGACAGGCGCTCTCCGGAAGACCTGCGTAAAATAGTGGATGAACGCATAAAAGACCGCATACAAAGGGTGGAAGGAGTTGCCAGGGCCGAAATAGTCGGCGGCCGGGAAAGCAAGATCATCATCGAAATAGACCAATACAGGTTACAGGCATATCAGCTTTCCATCAATAAAGTAGTGGATACCATCAATCTCAATAACTCCAACCTGCTGGCCGGGGAAATAAAACGTGCTAAAGATAAATACCTGGTAAGGACCATCGGAGAACTGGAAAGCCTGGAGGACCTCTCCAACCTGGCTGTGGCCACCACAAAAGAAGGCTCGGTAGTGAGGCTTAAAGATATCGCTACCATCAAAGATTCTTATCTGGAACCGACGGCCTTCGCCAGGTTGAACGCGCAGCCGGTTATTTCAATCTACGTCCAGAAAGAATCCCTGGCCAACACGGTCCAGATTTCCAAAGACGTTAACCGCGAAGTGGAGATTCTGAAGCGCAATCTTGATAAGGATATCAAGGTCTCTATAATTTCCAATCAGGCGGATATAATACAACAGGCGGTGAACCAGGTTAATTCCTCACTGCTGACAGGAGCGCTGCTCGCCAGCCTTATTCTTTTCGTTTTTCTCTGGGATATCCGCCTGGTATTCATTATCAGTTCGAGTATTCCGCTGTCCGTAATCGTCACTTTCTGCCTGATGTATTTCTCCAAACTGACTCTTAATGTAATGACCTTAAGCGGGCTGGCCTTGGGCGTGGGTATGCTGGTGGACAATGCGATAGTCGTGCTCGACAACACCTTCAAGAAACGAGACAACTTCTTGCTTTCTCCCGGCAGGTTCCCGGAAGATATGCCGATGAAAGAAATACAAAAACGGCTGGCGATCGAGGCCAGCGAAGAAATGTTCCTGGCGATCGTCGCTTCGACTTTTACCACCATTGTGGTTTTCTTACCCCTCTTCTTCATCAATCCAGAGATCAAACTTCTTTATAGCGGCATAGCCCTGACCATTACTTACTCGCTGCTGGCGTCATTGTTCACCGCAGTAACCCTGGTGCCGCTGCTCGCCTCGCGTTTAAAGTTAAAAGACCCCAGGCTGCCGCAGGATATACCCGAGCCTGTTTTAGCGGAAGGACAGCCGGAAGAGAAGGAAACGGAGATAAAAAAAGAACCTGCAAAGAATACCGAAGGCGTTTCCAGAATAGGGTTCTTCGGCAAGGTTTACAAGATACTGATTTCCCTGGTGCTGTTTATCCGCTATCTGATAATTTTCCTGGTGGTGATCGCGCTGCTGCGCGTAATACAGGAAGCCTCAAAACTCGAGCAGGAATTTATCGGCATCGCGGAACAGAACAAATTCACCGTATTCGTGGAAATGCCCACCGGCACCAAGATAGAAATAACGGATAAGATCGTAGCCAGCATAGAATCATACGTAGCAAAAATGCCTGAAGTAAAAAATGCGACATCCAAGGTCGAGCCCTGGTCCGGCAAGATTTTCGTGGAGTTAAAACCACTGGCTGAACGCAAGAAATCCACTGCGGAATTCATGAATGCGCTGCGTCCGTATACGGAAAAATTCTACCAGACGCACAGGGCGTTCGTTTATTACGAAGAACCGCAGGAAGTCGGGACAAAAGAAATATTGCTGGAGTTGTACGGTTATGATTACGAAGTACTAAAAAGCCTGGCGATACAGGTAGCGCAGCGATTGCAGACCATACCTAAGTTTACCGACACCAAGATACGTATGCGCGAAGGCCGCCCGGAGATACAGCTTATTCTGGATAAACGGGAAGCGGCCATGTTCGGGCTGACTACCGAGGATGTCTCCCTCGCCCTGCACACGCATATGCGCGGGCTGGTAGCTACCCGCTTCCGCGGCACCCGCGAACCATTGATAAAAACAAGCGATCCCAATTTCAATCCGGACTGGCACTTCAACGCTAACCCTGCCCTGCTGAACAATGCGTCTTCACAGGAGAAAACAAAAGCCGAGGAAACGGAAACCATAGTCCGTATCGGAGAGGAATTCAGGCATACCCGCGACGACCTGCGCAGAATAAGCCTGGTCACTCCTTACGGGGATATGGTATTCCTGAATCAATTGGCGACCTTTAAAGACGAATACGGGCCGAGCGAAGTCTGGAGGAAGAATAAATCGCGTATGGTCCAGGTCAGCGCCAACACCGGAGGTGTTGCCCTTGGGACGGCCGCGGTCAAAGTAAAAGAAGCCCTGAAAGACCTGAAGCTCCCGAAAGATTATTTTTGGCAATTCGGCGGTAATTATGATAAAATGATACAAAACCAAAAGGAACTTTACTGGGCGCTCGTGATCAGCTTAGTGCTGGTTTATATGATACTCGCGGGGCTCTTTGAATCCCTTACGGAACCTGTGATCATTCTATCCACCGTCCCGATGGCGGCCATAGGAGCGATTGCAGCGCTGCGCCTGGCTGATAAACCCGTGGGAACGGGAGTGCTTATCGGAGCGATAATGCTCGGCGGGATAGTGGTCAATAACGCGATTATCCTTATCGACCGTATCAATTTCTTAAGAAGAACTTTTACAGATAAGTATTCCCAGCGGGGCGGCGCTAAGAAAGCGGTGATCGACGCTTCCTTTGACAGGCTCAGACCGATCATGATGACCTCGTTGACCACGATCCTGGGGCTTATCCCTATGGCCCTGGACAAAAGCGAGTCGGCTAATCTATGGTCGCCCCTGGCAATTACCGTTATCGGCGGGCTTTCAGTCTCGACTTTTCTGACTCTTTTCGTAATACCCTGTGTTTATCTTATATTCCGTGATTTCTGGCTGGTTAAACGATAGGAGGGGCAAATAAATATGGGCTCTAAATTACTTAAACTCTTGCTTATTTTAGTGCTGGCCTTTGTAATGTGGGGAGTCTACCAGACGGGAGTCAAACTTTCCACGCAAAAAACCCCTTTCCTGCAGAATCTGATCGGAAAGAAAAAGGACCAGCCGGCACCTCCGCAAGCCTCCTCCGGATCCGCAGCAGAACAAAGTAAGACCCCGCAGCCGGCGCAGGAAGAACAGCAGCCCCAACCGCAGGAACCCTCGGAACCAGCCCCGATCATGGTGCGGGTATTCAAAATGAAACCCACCGATTTCCGCGACTTTCTGCCGGTAATGGGCACGGTAAAAGGCAAGACGGAAGTGGAATTAAGGTTCGAGATCCCGGGAGTGATCAAAAAGATATACTTTAAAGAAGGCGAGAAAATAAGAAAGAGTGCGTTGATCGCTTATCTTGTGCCGGACGACGCCAAATTGAAACTGAAATATGCCAGGAACAAGTTTATTTCTGCCCAGGCGGCGTATGAATCCTCGCTGAAAAAATACGAAATCAACCAGAAGTTGTTTGAAGTCGGGGCGATCATTAAATCCAAGATGGAAGAAGCGGCCCTGGACGCCAGAAGCGCCAAAGCCCAGGTAGATACCGCAAAGGCTGAAGAAGACCTGGCAAAGAATGATTTTCGCAAGGTATTCCTTTATGCCAATAAAGAAGGCGTGATGGGCCCCAGGGAGGCAGAAGAAGGGGAATTTGTTACTTCCCAGGATAAAATGGGCACGTTGTTCGAGACATTCGAAGTGTATATTGAAGTGGGCATTGTCGAAAGGGATATAAACAAAGTCCGGCTCGGGCAGAAAGCCAGCATATACGTGGACGCTTACCCGAACGTGGTCTTTGAAGGAACGGTGGACAGCGTTTATCCGGTCATCGAGGGAAAAAGCAGGACCCTGACCGCGAAGATAAAAGTGGACAACAAAGACGGGATGCTGATGCCGGGAATGTTCAGCAGGGCGGAAATAAGCATAGCCGATCTAAAACACGTGTTGATCATTCCCACTTCCAGTATAATGCAGGCCGGAGGCGGAAAAATACTTGTTCCGGTGATACCTAAGGCCACGTTGAGGACCGGTGAAGACGGTATACAGACCGGCGTCGTGCAGATACGCAGAGTAGTGCAGGGATACGCAACCAACGACTACGTGCAGGTAACCCAGGGTCTGGGAGAAGACGATCTGGTCGTAATAGAAACACAGGGTGAACTTAAAGATAATGCGAAAGTAAAGATCGTCGGGACGGAAGAACTGGGCATTTAGAAAACATAAAAAGGACGGTCAACTATTAGTTTTAAGATTCCACGGGCCTAAAACCCGTGGAATTTTATTTGATCTTGCCTTCGTGTATTTCCAGGTTGGAATTATTCCGCAGATTCTGCAATAGTTTCTCTATCTTATCCTGCTTCTTCTCGATTAACAGCGTGTCCCGTATCTCTCCGCGCATATCTTCCAGAGGCCTGCCTTGGAAACGCCTGATCTCCTCCACTTTGACGATATAATATCCTTCCGGAGAAGAAAAGACACTGCTGATATTCCCTTCATGCAACTCCGGGGAAAATACGGCTTTATCGAATGCCGGAGCGCGCTTCCCCTTTTTCAAGAACCCGGCGTCTCCGCCGCTGCTCCGGCTCTCTGCCTTGGAATATGCTTCCGCCAGGACAGCGAAATCTTCCGCCTGCAATAAACGTATCAAAATATCCTGCGCCTCTTTCTCGGTAGACACCAGGATCTCCCGGATATGCCTTTCTTCCAGGCCGGAGAGTTTTAACTGATAATCACGGTAGTATTTGTCGGTCTCTTCGTCGCTGGGCTGAAGTATGCCGGTCTCTTCATTTATCAACAGCATAGCAAGTATTTCCTGCCGGGTCTTTTCCATCAGCCTTTTGAACTCCTCGCGCTTATCCAGCCCGCGTCTTACAGCCTCCTGGGAGAGAAGCAGGCGTTGCACGATCTCTTCTTTCAAGTAATCAGCTTTAGCGGATAAGGTATGGATCCCTGCGGGGGCGCGTTCGGGCAGTCCTGTATTGTAATATTCCACCTCAAACTGAAGATCGGCATCGGTAACGACGGCACCGTTTACCACCGCCACTGCATCGGAAGCTCCAGCGGGAAGGGGTTCGTTACGATGAGAACAACCGTTTAACAGGGATAATGCGGCTATGCCTGCGATAAAAACGCCCTTGGGCGGCATAAGTTCCCGACAAAGATTACTCAAGATACGTATAAATCTTGCCCTTATAGTTACGCAGGACATATTTACCCCTGGCTTGGGAAAGTATGTACGTGGGACTAACGGGGATCTTCCCTCCGCCTCCGGGTCCGTCAATCACATAGGTGGGGACGGCGTAACCGGAAGTATGCCCCCGCAGTTTTTCCATTATATTGATGCCGGTAGCGACCGGCGTCCTGAAGTGCTGCGTTCCTCTCACCGGGTCGCATTGATAGATATAATAAGGCCTTACCCTTATCTGCAGCAGTTCCTGCATAAGACGTCTCATTATGTAAGGCCTGTCGTTGATGCCTTTCAGTAATACGCTCTGGCTGCCCAGGGGGATGCCGGAGTCGGCAAGCATTTCACAGGCTATGCGGCATCTCTTGGTTATTTCTTTCGGATGATTGAAATGTATACTCATCCATAACGGGTTGTATTTCTTGAGGATATTGACCAGTTTAGCGGTAACGCGCTGCGGCAGGGTCACCGGGACCCTGCTGCCTATACGCAGGAATTCCACATGAGAGATCGCGCGGATCCTTTTAAGGAGATCCTCGATCTGCTCATCTTCCATGGTCAAAGGATCACCGCCGGAGATCAAAACATCTCTTATTTTACGGTTGGATTTGATATATTCTATCGCCGCGTCGAATTTTCCTTCCCCGCAGCCGCTGCTTTCCTGGATACAATCATGTTCCCCTACCAGCCTGCGCCTGGTGCAATGCCGGCAATACATAGCGCAATGGTCGGTGGCCAATAATAATACCCTGTCCGGATACCTGTGTACCAAATGCGGCGCCGGCGAATCTCTGTCTTCGGCGCAGGGATCGACCATTTCATGCGGCCCCACGGAATATTCCTGCGCTACAGGCACGGCCTGCCTGCGTAAAGGGCATGCGGGATCTTCAGGGTCCATCAAAGCCGCCCAGTAAGGGGTAATGGCCATTGAGAGCCTGCCGTTCGCTTTACGTATGGCCTCCTCTTCTTCACTGCTCAGCTTGATTATCTGGGCGAGCTCGGCGCTGGAACGCACGCGCTTTCTCATCTGCCAATGCCAGTCTTCCCAGTCAAGCGGGTTGACATCCTTAAAAAGCGGTATCTGCTGGTAATCCCTAGGCCTTCTCAGAGAACGTATCTGCGGTTCCGGCTGCTGTTTTTGCTGCTCTGCCAGTATGATATTCTCCAATTTACCCTCTCCTTCTTTTAAAGGCGCCCAGTAAGATTGTTTCAATCAAATCTTCATACTGCATACCTGCTGCGTATGCCATGATCGGAAAGTTTGAATCCTTAGGGTTTAATCCGGGTAAAGGGTTGATCTCCAGGACATAAGGCACGTCGTCCTCGCTCAACCTTATATCCGTACGGGAGATATCGAAACAGCCCACCGCACGGTGAGTTTTCAAAGCGGTCTCTTTCACTAAACGTTCCGTGTTCTTGTCGAGCCTGGCCGGGCAATAGAAATGCGGCACGAGCCCCATTTCTTTATTGCCCTGGAATTCTTTCATTTTCCAGGAATAAAAGAACTCTCCGCTGCCCGAGCATTCAGAAAAATCTATCTCCAGTATCGGCAGGATTATCGTGCTTCCGTTCTCCAGCACGCCGACGGTGAGTTCCTTGCCGTTGATGAATTCCTCCGCGAGAATGGACTGTTTATATATCTTCTGCAATTCCCTGACCCTCGCGTATAACTCTTCCTGGTTACCGACGACGTTGGAAGAAGCGATCCCCTTTGCGGAGCCTTCAAAATTCGGCTTAACGATCAAGGGGAATTTCAGCGATGGATCGATCTTCTCATTGCCGCGGGAGAACAGCTGCGAACGCGGAGTGGGAATATCCTCCGCTTTAAGTATCTTCTTGGTAGCGGCTTTATTCAGGGCCAGGGCCAGCGCGAACGTGCCGGAACCGGTATACGGTATATTCAGGCAGTCGAGGATAGCCGGGATTTCCGATTCGCGGTATCTTCCGGCGCGGCCTTCGGCGATATTAAACACCATATCAACGCGGTTCTTTTTGAAATATGATAAAAGATTGGAGCTGCCTGCTTCTACTGGAAGGACATTATGGCCTTTTTTCCGGAGGGCGGAAGTGATCGCGTCTATAGTTTCCTGCGAGTCGAACTCGGAGAAATAGTCCGGGGGTTTCGACTCGTCTTTTTCCTTCAGATTATACGTCAATGCGATATCCATATTATTCCAGACCATACCTTTTCAAAGCGACACTAAGGATCTTGCCCACGATCTGCTCGTAGGAAATCCCGATAGCTTTCGCCACAAGGGGAAAGACATCGGCCGTAGACAATGAAGGCAGCGGATTGATCTCCAGCACATAAGGCCGGCCGTCGGGGTCGACCCTGAAATCCACCCTGCCGAAATCACGGCAATCCACGGCCATATAAGTCTTCAAGGCCAGTTCTCCGAGCTCTTTCTCAAGTTCCTGGCTGATACGCGCCGGGCAGATATACTCCACCCTGTCCGAAGCGATCCTGCTGAAAGTATAGAACTTATTGTTCAATTTCACCTTACCGTCGATCTTGACCTGAACGACAGGCATAACTTCCACCGGATCGTTGCCGATAACGGCCACGGTAAATTCCTGACCGGCAACAAATTCTTCCACCAGCGCCGGCTGATGATAGGTATTCAGGATATATTCGGCCTGTTTCTTAAGTTCCTCCGGGGTCTCCACGCGGGAACTCTCGCTTAAGCCCTTTGAAGAACCTTCGAACCTCGGCTTCACGATCAACGGAAAGCGTAAATGACCGGTCTCCAGCACCGATGCCGGGTCTTTTATTTCCATTGAATTCGGGGTCGGGATCCCGTCAGCCATAAATATTTTCTTGGCCATGACTTTATCCAGCGTCAAGCCCAGGGTCAAGGCATCCGCTCCCACATAGGGAATCCCGGATATCTCAAGCAGCATCGGCACCTGGGACTCCCGGTTTCTGCCCTGCATACCTTCCGAAATATTAAAAACTATATCTACGTCGAGATTATTCCGTCGCTCCAGTAAAGAAGCTATATTGCCGATCTTCTCGACTTTATACCCCTGGGACTCGATAGCGCTGACCAGGACGTCTATCGTAGAGGGATGGTCAAACTCCGCGGCGGCATCCGGAGGATCCCCATCTCTGTATTCATAATCAGTTTTCAGATCGTAAGTCAATCCGACTTTTTTCATAAAAATTAGAATGTAGTATAAAAAATAAGGGCTCCTACTTTGCAAGAGCCCTTCATGAATCGATCTTTGGTTTTCCCGGTAATCCTCCGTTTTTATTTAAGTATTTATTGTTAATTTTTTAACATAAGCGGGGGAAATTGTCAAGTAAAAAAAGGACTGGACCGGATATTATAGACTCTGATTCCCGCCGGCAATAACGCGCCGGATGTTCTCCCGGTAAATATGACGGGAAACTATCGTTTCTTCTCCGTAATCCGGTACGCCGGCAGCGCGCAAGGATAAAGCGGAGACTATCGCTCTCTCCAAAGAACAGGCATCCAGCCTGACGGCTTTATGACCTTTAAAAAAGGAGGCGGCCTCTTCAAGTCCGGCGCTGGAATAATATAACGTCTGTTTCCCGGAGCACAACGCCTCCTGAAAAGCTATCCCGAACGGCTCGTTTCTAAGAATAGGAAAAACGCAAATGTCACAAAGGGAAAACAACGCCGCTATATCTTCCCGGAAGCCAAGCAAAAGAACACGTTTTTCCAGGCCTGCGCTATTTATTAAACTTCGGATCTCCTTTCTGTAAGCCGTTCCTCTGGGAGCCGATGACGAACAATCGCCGGCTATTAAAACCATAACATCGTGCCGCTTCAATATGCCGGAATAGTCCCGCAGGAATTCCAATTGCCCTTTCGACGGATGTATCCTGGCCGGCAAAAGTATAACCACCGCCGGTTGCGGGACAGATAGTTCTTTGCGTAAGAGTTCTGCGGCCCCTTGTTGAGGGGAAAAGTCCGGCAGCGGTTCGTGGATCACCGATATTTTCCCTTTCTTGCTTTCCAGACTGCCGAACATCTCCTTCTTTATGTTCCCGGACATACAAATTATCCTGTCGGAAGAGACCAATGCGAGCCGGGCCAGGAGACGGTTAATCGGTAAAGAAGTTGTGTATTCCCTTAAAAGCCAAACATGTTTTTTCCCGCACAGCCTGGCCGCGAATAAGGGCGGCAATAACAATAGCGTATTGGATACAATACAATTGTAGCCGTATAAAACTGCGTAGATCGCGGCGTATAGCGTGTTGAACACGAAAAGGAATAAATAGCGGACCATCCGGAATAACGAAAGAGAAGAAGACAATACTGCAAGCGGATGCAGTTTAACCCGGTAACCGCGCTTTCTTAAGATTTCAACCAGCGGGCCGTTATCGGGCAAGATCACGGTGATTTCAAACCGGTCATCCAAAGCGGCGCAGAAATTCACCAACCCTTTTTCCGCGCCATACAGACAGGCGCCGGAACTGAAAAGAAGCAGTTTAGGTAAAGCAGTCATTCTAATATCTCTGTTGGGAGATTTTACCGGGTTTCCGATGTAAATCCCGGGTTTAAATCTTTGACACACATACACTTTTGTTCTAAAATTATAACATAATGTATACGGCATTCCTAATATTAATCTTACTGCGGCCTTTCATTTCTCCCGAAGCCTTTCCTGCGGCGGGAAATATCTATCTTAACCTGCTGTTGATCTGCTTATGCGTGTTATTATGCCGCCTGTTGCTGAATAGGACAAGAAATCCGGGGACCTGGCTCACGCCGCTTCTGCCGGCCGCCGTTTTTACCATTACAATGCTCCCGCCGGCGCTTTCCGGGAATATAAACGCGGTCAACTTATTCATTAACCAACTGGCATACTTCTCTGCATATCTGCTGGCCTCGATGACGGATAGAAAAAGATCCTTGCCGATGCTCGAGGTGATCGCCGCGGCCGGCACAGGCGTGGCGTTCCTGGCCCTTTATCAGTACCTTTACGGATTCCGGCATTTATCGGAGTACCTTGCCGCGAATGGAATGAACGGCGGGATTGCGCGCGATTATCTGGAATCGAGACGCATCTTCGCGCCTTTCGTAACGGCAAACGCCCTTGCCGGTTTTCTGGCCATGGCGATACCTTTACGGCTGATCCGCAGGGAGACCGCATTGCTGCCGCTATTGCTGATAACGCCGGTGTTATTACTGACGAAATCTATAGGTGGAATAACTTCTCTTGTCTGCGGCGCAATACTTTTCTTCTCACTTTCAAAACACAGGTTTAAAAAACACGGTTTTGCCGTATTCTTTATTCTTGCCGCCCTGGCCGCGGTTGTTTTCATCTTCCGTAGCGCGGGAAATCAGTCTCCCTTACTTTCTTTACAGTCCCGGCTCCTCTACTGGAAAGAAACAATATCCATTATTAAAGCTTCCCTGATCTTAGGAAATGGTCCGGGTAACTGCGCCGGCTCTGTCTCTTCTTTCGCGCATAACATTTTCCTGCAGCTCTGGTGCGAACTGGGTATCCCCGGAATAACGGCGTTCCTCTGGTTCATTATTTTCACGGCGCACAAGGCCTGCGGATATATACGCCGCACAGGCGATAATCTCTACCTGCTTATTTTCTGCTCCTGGACGGTATTCCTGGTGCACAATCTTACCGATTTCACCTTCTTTCTGCCGCAAGTCTCCTTCATCTGGTGGCTGATCGGCGGGATCCTTATTTCTGCGGCGGATAGAAATACTGCCGGAAGCGATTACCGGTTAAAGATGAATGAGAAGGGTTTTCTTTTCCTGCAGAAGCTTGTGGGACATAAGAATAAAGAGCAACAATGCTGTGCCGAAGAAAATAAACCCGGCTGCAAAGCTTCTGCTTAAGAGCAGATTGCCTGCCAGGACCCCCGCCCCTCCGGAAAGAAAACGCAGACTGCTGTTCAGTCCGGCAGCCTCATTCAACACCGACGGAGGCAGATCAGCCAATAAAGTAGAGACTCCGGCGTGGTTGAAGGCCCAGCCAAAGCCCCAGATGAGCATACTGACGCTTAACAATGCTGTGCCGGGATAGAACGCAAGAAGAAAGAGACCGGCAGCCATTAGTAATGCTCCCGAATTGGCCGCCCTCCGCCTGCCGGCACGATCGGCAAACCGGCCTCCGGCAGCTTCCCCCGGTATGCCGCTGAGTCCTCCTAAAGTCATCAATACACTTATTTCGAACTGGCGCAGGTGCAAGACGCTTGAAAAATAGACTCCCAGCCATTGCTGGACGCCATGGTAGAGAAGACTGACCACGATGATATAAACGCAGATCCCGGAGACTCTCCTGTATTTCAACACGGAAAAATATTCCATCCGGAATTTCTCCCTGCGCGGCGATCCTTCCGGTAAATATAAGTATAAAGGCACCAGCAGCGCAAATCCAGCGGCTGCCGGGATAAGAAAGATAGCGCGCCAGTACAGAATACCGCTCAGGAACAATCCCGCCAGGGAAGAAACAAAGGTAACGCTGAAAAACAGACCTATATATTTACCTCTTTTATTCCTGCTGACGCTGCGGGAGATCATAATAATCGCCAAAGGCGTGATGGACGCGCCGGCAATCCCGGCGAATAACCTTGTAATGCATAGTTGATCGAATGAATAACAGAAAGCGGCGCTGAGATTGGCCAAGGAAAATATTAAAAGGCAGGAGGATTCGATCTTCTTCGTGCCGAAGCTGCGTATCAACGGCCCGTAAAACAAGGCGGAGATACCGTAAGGCAGCATATACAGCCAGATGAGTTTTCCGGCAGCGAACTGGGATAGCGAGAATTCAAAGGCAATAGAAGGGATCAATGCGGCAGTTGCTGCCACATTAAAAGAAAGGATCGCTCCGCCGGCGCAGAGGAGAATAAATAACCAGTTTTTCACTTCCCTGATTCTTGTTCGATCACTTTCTTGAATATCTGCAGATTGTCTTTCGAATGAGTATTAATGAAGCCCTCGACTTGGGTATCGCTGAATTTAGCCGCCGGGTCCATTTCAAAATGCTGTATCCAGCTCAATTCAATACCCCGGGGTTTCCGAGTATACAACCAGATGATCTTCATATACCTGAACGGGAACTGCGGTTCTTGTCTTTCCGCGTAGGCAAACCCCTGCTCTTTCATCAACAGCCGCCAGGAAGTCCAGCTTTTCCCTTCATCGTCGGTAAGCCGGAAGGCGATCCTGTTGCCTTCCCTGCTTATTATTTCCGCCTTGCTGTATTCCCCGCCGAATAATTCCGTCCAGCGTGGGATGTCGTTGGAAATATCGAATACTTTATCGTACGGCGCGTCGATGATTATGGAATTTACCGTATGCCCCATTTTACAGCCTCCTCAATGAGCGCATAACTTATGGAGCGCCCGTAAGGCGCGAACATAAGTTATTTGCGCGAATTGATCCCGAGAGCTGCAAGTAAATCTCCCTATAGAGATTTACGCAGCGTTTGCGATCGGGACAATGAGTTTCCCGCTATTATCATAACAAGAACAAAAATCTCCCTCGTACTTACAACAGGAGAATATTTAATCCAATGAATGCATAATCCATGGAGCGCCCGTAAGGCGCGAACATAAGTTATTTACGCGAATTTATCCTGCGAAGCATCCTGCGCAGCTTTATGCGGAACAAGACCTTTCCTAATCCTCCAGTATCGCCACCACTCTTGCCCACGCGGCCCCGGTATTACGGATCTTCACGGGAAAGCAAGCCACTTTGAAACCGCAAGCCGGCAGTTTATCCAAATTCGCAAGTCTTTCTATATGCGCGTATTCCTTCTTCCGTCCGTAAAAATGCGCCGGCCAGAGCACTCCCGCGTCACCCGTGCGGATAAAATCCGCCATCATATATTTATACGGACGATCAAACCCCAGGGTATCTATGCCGATTATCTTCACTCCCTGTTCAAGCAGGAATTCAATGGCCTGCGGGCCGACTCCCGGATAATGATGAAGATATTCGGAGGAACCGAAATATTTATCGGCCCCGGTCCTTAAGAGTACGATAACGCCCGGTTTCAGGCGGCATCCCGCCTTTTCCAGCGCCGCCAGCACATCTTCGCGCGCGATGACGCCTCCCGGCTCCTTACCGGTGAAATCCAGCACTACTCCTTCCGAGAAGCACCATTCCAGGGGTATTTCGTCGGAATAACGCGACGGTTTCCCCTCGGAAGCAGTGCCGTAATGAAAGGTAAAATCCAGGTGGGTGCCGGTATGCACCGGGGCGTGCACGGTTTCCAGAGACAAGAATTCCCCATCCGGCAGCGCTTCCGGCTTAATGAGCCTGCGGCCTAAAAGAAAAGCCAGCTTACCTCGAAGGCTCTTCTTCATCATCACCCAATTCAAATGCTCCACGCCCTTTTTATGGCCGAGTCTTTCGATCCAGAAAGGGTGCGCTTCCGGGGCGCGGTCATCGATCGGGATGCTAAGGTCTACGATCCTCATCGTTATGCGCTCTTGGCGGATATTACTTTTTCGATATCCTCCAAAGTAGAGAATTTCGTTATTTCCTTGGGGCTGAGTTTAACCCGGAATTCTTTCTCGAGGGCGATCACCGCCTCCACCATTTCGGTGGAATCCACGCCTATGCTGTCGTAAAGTTTCATACCCTCTTTCAATTCCCCGGGTTTGATCCTCAAAAGATCCACGAACACTTTCTTTATCCTGTCTTTCGTATCCATAACACTTCCTTCCCTGCCGTCAAATATGGACTTCGCCTTTTGTGGCCCCGGCTTCCCATTTTCCCACGCCGGCCATAACATCCTGGAAACACAATTTTGCCAGGATATCGAAGTTGCTTTCCATGATCCGGTTGATCCTACCGGGTTTGGAGAAGAATTCCCGCATACACCATGATCCAAGCCTGCCCAGTTCCTCTTTACTAAGGTGGTCAGTCGGGATCACCGGGTGCAGGAAATCCCACTGACTGAAGTCGATCTTCCGCGGGTCTATCCAGTTGTTTTTAAGCGCTATCCTCCACATCGGGGAGTTGGGCGCGGGAGTCACATAACCTATCCAGAGGATGTCCGGGTCCACTTCATCCGTGAACTCGTACCTTTGTTTTATGATCTTTTCGTCGTCGTAATCAAACCCCATCATAATGTCGGCGACCACGGCGATCTCGTTACGGCGCAGTATTTCTATGGTCTTTTTGATCTGGGCGATGGTTATACCCTTGGCTATTTTCTTCAATTCGTCCGGGGTAGTGACCTCGATACCGAACACCCCGGTGAACAACCCGGCTTTCTTCATCAACGGCAGTATCTCTTCGCAATTCACCCAGTCGACCGCCCTGCCTAAAGAGACCCATTTTACCGGTATCTCCTTTTGCAGTTTCAACTCGCAGAACCGCTTGACCCTTTCCGGGTTGACGTTAAAATTATCGTCCTGCACGACCACGACCTTGACCCCGTATTTCTTATGCAGCAATTCCATTTCTTCTATAACGCGCTCCGGAGACTTGGCGCGCCATTTAAGGAAGTCGGATGGCGAACGGGGATCATACTGGTCCCATTCGTAGCAAAAAGTGCAGGCTGAAGGGCACCCCCTGGAAGTGACCATCTCGACGAAAGGCTTCCAATGCGTATGCCCCACGTATTTATCCATCGGGAACAGGTCGTACGCCGGCAAAGGCAGGCTGTCCAGATCTTCAAGCAGTTTTTTATGCGGCCCCATCACTATCTCTCCGCCGGCGCGTGATGTTACCCCGGCGACATCTTTAAGATCTTTATTCTTGGCGATAGCGTCGATCAGGTCATAGAAGGATTCCTCCTCGCCCATTACCACAAAATCAACAGCGGGATTGTCCTCAAGCGTCGGCACCGGCATAGCCGAATACCATAGGCCGCCGAACACGATCTTTACCCGGGGCAGGGCTTTTTTTATCAACTGCGCCGCCTGATTGAAATGCGCGATGATCCCGTAACCGCCGTAAGAATGCAGCATATCCCCAAGCACAACTAAATCCGGATTGCTTTTCTTGATCTTCGCCAGCATTTCTTCGGTTTCTATCTCCAGCGCCTTGCAATCCAACACTTCCAGATCGGAATATCCTTTTTCCCGGATATACGCCGCCCAATGCGCGTAAAGCTGGTTCGGACCGATATGTTTTCCATGGGTGGCCCATGACCCTACTTTCGGCATTACAAACATTATCTTCACGGCAAATCCTCCTTATCTAAAGAATGTGCTTATGCTTTCTCGACTACCAACGCCGAATTTATCCCGCCCCTGCCGCGGGAAATGATCAGCGCCCTGTCCACTCTTCTTTCCAACGCTTTATCTTTTACATAATTCAGCCAGGCGGGATCCGGGTCATCTAAATTCAACGTGGGCGGGATCAGCGAATGCTCCATCGCAAGCAGGGCGATGATCACATCCAAAGCCCCGGAAGCGCCCAGCAGGTTGCCGAACATCGACTTCGGGCAGCTTACCGGAATATCTCCCGCTTTGCCGCTGAAAACCCTTTGGATGGCATCCGCTTCCCCGTAATCCCAGGCGTCGTCGGCCATTCCGTCTAAACTTATATAATCTACGTCTTCCGGTCCGATACCTGCATCCTGAAGCGCTGTTTTTATGGCCCGGCTCAACTGTAAACCGGATCTATCCGGATTTATCCTGTCCACGCCGTCGCAACTGGTGCCGTATCCGGTTATTTTTCCCAGCACTTTTGCCCCTCTTCGCCTGGCGCGTTCAAGTTCTTCCATAACCATAATGGCTGCACCCTCCCCGACTACGAATCCGGCCCTGTTCCTGTCGAAAGGACGGTATGCCGCTGCCGGATTTTTATTTTCAGTGCAGATCCCTCCGTAAGTATTGCAGCAAAGCAGCGCGTAAGGCGTGACAGGCGCTTCCATTCCTCCTGCGAGGATAATATCGAGTTTTTCTTTAAGAAGTGTTTTACGCGCGTAACCGACGGCCATCAAAGAACCGGCCCTGTCCGCCACCACCGTTTTACTGAAACCTTTTATCCCGTAATAAATCGAGACCTGCCCCTGGGGAGCGGCGGGGAACCACGCTGACGCCATATAAGGAGAAACTCCCTCTCTTCCCTCAAGGTATAGATCGCGCAATTCGGTTTCCGCATACAGCCAGCCGCCGATGGCGTTGCCCAAAAAGATACCTACCCGGTCCGGGTCTTCTTTTTTGATGTCTATGCCCGCTTCCTGCAAGGCCAATTCGGAAGCCACCAGCGCCATATGGGAAAAGGCGTCTATTTTCTTCAACAGCCTTTCCGACACGTGGCTGTATTTATCGAGATCGTCTATCTGTCCGGCGATGCGGGAAGGATACTTGGAAGCGTCAAAACGCGTTATCTCCCTGACAAAAGACCTTCCGGCCTTGATATTCGCCCAGAACTGCCTCCTGCCTATGCCTGAAGGGGCAACCACGCCTATTCCTGTAACAGCGATGCTTTTCATTCTATCCCTCGAACCTCCGTAAAACCAGCGACGAATGTATGCCGGAGAAACCGCTGCTGGTCTTAAGTATCACGTCGACTTTCTTCTGCCGCGCCTGGTTCGGTATATAATCCAGATCGCAAAGCGGGTCCCTCTCCTCCTGGTTGATCGTCGGAGGAAGAATGTTCTTCTCGAAGATCATGGAGCAGACCGCCAGTTCTATGGCATTGGCGGCGGCCAAAGGATGCCCGATCATTGATTTCAAGGAACTCATCGGGAGTTTATACGCGTAATCTCCGAAAACCATTTTATAAGCGCTTGTCTCGAAGATATCGTTCATCCTGGTGGAAGAACCGTGCGCGTTGATATAGCTTACATCGCGGGGTTTGATCCCGGCGTCTTTCACCGCCAGTTGTATACAATTGGCCATAGCGGTCCCGTCTGCCGGGAGATCTGTCATATGAAAAGCGTTGCAGCTGGTCCCGAAACCGATCACTTCCGCGTAGATATGCGCGTTCCTCTTTAAGGCGTGCTCCATTTCTTCCAGGACCAGGATACCCGCCCCTTCCGAAAGAACAAAACCGTCGCGTTTGACGTCGAAAGGCCGGCTGGCCTTCTCCGGAGCGTCGTTCCTGGCCGAAAGCACGTTCACCACGTCGAATGACCCGAAAGTTATCGGCGTGATCGGGGCCTCGGCGGCTCCTGCCAGCATAATATCGTGTTCACCGTCCTGAATGCTCTCAAGAGCGAACCCCAAAGAATCAGTACCCGCGGTACACCCGGTGGATAAAGTGTTGCATACGCCTTTAAGTCCGTATTTATAAGACAATTCGATGGAAGGGGTATTGAACATAGCGGCATCATAAAGGTCTGGCCGGACAAGAGAAGGATCTATAGGATTCCTGCCGTTATCGGTGACAAGCACGAATTCCTCTTCCATATACTTTGTGCCGCAAATAGCGTTGGCCAGGCACACGCCGCAGCGCTCGGCGTCCTGCGCGTAAAAATCCAAACCGCTGTCCTTGACCGCCATATCGGCGGCGACGACCGCAAACTGCACGTACCTGTCCATACGCACGGCATCGCTATGGCTTAATCCCAGTTTAAACGGGTCAAATTCCCTGACCTGCGCCGCGATCCTGGTGTTAAAAATGGAGACGTCGAATTCATCCACCAGCCTTACCGCGGATTTGCCGCCGGACATAGCCTCCCAGACGGAATCTTTGCCTATGCCGTTCGGGGAGACCACACCGATACCGGTTATCACTACCCTGCGCTTGCTTTTCATTCCGCCGTCTTCTCTTTCTGCTCTTTTGCGCGCGAAACCTTGAATACTATATTCCCTCCGTCAGGGCAAGTCACCGTGTCTATGCCGTCGGGATCGTCCATAAAGAAGAACTTCGCCCCGAAGTTCAGGGCGAAGAGCGCCGGGAACGCGGTATGGAAGGCCGCGCCGCAGAAACCGGGGATACATTCTAAGCCGGTAGTTTCGAATTTATCGCCCACTTTATATCCATACGTGCACTTACCTTTGGATTTAACCACTTCTATCGTCATTTTCTTAGGGTGCGGCCCTGAATAACTATTGTCCTTGGGGAGAGTTTCCGCGGCTCCGGACTTATCCAGTATTTCCACCTTGAATTCCATTTTTCCGCCGTCAGGACAGGTGACCTGCAACGAACGCTGGTTATCCCTGAAAGGGAACCTGGCGCCGAAGCTTAAAGCATAGATGATCGGGAATAAGACATGCGCCAATCCCAGGCAGAAATACGCGGGAGGATGAGTGAAATCTTCAAGAATGATCTCATCGCCGGGCTTATAGCCGTGATAACATTCTCCGTATATGTTCAAGACCGTCAGTTTTAATTTAGGGAATGGGGTTTTTATCATAAGTGTTATTGTAAAAAACTGGCTGTCTCGCGGAGTAATTCCTCTTTAGCGAGGAATCTGCCGCTGCGTTCCACATCGTGCACCATACGCACCAGTGCCTCATTAAGAGCGGCGCTGCTTCCCCGCGAGGCGGCAATGCGCACGAATTCGCCGTTTAAATAATCTATTTCTGTGGTCCGGCCTCTTTTTATACTTTGCAATATCGATCCGTAAAGCGGCTCTTTGCTTAATCCGGACATTATGCCGTGGAAAACACCCGACGCCCGGTCTAAAGGCATACCCGCCAGACCGGCAATGCGTTCAACCGGAAAATCCGGCAGTGATTCCGGTTTCAGCCCGGCATCCATAACCACCCGCCAGCCTTCTTTCCAAATGGCTGCGCTTAACCCGCAGATGCGCATATCGCTGAACGCTTCCTGCATAGTCGTTCCCAATATGGCCGGGATACAATTATTGGCGTTAAGGAACACCTTTAATAATTTCATCCCTTTTATATTGTCCGCCGGCCTTACCGGAAACACACCCGATAACAACTCTTCCGCACGGGCAAGACTCCTCCCGCGGCCGCCGGAATAACCGCCTATGATAAAACTGCCTTCGAAGTTATGGACCACCCTCCCGGTTTCGAAAGAAGTCGCCCCGAACATAACGATGCCGGATACTATCTTATCCGGGGCGGAATAATGAAGAAGCATCTCTTCCGCCCGCAGTCCGTTCTGGGTGGTAATAACAGTTTCTGCCCGTAAAGCTTCGGGATTGCCTGCGGCCGCTTCTTCTATATCCTGGGTTTTTACGGCAACTATGCATATATCGGGAAGAAAATCCACCCGCTCGACAACCGGGACGCCGACATTTTTCTCTCCGCGGACTCCGCTGACGGATAAACCGTTTTTCGCCAAAGTCCCGACGCTGGAAGGCCTGACGACAAGAGTAACGTCTTTACCGGCAAGCTTAAGATAGGCAGCGCATAGGCCCCCGATCGCGCCGGCCCCGATCACCGCTACTTTCATTTATTTACCCGTTGCCCGGCATTCTTCGCAGGGAACCCGTATTTATTGTAATCAAATCCGCTCTGCTCCAAAGCACGGATCATCATACTGTAGAATGCCAGCGGGACCTCGCTGAAAAACGCGCTTATTACGTCCGCTTCTTCGACCTGCGCCGACTTGCGTTCTAAAGCGTTGCTCTGCGCTTTTTTTATCACTGATTCTTCGGCTATCCGTCTGTGAAAAACAGGCAGCCTGGCAATTACAGATTTGAATTTAGTTTCAGTGGAGATATCCCAGATCATAAGCTTATAAGAAAAAACCCTCATTCGCAGACTGCGTAAGACGTATAAGCGCTGCGGCAGAAGGGAATATCGGCCCGCGTTCTACCGTCCTACAGGCGCGGTATATTATCGGGCCGTTATTAATATTTTATAAAAACATCCCGTTCCTGTCAAGGATAATACCGGTTGTTTTTCAGACAGAAATAGTTACCAATTGAGCTTTTACTCTCGGGAGCGCATCCAGCTCTTTTTTCAGTTTCTTTATCCGCGGTCCCTGAGGAATCAATTCCAGAATAATGAGCCCTGTGTCGGAACACCCGTTCTTACCCGCGTCGTGTATCCCCAGCCTGGTCTTCACGATACAGCCGTACCTGGTCAATATCTCCTGCACCGGCAAAGCCTTCCTGACCCGGCTGCCTATCAGCACCACAAGCAGATCTTTACGCATATCTTCCTCCTTCATCAGGATCACTCCGGGACTTGCACCCCGTATTCCAATCTGAACTTCTCGATAAAGTTTTTCTTGGGCAGGAACTCTTCTTCCTTAAGCCTGCGCACATAATCGGCGAAGATCTCTTTTAAACGCAGCAGGAATTCCACCGGATTGACGTTGATCTCCTTTTTCCCGTCACCCCATTCGACTATCCTGACGATCTCGTCCGGATAACGCGTGCTTATGCGGCCGTATTCAAGGATGCCGGCCGAATGCACCACACCGCAGCGGAAACAATGGTAGAAGCCGTCCGCGACATCCTTGATCGTCTCTTTAAGCCATTTCTTGCGCCTCTTATTGAAATAGCAGCTGATTATCGGAGGGTCTATAACGTAATTGTATTCTCCGAGATACTCCCGGAAGAATTTCTTGAACACTGATTCTCCTGAAACCGGCACGGCATAAACATATTGACTCATCAGGTCCAGGATTGTGCTGCAGAGTATGACAACGGCGAAATTATAATCGGCTATCTTATGCTGTATTTCTTCCGCCACGTTGAAATACCACCTGTTTATCCGGTCTTCGAATATTTCCACCATCTCCTGATAGGAACGCGCTTCAAGGTCGGCATTCAGCACGCCGGGAGCGAAAGGCTTATCGGGATTACCGCCGCGTTTTAAGGCGTAGACTTCATAAAGCGACAGGATCTTCTCTGACTTTTTAGACATACTTATGTATATTGTATTTCAGCTGCATTATAAACAACCGCCGTTATCTTCATGGAGCCCCGGTGCTTAATAGCCGTAGTTTACTGCGCAGGGGATGATCGTTTCCATATTCCATATAGTAACGGCTGTCGGCGTTATAATCAAGCTGCTTTTTTCTTAGAATATGTTTTGAAGAAAAACGCCGGGCAGCAGCGTTATCCGCGTAAGAACGTGAAATCGTGATCATATGAAAGGTTTTGTCACAAAGATCAGGCCGGAAAACACTACATTCAATTGCAGAATTATTTCTGGCGGGACGCGTCCTGCTGTACGTTGTTACGAAAGTTATCTATTGCGTGTTATTGAAGATAGGAAGCCGAGAGCCGACCGTTATGGAAGTTTGGCGAGGCCTTGTCCGCCGCTAATACGCCGGCGAAACTTTGTCCGCTGCTGGGATTCCGGGTGACCTTGTGCGCTGTCCTGAAAATCAATACTGCAGCGGGAATTTAATTCTTTTCTTCCAGGATCTTTCCTATCTTGCGGAATTTCTCATACCTGGAATCAAGAAGGGTTTTCTTATCCAGTTTAAGAAGCTTCTTCAGGTATCCGCCGACCGCCTGCTTGACGTTAGCGGCGGTTTCCTGGGGATTACGGTGCGCCCCTCCCATCGGCTCGGGGACCACGCAATCTATCACGCCGAGTTTTAACAGATCGGCGGCGGTCAGTTTAAGCACCTCCGCCGCATCCGGGGCCTTTAAACCGTCTTTCCAAAGGATCGCGGCACAGCCTTCCGGAGAGATCACCGAATAATAAGCGTTCTCCAGGACACAAACGGCATCGGCCACACCTATTCCGAGAGCGCCGCCGGAGCCGCCTTCGCCTATGACCGTAGCTATTATCGGCACGCCGATGCAGACCATCTCCCGCAAATTCAAGGCTATCGCCTGCGCCTGACCGCGCTCTTCAGCGCCGATGCCTGGGTAAGCGCCGGGAGTGTCTATGAAGATCACCACCGGCAGACCGAATTTCTCCGCCAATTGCATCAAGCGCAGCGCCTTGCGGTATCCTTCAGGATGGGCGCAGCCGAAATTGCGTTTCAAGTTCTCTTTAGTGTCCCTACCCTTCTGGTGTCCGATAACCGCGACTTTCGTCCCCTCGAACACGGCAAAACCGCAGATCATCGCCTTATCGTCCCCGAAGATCCTGTCCCCGTGCAATTCCACAAAATCGGTCATCAACAAAGAGATATAATCCAGCGTATAAGGGCGCTGCGGATGCCTGGCTATCTGCACTTTCTGCCAGGGAGTCAGGTTGCCGTAAGTGCGGCGCTTCAAGGCTTCGAGTTTTTCCTCCATTTTTTTCAACTCGGAGGACAAATCTATCTTTTTCTCGGAGGCGAAAAGCTTGAGTTCTTCTATTTTCTTTTCCAGCTCAATAATCGGCTTTTCAAAAGCGAGCCCGTTCATCTATATTATTTTCTCCTTAGCGGACTTTTAATCCACGATAACTACTTCGGTTCCGACCGGTATCAATGTGTATAATTCTTCCACTTCCGCATTGGACATACGCACGCACCCCTGGGTCACCTGCTGTCCGAGTTTCTCGGGTTCGGTAGTGCCGTGGATCCCGTAGCCGGCCAGATCAAACCCCATCCAGCGGGTCCCCAGCACGTTATCCGGGCTCCCGGGAGGAACGACCGCCCCGGATTTGAACCAGGTAGGTTTCACGATCTTATTGACGATCTTAAAAGTGCCTACCGGAGAGGAATTATTCGCCCCGGTAGAAACAACATATGTCTTTATAACTTCTTCTTTGGTCTTCAGAATAAGGATATTCTGCGACTTATCCACGAAAATATTAAAAGGAACAATGCAGACCTTGATCTTTCTTCCCGGGATGATCTTATCTCCGGAAAGATTGTTGCTTTTCATGATCAATTCGGGCGTTGTCTTGAACTCCCTGGCTATCTTTATCAGCGTGTCCCCCGGTTTTATAACGTAAGCCGTGCTCCAGGCAGTAATGACGGGAGAAAAAAGCAGCCGGATATTCAAGTCATCCGCTTTTTTCTGCCAGGACACGACCTCCTGGGAATTGGGATAATCCGCGATCAGGCTCTGGTAAGCAGCCGCGGCTTCCTGAACATCGCCTTTCTTTTCAAGGTCCTGCGCCTGCGCGAGAACGGACGAAACCGATGATTTCTCGGAAGGCTGATTTTTGCCGGATTGTTTCCCGTGCATCTTGACCGCCGCCAAGAAAACCAAAACAACGACAACCGCGCTGATGATGATCACCGGTAGATATTTCTTCACTTCTGCCTCCGTTCAAACTGTAACCTGCTGAATAATCAACGCCGTCTATTTAGTCACGGTCGCGATAAGAATGCCGAGCAAACACCCGGCTATGACTTCCAAAGGGGTATGCCCCACCAGTTCCCGGAGCCGCACCTCGTCGATCTTCCCCTGCCAATAAATATCTTCCATTATTTTGTTCAGGATGCGCGCCTGCTTGCCGGTCGCCCTGCGCACTCCCTGCGCGTCGAACATTACGACAAGCGCGAAAGCCGCCGCGAGAGCGAAAAGCACGCTGTCAAACCTGCAGGAGAACCCGACTGCCGCCGCCAGGCAGGAAGCGCCTGCGGCGTGGCTGGAAGGCATCCCTCCCGTGCCTACAAACCAGCGGAAATCTATCCTTTTCTCCCTGATGACCCCCATGGTAACTTTTATGGTCTGCGCCACGATCCAGGCGGAAACGGTGGTCACGAAGATCTTGTTGGCAATGAGTTGACGTATGATCTCGCTCATCGGGAAGACGTAGGGACAACTTCTATTTTTATCGTTTTAGCGAAGGTGGGCTTACCGTCTCTTACCAAAAACCCTCTATTCCCCTCAAGCATCTGCCCTTTATCGGCCTTATTTATTCTTTGCTTGCGGATTACAGGGGAGATCCGGGCGTGAATTTTCTTTTTTTTTAGACCTCTTATCGCTTTCTTCAGTTCCGGCAGGGAAGTCATACTGAAACGCATTTTCTCCTCTTCCTTGACGACAAAAAGCAACTGTGACTTTAAGGCGGAATTCTCGCAGCGTATCAGGGCATACCTGGAATTCAACTCTTCCAGCTTTCCGTTAGTCTTTTCCACTTCCGCTGTCAACGCGGAAATACTCTCTCCCTGCGCTTTGATCGTTTGCGTAAGCCGGGCATTGTCTTCGTCCAGCTTTTTTAAGGCGTCCCTGCCTGAATTCAAAGACTGCACCAGTTGCGCTTTTTCTATCTCCAGGTTCGAAACACGCGCGTTCATCTCCTCAAGCGCGCGCGACAGCCTGGTCTTCTCCTGTAGCAGAAAAGAATAATGAACAATACTCACCAATCCGGCACCTACCAGGAACGCGATCAATGCTTTACGGAGCTTTATCATATTCTCTCTCTCTGCCTTCCGGCATTTTACTGTTAAAATTATATAAACACGCCGGGTAAAAAGCAAGAACTTTCTGGTATTCCCCGCCGCGGTACGGCGATCCCGATAAAAAAGATGTTAGATTAAAGCCGTTATTACCGTCTATTAACGGTAAACGGCGCCTCCGGGTACCGATACGTGAGGCCGCCGGGATAAAACCGCCTAAAAAAGGAGGATAAATGCTGGCAAAGGCTCTCAGTTACGGGCTTAACGGGATCGACGCCTATCTTATCGAGATAGAAATCGACGTGGGCAGAGGACTGCCGTCGATCAACCTGGTAGGGCTGGCCGATACCGCCATCAGGGAAAGTAAAGAACGCGTAAAATCGGCCATAAAGAACTCCGGGTATAAATGGCCGAGCGGCAGGATCACGATAAATCTCGCGCCTTCGGACATAAAAAAAGAAGGGGCCAGCTTCGACCTGCCGATAGCGCTGGGAATTCTGGCGGCGAGCGGCCAGATCCCATCCGAACCGCTGAACGATTATTTCATACTCGGAGAATTGTCGCTGGACGGTTCGCTGCGGGCGGTGCAGGGAGTATTACCGATAATGATCTGTATTTCCGAGAAGGAAAGTATAAACAATGTGCTGATCCCCGTCCAGAATTCCGCGGAAGCCGGGGTCATCTCCGCACTGAACACATGGCCAGCAGGCACATTGAAAGAAACGATCGCCCTGTTGAATGAACCGTCGCGATCAGCCCCTTATACCGAAGACATAAATGCCCTCTTCTCTCGCAATTCCGCCTACGAGCATGATTTTCAGGAAGTAAAAGGACAACATTTCGCCAAAAGGGCGATCGAGATCGCGGTTGCCGGAGGCCACAACCTGCTGATGATCGGTCCTCCCGGAGGAGGAAAAACCATGCTCGCCAAAAGGATCCCCACCGTAATGCCGGACTTGAGCCTGCCGGAGGCGCTGGAGATCACCAAGATATATTCCTCCGCCGGGCTGCCTCCGTCGCAAGGCATCATAGCGCAGCGGCCGTTCCGTTCCCCGCATCACGACATCTCCGATTCCGCCCTTATAGGCGGAGGCTGTATTCCAAAACCGGGGGAAATAAGCCTAGCGCACCATGGAGTGCTTTTTATGGACGAACTGCCGGAATTCAACCGCAATACCCTGGAGACCCTCCGCCAGCCGCTTGAAGACGGGTATGTCTGCGTTTCCCGCGCCGCGCGCAGTTCGGTATTCCCCTCGTCGTTCATGTTCGTCGCCGCCATGAACCCCTGCCCCTGCGGATATTATACGGACCCGCGCAGGAATTGCCGCTGTTCCCCTTCAAAAATAGAGCGTTACGCCGGTAAGATATCCGGTCCGCTGCTGGACCGCATCGATATCCATATCGAAATGCAGCCGTTGAGTTTCGAAGAGCTCTCCGGAAAAGGCGACGGTGAACCGTCGGCGTCTATCAAAGAAAGGGTCAATCTGGCCAGAAAGATACAGGCGGAAAGATTCAAAGACGAACATATATTGTTGAACGCCAGGATGAACAACAGACAACTCAAAAGATTCTGTATGCTCTCCGCCGAAGCCGGCAGCCTGCTGGAAAAGGCGATGAAAGAACTGCGGTTATCGGCCAGGGCCTACAGCAAGATACTTAAAGTCTCCCGCACCATCGCGGACTTGTCCGGACGGGAAACGATCCTGCCAGGGGACATCGCCGAGACAGTGCAATACAGGAACCTGGATAAACAGTGGTAACGATATAACCGTTATACTTCTACACGCAGGAGGGAAAACGCAAAAACTCAATCCCGGAATAGAATATCGCAGTAACGAATATTACGAACAATTATACGGCAGAGACGCCGTCATAACACGCATGGGAAAGATCATCATCGTGCATCTTGACCGCCCCGTACAAACTGAAATCCAAAGACGCAGTAAAGAAGTTATGCGCGAAGATATCTCCGGAGAGGTACTGGACGACGATTGCCCTCTTTGCAGGGAATTAAGGGATCAACCTTGTGATGTCGTATATTTCGGATAGGATCTATTTCTCTGTGTTCTCAATTTGCCGCGCTTATTCTCTTAGAGAAGATCACTGCCGGGGCAGCACCTGCGGTGATTGTTTACGGCTTGAATCCAGCATCTTCTCTATAAAAACATATTTCCTGGAAGAGAACCGGCCGGCTTTTTGCAGAGCGGATTGTTCCTCCGGGAAATTACCGAGATTCTTGTAGATATCCGCCAATATAAGATACGCCTGCGGATAATCCTCTTTGAGCGCGATCGCTTTATTTATATAATCCAGGGCCTCGGCGTATTTCCCGGCCCCGTTACACGCCGCGGCCATATCCGCCAGCAGGAACGGATTAACGGGATCGGCCGACAGCTTCTCCGAAGCGATGAACATCCCTTCCCGGTATTCTTCCAGCGCCGGCCCCGGTTGTCCCAGCGTTTTATATATCCCGGCCAGATCGTTATGCACATTGGGGAATGCCGTATCCGTCTTGATTATCTCCCGGTATGCGGCAACGGCTTCCTGTAAGCGGCCGCTGTCACGGTATAAACACGCCAGGCTGTACTGCAGATTAACGTTGCCCGGATTTAGGATCAACGCTTCCTTCAGAAGGTAAATGGCTTGTTCGTATTTCTCAAGGTTCATATACGCCAAGGCTGCGCTATTCAACAAAGCCGTATCCTTCCTGTCCGAGGCCAAAGCGGCGTTATATTCGGCAATCGCGTTATCGAATTTACCCTCTTCGAAGTAGATATCCCCCAGCAGCTTACGCGCCGGATAGAATTTAACATCCAAACGCAGGGCTTGATTTATCATTTTCCCGGCAAGAGGATATTTCTTTTCGGAAAAATAAAGGTATCCCAACAGGTAATAAGTAAAAACATATTCCGGGTCAACACGCAGAGCCTCGTTCAATAAATCATAGGCCAGGGATTTATTGCCTGAAGTAAACGCTTCCGTCCCATCTTTCAATAATCCGGTAAGATATGAAAATTTCACCAGCGCGGACAGCTCTTCTATTTTTGGGTTACCGGGGCAGGCGGACTTCGCTTCCGCCAAGGTTTCCATTGCCTGCGGGTAAGCATTATCCTGCAGATGGATATGCACCAGTGCCTCGAAAGCGGGAACAAAATCGCGCTTTAAACTGATGGCCCGGCGGAATTCAGATTCCGCGGGTTTCTTCATCCGCAATTCTAAATAAGCGTTGCCCAGGCTGTAATGCGCGGCGACGAGGAAAGGATCGAGTATTATGGCTCTCTTATAATAGACAACCGCCCGGTCATATAAACCACTTTCGGCGTAACCTTCAGCCTGGTTATAATAGAAAGCGGTTAATTTACTCCTGAGTATCAATACAAGAACGATGGATGCGATAACGAAAAGGAATATCTCCAGAGGACGCTTCATAATCACACTGCGGGCGCTTTGAGTTATGTCCGAACGGGTTAATGAATACTCCCCGGACTAAAGTCCGGGGTTTCTTTCCTGAATTATTATCCGCCACTAATGATTTGGCGAGACTTTGCCCGCCACTGAAGCATTGTCGGGCTCCGCCCGCCACTGAAACTTTGGCGAGGTTAATCCCGCCACAAAGATTAGCGAGGCTTCGCCCGCCACTAATACGTCGGCGAGGCTTCGTCCGCCACTTATGCGTTGGCGGACTTCGCTTTGCGCATTCATCCCCGGTTTTCAAACCGGGGAATTCTGCGCTCCGATTAAAACATAAAAACTCCGGAGCGGGCATGCTCCGGAGTTGGATTTCACGAAAGATAATCGACTATTTCTTTTCCAACAATGCGAGTATCCCGTTGATCTTTTCCACCAATCCGTGGATCATATCCTTTTTTCTGATGGTAACCCGCAATGAACGGTTCCCCTGAAGGACTTCTTCCAGGGTGCTTTCTATGCGGGGCAGAGGGCCTAAAACGCGGTGTAATACCATAAACATACTGATCAGAATGCTGAAAATGAACCCCATAAAACCCACTTCCAGCAGGATAAAGCCTAAACGCCAGCCTAATGAATATTCATATTCGGTAAGGATCTTGCCCAAGCCGTAGAATACCGCCAGGCAGAAAAGCGCTATCCCCAGCAAAGCGATATTAAAAAATAAAAGAGTGAACTTGGTCTTCCAGAAAAACATACTGCGTCTATTCTTCATTCTACGGCCTCCTTAAATAGAATTATACCCTAAAAACCATACTTTACAAGACTTTATGCGCTGCGCGGGCGCTTTTTTTCAGTAGCGTAAAATTCCATATACTTACCGAGCATCAGCCTGGTTTGCGCGTCAAGCGCCGGGATAGAGCCCAGAATAAGGATAATTAACGGAACGATCACCCATTCCGCGGTCATTAATATGTTCTTGAACCACTTCACATCTTTGGGCCTGGGCGGAAGTATTATTCTGCTTAAAAGTATCCAGACCAGGCTGCTTGCCAGGGTGCAATTCAAGAGAATACCGGCTATCCGCGGCAGGTTGTAACTTATAGGCATCTGGGTAAAGAAACTCCCGCCCAGTAAAATAGGCAGCGGCGCGATCAGGGTGATGATGATCGCCCAGACCGCCCAGGTAATATGGCTTTCCAGCAGTTGAAAAGACTTGCGGAGTTTCTGCGAGAAACTTATAAAACGGTTATTCATAAATCCCGTCACCAGGAAAGGGAAATTTTCGATGCCCCAGGCCCATCTCCGCTTCTGCCGGTACTGCATTCTCACCGTTTTCCAGAGCGAATCTCCGTAAGCCGCATCCATAGACACGGTTATATACAAAGGGACGACCCGGTAATGTCCGTTATAGAAAAGGAAGGCCTTCCAGTAGACCACGGAATCGTCGGAGACCATATTCAAAGGCCAATAATCTATCTTGATCAGCGTCTTGAAACTCATACTGTGGCTGGAGAAAGTCACGAATTTCTCTATGCGCATACTTTCTATCATCTGGCAGAACGAAGCGCTTATCTCCACCAGCCTGGCGAAAGAAGGCGCGTGCCAGATATTGTTGTTATAAACCGGGATCGGCTGATAACTCGCCTGGTGCGGCCGGGGATTGGTAATAAAATGATAGGTGAGACAGCCGAAATACCCCGGGTCCACGCAGGTATCGGCGTCAAAGCATGAAATGACCACGTCATCGTAAGGTATATTCCGCGCTGAAATGAACTCCTTGCCTTTTTTGGCTGCCCAGGTCGCGTTCGCCCCTTTGGTCCTCGCTTCGTTAGGCAGGTTATCGGGGTGAAAAGTGGAAATATACCCTAAGAAACAATCCTTGAACTCCGCCTCCAAGGCCGCCGCGGTTTCCCGGGAATGCGGATGCCTTTCTTCAAAAGAAACGACCACGATCATACGTTCCTTAAGGTATAAACAATCCCGCAGAGACGCCAGCGATGGCCGCAATATATCCAGTCCTTCTTTATAAACCGGGAACACCACCAGGTGGTGTATGCGTTCCCAGTCCCTGCCGTTTCCGGCTGCACGGCAATCGGCAAGCCAATCCCTGTGCCGCTGCCGGTATAATTTATGATGGGCCATGATCAGCAGCGTGGTCAGATAGAGCGTCCTGATGATCCAGTAAAAATCAAAGGTAATGATCGCCGCGGCGCATAAGACCGGCTTCCAGGCCGATAATAAAATAAGCAGCAGTATTATTCCCCAGGACAATACCCCGGGAATAATTTCAAGGAATCTTCTGATCCCGTTCTTTTTATTCTTCATTCTTGATCTTGATCAACTCGTACAAAGGTGACGTGCGGCTGTCCAGCTCCAGTTTATACAAATTACCGTGAGTTTCGCCTTCCGGGGTCTTCTCCTGGTCCAGGAACCAGAGCGTATCTCCGCCGGTATCATAATATGCCTGCACGTCGCGCCGGTTCAATTTCGCCAGCACCACCGGAAAAGAATGCGGCGTGGCTTCCATTACCTCCACAGACCTGGAAGTCACAATAACCAGATGAAAGCTGTCCGAGTGCCAGAAAACATCGCGCAGATCGGAACGGGGATAGTCGAGGATGAACGGCGCTTGTTCCTGGACGGATTCCCGGCGCTGCTGCAGATAAACTATGCCTATTTGCGCCGAGGAGAAATACAGCAGTTTATTCCTGTCCTGGGAGAATACGTATTTCACCTCCTGGGATCCAAGCGGCGGGAGTTTTCCGACAGGCACCCGGCGCTCGCCGTCCAATCCGCAGCGGTAAAGTATGCGCTCCCGTCCGTCAAGATAATAAACCGTGTCCTTATCCCTGTCCAGGTAGAAATACGACACCGAGGATTTATTCACTTTCTTGAGGTTATTGCGAAGGGGAAAAAGGATGACCTTATCTAAACGCGTTACTTTACTTTCTTCGATACCGACATCTTCCGACCAGGGATAATACCCGTGCAATTCGACGCGCACTTCGTAATTACCCGGCAGCAATTCGTTCAAAGTAAGCGGCGTTTTTTCATCAAGAAGCTTTTTGTCCAGATAGACATCGGCGCCAGCCGGCTGGGTTTTTAAATATAATAGCCCGGTCCTGCTGAACTTGAAAGTGCGCCTGTCGAATTTATATCCGAAGGCGAAAGAAAGCAGCAAAGGCAGCCCCACGCAGAAAATCACCACGCTGCTGTAAAACAAGAAAGCCCTTATTCTCTGTTCATTGGACATACGTACGTTCCCGTCTTATTTAGACTGGACGGCTTTCTCTATTTTTTCAAGTTTCAGGAGCGCCTTTTTAAGCATCTCGTTTATCTCTGAAAGCATCTTTTCGTATTCAAGGCGCCTGCGAGAGTCCCCGCCGATCTTTTTTTCCTTCCATTTCTTGAAACCTTCTTTAACGCTTTCCTCTTCTTTGACGATCAGAAAATCAACGTATTTGGAAAGCCTCTCGCGCTCTTCTTTGGAAGAAAAAGAGGTAAAGAATATACCGATACCGTAGCAGGGCTGCGATCCGGGGACTTCCCTGAGATCGCAGCGAAAAACGGTGCCGTGGCACCTTACCGTCCCGCCGGCCCGCTTATCCTGGGCGTAATCCGGTATTTCCAGCGTTACATCCAGTTCGGTCCCGGAATCGAACTGCCTGTTTATCTCGACATAACTGCCCAGGCGGCTGATATTATCCGTGATCCCGGAGATCTCCTCCTTCTTATCGAAGACGAGCTTCACCGGCAGCGCCACATGCATCCTTTTTTCTTTCCTTCTTTCAATCCCCATCATGGCCTCCCCTCTCAAAACTTCATCAATGCCAAAGCCTCTGCCCTGGTTTTCTCGCTTTCCTGGAATATCCCGCGCACTGCCGACGTCACGGTAAGCGTGCCCGGTTTCTTGACGCCGCGCATAGACATACAAAGATGTTCCGCCTCTATCACCACCATACATCCGCGCGGCTGGAGCTTCTTCATTATCATATCCGCGATCTGCGTGGTCAACCTTTCCTGGACCTGCGGGCGGCGGGAAAGGATGTCCACCACCCTGGCCAGCTTGCTTATCCCGGTAACGCGCCCGTTCTTCGGTATATAAGCGATATTGGCCTTACCGATAAAAGGCAGCAGATGGTGCTCGCAGATACTGTACAACGGTATCCCTTTCAACAGAATAATTTCATCGTGCTTCTGTTCCAGGATGACCTCCAGCTCTTCCTGGGGATCCTGGCTGATCCCGGAGAATATTTCTTCATACATATCCGCCACCCGCCGGGGAGTTTCCAACAGGTCCTTGCGGCCGGGGTCGTCCCCTATCGCTTTCAAAATATCCCTTACCGCGCGTTCTATTTTCTTTTTATCCATTACGCCCTCCGTTTTATTTCCCTATGCAAAACCGGCTGAATATTTTCTTCAATACGTCTTCCGAGAAATTAAGCCCCAGGATCGAGTCCAGATCGCCGAGAGCGTCCCTGATATCCTGCGCCGCCAGTTCCGGTGAAACATCCTTGGCGCAGGAAACGGAAGCTTCACAAAGATATTTTTCCGCCTGCCGCAGTAACTCCAGATGCCTGCGGTTGGAGACAAACAACGATTCTCCTTCCGGCACGCACCCCTTGAAGATCTTCCCGGCGATCCGCTCTTCCAGCGCTTCGATATTTATCAATTTTTTGGCGGAGACGGACAGACTGTTGCCGAATTCCCTTTCCAACAGATCCGTTTCAATACGCTGTTTCAAATCGCATTTATTGACGACCGCCAGCACGTTCTTTTTCCCTCTTAATTTTCTGATCAATGCTTTATCGGACGGTTCAAGCTTCCTGCCGCCGTCAAATAACAGGATCACCAGATCACCGGAGTCTATATACCGGCGCGAGCGAAGCACGGCTTTTTTCTCGACAATGTCATCCGGTTCTTTTATTCCGGCGGTATCTATAAGCCGCACCGGTATGCCCTTAATGTCCACCGCCTCTTCTACAGTATCGCGCGTTGTCCCCGCCAAAGGAGTAACTATGGAACGTTCTTTCTTCAACAACGCGTTCAGCAGCGATGACTTCCCGGTATTGGGTTTGCCGCAGATCACCACGCTTGCGCCTTCGCTTAACGGGATACCGCAGCGGGAAGTTTCTATCAAAGAGCGGATCCCTTTTATTATCTTCTCCAGATCCGCGGTAACGCCTGCCGGAGTCCCGGCATACGCCTCTTCCTCGGGAAAATCTATTGCGGCCTCCAGCCCGGCCAGCAGGTCCAGCAGAGCGGCACGCAAAGGAGTTATCCTGGCGGAAAGCCCGCCCTTAAGCTGCATTATGCCGCTTCTGGAAGCGGCCTCGGTTTTCGCTCCGATGACCTCCATCACCGCTTCCGCCTGGGCCAGGTCAATGCGGCCGTTCAGAAAAGCCCGTTTGGTGAATTCCCCGGGAGCGGCCAGACGGCATCCGCTCTTCAACAACAGGTCCAGGATACGCCTGACGCTGAACGCGCCGCCGTGGCAATTTATCTCCACCACATCTTCGCGGGTATAACTGCGCGGGGCCCGCATCACCCCCAGCAGCACTTCATCCACCGGCCGGCCGCCGCCTGAATCCCCACCGGCGACGATCCACCCGTAATTCAAAGAATATCCGGGGAACGAAGAAGGTTGTTTCCCGTCCGCCGGCCTAAAGACCCTGTCGGCCACGGATAAAGCGTCCCGGCCGCTGATCCTGATTATGGCTATTCCGGCTTCGCCGGACGGGGTGGCAATAGCCGCTATGGTATCAGAGTCGTTTTGTAATAACATCGCGTGCTTCCCCTGCCACAAACAAGGATCCTGCTACCAAAATCATATCTTCCTTTGCCGCTTCCGCCGCGGCTTTGTCCAGCGCTTCTTTAACTGACCCCGTCTTAAATATTGACGGGGTTCCGCCGGTCAAACGTTCAACACGCAGGACTTCTTTCTCTATCAGACCGCTATCGCAGGCGCGGGGATTATCCGCCCTGGTGATTATTACCGTGTCCGCCAAAGGGACCAGTTCTCTGCAAATACCGCGGATATCTTTATCCGCGGAGATCCCCAGGACCAGTATACGCTTCCGGCAGGGAAAATTATCCGTTACAGCTTCTTTCAATGCCGCGGCCGAAGCCTTATTCTGGGCGCCGTCCAGCATTATAAGCGGATCGCGGGAAAGCACCTCGCACCTGCCGGGCCAAAGAGTATTATAAAGTCCCCGCCTTAAAGAATCAACATCGGCTTTTATTCTATACTTATGCGCCAATGCCTCCACCGCCGCCACAGCGGCGCAGGCATTGACTATTTGATGCCTGCCCGGCAGACCTATCCGCAGTTCGTCGTACCTGCCGAACCTGCCCTTGACGCAGAATTTTCCGTTTTCCACGCTGAAGGGGATATCCTTCCCCACTTCCCAAAGCCCGGCCTTGGTCCAGGCGCACCTTTTCCTGATCGCCTCTGCCGCCGGTTCCATCTGGGGGGAAGAGATCACCTCCAAAAGCTGTTTCTTGTTGACCGCGGGCTTGATGATCCCGGCTTTTTCTCCGGCGATCTCCGCCAGCGTCCTGCCGAGCACCTGCGTATGCTCATAACTGACCGGCGTGATCACGGAAAGGACGGCTTCGACGGCATTGGTGGCGTCAAGCCTGCCCCCCATACCGGTTTCCAGCACGCAAAAGTCCACATTTTCCCCGGAGAAATATCTGAACGCCAGCGCCGTGCAGAATTCAAAAAAAGTGATCCCTTTCTCCTTATCTCCGCCGCTGAAATTATCATTGGCCGTTTTCAGTGATTCGACGAGAGCGCAGAAAACATCCTCCGCGATCATCCCTTCAAAAACACCGCCTTTATCGGCCGCTCCCGCAGGACGCAGTATCCTGAATCTTTCCCGCAAATCGCTTAAATGAGGGGAGGTATAAAGCCCGGCGCTGCATCCCGCCTCTTTCAGCATATAAGCGATAAAAGCGCAGGTAGACCCTTTCCCCTTGGAGCCGGCGACATGCACGCAGCGCAGACGGCGCTGCGGATTGCCGATAGTCTCGAGAAAATCCCGGAACCGCTCCAGTTTAAACGATGTTTTATACGTCCAACGGGTGATTCTTTCGTAATTTATCAGGGATTCCAGGTAATCCAGGGACTGCCGGTAAGTCATCGTAGACGGGAAGATGCGGGATTCAATGTTTGAAATGCCGGATGCCGGTAAAGACCATCGCGATACCGTGTTTATTACAGGCGCGGATGATCTCTTCGTCGGCTATCGAGCCCCCGGGTTGTATTATGGCCTTGACCCCGGCCCTGGCCGCCAGAGTAATTGAGTCCGGTTTCGGGAAGAACGCGTCCGAAGCCAGACAAAGTTCCCCGGCGCCTTTACCGGCTTTCTTGGCGGCGATGGCCACGGACTCCACTCTGGACATCTGCCCGGCGCCGATACCGGCGCAGCGCGTGCCTTTCGCCAACACGATCGCGTTCGATTTCACGTGTTTGGCGATCTCCCAGGCGAAAACCAGACTTTCCATTTGTTTGCGGCCCGGTTTCTTCTCCGTTACCACGGTAAGTTTCTTATCATCCAGCGAGAACCTGTCCCGTTCCTGCAGCAGGCAGCCGCCGTTGACGCGTTTAAAATCCATTGCCTGCGTATCGTTATAATCGGGCAGCTCCAGCAGACGAAGGTTCTTCTTATTCTTGAACAATTCGGCTATCCCCTGCTCGTACCCCGGGGCGATGATACATTCCAGGAAACCGCTGCGCAGTATTGCCGAGGCTGTCTTGGCGTCCAGCGGTTTATTCAGCGCGACTATGCCGCCGAACGCAGAAAGCTGGTCGCATTTCCAGGCGTCGAGATATGCCTTGGCCAAAGAAACGGCGCAGGCGGCGCCGCAGGGATTGTTGTGCTTTACGATCACGGCTGCCGGAGAATCGAATTCACGCACGATTTCCACCGCCGCATTCAGGTCCAGGAAATTATTGAAGGAAAGTTCTTTCCCCTGCAATTGGCGCATCGCCGCCAGTCCTGATCTTTCCCCGGCGCGGCCGTAGAACGCGGCGCGTTGATGCGGATTCTCGCCATAACGCAGTTCCTGCAGTTTGACGAACTCCATACGCAAGTCCCGGGGGAGGTCGGGCTCCGAACACTGCCCGGAAAGGTATGCGTGAATGGCGCTGTCGTAGGCGCTGGTCCTGGCAAACACTTCCGCAGCCAGTGAACGCAGCAATTCCCCGGGAAGAGAGCCGTTATTGCGCTTCATTTCGGAGATCACGCCCGCGTAACGCCGGGGGTCGCAGATCACCGCCACCGAAGCGCTGTTCTTGGCCGCCGAACGCAGCATCGCCGGGCCTCCGATATCTATATTTTCAATGATCTCCTCGTCGCTGACTCCGGGCCTGGCGGCAACCGCTTCGAAAGGGTATAAATTCACCACCACCATATCGATCTCCGAGATCCCGTGTTCTTTAAGGCTGCGCATATGTTCCGGGTTACTCCGGACCGCCAGCAATCCCCCGTGTATAGCCGGATGCAGGGTTTTCACCCTGCCGTCCAGCATTTCCGGGAAACCGGTATGCTCGGAAACCTCCTTGACCGTGATCCCGTTCTTGCGCAGCATAGCGGCTGTCCCGCCGGTGGAAAGTATTTCCACGCCGAATTCCCGCAGGCACGCGGCCAACTCGGACAGCCCCTGCTTATCGTAGACGCTGATCAACGCACGTTTTATCTTTATCATTGCAATATCCTTACTACCGTTGTTTTTTGCGGGTTGTGGAACAGATAATTACTTATTACATTTAAAAACTATGTAATCCCCGTCCTGAACGATATATTCCTTATTTTCCAGTTTTATCGCGTTATTATTCCTTGCCTGCGAAAGACTTCCGGCGCTGATCAAATCGGAATAGCTTACCACTTCCGCGCGGATAAAGCCTTTCTGGATATCGGAATGGATGCAGCCGGCGGCTTCCCAGGCATTGGCGCCTTTCTTTAAAGACCAGGCGTGCGCGTCTTTATCCCCGGCGGTAAAATAAGAAATATAACCGAACTGCGCATAGGCCGGAGGAAGCAATTTATCCTTATCCTCTACCTCTTCCGGCTGGGCCAGGTAAACCGGCTTTACCGTCAATAGAGGATATCCGGAAATGAATTTATTCTCTTCCTCGCTGATCTCCAGTTCCGAAAGGAACTTCACTTTATCCAGCTGTTCTTTGAACCTGGACATCAGTTTCTTCTCCGCCTCGTCGCTGGAGCGTTCCAGACGCAATTCCACGAACTCCATATCGGAAAGTATCAGATCGTCTTTGGAGAGCGCCGGACAGATGATCCCGTCGGCTTCCTTGATCTTTTCGCGGTCAGAGATCAGGTCCACCTGGATATAAACTTTCTTGCCCGAATTGAACATCTTGGCCAGGGTATCGACCCTTTCATCCTTCACGTTCGCCTTACCCGCGGAGAGATTATCTATCCCGAATATGCCTATTTTCATTTTAAATCCTTTCTTGAAGGTTAAAAACCGAAGATCCCCCGAAAATTCCGGTTAAACGCGCAGAGAAGTTATCTTTGCCGTTAATATATAGATTATATTATATCGTTATTTGCCCGGAAAGCAACTCAATTAGGAAAAACGGGTTCTGGATGCTATGTTATGGGTTCTGGAAACAAAAAAGCAAATGCTGGGTTCTGCGACACGTAAGAAACTATGGAACTTATCTGTTACTCTCCAGTTCTTCCCATCTCTTATAGGACTCTTCGAGCTCTTTTTCCAAAGCGGTCAACCTCACCTTTACACCGGCGATCTTTGCCGCTTCCTGCTGATAAAAATTAACATCGGTTAAAAGAGCGTAGAGTTCTTTCTGTTCCGCTTCCAGTCGCTCCAGCTTCGCCGGCAGAGTTTCCAGCTCACGCTGTTCTTTATAGGAAAGCTTCCTCTTTTTAAGCGGAGTTGCCGCCTTGGCCGGTGCTTTAACCGGTTTGTTGGATTTGCCGTCATCCGTTTCCGGCGGGCGTCTCTGTTGCAGCCAATCGTCGTATCCTCCGGGATACTCGTTGATCACCCCGTCCCCTTCCAGGACCATGGTGGAAGTGACCACGTTATTCAAGAATGTCCTGTCGTGGCTCACCAAAAGAAGCGTGCCGGGGAATTCAAGCAGCAACTCTTCCAAAAGCTCCAGAGTCTCCATATCCAGGTCATTGGTCGGCTCGTCCATAACCAGCAGATTGAACGGCTTGCTGAAAAGCCTGGCGAGGAAAAGCCGGTTACGCTCCCCGCCGGAGAGGCCCCGCGCCGGGCAGCGCGCCCGGTCCGGAGAAAAAAGGAAATTCTGCAGATACCCGATCACATGCCGCGGCTTGCCGTTGAAAATTATCGTCTCCCCTGTGCCGCTGACATTCTCTATTATGGAACGCTCTTCATCCAGTTGTTCTCGCAGTTGGTCGTAATAAGCGATCTGCAAATCGGTGCCCAGGGTGATCTTACCGGTATCCGGCTTGAGCAACCCGAGCAGTATCTTCAGCAGGGTGGTCTTACCGCTGCCGTTGGGGCCGATCACCCCGATCTTGTCGCCGCGCATAACCTGGGCGGCGAAATCACGGACCAGGCGGTTCTCTCCGTAGCCGAAATTCACATTGACCGCTTTGATCACCCTCTGCCCGGAAAGAACGCTTTCCTGCGATTTTATGCTTGCCTCGCCGATCTGCCTGCGCTCGGCTTTCTTTTCGTCGCGCAAATGTTCCAGCGCCTTTACCCTGCCCTCGTTCCGGCAGCGCCTGGCTTTCACTCCCTGGCGGATCCAGATCTCCTCGCGCGCCAGTTTTTTGTCAAAGTTCTCCCGGGAAGCTTCTTCGATATCCAGCGCCAATTGCTTGCGTTCCAGGAAGGTTTTATAATCGCACGCCCAGCTGAACAACCTGCCGCGGTCAAGCTCGATTATCCGGGTCGCCAGGTTGCTCATAAACATACGGTCGTGGGTGACGAAGAAAACGGTACCGGGATAACCGGGCAGGAATTTTTCCAGCCAGCCTACCGAATCTATATCCAGATGATTGGTAGGCTCATCCAGAAGCAGTAAATCCGGTTTAAGCACCAGCGCCCTGGCCAAAAGCACCCGGCGCTTCTGCCCCCCGGACAACGACTCAAAGTCGCTTTCGCCGGAAAGCTTCATCCTGCTGATGATATATTCCACTTGATTATTCAAATCCCAGGCAGAGGTGCGGTCAAGTTCTGACTGCAGCTCATCAAGCTGGCGTAATAATCCGGGGGTATTTTCGCTTTGCAGTCGGTGGCTTAAACGGTGGTATTCCGACAAGAGTTCGGCGCGCCGGCCAAGCCCGGAGAGCACAATATCAAAAACATTGCCTTTAATATCCAGAGGAACTTCCTGCGGCAGATGGGCGACCTGGATACCCGAAGAACACACCACATTCCCATCGCTGACCGGCTGCAGCCCGGCCAGGACTTTCATCAACGTCGTCTTCCCGGCGCCGTTCCTGCCCAGCAAAGCGATACGCTCGCCCGGCTCCACCTGCAGGCTCAACTTATCGAAGATAAGCGGCCCCCCGAAGCTAAGACTGATCTCCTGTAAACTGATCAACGCCATAATATTTCTTCTCTCTGCTTTTGCTTAAATCTATTTTTCAGCAGGTTATGCTTTTCTTAATGAAGCTGTCTGGATGGGATGTCGGAGGCTTTGGCGATCTTTTATTTTCGGGGGACTGCCAGAAACCGGACCTTCCTTTATTATTTAAGTATATTATTCTTACCATATCAAGAAATCTTCTAATTCAGAGATAAGATTACTCTTCATTGATCACTCCGTATTGCTTATAAACGTTCTTTTGAGAGAGTTAATGAACCTGCCTCGTTTCCGTTCTTTGACGAATACGCTCATCAGGACGGCGGGAGCCGCAAGAAAAAAATGAATCAATTCTTTAAAGGTAAAAAATTTAACTATAAAGACATTCTTCCAAATTATTTTAACATACCGGATAGGCGTGTAAAATGAGAACTTTATCTTTTTGCCTATTTTTTTTAGCGCGGCATGGCTATATTTATCGGAATACAGCTCTCCTCTCTCTGTCACATGATAGCCGGACGTTTTTTCCGCGAGTTCTCTCAAGGCGGAGAATTTTTCAATACGCAGTTTATTGCAGGTAATAACATCCACGCCTATCTCTTTGGCAAATTGAGCGATATAAAGCATCTGGCTCTCGTCTTCCCCGATGTTACCATAAATAAAGTAACCGTTATAAAAAAAGGGGTACTTCCGCAGGACTTCAAAAGATTTCCTTACTGTATTCTGGTCAAAACCTTTGTCTAACTGCTTAAGTATCCAGTCATGGGGAGATTCAATGCCGATAAGGAGCACCTTAAAGCCGGCCTTAACCATTTTCTCCAACAGGCTTGGATAGCGCGCGATATCAATGCGCGCCTGGGCAAAGAAGCGCTTTTTTATTTTCCGGGCAATAAGCCGGTCGCAGATTTCCTCGGCCCGCTTTGGGTCGGTAAAAAGATTATCGTCGCTGAACATGATGATGTTTGCTTTGAGCCGGCTGATCTCTTCAATCACGGAATCAACGCTGCGCGCTGAATAATCCCTCTTCTGGCCGAGCGGATTCAGATTAAAGGTGCAGAATTTGCAGTTAAAAGGGCATCCTCGCGCGCTTAAAACCGCGTCAAATTCCCAGCTTTTTATTTTTACTCCATTTACCGACAAAGAATAATCATTGCGCCGCAGGGAACGGTCGGGGATAGGCAACAGATTAACATCCGGCAGGGGACGGTTTGGGTTATGCGTTATTTCGCCGTTACGCCGGTAAGAAATACCTAAAATATCTTTGTAGTCAACTCCGCGCAGGATCTCCTGTATGCTCTCTTCGCCTTCGCCTCTTACTATTATATCAATTAAGGGGCAGTCCTCAAAAAGCTCTTCTACTTTTTCCGTCGCTTTATACCCGCCGACTATCAGCATAATATCATCCGGCATCGCGTTCAGAAGCCGGCATATTTCTTCGTATTGGCGGTCCCAGCCAATGCCTACACAAATCACGTCTATGCTGTTTCTTCTGATAAAGGTCATCAGTGTATCCACGTTGGAAAATTCCGGTTCGTAACGCAGATCTAAAAGCGTCACTTTCTCCGCTACCGCCTTGGCGCTTGTTGCCACATATTCAAGCCCGGTCGGTGGAAAAAGCATCATTGTGTTAGTGGCATTCTTTTCAATATAGGGATTTAAAAATAAAACGTGGCTGTATTTCATAAACAATTCATCCTTTTATTCCTGATGTCGCAACCACTAAACTTTCCTTTTTCGATAGACGACAGGCTTACAGCTACGACTTATGCTATGTTATTATACCATACAAGGGTTCATAATCTATTAAGGAGGTACCGCCACTGAAGAAATACTGGGAATTCACTCAAAAGTGGCAATTCGGGGGAGGTTGTATCGAGTAGAACACGAGGAAACTTTCAATGACGGCATGCGTTACGGAGCTTCTTTAGCGACGTAACCTATCTGCCGGAATTGATCCCGCGAAGCACGCAGCCTTTGCGCAGCGGGAGAACCGGAAAACCTTGAACAATGGAGCAATAGAAAATAGACCGTCCGCCTTCGGCGAGACTTTGTAAATTCCCGCTACGCGGGAATATTTCATCTTTATAGTACTTAATGATTTTAGAACAATCGAAAATCGAGATTAGACCGCAATTGAGCTTTGTTTGTCTATTGCTCTATTTTCGATTGCTCAATTGCTCCACCAAATTATCGTTTTACGATAATTTGGTAGCCCCAACCGGATTTTCAATGACGGCATACGTTACGGAGCTTCTTTAGCGACGTAACCTATCTGCCGGAATTGATCCCGCGAAGCACGCAGCCTTTGCGCAGCGGGAGAACCGGAAAACCTTGAACAATGGAGCAATAGAAAATAGACCGTCCGCCTTCGGCGAGACTTTGTAAATTCCCGCTACGCGGGAATATTTCATCTTTATAGTACTTAATGATTTTAGAACAATCGAAAATCGAGATTAGACCGCAATTGAGCTTTGTTTGTCTATTGCTCTATTTTCGATTGCTCAATTGCTCCACCAAATTATCGTTTTACGATAATTTGGTAGCCCCAACCGGATTTGAACCGGTGTTTAATGGCTGAGAACCATTCGTCCCCTTACCTTTGACTCTTTCCCGTCTATTTATTAATGATATCATAGTATTCATTTAGTTACCACGTCAATCGTACCAAACAATTCTTTTATTCTTTGCGAAGGATTATTTACCAAACCATCATAAGCTTCCAATTCCTCATACCGTCTATGTCCTAAATGCTCTTTTAATGATTTATGAGTCCTGCCACAAGCAAAACTCCAGCTTACAAATGTTTCCCGAAGCCTGTCTAAATCCCCTTGGATTCCTGCCACTTTAAAGATGTTGTTTACAAAATCCCTAGTAAAATGGCTATCCCATTTCTTACCATTAGGTTTACAGAATATGAATTCCCCTCTACGTGTTAAAGTCTTTAGTAATAATAAACTCTGCCGTGGAATTCTGACTTGTCTTTTTCTACTATGTTTGGGATCGAAATTCTTATCTTTAAAAATATTGTAAACTCCAGCTTCCCAATTTAGGTTATCCCATCTAAGATTTATATATTCATTAAGTCTTAATCCCACCTGAAACGCCAAAACTAAGAAAACATAATATGTCTCCCCAGACTTTAATTCTAAATCTTTAGCGACATGAAGCAACTTAAAAATCTCTTCTTCCGTATAAGGCTCTGGGGTAGGTTCAAAGTTTCTCCACTCAAAACCTTTCATTGGATTCTCTTGGATAACACCTTTCTGCATCATAACGTCATAATACCGCGACAAACTCTTCGCATACTTTTGCTTTGTAATTGGCGCTACACTAAGGGCGCCGATAACAGAATTTACTAAACCAAGGCTGTGCCCTCTTAAATCATCGGGCAAACCTCTCATTAAGGTTTTGATGTCATGCAAATATGCTTTAACAGTCAAAGTTTTCTTGGCCTTATCGTACAAATATCCTTCAAACATAGATAACGAATCTTTCATAGTTATGGGGGATTCAAGCTTTTCAGAAAAACTACTCTTAGATCGAAAGAGAATCTCCGCTTCCACCCGGTTATCTCTGCCTCTTACATAGATCACCTTAAGCGTTTTCCCATGGGCATCCTTCAAAGGACCTTTCTTAAGTTTCCTTTTTTTCTCGGTAGATGGCTCATAATGTGCCAAATACCAATATCCGTTATTCTTAATTAGAAAGTTCTTTACCATGAATTAATTTCTCAATTGCCCTTTTAGGCCATAAGGGCTTTCCAATAACCCTAATACCTTCAGGAATCTTCTTTGCCTTAATCGCCCGATGAAAAGCCGATTTGCTTGTTCTTAAGTAAGAAATTACTTCTTTTTGAGTTAACAATTCACCTGACCAATCCATATTCTTCTCCTCTTCCCAAGCCTTCGCTCTTCTTTGGTTTTCCCCGCATAACGTAAATAGTACCCAGCCTTCGACCTGTCTCTTTTATCTTTTGCACCTTGTGGTCTGCCGCAATGTTTACCCTTTGCCTGGGCGTTAGCCTGTCCATCTAAGACCCTCTGCCGAATCATTTCACATTCTAATTCTGCAAATACTCCTAAAAGCTGAAAGAAAGCACGACTCATCGGGTCATCTTTGTTAGTATCTACGCCGTCAGATACTGAGATTAATCGTACATGTCTATTTTTAAATTCTTGTAATAAATCGATGAGATTGGCTAAGCTACGACCTAACCTATCTAACTTGTATATAATAACGACATGGACTACTCCAGATCTAATTTCACAGAGCATTTTATCCAGTTCTGGTCGACTACTTAACCTGCCGGAAACTGCTCTATCAATATATTCTGACTTAATTCGAAACCTTTCTCTAAGAGCAAATTGGCTAATACTATTCCGTTGGATTTCCTCATCCTGCAGTTTAGTGGAGAAGCGCATATAAGCTACGGAATCAACTACAATAGTCATTTACCTCCTCCTCTTGCCCCATCGGTATATCTTTTCTGACCCCGCCTACTATTCTTTCTGGTTCTTAATATATCCCGGAAATACATCATCAACTGAAAACTTCAAGATTTCTGATATCTTAATTGCGATTTCTGGACTCGGATCGGTTCGACCACGTTCATATGAAGAAATCGTCTGCTCTTTGATCCCGATTTCTTTTGCAAGGTCAAACTGCTTCATTCCGCGCAATCGACGATAAAGAAATAAGTTGTTCCGCATAGAAATCATCTCCTCGCCATAGTTGACCATTTGGTCAACTATAATATTACTATACACTCTCCACCTTGTCAAGGCTTTTGTTGACCTTCTGGTCAACTTGACAGACTAGACAAGTATAGCTATAATTATGTTATGCCCATATCTATTCCGATAGGAAGAATAATTAAAATGGCCCGAGAGGACGCCAAGATAACCGCGACTGAATTAGCGCGATGCCTTAAGGTAAGTAAGGCTTATATCTCCAAAATAGAGAACGGGTCAAAGTTCCCTTCTTGGATTATGATTCAGAAGATTGCAAAGATACTTAACCATGATGATTTACTTCTCACGTTTATGCTTCGGAAGTTCCCTGAATGTGAAGAAATATTCGCGAATAAGCGGAGAATCCGGGCGAGATATGCTTATGATGACTCGACTATACAACAAGCATTAAAAGATTCTATCCCGGCTTTATTTAATACAAATAAGAAAGATATGGATATCGCTACAGACATTCTAAGCGCTATTAGCTTTGAAGAAACAAACGTTAAACTTTTACCGAAATTGGTAAACCTAATAAAACACCAGAGATTATTACTTAAGGATCTGCGCGAAGAACTTAAGAATGATTCTTTCTACAAATCAAAACATAATAAACCACTCCCGTAGGTTATAACATGGGAGTATTTTCAAGAAAATCTTTATATCCATACCACATACCAAAAAAGTCCCCCGTAGAAATTACCCTATAAAAAACTGCTTAAATTCTATTGTAAACAAGTATTAACTTGTTTGTATTAATAAAAACACCTTCTTAACCAAGCAATCATTGATTGTTTGATAGTAAGAAAACCTAACTTAAGTACTTTAAAAAAGGGGCAAATCAAGGGGGAGGATTATTTGGTGGAACTATTCATATAAATAACGTATATCAAGCCTTTCATTCTTAGCAGAAGTAATAGTAATCTTATATTTTCCAGCTATAAGATTATCAACATATACCTTGGCAAGTTGTGGTTTTATATTCCAAGTTGACTCAAACCTACCTGCTCGGGTAGGAGAAACTATCATATTGCTGATGGTCTCCCCCTGCGCTTCAATAACTAACCTATTAAGAGGATGTGAAGTTTCAACAGTAAGATAATACTCTGATTGGAACTGTCCATTAATAAACTGACTCCCCGAAATTGGTTCCACAGTAATCTTTGGTTGGCTTTCTTCAACAGTTACGTTCAAAGCTGTTATACCACCGGATTGGTTTTGACTAGTTACATTTATTATTGGTTCGGATTTTGGATTCTGTATATGAAATTTATCATAGTTCCAACCGATACCGGTCATAATACTTCCTATAGCAACAAGAACAACTCCCCACACAACTAAGGCAAGATTCATACAGTTCTCCGATGTCTTTTTATGGTAAAATGCAACCCATTTCATTATCTACTACCCATCCTGATAATTACAACCGTCACACACTTCCTTAATTACTTAACCTTCCCAAATTCAGTGGACGTTTTATTAAGTTATACTAACCTCTCGTATTCAATCGGAAGTTGCCTCGGATTCTACCTATCTAAATCCCATTCCCACTCGTCTATAACATATAAGATATTATACTCCTTTGAAGATATAACACAATCTCTTAAGTTCCTCAACCGAGAGCTTATCAGCATATTTCAGCCTACACTCATACCTTAGGAACAAATACAGCCTTACCATTACCTTTGTTTCTTCCCGCAGCTTCTTAGGAACCAATCTATATTTCATCTTACCACCTCCTTACATAATAGACGCATAGAGTGGAAAGAATCTAACTAATTATTTTATAAATAAAAGTGGCTGAACGATTAAGTCCAGCCTATAGATTTTATTATAACTTCATAAACACAACTATACACTATTCTCTATGTTAACTAAAAGCCGGTTATAACTTAAGTTCCCCTCTGCTACTGGGGAACAGCCCGGCGACCTTATTCCTCCTCTTCTATTAACGGAACATCATCTAAGTTTTCTAAAACGGTTTCCTGAAGTTTAGACGGCATTTTCTTACTGACTTTAGCGCCTAGTTCACGCAATGTCTCTGCCTGTCGAACAAGGTTCCCCTGACCAGTGCTTAACTTCTTAAAAGCACTCTCATAAGATGCCTGTGCTTTACCAATTTGGCTACCTACCTCCTGCAAGTCTTCTGCGAAACCAACAAACTTATCATACAAAGCCCCTCCAACGCGGGCGATCTCCAAAACATTCTTTTTCTGTTTCTCCTGCTTCCAGATAAAAGACACCGTCTTCATGGTAGCTAAAAGCGTTGCCCCTGTAACAAGGACAATATTCCTCTCAAAAGCCTGATTAAAGATATCCACATCTTCCCGCATTGCCATAGCCAAAGCAGGTTCCTGTGGAATGAACATAAGGACATAATCAGGCACATTCAACCCATAAATGTCCTTATAATTCTTAGCGCTTAATTCCTTTATGTGCTCCTGAACACTCTTTAAATGGCGGATAGCACAAGCTTCTCTCTCTTCCTCTGTCTTTGCGCTAAAGTATTCAACAAAAGCCGTCAAGGAAACTTTGGAATCAATAATCAAATTCCTATCTTCAGGCAGGATAATAATACAGTCTGGACGTTGACGACTTCCTTCTTCCCCCTTAAAACTCTCCTGTATGCGAAAATGGATACCACGTTCAAGTCCAGCCGCCTCCAAAAGAGTTTCCATCTGGAACTCTCCCCAATCCCCCTGCAGCTTAGAATCCCCCTTAAGGGCACTGGTAAGATTATTAGCATCTTCGCTTAACCTTTGGTTAAGTTCACGCAGACTCTCAATAGCCACTGTAAGCTGGGTCTTTTCAACAA
>Ga0209340_1000136_pt1 | contig 102293 bp, 101 predicted proteins | sample EPASupsiteSAE323_FD_187266 | JGI IMG/M metagenome (GOLD analysis project Ga0209340, IMG submission 187266) | Bioremediated contaminated groundwater from EPA Superfund site, New Mexico - Sample SAE3-23 (SPAdes) (version 2) | ecosystem: Environmental > Aquatic > Deep subsurface > Groundwater >...
GGAGAAGACGCTAGTCTTCGATTGCGGCCGAGCGACTTCGAAGATTTTCAAAAAAATCTTCTCAACCTCCTGCGTTAGTCCCCGAAGGGGGTGGGTAGGCTCACAACGTCAATACATTCTCCCGAACCTATGGTTCGATTTAAACCCTAACATCGGCCTGGCTATTTTCCACCGCTTAGGGATTTCTACAGAGCCAAAAAATCAGAACTTCCCTTTCGTACTTCGCACCGTTTTTTTATCGCCGGTGATCGCGAGTGCCTGCCCGAGGGCGATGCCGAAAGCCTTGAATGCCGCTTCGCACTTGTGGTGATCGTTCTTGCCGGAGAAGGTAATGTGTGCAGTCACGCCGGCACGGGTACAGAGCGAATAGAAGAAATGCTCGAAGATATCCGCAGGAATCGTGCCGACGGTCTTGCTGCCGAACGTGCCGGTGTAGACAAGGTATCCCCTCCCCCCGCAGTCCAGCGCAACCTGGGCAAGGGATTCATCCATCGGGATGATGGCGTGGGCAAACCTCCGGATGCCACGCCCTTCGCCGATCACCTGTTTTATCGCATCGCCCAGGACAATCCCGATATCTTCGATGGTATGGTGGCAGTCGACATGGAGGTCCCCCTTTGCCGTACAGGTAAGATCGAAACCCCCGTGCTTTCCCATTGCCGTCAGCATATGATCGAAAAACGGCACCCCGGTCTCGACCGTCACATCGCCTTTGCCATCGGGATCGATCCTGAGTACTATCTTCGTTTCCTTTGTTGCCCGTTTGACTTCTACAACTCTCATTGACATTCCTCCAGTGCATCCTTCAGCCGCAGCTTTCCGCTGTACAGTGCCGAACCGAGGACAGCCCCGGCGGCACCGGCATCCCGCAACCCGGCCACATCAGAACGGGCCGAAACACCGCCTGCTACCACAACAGGGATACCCACGTGACCGATCAGCCGTTTGACCGGTTCGAACCGGACGCCCTGCTGGAGCCCTTCCACGTCGACATTGGTATAGAGCAGCGAACCCGCACCCAGATCCTCGAACCGCTTCGCCCACGAGAGGTAATCGCCGGCAGTCTCCTGCCAGCCATGGACCGCGATCTGCCCGCCTTTGGCATCCACGCCGGGCATTATCCTCTCGCTGCCGAATTCCCGGGAGAGGGTCCGGATACATTCCGGATCCTGGGTTGCAAGCGTGGAGATGATCACCCGGTCTACCCCGGTCTCCAGCCACCGTCGGGCATCGTCAACGGACCGGATCCCCCCGCCAAGTTCGATCTCGACTCCGGTCTTCCGGATAACCTCGGTGATGAGTTCCGCATTCTTCGATGAGGTCCCGAACGCCCCGTCAAGGTTCACGACATGAAGGGCTTCTGCCCCCTCATTGAGCCAGCGGTTGGCGCAGGAGAGCGGATCGCCATAGGCTGTAGCGCTCTCCCGTTTGCCCTGCACCAGCTGGACACACCGTCCCCCGAGGATATCGACAGCGGGAAAAATTTTCATGGGGATCAGCGGATCATCCGTTGGATTGCCATGACGAGGATATCTTTTGCCCCCGCACGCTTCAGCTGGTTGATGAGCGTATACACCCGTTCCTCGTTCACCACCGCGTGGACCGCCACAAGACCCTCAGATGAAGCGACATCCATGACGGTCGGCCCTGAAAGACCCGGCAGCACGCGCCTGACGGTATCGAGAGATGAGCGTTTGACGTTCATCATCAGGTAACACTGCCCCCGGGCCCGGATCACGCTCTCCAGGGCAAGGTGGATCTCATCGATCTTCTCCTTCTTGGTTTTCAGTGCTTCATGGTTTGCAATAAGGTGGGTTGAGGTCACCAGCACCTCATCGATCACCCGCAGCCGGTTGGTCTTGAGGGTGGTTCCCGAACTGGAGAGATCGATGATCGCATCGGCAATACCCAGGTGGGGTGTCGCCTCGCAGGCACCCCCGACCAGGACCACGTTGACCGTAACCTTGTGTTTCTCGAAATAGGTGCGGGTGATGACCGGGAATTCCGTTGCCACCTTGAGACCGGCGAGTTGCTTCACCGAAGTGATGGGAGAATCCTCATGGACCGCGAGCACGAGTCTGGCCTTCCCGAACTGGAGATCGAGCAGTTCCTCGACATCCGACTGCCGTTCGATGACCATGTCATGGCCGGTAATCCCGAGGTCCGCTGCCCCCGTGGCTACATATTCCGGGATGTCCACGGGACGTGCAAACAGGATCTCGACGTGGGGGTCCAGGGTCCGGGTGATCAGGCGTCGTTCTGTGCCACTATCCGCAAGGTGGAGCCCGCTCTTCTCAACAAGGTCCATGATCGGGGCGGCGATCCTGCCCTTGTTGGGGATCGCCAGCCGTACAACATCGGAAAAAGGGGAGGGGTTGCGGGAATTTTTTGTTGGTTTTGCCGTTTTCGCCATCGTTGTTTAGTCTAGAAGGTCTTGAGCTTGCCTTCGATGACCTTCTCGGTGATGCTGGTGACATTTGCCAGCTGGTCGTCCACGATTTCCATGATATCTGCATTGATATCTTTCAGCTTGATACCACATGCAGGCAGAACCTGGACACTTGCAACGAGCGGCTGGTCGATCGGTTTTCCGATCTGGGAGAGCAGCCGGACATACAACTCCTCGATTCCGTCAACTTTCTTCACGCACTCCTGGGCCATCTGGGTGGAGAGGAGGTTGTAGATCTTGCCGATGTGGTTGATCGGGTTCTTGCCGCTGGTTGCTTCCATGGACATCGGGCGGTTGGGGGTAATGAGCCCGTTGCAGCGGTTGCCACGGCCGACCGAGCCGTCGTCACCCATCTCGGCAGAGGTTCCCGTAACGGTGAGGAAAACGCTCTTCTTCTTGATATCGTCGGCCGTGTTGACATGCACGACGACTTTACGCTTGGTGTTCTTCTTTGCAATTGCCGTGATCTCCTCGTTGAGGATACTCATGTATTCCGAGTACTCCCGGATATCCTTGCAGTACCGGTCGACAATGGCACAGGCAATGGTGAGGGTGATGGTGTTCCCGTCACGCAGGCCCATGATCTTGATATCCTGGCCGATAGCGGGGTACTTCTTCCGGAGTTTGGTATCGATATATTCGGAGCTGTTCCGGATGATATTCTCCACATCCGAGAAGGGGGCGTGGCCGACACCGAAGGAGGTATCGTTTGACCGCGGAACCTGGCCCTGGCTGGGTTTGAAAACGTCACGGAGGTCGGTGGAACCGGTCCCGAGGCGGCAGTCAACCATGAGTTCGCGGTTGAGGTTGAGATCCGGGAGGATCTTGTGGATGTACTTGTGGGCTGCCTCAACAGCAACGGCATCGGCGGGGATGTTGATGCCGTTGAACTGCTTTGTCGCCCTTCCGTCAAGGAGGACATAGATCGGGCGGATCATCCGGCCGCCACCAAACTTGGGAGCAGATTCGCCGGCAACGACTTCTCCCTGGTCCGTGTTATGGTGGAGGACGACCCCGAATTCATCGAGGTAGGTCTTGCAGAGGGCCTGGCTGATGGACTCTGCGATGCCGTCAGCAAGGCTGTCGGGGTGGCCAAGGCATTTGCGCTCGGCAAGTTCAATACGCTGTTTTTCCAAAGGAATCTGGTCCAAAGCTTCGATCTGGATATTTCTCTTCATGAATTTCCTCGTGGGACTTCGTTAGTATACATGGGAATGGTATTCATATAACCATTTCTAAAAAGCAATTACCACCCGTATTTTTATTACCATGAGTAATTTTTATGAGAGGCATGAAATGAAATTCTCGCCGGTTATCGGGATTCCGGGTGCCGGATAACAATCACCAGCCGTTCGTGTATCGAAAGGAAAAATAATGGGATACACGAAAAAAAGTTATCTCCTTAAGAATTTGTGGAGAATGGTCATCTCGCTGCCCCGGGGTGCTTTCTTGATGGGGGGTTTTGCCGGTACCGGCGTCTCGCCACCCTCGTCATCGTCAAACTCATCGTCGTGCTGATCTCTGTGTTCGTGGGCAGGGGGGACCGTCTGGGTTGCCCGTTTGTCAGTCACCGTAGTGGAATGACGGGCCCGGGGGATTGTACGGGACTGGCTCAGTTTGGTACCGCAACCCGGACAGAAATTGGCTGAATGAGGGAGTTTCTTTCCGCAGTTATGGCAGAACTGGGGAGATGTTGTCGAGGGCCCCTCATCGGGGATATGATTTTCCTCCGGGGGTTCCTGCACAACCGGGCGACGGGGGGGGAGAGGGCGTTCCTGTTCCGGTTCAGCGGTAATTGTTCTCTTCACCGGGGCCGGGTGTTGCTGCTGGAGCGGTTTCATTGCAGTCTTCATAGCCACTTTCATGGCCGACTGCACCTCGGGTTTTCGTGCCGGCTGGGCATCCGGCTCCTGAGCCCGGGGGATCTCGCGGTCATAGACCTGGCTGACAACGGGTTTTTTCACGGGCTCAGGCACCTGCCTGACCTGTGCCCTCCGGGCTGGCGGGGGTACAATTATCTCCGGTTCCGGCTCATATTCGACCGTTGGTTCCGGGACTTTATATGTTGAGAGAAGGCGCTTTACCGGGGGTTGCTTCTCGAGCTCCTTGGCAGGTTTCCGTGCCGGGTGGAGTTCCTGTCTCTGTACGGGTTTTTCCGGACGGACAAATTCGGGCTCCTCTTCAACAGGAGCGGGTTCCGGGGATTTCCCGGCAGGCCGGCGGGAAGGTTTCCTGGCAGGGTGGTCCTCATCGAGCAGGGCAACCCATTCATCGATCTCGCCGGACCGGTCCATACCGTTCTGGACGAAGACCAGTTTCATGGTCTTGACTTCGTCGTCAGGAGAACGTATGGAGAGCACCAGTACCGGATCGGAATTTTCGGAGAATTCCACTATGCACCCGGCAAGGGTATTACGCGGAACATCTTTTGCAGTGACTTTAAGTTTCTTTTCCTGCGTGTCGATAAGAAAAATCCGCTGGTCGGTTAAGTACGCGTGAAAAAAGAATTTTTTTACCGAAACGTTGAGGGACCCGATGAGAACCTGCTCCCCGGGCTGGAGGTACGGGGTAACGCCTTCCCCTTCTTCGTCGCCTTCCATTTCAGGTTCATCAGAGGGTTTTTTTGAAGGTGGCGCACTTTTTGGTTTTGTACTGCCCGCGGGTACCCCGGGTCTGGTGCTGCCTGCAGGTGCCCGCTCCGGGCGCTGGGCTATCTTGCCGCCACAATAGCCGCATTCAGTGACATTATCCCTGATATTCATCCCGCAATGAGGGCACTTCATCGGTGGTCTCCCTATGGTAAATATCCAGACTGGATATCTATAATGTTCTCATCTGATATGAAAAATTCTCTGATCGGTCATGGTACCAACACCGGGTTTTCCTGCGACTCCCCATCCGGACCCTGCCCGTTGAGGACTTTCGCCAGGTGATCCCGGTCACGCTCGTTGTCAGATGCATGGATAAAGATCCCGGCGTCCTGCTTGTTGTTGCAGAGTACCGCATTTATCCGGCACCGGGTTGCATTCCCGTTCAAGAGACAGTCCTCCGGCAGGATACGGCCGAACAGGTCGTTGGCGGTGGCACGGAACGAGTCCCGGCAGGACTCCGCATGATAGACTCCCCTTTTCACAACAATGATCAGGACACCCGGTTTTCCAATCTCCCCGGATTCCCCCACGCGGAATGTGCCGTATTTTTCATCCCCGTAATCGTTGAGGAATTCCCGGTACACGGGATCGTGGCGCTCCTTGAGCTGGGAGAGGAAGAGACCGGCCTTCATGGGGAGGTACCGGGAATATTTCACGTTGACCGTATCCCGCAGGTGAGCAAAAGCCGGGTTCTCCAGGATTTCCGCGAGGGTTTTCTGGATCCGGGCAAAGGCATCCCCTCTGATGCTCCCGGAAAAATTCAGGGTAACGGGTTTGAAATAGAGGGTTTTTCCCTCGAACGGGACGACAAGGGAACCGTCTTTGAGCCGGGTCAGGGAACCCGAGGGCAGGATCTGGCCCGGAGCTGAAACCTTCTTCTCCGCAGGACGGTGGAGGGGATTTCCTCCGGGGCTTGTCCCGCGCGCAAGACCCGCCCAGGTCTCGGCTGGATAGGTCTTGTCGAGATATTTCTTCCAGAGCGGGTCGCGGATCGTGGCAATGGACACCAGCCGGTATCCTGTACCGACAGGGATGAATTTTGCACCGCAATGGGTACATTCAATGATGAAGTCCGTGTGGGGAATGCCAAAGAGCTGTTTTCCCACGACTTTGTTCAGAATACCGGTCCTGCAGACCGGGCAGATACTCAGCCAGGACAATGCCGAGGAGTCATCAGCCCCGGAACCGGCAAGTCGTGCCTGGGGGGTCAGGGTCGATGCGATATGCCATGTCCATGCAGGAGCAAGGCGGACGGCTTTTCGGGGGTAGGGGTACTGCCGTTCGCGTATCTCGGCAGGTTCTGCAATGCCGGCGCTGGTAAGCACATCGACGATGACCGGCACGGTTGTCTTGCCGGGTACCTTCAGCCTCTCTTCGAGACACCGGTCAAGCCCGTCTGCAATTCCAGATGGAGCATCCCGGGGTGTAGTGAGGGCGAGGGTTTTTGCGGGTTCCGCATTCAGGCTCTCCAGGGTCACCCCGATCAACTCGCCCGTCACCATCACACCGCTCCGCAAAAAGGGGAGCCGGGATACCTTCCGCGTGACGGTCTCACAGGCTAAAGCAAGCATCTCCGGGGGTATAGGAAAGAACTGGGTTGCGGACATGGTAGTCTGTATCCGTTGGCAGGGTGAAAGGATAAACGCTTGGAAGACTCCCGACTCAGGACGATCGTTCCCGCCGACAAATTCCGCGCCGGACAACCTTCTCCCCGTACACAACAAGCGTTTTCATATCAGGAAACTAAAAAGGATATTGTACGAAAACTGCACACTGCGGGGTTTCCCGAATGAGTTGCAGGGAAAAAAAGGTTCGATAAATAAAAAATCTCCCCGTCCTACCCGGTAAACACCTGATATTCGATGACCATGAACCTGATAATTGCCATCCTTTCATGGGTCTGCCTTGTTTCTGCATTCATAACCTACGGTCTTGGTATTGCAGTGTATACCAAGAATCCCCGTTCCGAAGTCAACCGCCTTTTTCTGCTCGCAATGCTCTCTGCCGCATGCTGGGCGTTTTGTGAATTCATGATCTGGCAGGCGGGATCTCCGGAAGGGGTAAGGTTCTGGCTGAAAGCAAGCTCTTTCTGGCCGTTTGTCATCGCCTTCACGGTCACCTTCGTCCTCGCCCTGACGGGTTCCCCCGTTTACCGGAAAAACCGTAACGGGTGTCTCGCAGCAATCTACACCCCTGCCGGAGTAATATCCATCATCCTGCTCTTCACGGACTGGATCTATACAACCGGTTACCTGTCCGGCACCCTCTACACCTACCTTCCGGTGAGGGAAAGCATTGCATACCAGCTGGAAGCCACCTATATCCTCCTGGTCATGTTGTTTGCAGCCGGCATCGTTTTTTCTTTCTGGCAGCAGGCAACGACCAAAAAAGAGAGCCGCCAGGCCCAACTGGTCTTTATTGCAATTGCAACGATCATCCTGTTCGGGTTCTTCTCAGGTATTCTCCTCCCGGCGTTTGCCCTCTATACACCCAACCTCGTCTTTATCGGCATCGTGATCTTCTCCCTGATAATCACGGTTGCTATACAAAAACACGAATTATTCATCCTCAACCCGAGGACCGCAGTGCCGGATATCCTCCGGACGATGCCGGATGCCCTGATCCTTGCTGACATGCACGGCAGGATCGTCAGTGCCAATGATGCAAGCATGAAGATCTTCCATCTGGAGGGGAATTCCCTGCCGGGAGAGATGGTCACGGCCCATATACCGGAACCGGCGTTTCTTCAGATCAAAAAGGAACTCCTGAACAGAGGAAATGTCACGGACCTCGAGACCGTTCCGGCAGGCACAGATACAAAAATGGTGAGTATTGCAGGCTCCCTCATCCTGGACCCCTACGGGGAACCCGCCGGCATGGTACTGATCGTACGGGATATCACCGACCGGAAAGCCACAGAAAAGGCCCTCCGTATCGCCGGGGAGAAGATCTCCCTTTTAACCCAGGTGACCCGGCATGACATCAACAATCTCATCAGTGCCCTTTCGGGGTACCTCCTGCTGCTCAAGGAGAACCCGGATGACCCTTCGTACGACCAGTATGTCTCAGCATGCATGGACATTGCTGAAAAGATCTCGGACCAGCTCCGGTTTACCCGGGAATACCAGGACCTCGGGATACAAAAACCGGCCTGGCAGTCGCTGGGTCTGCTGGTCAACCGGGCTATGAACGATCTGCTGACGGATAGTGCCAAAGTCAACATTACCATGGAGATCCTGCCCGTAGAAATTTACTCGGACCAGCTTACGGTGAAAGTCCTGTACAACCTGATTGAGAATGCAATCCGGCATGGAAGTCACCTGACAAGGATCCATGTATCCACCCGGATCCTGGACGGGGAGATCCTTAACGTGACCATTGAGGACGATGGTATCGGGATCAGTGAGAAGGATAAGAAACAGATCTTCAGGTACGGGTTCGGGAAAAATACCGGCCTCGGCCTCGCCATCTCCCGCGATATCCTGTCCTTAACCGGTATTGCCATCACGGAAACCGGGACTGCCGGGGCCGGAGCACGGTTTGAACTGACGGTCCCGCGCTCCGCATGGCGCTCCCTTGCGTCGTGAATTCCGCAAACATTCTCATTGCCACGAATGGCCAGGCCGTGATTTTTTCCACCATTTCCGGTGAGAACTCAACGAAGAAACCCATAATCGCCAAAAAAGAGAGATCAGAATCCCGACGGATCGACCGCGTCCCAACGGGCCCTTCCCTTCTGCACAAAGAACCATGCCGGCAGGAAGAGGACCACCGAGCCAAGTGCATAAAGGGGTTCTGCAAAGGCAAGAGCGGAGAATAATGTCAGGACAACACCGAGGAGGAGGAGGTAGACCGCCATAACCCTGACATCATAGACCAGCACGTTAGGAGAGAGACCGGTCAAAAATACCATGATGCTGACGGCATAGTACGAGACCGCAAGGCAGAGCACCACGGCAGGGACGAGGTTTGCCGACTCCCCGCTCACCAGCGCAACCGCTGCGATGAAAAGGACGGGGACTACCTGCAGCAGGGAGAAGGTCACCAGCTTTCCGCTGATGAGCCGGCTCACGGAAACCGGGAGGCAGGCATAGGGCCCGAAGGTGTCGAACATCGTGACCCACGTGTACATCGTCGAGGCGATAACGCCGGTGATGATCGCGAACATCAGGAGGAGCCCGTGCGGCGGGAGGTAGGGGCCGAGAAGGGAGAGGAAGAACCAGATAACCGCAAGGGGTATCAGGAACGAGAAGAGGATCTGGCCGACTGCGCTCCCGCTGCGGTACAGATCGATGAGGTCCTTTGCAGCAAGCGGAGGATCCGGAAGGAATGTGAACCGCCGGGCAAGCGGGGCGAATGCATCGCGGTGTTCCCGGGTTGTCCCGGTCCCCTCCGGGCTGAAGAGGACAACGGCAAGGGCAAACAGGACGGAAAGGACGATGAGGGAGAGGATCAGGTTCATCGACGAGAATGCAGCGTAGAGGAGAAGCGGGGGGAAAAACAGGGCGGGGTTCATGCCGGTGACGGCAACAAATGACCCCCACGCGGCTCCGAGCATCAGGACGACCGCCCCAAGCAGGGGGCGCGACCGGGCGTACAGTGCTGACAGGAAGAAGACGATGCAAAGCCCGTAGAGGAACGCAAGCGTCAGGGTCAGGAGCAGGAGCAGCGCAGCACTCAGGGGGACGCCGATAAACGGCGACGCGAGGATGTACCCTAAGCCGAACGGAAAAACCCAGAGGAAGAAGTAGTAGACAACATCCTTGACGACAAACGTGAAGAAGATGTGCACTTCTGAGAGCGGGAGGCTCCGGGCGGAATAGGCAAGGAGGCTTGCCTGCCCGAGCCTCCGGTTCATAACCTCGTTCCCGAGAAGGCCGAATGCCCCGACCATGAACCCGAGCAGCAGGAAGTTGGCGTGGACTATGAGGGCGAGGTTACCAGCGGGCAGTGTTGACCGCACGAGCGGCAGGAGGAACGCACCCATGAAGGCGATCCCGAATATCATCACCGGGAACATGGCAAAGGAGAGGCTCCCGAACATCGTGGAGTGCATCCGCCACTCCTCCCTGACCATCGCGACAAAGAGCTCAAACATGGCGATCCTTCCGGACAAGCGAGAGGAAGAACTGCGGGAGGTGCCCGCCTCCTGCGGTCAGATCGGCAACCGGGCCGGTGTGCAGGAGCCGTCCTTTGTGGAGGATGGCAAACTCCGAGCAGATCTCTTCTGCCACTTCGAGGATATGGGTGGAGATGAAGATCGTCTTTCCTTTCTTTGCATATGCGGCGAGGTAGTCTTTGACAAGGTCCTGCATGATAGGGTCGAAGTTGATGAGCGGCTCGTCAATAAGGGCAAGTGCCGGCTCGTGGATGAATGCCTGGGCAAACATCAGTTTCTGCCGGGTCCCCCGGGAGAGGTCCTTGCAAAGCACGTTCTTCTTATCCCTGAACTCAAGGAGATCAAACCAGTAATCGGCTTTTGTTTCAAGATCGGGAATCTTCCGGACAGCACCCACGAAGGCGAGGTACTCCATGGCGGTGAGGAAACTCGGCGGGGTCTCCTGCTCGGGGATGATCCCGACCCGGTCCCGGACTGCGACCGGGTTCTTCTCCACATTAAGCCCGAGCACGGTTGCCGATCCACCGGTCGGCCGGGTCTGCCCGGTCAGCATCTTGATCATCGTGGTCTTGCCGGACCCGTTCGGGCCAAGCAGGCCAAAGAGTGCCCCTTCCTTCACAGAGAGGGATACGGTATCGACTGCAGTCACCTCGCCATATACTTTGGAAATATCCTGTGCATCGACAATTATCGTCATGGTATCATGTCCTTTTTCCCTGCCTTTTTGTTCCTCATCTCCCCGCCTTTCTCTGACGACAGGCCATTCCAGATATAGTCAAGGCCCTGATCGATGACCATCTCCCGTTCAGCTCTGGTTTTCGCGGTCGAGATCCGCCCGATCATTGCTGAGATCGCGGACGCCATCATGCAGAAGAGGAGGTGCCGGTCAATATCCTGTACCGTTCCTTCCCGTATCCCGTCCCGTATGATGTTCTCCAAAAAGAGGAAGTGGGACATCCCCTCCTCGTGGGCGGAGGTTGAGACGAAGGGGGAGTGGGCGAAGAGTTCCATGAAGGTGATCTTCTCAGGGTTTGCGATTCCCCAGGTCACGGCATTTCGACCGACACGGCGGAGTTTTGTCTTCGCATCGGGCTCGCGGTCGATTCCCTTGCCCATAGCCTCTGCCGCTTCCGCTTTGACCCGGAGGTAGAGAGTGTCGATGAGCGCTTCTTTTGTCTTAAAATAAAAGAAGAGCGTGCCAGTCGCCACCCCGGCCTCTTTCGAAATGAGTGAGGTTGGTGTACCGAAAAAGCCCCGCTCCACAAAGAGAGAGAGGGCGGTCTTTAAGATCGCCTCCTTCTTGTCGCTTGCCGGGTCAGGCATGAGACTTCTCACCCGTTATGGCCCGCTTGATCCCACCGGCCTTGTTTATGATCCAGAGCCCGCCTTTCAGGATCGGGACAACAACAGGGATAACCATCCCGTCCATCTCTTTTGAGACATCCTGTAACAGGGCCGGGATGGGGAGGTGTTGCGGGCAGGCTTTCGCGCATTTCCCGCAGTTCCGGCAGAGGCCGGCATACGATGTCTGCCCCATCAGCCCCCCATGCCGCCCGATATACTGGAACCTCCCGGTCCGGTCATGGGGGAATAGGTGGTGGGTATTGTATTCCGCAAAACAGCCGGGGATGTCGACATGGGCAGGGCAGGGCATGCAGTACCCGCAGCCGGTGCAGCCGACTTTCATCAGGCGCTTGTACTCGTCACGGGCCTCGTTGATAATGGAACGTTCCTCCAACGTGAGCGAGTCCGGGAGTGCCGATTCACCGGCCCGGAGGTTCTCATCGATATGCGCCTCCTCGTTCATGCCCGAAAGGACGACCGTGACTTCGGGATGGTTCCAGACCCAGCAGAGAGCCCATTCCGCCGGCGACCGTTTCACCGGTGCCCGATCCCAGATCTTCCGGACAGATTCCGGCACCCGACCGGCAAGGTTCCCGCCCCGCAGCGGTTCCATGATGATGACGGCAAGCCCCTTTGAGGCTGCGTACTTCAGCCCTTCGGTCCCGGCCTGGTTCTTCTCATCGAGGTAATTATACTGGATCTGGCAGAACTCCCATGGGTAGGCATCTACGATCTCGATAAATTCCGGGGCCGTTGCATGGAAAGAGAACCCGGCATTTTTGATCCGGCCGTCCTTCTTTGCCGCATCCAGAAATTCCAGGACGCCAAGATCTACAAGGCGCCGGAACGCGGTCCGGTTGAGGGTGTGGAGGAGGTAGTAATCGATATGATCTGTCTGGAGGGTCGCAAGCTGCTCCATCAGTATCCGGTCCATATCCTCCCGTGCCAGCACTGACCAGTGCGGGAGCTTGGTTGCGATCCGGACCTTCTCGCGGTACCCGTCCGCAAGCGCTTTTGCCAGGATCGGCTCGCTCTTCCCCATGTGGTAGATAGGGGCCGTGTCAACGTAATTGACTCCGCGGTCGATTGCAGAGCGGATCTGCTGTATTGTACGCTCCTCATCGATGCCCCCCCGCTTCGTGGAAGGGTAACGCATGCAGCCGAAGCCGAGGATTGAGAGCTTGTCGCCGGTTTTTGGGACTGTTCGGTATAACATGAGACCTCCGTTTTGTAAATTGACTAGTCAGTCAATTGTTGGATTGTCCCGGTATTTAAGTGTGATGAGAATGCAGATCGGGGATGGGCAGGGAAGTCATGGAGGATTTGCCAGTCCCGCAATGATCTGCTATACCAAATTATAGCATAGCCGGAATACAGGCTATCACCTGCCGGCGCTGACCCGTACAGGGCAGCCCACCAAGGGTTTTTTTCTTCCTTCATCGTATGAAATTATATGGAGCCGGAAAGAGCGGTTTTGAGAAATTGGATTACCCGTACGACACTATTTATCATCATCCTGCTGGTTGCAGCAACGTTTTGCCTTGCAGGCGGATGTGTATCGACCAGCCCGGCACCCGGTACCACAGCGACACCCGCACCGATATTGGATGCAGGTGTGAGGATTATTACCGAAGATCTCCCTCCGTTCAACTATGCCGGTCCCGACGGGAAGGTAACCGGCCAGTCAACTGAGGTCGTGAACGGGATCCTCACCCGTCTCAACCAGAAGGCTGCGATCGAGCTCGTACCATGGAGCGAGGGATACCGTGCGGCACTCAAAGGCCCGAATGTCGCGCTCTATTCCACCGGGCGCACTGATGAACGGGAGCACCTCTTCAAGTGGGTCGGACCCATCACTGCCTATGATTTCACGTTTTATACCCGGAACGGATCTGCCCTTGCGATCAGCAGTCTTGAAACGGCAAAAACGGCCGGGCTGATCGGAGTCGTGAAGGACGATGCACGGCACCAGTTCCTCATCCAGCAGAATTTCACCCATGTTGTGACCTGCGACACCGACGCAGCCTGCCTCCGCAACCTGCTCGACGGCAAAACCGATCTCTGGTTTGGCAGTGCGGTCAACTTCCCGGCAACCGTGAAAAAGGAGGGAATCGACCCGCTGGCGGTAAGAGAGGTCTACCAGGTAATGAGTGTCCCGATGTATATTGCGTTCAGCAAGGACACACCCGACAGTGTCGTGGCAGCATGGCAGGGAGCCATAGACGGGATGAAACAGGACGGGACCTTTGCTGCGATCCGGCAGAAGTACGGGCTGAGTGCGACCCTCTGATTAAATACTCATTCGATTTTTACAAGACCTCCCCGCCTCAGGGCCTCTCCGGGGTTCGAGTGGTTCGGTAGAACCACGAGATTGAGAAGTCCATAAGGACTTCGAGCACGGCGGGGCAGATTACCGGGGTTTAGAACTTGTACGGTAATTGAGGCCGCTGAGGGGAGGTAATCGTCGCATCAGCAAGGAGTGGCTGGAGAAGAATCCGTCTGGATACTTCGACTTCGTCCTTCGGGGCAGCGGCTGCCATCGCAATAACGCAGAGTGAAATTATTAAAAAAAACAGAAAATTTTCAAGGATTATTGATTCAGCACCGGCACCGGAAAAGCTCCCGGACCATCTCCGGGATCTCCGAGACACGGGATGCCACTGGCACGCCATGTTTCTTGAGCCGTGCAATCTTGGATTTGGCATCGCCTTCGCCGCCTTCCACGATTGCGCCTGCGTGGCCCATCCGCTTGTCCGGCGGGGCCGAGACACCGGCGATGTAGGAAACGATGGGCATGGTTGTCGATTTCGCCCCCTCCTCCTCGAGGTTGCCGCCGACTTCACCGACCAGAACGACCGCTTTTGTCTCGGGGTCCTTCTCGAAGCGTTCAAGGACATCTGCAAAGGTCTGGCCGATGACCGGGTCACCGCCGATGCCGACCACGGTGCTCTGGCCGATCCCTGCCCGGGTGAGCTCGTCCACGACCTCGTAGGTGAGGGTTCCCGACCGGGAGATGACCCCCACGTTGCCTCGTGAGAAGAGGCCGGCCGGCATGATCCCCATCTTGACCTCGCCGGGCGAGAGGAGCCCGGGGCAGTTGGGGCCGATGACGCTTGCGCTTTCCATCCTCGCGTACGCGATCGCCTTCATCGTGTCCTGGACCGGGATATGCTCGGTGATGCAGACAATGGTATCGATGCCGGCATTTGCTTCCTCCATGATGGCGTCAGCTGCTGCACCGGCCGGGACGAAGATGACGGCCGAGCCGATGTCGTGGAACTTCATCGCGTCCTTCACGGTATTGTAGACCGGCACGCCGTGCACCTGCTGGCCGCCCTTGCCGGGTGTGACACCGGCAACGACCCCTTTTCCGCCAACCTGTTTCGCGTACGCGTTCATCAGGCCGATGTGGAACTCGCCCTGCTTACCGGTTGCGCCCTGCACGAGAATTCCCGTGTTTTTGTCGCCGTAGATCATGCGGTCACCTGCACTGCTTTTTTTACCACGAGGTCCATCGTGTCCAGCATCTCGTAACCCTTCTCGGAGAGGAGCCGTCTCCCTTCCGCCTCGTTCGTGCCTGCGAGCCGGACGATCACCTTCTGGGAGATACCCGCGGCAATGATGCCCTTTGCCACCTCGTCGCATTTCGTGATCCCGCCCAGCAGGTTGACAACGATGACCTTCACGCTCGGCACGCTTGCCACGAGCCGGACCGCGTTCATCACGCGCTCGCTCTCGGCCCCGCCACCCACGTCAAGGAAGTTAGCCGCCTTCCCGCCATAAAACTCGATGAGGTCGAGGGTCGCCATCGTGAGCCCGGCGCCGTTCCCGATGACCCCGATCTTCCCGTCCAGCTCCACGTACGAGAATCCGTGTTTCTCCGCTTCGCGTTCGCGGTCGGTCAGGTCGCGGTTGACCGTGATCCCCTGCCGTCCGAGGGCGTTGTCGTCCACGATGATCTTGGCATCCGCGGCAAAGACACCGGCCGGAGTGGTCACCAGCGGGTTGATCTCGGCGAGGAGGGCGTCCTTCTCGATAAAGACCCGGTAGAGCTTGTTGATGACCGGCCCGATCTCCTTGGGAACCTTTCCGATAAGCTCGCGGATCATGAATGGCGGGAGGTCCTTCATGAGGGGGTTTGCCACAACCTTCCGGATCAGGTCAGGGTGCTCCTTTGCGGTGATCTCGATCTCGACCCCGCCGGCTTCGGTGAAAAGGATAAGCGGCTGTTTGCTGGAGCGGTCGACCGTGATCGAGAGATAGTATTCGTGCTGTATGTCGAGTTTCTGCTCGGCAAGGACTTCCTTTACGGGCAGGCCCTTGATCTGTTTTGCGAAGAGTTCCGCAGCAACCCTGGTGCCGCTTGCCTTGTCGGCCATCAGGATGCCACCGGCCTTGCCCCTTCCGCCGACATCGACCTGTGCTTTTAAGACGAATGCGTTACCGAGTTCGTCCAGGTGGGGGGTGAGTTCGTCGGGTGTTCGGATCAGGAATCCTGCCGGGACGGGGATCCCGGCCGCTTTTATGACGTTCTTTGCTTCATGTTCACGGAGTTTCATGGCTGTTTCCCCAGCTGCAGGCCGAGCTGCATGGCTTTTAAGTTGAGGTCCTCGGTCCCCTTGGGCACGGAATCGAGGATGGCTTTTTTCAGCGATTCCTCGCTCACGACATGCGTTGCGGCAACGAGCGCCCCCAGCATGACGATATTTGCGACAATGTCTTTTTTGAGGTTCTGCTTTGCCTCCCGGGTAGCCGGGATCTCGATGCACCGGCACTTCGGGCGGGAATGGACGAGCGTGGAGTCGACAAGCATGATCGAGGGGTCGGCAGCACTCACGCCATATTTCTCGAAGCCTTCCTGCGACATGATCAGGTAGATGTCGGGCGTGGCCACCTTGGGGTAGAGGATCGGGTCATCGTCGATGATGACCTGGCTCATCGATGCCCCGCCCCGGGCTTCCGGCCCGTACACCTGCGTCTGGACGGCATACTTGTTGTCGTACATAACGGCGGCCCGACCGACAATCACTGCCGAGAGGATGATACCCTGGCCTCCGAACCCCGAGAACCTGACTTCGTGCCTCATGGTTTTACCCCCAGTGCCGGCCGGTTCCGCCGGGTGAGTTCCCCGACAACATACATATCCTCCGGGACATGCTCGTGGTTCTCGAGCATCCGGTCACGTTTTGCTTTGAGGAGTGCATGCGAGCGGAGGTACTCCACATGGTCCATGACCTGCCGGAACTTATTCCGGCGCCCGAATGCCGTGGGGCACTGGGTAAGTACCTCGACAAACGAGAAGCCCGGAGTCTCGAGACCGGCTTTCACCGCTTTCTCAAGCTCCTTAACGTGGTATGAGGTCCAGCGGGAGACATAGTTGGCCCCGGCCGCGGTTGCCAGTTCGCAGAGATCGAACGGGGTCTCGGCGCACCCGTACGGTGTCGTGGACGAGAGGCAGCCTTTCGGGGTGGTCGGGCTTCCCTGCCCACCGGTCATGCCGTAGATCTGGTTGTTCATGCAGATGACCGTGAGGTCGATGTTGCGCCGGCAGGCATGGATGAAATGGTTACCCCCTATGGCAGCCATGTCGCCGTCTCCGGTGAAGACGACCACGTTCAGGTCCGGGTTCGCCATCTTGACCCCGGTGGCAAAGGCGATCGCCCGCCCGTGGGTGGTGTGGAGCGAGTCGGTGAGGATATACCCCGGGGCACGCGAGGAGCAACCGATGCCGGAGACAAAAACGGTCTCCTCACGCTTCCAGGCCATCTGTTCGACAGCGGCAAGCGTGCAGTTGATGATCGTCCCGTTGCCGCACCCGGCACAGAAGATGTGCGGGAGCCGGTCCTGCCGGTACCAGTCCTCGTAACTCATCGGTGCGCCTCCAGGGCTTTCATGAGGTCGGCGGGGGTATGCAGTTCGCCGCCGATCTTGGGGATGCTGACGACCGGTACCTTCACGTGCCGCTCGATCTCGCGGGCGATCTGGCCGAGGTTCATCTCCGGGACAAAGAATGCCTTTGCGTTTTTGAACTCCGCAAGGGCCTTCTCCGGGAACGGCCAGACCGTCCGGATCCTGAGGAACCCGATGTCCTTGTCTTTCAGGTCGTGCATCACCTGCTGGACAGTCCGCACCGGGCCGCCGTAGGCAACAAAGACTCTGGCAGCACCCGGGTTGATGACATCGTAGTCCGCCATCTCGTAGCGGGCGTTCTCGATCTTGTCCACGAGGCGCTGGACAAGGGCTGCGTGGAGACCCGGGTTCGTAGCCGCCGGGTAGCCACGCTCGTCGTGGGTGAGCCCGGTGACGTGGACATGGTGCCCCTTGCCGAACTGGGCAAAGCCGGGGATGAGGTCGGCATCGGCTTTGAACGGCAGGTTGCCAGGGACGAGGGGTTTTCGCTCGACCCGTTCGACCTTGTCGGGGACGATGATCTTCTCCCGCATGTGCCCGACGGTCTCGTCCGCCATCAGGAAAACCGGGACGCGGTACTTGTCCGCGAGGTTGAAGGCCTTCACCGTCAGCTCGTACATCTCCTGCACGGTTGCCGGGCAGAGGGCGATGATTGCTATATCACCATGGGAGCCGAACCGCACCTGCATCATGTCGCCCTGGGCCGACATCGTGGGCTGGCCGGTGGAGGGGCCGCCCCGCTGGACATTGATGACCACGCAGGGGGTCTCGGTCATCACGGCATAGCCGATGTTCTCCATCATGAGCGAGAAACCCGGGCCGCTCGTTGCCGTCATGGCCCGGGCGCCGGTCCAGGCTGCCCCGATGATCGAGGCCATGCTCGCGATCTCGTCTTCCATCTGGATGAAGACCCCGCCTCTCTTCGGGAGCTTGGCTGCCATGTGCTCGGCAACTTCGGTCGAGGGGGTGATCGGGTATCCGCCGAAGAAATTACATCCCGCTGCCAGTGCCCCTTCAGCACAGGCGGTATTTCCCTGCCAGAATTCAATCCGCGTCAATATTCAATCGCCACCTTGTGGGGTTCGTACGGTTCTTCCTCGATCCAGTGGATCGCCTGGTCCGGGCAGGTGAGCTGGCAGACCCCGCAGAGCTGCCGGCCATAGAGGTTGCGAAGCCTGCAGTTGGTACAGCGTTCGGGACGGTCAAGTTCCGGCACTGCAACACCCTTGCGGTTGAGCCTTTTGCCCTCCCGGAAGATCTTATACGGGCAGACTTTCGTACAGAGGTTGCACCCCTTGCACCGGTTCTCGTCGATGGCGAGTTTCATGAACGGCAGTCCTAACTTAGTATATATTCGGCAACAGTTACAAAAAACCTGCCCTTTAGTATGTCGAAAGTCATCAGACTTGAGACAGAAGAAGACCGAAGGTCTTCGACTTGCGGATTGTCGCTTTCAACTCCACTCAGGGTTTTCGACATGATATCACTGCCCGCCCTTACATTCCGGTTTCGGTGGATTCCGGAAAACCTTCTCCGCATGCTCCCGGGCTGCTTCAAAGATATCGTTCCCATGGGCATCGATCCCGACCACGAGCGGGAGCCGGTCGAGTTCAATGACCCAGACCGCTTCTGCCATCCCGAGGTCCTCATAAGAGACTCCTCTGAGTGTCATGCGCGAGGAGGCAAGGGCAGCACACCCGCCGGTGAAGGCAAAGTAGACCCCCTTCCCCTTCAGCTGGTCCCGGACGGTTTTGCCCATCCCGCCCTTGCCGATGAGCCCCCGGACACCTTTGTCGAGGAGGAAACCCTCGAGCTCGTTCATCCGGGCGGAGGTGGTCGGACCGGCGGCGATTACCTTCCCGTCCTGGATGACCGGCCCGCAGTGGTAGATGACCGCACCGATGGGATCGAACGGGATCCCCTTCTCATTCATCCGGAGGTGCGCCTCGTCACGGGCCGTGTACACGATCCCGGAGAGTTCGACATGGTCGCCGGCCTTGAGCTTCAGGACCTCTTCGCCCAGCGGAGTTTTGAGCTGCACAACCGGACCGCTCATCGCCGCACCTCAACGGTCGCGTGCCGGTTCGCCCAGCACTGGATGTTGACCGCAACCGGGAGCGATGCCGTGTGGCAGCCGGCGGTCTTCACCTTGACTGCCAGCGCCGTGAAGTCCCCGCCAAGCCCCATGGCCCCGATCCCGAGCCGGTTCACGGCGCAGAGGAGCTCCTCCTCGTACTCCGTCATGTGGTCAACGGGTTCGAGCAGGGCTTCCTTTGCGAGTGCCGCTGCCCCGTCAAACGTCCCGCCGATCCCGACACCGATGATGACCGGGGGGCAGGGACGGGAGCCGGCAAGGTACACGGTCTCGACCACGAACTTCTCAATCTGATCTTTCTGGGAGGGGAGGAGCATGGCGATCCGGGACATGTTCTCGGCACCCGCACCCTTGGGCAGTACCGTGACGGTGAACTTCTCCCCGGGCTTCACGTGGATGGCCGGCATCCCCATGCCGGTGTTGTCGTTCGTGTTGTGCCGGGTGAGCGGGTCTACGACATTGGGCCGGAGCGGGACTTCCTTTGTTGCCCGGCGCACCCCTTCCGCAACCGCATCGTAGAGCTCCTGCGTGAGGGGAACATCGGGGGGCAAGGTCAGGTACACGACCGGGACCCCGGTGTCCTGGCACATCGGGACCGCAAGCTCCCCCGCGGTCTTGATGTTCTTCAGGATATTGGCAAACTCGCCGCGGGCTACCGGGTTCGTCTCGGCACGGGCGGCATCCCCGATCACCTTCAGCACGTCCAGCGGGAGGCGGACGACGGCTTCACGGTACGCCTGGAATGTGGCATCGGCAAGGGCTTTGTGCAGGGGGTTGGCCGGAGGGGTCATTTAATTATATTCTGGGGGCGGGGGGTGATATAGGTGGTGGGAGGGGGGAGTACGTGAAGAGATATGCTCGACAGTATCCGCTGCAATAGTGTGGCGGGGCAGCGCGATAAGTCAGGGGCGTCATCGATCCAACAGGAAACTCAGGAAAACAAAGGAGGTGATGGGGAGTGAATCGGAGTACAATGAGCGCAAGCGAGCGGAACGAAGATGAGTGAAATGACCGACCGATATCCTACCGGCCGTACACAATGGTTCCCGCCCTCGGTGTGGTGGGCGGGACTCCAGGGGGGGCGGTCCGGAGGATAATCTCCCTTAACTCACGAAAAAGTACGAAGGGTGGTGTAATTGTGGGTGCAGTGAACCCACAATATTTGATTGGCAACCGGGCTCCGCCCAGTTACATGCCCGTTACTTAAATTATTACATCGGATGAAGAGAAAACGAAATAATTCCCGCAATCTGCCCTTCTTTTTTTCGCATCTGTAGCGTGCCAGTTACATAGGCTGATGATTTTCTTGTGTAACACAAAATCAAAAATCTGTTACACAACGCCATCTTGTGTATCACCGGTGTTACGCAAGGCATCATGAGCGTATCATAGATTGGTTTTGATGTTATGCAGGCATTTTCTCTCGCGCTGATCCCAGGGGCCGGACAGATTTTATCCGCTGCTCGTCTCCGTGATCGAAATCAGACGGGAGAACCGCAGAATCGCCGGGCTCGTTCCTTTCCCTTCCCGCGTTACGATAAGAATTCCTCCTTCAGTGAGTTTGCGCAGGATACGATGGGCGCTCTGTTTTGGGATTCCCGATTCCGTAATAAAATCGGCGGTCTTGAAGATCGGGCGCGAGAAGAGTGTATCGATCGCCCTGATCGCGTACTCCGAGTGCGTCACTTCCGGGACATATTCTTTCATTTCCTCGTACAGGTCGATAATCGCCGTTGCCTTCTGGTTGTTCTCCGTTGCCTGCTCGATGAGAGCCTGCAGGAAGAATGCTATCCAGCCGTTCCAGTCATTGTCGCGGGAAACAGCAAGAAGACGCCGGTAGTATTCGTCGCGGTGTTGTTCCAGGTATGCACTGATGTAAAACATCGGTGTTGACAGGATCTGCTTGTCGTAGAGGATGATGGGAACCAGCATCCGCCCGATCCTTCCGTTGCCGTCGCGGAACGGATGGATGAGCTCGAACTGCGCCTTGAGCACCGCGAGCTGCACGAGCGGATCCAGATCTTCGGAATGCAAGTAATTTTCCCAGTTGGTGAGCGCGTCCATCACGAGGTTTGGGGCAGGAGGAATGAACGTGGCCCGTTCGATGGGCGTTCCGTACGGAGCGATGTAATTCTGGATGCGGCGGATCTCACCGGGTTCCCGGTCCCGTCCGCGGACGCTGGTCAACAGGACGCGGTGGAGGTCACGGATCATGTTGGTGCAGATTGGCCGGTTCCCGAGGTCAACAACTGCTGCCTTCAACGCGGTCCGGTAATTGATGATCTCCTGGATATCCAGCCTTTTTTCCGCAGTAATTTTGTGTGCCTGGTCCGCTTCGAATTGCAGGACATCTTCGAGCGATGCCTGAGTACCTTCGATACGTGACGAGAGGACCGCTTCACGGATAGTGAGCGGGGAGAGGAGAATTTCGGGATTGATGATTCCCTGGAGCAGGCCGTCATACCGTGCAAGTGCCGCATTCGCTTTGCCGATGCGGGAGATGTGCGAGGTCCAGTCGATGTCATTGATCGGCAGGGTCCGGGGCAGGTATGGCTCCATTTCTGGTTCAGTATAGTGTCTGGGAGATTATTAGCATTGGCAAGGGTTGCAGAACCATCGTTGAGTAAACACGCCGCAAACCCGCCATAATCCAGACAGGTCCCCGACTAAACCCGCCAGGCACGGGGCCGGCCGGGAACCCATCCACGAGACCCGGCAATCCCGACATTTGCCCGACACGTTCCCCGCGTCACCTCACACGATCCCGACATCCTCCAGTTACTTCCGGTGTCCGCCCGGCCACGGCACGGGCCCGCTAGGGCGCTCGCGGTGTCTCGCCACGTGCCTCGCAGGGGTTCGCACCCGGCCCGGGCCGGCTCCTCGCCCGCTCACGTCCAAATTCTTAAACGTTCAAACGAATAATTAAATCATACTGAGGATTTTTCTTGACGCCCAGAATAGTACCGAAAAATAGCATAAATTCGATAATCCCTGGGCTATCAAAATTAGAGAAAGACATTGATTTAGCACCCCTATTTCCCTTGGCACGTCGGGAAGGCAACAGCAAAAAACCCGTTTATCAGATGCATAAATGGTGGGCAAGAAGGTTAGGGGTCAATTTCCGATTTTTCCTCCTGAATGCTATATCCCAGAGCAGGACACGCAATAAAACAATCTGGAGTAAGTTTTTTGATCCCGATCTGAAACTTGACCTAACGGTCTTGGATCCGTTCATGGGCGGAGGGACTTCAATCGTTGAAGCTACGAAGCTCGGAGCGCGAACCATCGGCGTTGATCTGGATCCTTTGGCTTGGTTTATCGTAAATAAACAGATTTGTGAATTTGATGAGGCATCCTTTATTGCCGAATGGAAGGTTATTCAGAACGACATTGGAGATAAAATTTCAAGCTATTACAAAACTAACGTAAACGGGAAAACGGCAGATGTAATTCATTTTTTTTGGGTGGAATTGATTCCGTGTCAATCCTGCCATCGCGAGTTTGAAGGACATATCCATTATTTGCTACACTCAAGAAAAAGTGAAAAGTCGGTAAATCCCCGACGCGTCGGCTTCTGTCAAAAATGTCACGAGCCGCATACACTTCAGAATGGTGAGAAGTTCATCAATTGCAAATGTGGAGAGCAAACTGAGGTAGAAAAGGGAAACCTTCACCTCGGGAAATATCGTTGCCCACACTGTAATCACGAGGGATTTGTCAAAAATGTGCCTGTAGATAAATTGCCACTTCAACACCGGCTTTTTGCGATTGAATATATCGATCCGGATACGGGGAAACGGGCTTACAAACGAGTGGATGACAACGACGAATTTAATTTTGCGAAAGCGTGCCGAGATCTGAATCAGCTATGGGCCGAATTGCCGATCCCAGATCAATACATCCCCCTCGAAGGGAGGACGGATCCCCGACCGGTGAGTTTTGGCTATAAAAAATACTGTGAACTGTTCAATGACAGGCAACTGCTGTGTCTTGCCTTGATTCTTAAACGAATTTTAGATGTGAAGAATGTAAAGCATAAGGAATTATTGCTCCTAGCATTTTCTGATTCACTCGCATGCAATAATAAATTCTGTAGTTATGCTTTCGGATATCAGAAACTTACTCCGCTTTTCGGCCTTCATGCATTCAGGAGAATTTCCCGGCCTGTCGAGGGAAATGTCTGGGGGACATCCCTTGGCCGGGGAAGCTTCTCTTCAAGTGTTGAAAAAGTTTTGAGAGGGAAGAGATATTCAGCCAAGCCCTTTGAATATCGATATACGGATAATGATCGGGTGCATGTTGAGGCAACCCTTTCCGCAAATGCATCAATCATTCACGATGTAAAAAATCTCAGCACATCATCCGGACAATCTTCATTTTTGACAATTGCAGATTCACGAGATCTCCTTTGGCTTCCGGAGAAATCGGTTGACCTCGTTTTGACAGATCCACCCTATTACGATAACCTTGCGTATTCGGAAATGGCCGATTTCTACTATGTTTGGTTAAAAGATCATGTGGACTGGATTAATACCCGATCCAATGAGCATGCGCCAATGACGAATTCTCTCTTGGTACGGAGTGATGACGAGGAGGAACATTCTCGCTATACAGAAGGACTATCGCATGCATTCTCTGGATGTCGCAAGGCGATTAAAGACGAAGGCATTATGATTTTCACCTATCATCATACAAATCAGAAAGCCTGGGAATCTGTAACGATGGCACTCCGGGCTTCAGATTTTGAAGTTACAAATTGTTTCCCTGTTTTAGCTGAGGGTAAAAGTGGGTTCCACAGCGACCACGGGAATCTTAAATGGGATGTTGTCTTTGTTTGCAGACCTGGACTTGACAAAAACGCCCCGAAATTTTCAATCAAACATGGCAAAAAATGGATCTCGTCCCGCATAGCTAAATGGACCGATGAATCACACCAAAAGGATAAAAATTTCCGGGATATCGATAAAAGAAGTCTGGTTTTTGGATTGATCGCTTCGTATCTTACTCGATGTAAAATTAATAATCGAGAGGTTCACGATATTTTTAAAAATTTTGAAGAGGAATTCTCGTTAAAACTTCAAAACTGAGAAATTGAAATTACCTTTTTTTTATAAATTATGTATAATCATTAATGCATTTTATCAAAGCATTTTTTAATAATCTATCATATTTGGGCGTCGAAAATGGATGTATTTCCATGTTAAAGACATAAGCACCATGATTATATGAGATCTCGCAGCAGAAATCATATATTAGATCTAAATTATCGTAAGTCAGCTTTTCTTTAAAAATTAAAGAGAAAAGCCATGCTAATTTTTCAACAAACTTTTCATCAGATTCGGGCATTTCAAGCCAGTATTGAAGATTTCCGAAACTATATTTATATATATTATCTGTATGTTTCCAAATATCAGGTAAGCGTTTGAATAATGCCGGAATCGGCTCTTCATGGATTGCACGAGAATATAATTTCTTTCTGTCGCCCTCTGAAACGACATCTAATTCTACTAATTTTTTTGAACACAATTCAAAAATCTCTTTCCAGTAATCTTTTAAATTAAATTTAGATTGCAAATTTACACAAGATTCTTTCGAAAAGGTTCGTGCAGAGATCATGCTGAATATTGTAATTTGTTCTCTGAAATCCATCTCACTTTTTCGAAGTGTGAATTGCATTGTAAATTTGGTATCATTAAAATAATCGATGAGATTTAATTCATTGAGTATTCCATTATTTTTTTCAACGGCCCAAATCCCTCGCGCCGTTAAAGAATAACTATTCTCAAAGTCATTTTTCTTGATTAATTTTTTCTCAAGCATCCGTCCTAGGGACTCCGATGAAATTGTGTTTTGGGGAATCGAAGAATCTTTGACAATTGATACCACAGTATTTTGATTTGCTGATATAAGTGTGAGAAAAGCGGAATTGTTTTTTATCGAGCCTCTTTTTCTTAAATTTAAAAGAAGAACATTATAAAAATCTATTAAATCAGGTTCAAGATCGATATCTTCCATTCTCATCCTCAAATCAATTTTTTGATTTCCCCTTCATTTGTTTGCGCTCTTTGAACAACAATTCCTACAAGAAGTCGATCTTCTTCGTACAATCGCCTTAAGGAATCAGTTACCTGAGATAATCGCAAGTCATCTATCATTCCGACTTCATCGAATAATGCAATGATTTTTCGTTTATCAGTTCGAGCCGTCTCTAAAATTCCCTTAAGAAATGTCGCTTGACTTTCACCCGTTCCAAAATCTGTAAATTTTATTGTTTTCCCGGTATCGGTCGCAATGATTTCTTCGATCAGATCTAATTTATCGACTTTGTAGGTTTTTCCGATATAGATGATTGTATCCAATCGTTTAGCCAGGTATTTACTTAGCTCGTTATAGTAACGATTCTGGTCAGGATCAGTAAGATCGATAGACTGGCGATCGTTCGAGATATTTGATATATAATTTTTAAATTTACTTTTTATCAACCCGGATAGAATTTGAGTCTTTTTTTGTAATTTTTCAATTAATTCGAGTTTTTCTATGTACTTATGTTCTTTCTGCCCTCGTAAATTTTCGATCTCTTTTTGCGAATGTTTAACGTGTCCTTCTAGTTTATTTTTTTCTCTTTTTTGTTTTGACAATTCTTGAGTTTGAGAGCTAATTTCCTCTACAAGCTGGGATTCGGTATATGCTTTGTAAATTTTCAATAATTTTTTTGAGTTTGAAAATGTGTCATAACTTTTATCAAGATTGTTATTAACTACTTCAAATTGTTGACATTTATCTTTATAATAATCATATTTATGCTGCTGTGAAAGCAGGTCCTGTCGTAAAGATTTTAGTTTTAATGACACCAGATCCTCGCTGTCATCAATCACTCCCTCTCCTATACTTTTTTGAGTTTGATACTCGATGAAATAACGCCCCTTCAATCGATCAATATCGTCCCTGAGTTGGATTAGGCTGCCATTTATTAGTTTGATAGCGTCAGATTTCTTTTTCAATTTAGCATTATTTTGATTTTTGATAATTAATAATTCTATAAAATCTTTTATGGATTTTTCCACGCCTGGAAGCACAAAATTTTCATTTTGATGCTCCGATGACAAACGTTCGAAGAATTGAATTATTTCATGATAAATTTGCCATTGAGTGTTCGCGGTTTTGTATTCTTCTTTTTCGAGTTCCTGATCGAATATTTCCGAAAAAGATTCTATATCTGTTTTCTCCGTTTCACCAAATGCTTCATCGGCAATATAATCATCTATCCTCGTATCTTCGATAATTTCAAAATTTTTCCACCGTTCAATTTTTTTTGTCTGATCTTGCGGAAGATATTCTATCAAATCCTTTGTCAATTCATCATGGCAATTGTTAATTTTCGCCATCAAGATTTTCATGTCAGAAAAATTTTTTTGGCTATGCAACCTGTCCTTCTTCTTTTTTTCCGAATTCAATTCCTCATTTCGGTTGATTGACTTAATTTTTTTCTCGGTTTCATCTTTTTTCTCGCGATATTCTTTGAAAAATTTTGTATAAAAGAATTTTTCCAAAATATCTAACTTTTCCGCTAATTCAGCAATTTCTTTATTACATTTTGTTAGATGATGGTAATTTTCTCGATTCTCCTTCTCTAAAATCGATAATCTTTTTGGATCACGCGATCCTTGAATTTCTTTCACGGTATTCGCTAAATATTTCGAAAATTCAGACACATCATTTCCTAATAGTTGTTGAAATGATGCAATTTCTTGAGTGAGTTCATTGAGTCGATCCGTTGGATCACGTGGAATATCATAAATTAAATTATATTCACGCATGAACCGATCAGGTAAAATTCCTTTTTCTTTCCCATTTTCAATTTTTATCAGATCTATTTTTCCGCCGGAGATGGTGGAGATCAATTCGACCTTACCGTTCCGGTTTTCTATTTTAAATTGTGCTTCCAATTTCTGATGTTTTAGATCCATCAGACTGTTCATCTTTTTTTCAAGAGATTTGTCAATATTCGGATTTTTTAATCCATATAATCCAAGAGCAATAATATTTAAAAAAGTACTTTTCCCGGAAGAATTTGCGGCTTTAATATATACTAAATTGTCAATTTCTTTCGGAATTACCGAAGGTCCATATATCACTTCTTGATCCCCTTCATTTTTTACAAGTTGGTAATCAAATGCTATCATGAAACTGACCTTCATCTATTTTTTTCATTATCATATCCAAGATTTTTTCATAATTTTCCTCATCGGGATTGTCAGCAATCAATTTGATAATCATCTTGGATAATTCATCATCGATTATTGGATCAAAAAATTCCATCAATTTTGAATCAACCATTTTTTTCCTCCTTTTCAAATACGCCGGCAAATGCCATAGGCATTTTCAAGATTTTCAATTGCGATAATTCATGAATTGAAACAGCTGCATATCCTTTCTTTAATGATTCCATCTCTTCGTAAGAGATTGAAATTCCATGAACTTTGGCGTTGCTTGCGTCACCTTTAAAAAATAATTTTGTATTAATTACACTAGATAGACCTCTCGGGATATCCGTCGGATTTTGCGAAGAAAATATTACTCCAATTTTTTTACTTCGTCCAGTTCTACAGATCGTATCCAGATAGCCAAGAGCTTCAAGAGAGCTTTCTGAATTATAGAATTGATGGACTTCGTCAATTATTATCAAAATGGGGACATCTGGATATTTCTGGAGGTCCTTTGCAGAAACGATTTTTGTCAGCAAATGTCTGAGAAGAATAGAGCCGAATTGAATTCCATACGTTCCGGTAACATTAATAACGGACATTTTCCCTTTTTGAAGAATATCGGATTCATCGAGTATCGAAGCACCGGGATTATCGAAAAAATCCATTGCGTAAGTTAAACTTCTAGCAATGTTATCAAAAGTAGATTTATGGATAGGAGGGGCTTGACTTTCCTCGTATCTAGCATTTAGTATTGCAAAGATCCGAGTCGTTGAATTCTGATTAAAATATCGTACGAAATTTGCAAATGTGAATTCAGTATCTTTTGCCTTCTTTTTCTGTTCATTTTGCCAATGTCGGAATATATTGGGTAATTGTTGAGCCCCAATATCCGATATGCCTTGTAATAATCCGATAAGAGATTCTGGTTCGATGGTTTTAACGTCTAATGTTATTGGAATGCAAATGGATTCTGTCACTCCCATCGACTTTTCTATTTTTGTGTTTGCAGGGTGATAAACTGTGAAATTATAGATTTCGTGAGGATCTTCTCCTAATGCTTCCCATTCTTTCTTGATATTTTTAGACTGAGTTTGGGTAGCTTGATTCATTCTTAAAAAGTCGACATCTTTTACATTTATGGCCAAGACGGCACCTTTTTCTTGTTCAACAAAATATTGTGCAAGATATTTCATTGCCACGGTTTTTCCGCTGCCAGTACTACCGCAAATTAACATCTGATGATAAAACATATCGCAGGGAAGAAAAGTGTATATTGGCAATCCGTTTTCATCAGTTAAAATCTGGTTTTGGCTTGCGTGAACAGTCGCAATAAAAACTTTAGGTCCTGGCGATTCAACAGCCATCGCAAGATCAATTTCTTCTTGGTTCGAGCGTCTTGCAACAAGTTGTGGTGAGATGTAGTCGATCATCCCGTCTGTTCTATTTGATATATCCTTGACGCGGTATGCATGAACAATATTTTGGCATTTTTGATCTTGTTTAAGGGGCGATAGATCCATATCGATTATCATTGGAGATGGTGCGTAAGGTTCACTCTGGGAACTCTCATCAACTCTTAAGATAAATTTAGTCTCTCCTTTTTTAATCGTTAGAAAAGCTCCTTTCGGTAATAGTCCATTATTCGAACTTTTTGAAACGAGTCTTATTTTCCCTTTGTTTTCTCCTAATACAATCCATTCCATAGTTTAACCCCCAAATCCACGTTCTTGATTCATTGTTGGTACTAAACCCAGCAATTTCATTAGATTACTCATATCAAAGAGATCTAATGTTTCTCGTGCAAATCTTTCTGCGATGGCAATGGATCTTAGTTGTGGATTTTTTAGATTGCCTTGGACAAGAGTGAGATAATAAACCAAATCCATCATTTCTTCCATGATATCTTGGTATTTGGCATAAGTTTTCGGATGGAATTCGATTCTTTGAGGACTGACGTCGAAAGTTTTCAGATAACAGAAAATTTTAGAGAACTCGTCGTTGTAAGAATCTTCATATTTAAAAAAATTAGTTCTTGTTCCGGCCTTCTGAAAAGTGTACGCCCAATGCAAATCTGAATTAAACTTCCCCTTCAACCGAGGAATATTATCGGTAACCATATTACTATTGCTGTTTTTTACAATGAATATCGGAATCACATTTTTTTGTAAAAGGGCATCATTCATTTTTACATTATACGGATTGTTCACTCCACCAATTAACGGGCCGTCAATAAATAAAACACAATTTTCCGGAGTTGTTTCAATAATAAAATCAGTTCTGTCTCGTGAATAGTCTCTTCTTGAGTCATAATCTGTATCCACGGATTTTTTGATGTATTCCGATTTATTGCAAATTTCATCCGATCGTGTGTAAAAATAAAAAGTCAGGTTGTTTGAAGACAGATAATCCGAATCGCCGTGAACGATAAGCGAATGTGAAGTTAAGAGACCCGAACCCGCTAATGAAAAATATTTGTTAAATGATTCATCATAAGCTGAAATGTTGTATCTATCATGAGCGAGGTCGGAACCATTTTTCCCATTTAATTCCTTTATCTGTCCATCCTCTAATGTTCGAATGACCCCATTGCTCTGGTGAGTATTCAAAAATTCAAAATCAAATTTTTCTTTAGACGGATTTGGTAAAAACCGAATTTCTTTTATTTTTGCAATATCGATGAGCGTTTGTCTGAAGGCGGGATGAAGTAATATTTTATTTAAAATTTTAGCGGTCGTGAAAACTCATCTCTTTGAATGGCAATTTTTTCATTGAGCGTGTCTGCATATTAACCTATTTTTTTATCTTGCACGAGTTATCCTCAACATTGAATGAAGATTCACCTGCTCATTCTTCCCGAACGCTTCGATCTCCGAGAGGTCATCCGACCTTGAAGAGAAGAAGAATTTCAGGAAATTCTTCGACACCGAAGCCGTGTCCGCCTTTATCCCACGCTGGATCAGATTCGACAGGAACAGGACCGCAGCCGCGATGAATGCCAGGGAGATCTCGGTCCGGCCGGCAAACCAGATTCCCGCAGGGATCGCGATGATCCCGGCCAGGACTCCGGACGGGATCACAGGTCCTGCCAGAATGGAACAGCAGCTGCCAAGAAGAGCACCAGATCCGACCCCCAAAACCCCCCTTCCTTTCACTTGACCCATATGGACCATAGGGCACCCCGACTTTTGCCTCCCAATAGCGTACATTAGCGTTTACAAAACCGAAGCATATCACCCCGTTTGGTCTGAATCAAAAGGAAATCACGTATTCCAAAACACTGTGTAAAACTGCACGCATTTTTGCAAAAAGTGGCCAGAAAATAACAAAACGGAGCCCGTATAGGGCTCCAATTGGCTCTTCGGAGATACTCTTCCCGGAGGGGTGAAAAAAAGGTGGTGATCCACAGGGGCCGGGCCCGGACAATAAATTGATCTTCCGGACCGATCCTCAAAACCCCCCTTCCTTTTATTTAAGTGAGGGTCGAGTGGACCCGAACTTCGAGAAAAAACCCTGTTTTTTTCGCTGGGCCCATACTGGACCATAGGGCACCCCGACTTTTGCCTCCCAATAGCGTACATTAGCGTTTTGGAATCCCAAGCATATCGCCCCATTTGACCTGAATCCAATAGAAAACGCGTATTCCAAAACACTGTGTAAAAGTGTACGCATTTTTGCAAAAAAGGGACAAAAAACGAGGAAACGGAGCCCGTATAGGGCTCCAATTGGCACTTCAGAGAGACCCTTTTTCAAGGGTCAAAAAAAGAGGGTTATTCCCCGGGATCAGACGATGAAGAGGGATCATCCTCCCCATCCGCTGGTGTCCCGGACAGATCCACCGTCTCAATCGGCAGGGACTCATGCGGGATGTACATCCCGTCCGCCCGGACCTCCACAACCGAATCGTGCCGGACCAGGAAGAACTGCCAGGTCCCGTCCGGGGTCCGGCACCAGAACTCCCGGGCGGTAGCCCGGGTCAGGGCCACGCGGTGGAGGCTCGCGACCTCGCGCTGGTACTGGTACAGGATCTCCATCGGGTACGTGAACGAGGACTGCGAACGCTTCACCTTCACGAACACGGTCCGGAACTCTTCGATGATGATGAAGTCGAACGCGTTGTTTCTCCTCCCCGAGACCCGCTCCACGTTTCCGCGCCGGCCGGCAATCTCCACGGCTTCATCGAGTGCATTGAGCGGGCGCCGGCCCCGGGTCATGAGGAGCCTCCTGCGGCCGGCCGGTCCTCTTCGAGATCTTCGATCCGGTACGTGAGGTCATTGATCCTGGAGAAGATTTCTTCGTTCATCCGGTCCTGCCGCTCCATTAAGGAACAAACAAGATCGCGGACTGCAGCTTCGAACTTCACGTACGGGATCTCGGGATCCCTGCCATAGATGTCCATCTGGGTCCGGCGCCGGCGCACGCTCTTTGGTTCCGGGGGCCGGCCGATGCTCTGCCCCCTCAGGGCAGTGACCCGTTCGACAAGCCGCGGCACGTAACTTTTGCGGAGTGCCATCCGCTGTTCCTTTGCTGCCGGGGAATTCAGGCCGGTCCCCTCTTCACCGGACCCCTTGGGGCCCGGAGTTTTTTTCTCTGAATTGTCAGTCGGTTTTTCTGTCATGATTGGTTTCTCCTGAGGGTTCATCAGAACCAGATGGTCGGCTCAGCCACCCATCTGTTCGTCGAGATTGTCTCAACCTCTCCGATCCTGAAGGATGAGAAGAACTCGCAAAAGTTCTTCGATCCCTGATATTCATCCGAATCCGCGTGTCAACGGGGCCCCTTTGACAGCGAAGAATGATGTGTCATTCTTCTCGTCCACAGGGTTCTGCAGAACACCTTGGACATCCCGGGTGTTGGACCTACAGGATAATGGGCTTTTATTATAAACCGGTTTGACAGGAAAACAGAGAGCGTTGCGGGAAGTTCAGGGCAATCAAGACGCAATACTCCGTTCTTTTGAAGGTACCTGAAATGTTCCTCACTCCTTTTGATACTGACTGTTTCCCCTTCCGGGCTGTCGCGGGTGTCCCGTTGACTCCCCAGTATGGAATTCAATGGGTGATGGGCTTGGCTGAATAAAAATGAAAACAGGAAAACCGGCAGTTTTGCAGGACCTGTAAGGCAATCGGAATTCGATACGGACTTAAACAATTTTTGCAAAAACGGGATCAGACCCACCGGCGTACCTTCCGCTTATACTCCCGGTACTCATCGCCAAATATTTCCTCCAGCCTCCGCTCTTCATCCGGAATGAACAGCAGCTCGATAATCACGATGAACAAAACCGGAAAAACAAAAGGCACCAGCGTCCCCATCACGACAGCGCTGCCGAAAAGCACCGCTGCCATCGCAAGATACACCGGGTTCCGGCTGAAACGGAACGGGCCGGTAGTGATAAGAACCACCGGGGATTCGTACGGCGACAACGTTGTCCGGTTCCGCAGGAACAGGGCGCGGGCCCGGAAGACCAGATAAAGGCCGGCCCCGATGATGAGGAGCCCGGTGAAGGTGAAGGGGGGCTGAAGAAGGACCCGGACCGGGAAGACGAAGTGCGACACTATCGACAGGGCGAGCAGCAGGAGGAAATACCCCTGCCCGTCCGCCACCCGTCGCGCTTTCTCCCGGAGTCCCGCAGCCATTATGAAGATATCACCCTGCCGGACGATTATCATTCCTCATCATAACGGCAGGAATAACCCGGCCATCGAGAAAATGTACTCCTTATTCCCCGCCGGCAACCTTCTCAGCGGTGACCTTGCGCTTTGCATCCAGCGCCTTCAGGACTTCATCCATGGTCTCCGGCAACCGGGCCCGCAGGACTTTGACACCCTCTTCCGTGCTGCCGCCCTTCGTCGCCACCCTTCCGATGACCTCATCGAATGTTGTCTGGTTGCCATCAAGGATCCATGCCGTCCCGATGAGCGTCTCCCTTACCAGGTACTCCGCGATCTCGGGGGGGACGGCGCCGGTCCGGACCGCGGACGCGGCAAACTCCTGCACCATCGATACTATCAGGGCCGGGCCGCAGCTCGTGAGGTCCGTGTAGAGATCAAAATTTTTCTCATCCGTCTCCACAGCGGTGCCAATGGCATTGAGCAGGCGGAGAACGAGTTTTTTGTCCTCCGGGTGTACACTCCGGCCCCATGCCACCAGCGAGATGCCCGCATTCTCCTCCGCGGTCACGCTGGGGATGATCCGGATGAGATGAACATGGTCCCCGGCCCACTCCCGGAGGTTTTCAAGGCTCACGCATGCTGCAATGGAAACGAGCAGGGCATCCTGTTTCAGTACGTCCCTGATCTCCTTGAGAACGCTCCTGACCTGGACCGGCTTCACACAGATGAAGACGACATCGGCATTTTCTGCCGCTTCCCGGTTTGTGGGGGTTGCGGTAATGCCGGTTGTTCCGGCAAGTTCCCGCGCCGAAACACCGCTCTTCGAGCTGGCGGCGATCGCATCGGGTGTTACGAGTCCCGTGCCGATAAATTTCCGGACCAGCATGCTCCCCATCGAACCGGTGCCTATGAATCCATACCGAGTCATGATATCTCCTTCTTAATTTTAGCCGGGGAGTAAAAAAGGGGGGAGGGTAACGAACCCGGGTTCACCGCCCGCACCCGCATATATCGTACGCATTTCCCGCAATGAGGTTCCCGAGCCCCTCGACCTTCCGGTTCTCGAATATGATGGTGCCGTAGTACGTGATGACCAGGATCCGGCGGTACGGTATGGGCTTCTCCCCTACGGGTGTGTGGATGCTGAGATAGTACGGCTCCAGGCTGATGTCCGATCCCTCAGCAACGGACCGGTCATCCGGTGCCCCGCGGTCGATGTACCAGACCCGGGACCTACCGGTGATCGAAGCGGTCATCATGCCAGTACTGCTGGAGGAGCTTGTGGCTGGTGAGCATCCGGATAACTAACCTGATCTTTAAACCGGCACATAAAACCGATGCCGACCGGGCTCCTGCCGGGAAAATGCGGACCCTGCTGTCAGGTCATGCAGTACCGGTAATGCACCTGTGCTGACGGAAAAAGACCCTTGAACAGTTTTTAAAAAAGAAAAATTGCTTGAGAAAAAAAATTTACTTCTTGCCGCCCTTTGCGGGGGCTGCGCCTTTCTTCTCGTCCTTGGCTGGCGCTGCTGCCTTGCCGGCATCCTTGCCACCCTTCGCTGCCGGTGCTGCTGCCTTGGCATCCTTGCCGCCCTTTGCCGGTGCTGCTCCCTTTGCATCCTTTGCGGGCTCGGCTGCTGCCTCTTCGGTCACAACCGGTGCCGCAACAACCTTCTCGCCAACAAGCTTCGGGGCTGCGATGATCCTGCCGCTGACCTTGATCTCGGAAACCTTCAGGTGGGAGGGAGTCGGGAGCTTGTGACCGCTGTGCCGGAGCGCATCCTTGATCTTCTCAAGGTACTGGGGAGTGGAGAAGACCGTCATGATCTTCTGGCCTGATTCAACCCGTGCAGCAGTACCGACAGCCTTGCCAAACGCAAGGCGCATACCTTCCGAGACACGGTCAGCACCGGCTCCGGTTGCCTGTTTGTTCTCACGCAGGACGTGGTGGGGGAAGACGCGTATCTTGAAGTGGAAGTTGGACCTGCCGACATCCTTCATCAGCCGACGGTTGGCGGTGATACGTGCGGCTTCAAGGGAACTGTGCCGGATCTGGCATGTTTCATCGACAATAAGGTCAACCTCAGTCGGGAATTCCTGCGAGAGGTTGCCCATCTCGAACTGTACAATCTTGCTCCCGGGAACGCCACCCATATATTCGCGCCGCGTATAGGCCTTCTTGTTAACGTTCCTGTACATCTTTGCCGGTTTTCTAACCATCGCGTCCTACTCCTGTGGATTAATTGAAAAGCGGGCAAGAATATCGGGTATTTATCAGATATCGATGCCGGTACGCTTCACTAAACTGCTTTAATAAAATGGATACGGGGCGTATTAAACCTTACTGGATAGAGCAGTTCAGGTTAATAAGGTCCAGGACTTCGCGCCGGACCTGGGCGAATTCCACGCTCGTCCGGTCGCGGGGGCGGGGAAGCTGTACTTCAAAGATCCTGCAGATACGACCCGGCCGGGGGGTGAGGACGATGATCCGGTCGGAAAGGAACACTGCCTCATCGACGCTGTGGGTGATGAAGACAATCGTCTTCCGGGTCTTTTCCCAGATATCGAGAAGTTCCTTCTGGAGCATGTTCCGTGTCTGGGCATCGAGCGCCCCGAACGGCTCGTCCATTAAGAGGAGGACAGGGTCGAGAGCCAGCGCACGCGCTACTGCCACCCGCTGCCGCATGCCCCCGGAGAGCTCGGACGGGTAGCTGTCCCGGAACTGGGTGAGGCTGACAAGGTCCAGGTAATGTTCCGCAATGCGGTAGCGCTCTTCCTTTGCCATCCCCTGCATCTCGAGACCGAACGCAATATTATCGATGACCGTCCGCCACGGGAAAAGGGAGTATTCCTGGAAGACCATCCCTACCTTCGGGTTTGTCCCTTTCATCTCCACCCCGTCAAGGAAAATCGTACCTGCCTGGGCCTCATCGAGACCTGCAATCAGGCGCAGGAGGGTGGTCTTGCCACAGCCCGACGACCCGAGGATGCAGACAAACTCCTTGTCCCTGACCTCGAAGTTGAGGTGGTCGAGAACAACAAGCCGGGTGCCATCATCCTTGGAGAATGACTGGTTCAGGTCGCGAATCTCAAGATTTCCCATCTCACGCCACCTCCCCGGTCCGCCATTTCAGGAAATATCGTTCGATATAGTACCGGAAGAGCATATCAAAAGCAAGGCCGATGAGGCCGAGGATGATCATATAGACAACGACACTGTCCATCTGGTGGAGGTTGTAGAACCACCAGAGTTTCTGCCCGAGGCCGTAATTCGAGACCCCGAAAAGCTCGGCCGCGACAAGGCACATCCAGCCAACTCCCGTTGCGATACGGATGCCTGCCGCAACTGAGGGGAGGGCCGCAGGGAATGCGATGTACCGGATCAGGTCCCGGCTTTTTGTGCACCCGAGCATCTTTCCCGCCTCGACAAAGATCCGGGGAACCCCGCGAAATCCGCTGTAGGTGTTGATGATGATGGGAAAGACCGCCCCGATGAAGATGACAAAACCCGCCGACCACGCCGTCAGGCCGAACCAGATGATGGCAAACGGGATCCATGCGAGCGGGGGAATCGGGCGGATGAGTTCCACAAGCGGGTCAAGAAACGCATCGAGCCGTCGGCTCCACCCCATGGCGATCCCGAGCGGGATACCGACAAGGAGTGCGGCCCCGAGACCGATGGCGAAGTGGACAAGACTTGCCTGCAGGTCAAGGAAGATCGTCCCGCTATGGACAAGGGACACAAATGCGGAGGCAACATCCGTGGGCGCGGGCAGGATGAACGGGTACCGTATGATGCCGGCGGCAACGATCTCCCAGATGACCAGGGCAAAGAGGATCGCCAGTGCTCCAAGCCACCGGTCCTTTCCGTTCTTCTGTATCCGGGTACCCATGATCCTCCGATCCCGCCTTTCCCCCATACTGCTGCCGGAGAAACCATCCGGTGCTTTGTATAAGTAAGAACTTCAAGGGAAAAAAAGAGTTGGTAGCGGGATCTCAGTTCTTCTTGTAGAAGGTGAGGTCGAAGATCTGGTCCTTGGTCAGGGGGGCCTTGATATAACCGAGATCGTACTGGATCTTGGCGTAATCAAGGACAGGGGCGACGATAAGGTTCGGGTCGCTGTTCCAGTTCCCGTCCCACTCCTGCAGGGATGCCTTGACATCCTCGAGCTTGGCACCGGTCTTGGTGGCATAAATCTTTGCGGCTTCTTCGGGGTTCTGCTGGTTGTATGCCACGGCCCGGTCGTTGGTCTTGAGGATCTGACGGACAATCTCCGGGTGCTCGCGTATCATCTTACCGCTGACCACGAGGACGCAGCAGGTATGGTTGGGGTACATCTCGCCGGAGTGGACAACAATTTTGCCCTTGCCCTGGTTCACAACGGTGCTCGGGGAGGGGGTCGGCAGGAAAATGGCATCGACCTTACCGGCAGTGATGGCCGTGACGGCATCGCCCGGGGTCATGCCCTTGATGATGACATCCTTATCTGCGGTGAGATTGTTCTTCTTGAGCCAGTCACGCAGGATCGTATCCTGGATGCTGCCAGCCGGGAACGTGGCAACGGTCATACCCTTCAGGCTCTGCGGGCCCGTGTAGTTCAGATCTGTTCTGACAACGAGGTCGGAGCCCTGCGTATTGACACCGGCAACGATCTTGGCATCAAGCCCGGTGGCGAGTGCACTCAGGACCGGGGCTGCACCGACATAGGCAACATCGAGGTCACCGGCAAGCATGGCCTGCATCTCGGGCGGACCGCTCGGGAAGACCTTGTCAGAGACATTCTGGACTCCCAGCGGGGCAAGGTCCTGCTGCCACCAGCCCATGTTCATGGCGGTGATCTCGGCCATCTGGTGCGTGCTGGGCTGGTAGCCGATGCGGAGCTCCTTGAGCGGCGCTGCGGACGTTGGTGTGGCAGTCGTACCTGCCTGCTGCGTACAGCCGGCAGTGAGCAGTAAGAGGGCAATGGCGATGAGCGCAATTGCCGTAACCTTCATTGTTTTCATGGGCATAGTGTTGTCCTGTCAATAATAAAAAAGTGCCATATATGGGCAACAAATCTCCATTTTTGTGATAAAAATGTGCAGTTTGAAAGACAAAAGTATAACCTTATGGGTATTATTGTCCACAAGCAGGATCACGGCAGGGGAAATTTTCAGGACAAAAAGAAAATATTTTTCTTAAATTAGCCTTATTGTATCAATCATATGGTACAGACCGACCCGATCGACCGCCTCATGCGCGCTGCGCTCACTTCGGATGAGGAGTTTGTCCTTGTTCTCGACGACCTCCTGCGCAGGGATCTCCGGATCAGTATCCGGGAACTATCGGAACAGAGCGGAATTGCCCAGAGTTCATTATACAAGATCCTTCATGGAAAACGTTCACCCAACCTTTCCACGCTCCGGGCGATTATCCGGGCAATGCGCCACTTCTACCGGTCCGGGGAGGGCGAGTTTATCGGGCTCATCGTAGCACGCCCGGTGCTCGAGACCATCGAGGAAAGGACCGCAGACGTTGACGCACGGCGGGTCAAGGTCCGGGAATACCCGGTGCATACGATGGAAGACGCAATCGTCGCCGCGGTCCGGGCAGAACGGGAAGGTGCTGTCGCCATCGTCTGCGCCCCCATTGTTTCCAGTGTTATCGAACAGCTCGTCCATATCCCGGTGGCAACCATCATCCCCCGCGAGTCGGTCCAGCGGGCGATCGAGCTTGCCGCCCGCAAGGCGTGGCTTTAATCCCATGACCGCCAATAAATTAGCAGGTGACAGGATGCGAAAGGACGTTGTACGGCAGGGGCGTCTTTCCGGCACCCGGTCAGAGGCGATCACCCGGTTCCTCTCCTCAATGGAAGCGGACCGGGCACTGGCCCGCGCTGACCTGCTTGTCGATATTGCCCATGTGCTGATGCTGGATACGCAGAAGATCAACAAGCGGCCCGTAACAGAACAGATCATCACGGCGCTGCTGGAATTGTATGACAAGGGGATTCCGGAGGAAGTCTTCGATGAACAGTTCGAGGACGTACACGCCGGGATCGAATCGCTCCTGATCCAGTCGATCGGACCTGAGGCCGGTGGCAGGATGCATGTCGGCAGATCACGAAACGACGAGGTGGCAACCTGCCTCCGGATCCGGCTCCGGGAAGACCTGCTCCGGGAGATGGCAGCGCTCCTGAAAGTCCGGGCCTCCCTGCTCGCGATTGCCGACAAACATACATCAACCGTCATGCCCGGGTTCACGCACCTCCAGCATGCCCAGCCGACCACGCTCGCCCATTATCTCCTTGCCTATGAGCAGGCTTTCTCCCGGGACTTCGACCGGCTCCAGTCAGCATATTCGCGGGTCAACGTATCGCCGCTCGGCGCTGCCGCTTTCGCCTCCACGGGGTACCCGATCGACCGTAACCTCACAGCGGGCCTCCTTGGGTTTGAGGGGCTCGTGACCAACACCATGGACGCCGTGGCCACAAGGGATTTCGCGCTCGAAACCCTCGCGGACTTAAGCATCCTGATGGCGAATGTGAGCCGGCTCTGCGAGGAACTGGTCCTCTGGAGTTCCGCATTTGTCCGGTTCGTGACCCTTGACGACGCAGTCTGCTCCACGTCCTCCATCATGCCCCAGAAGAAGAACCCCGATGTTGCCGAGATCATGCGGGCAAAGTCCGGCGCTGTCTTCGGGGCATTCAGCAGCGCATTTGTCACGGTCAAGGGACTCCCGATGAGTTACAACCGCGACCTCCAGGACATCACCCCCCACCTCTGGCGAGGGGTTAGGGATGCCCATGAGAGCACCGTCATCCTCTCTGAGATGCTTGACGGGGCCACGTTTGACGCTGAGCGGATGGCAGAGGAGGCCGGGAAAGGATTCTCGACGGCAACCGAACTTGCCGACTCGCTGGTCCGCTCCTATGATCTTCCCTTCAGGACCGCCCACAATATTGTCGGTAGGGCGGTACAGAAAGGCGACCTTTCCCTTGCGACGCTCGAGACCGCTGCACAGGAAGTGGACGCGACGATCTCCTTAAAGAAACGGGGCCTCACCCAGGCCGGGGTCGACCGGATGCTCGGGGTAGAGTATTCCCTCTCCCTCCGCACGGCACCGGGCGGACCGGCACCGGCGGCAACAAAGAAATCTGTCGCGCAGCGGAAGAGACAACTCAACACCGATTCCGCCGGCATAAAGAAGACAGAGTCGTCCCTCAAACTGGCAGAGAAGATCCTCATCACTTCGGCACGGAGGCTGGTAGCATAACACCGCAGTTCATTTCCGGAGACCTGATCCAGTGCGAATATGGCAAAAAATGCTTAAAGGGCATCTATATCACCGAACGCGACGGCATGGCCGTGGTAAAGCTCGGTTCGGGCTACAATATCGGGGTCCCCCCGGAAGCCTGTACGTTCATGGAGCGCCCGGCGCAGGCTGAGGCAAAACCATACGAAGTACAACAGAACAGCAGCCTCCCCAACCTTTCGATCGTCTCGACCGGTGGCACGATCGCAAGCAGGATCGATTACCGGACCGGGTCGGTGACGAGCCAGTTCAATGCAAGCGATATCCTGACCGCAATCCCCGAACTGAAAGAGATCGCCAACTACCGCACGATCCCGATTGCAACAATCCTCTCGGAGAACATGACACCTGCCATCTGGCAGGACCTTGCCCGTGCGGTATTTGCAGAGATCAAGGGAGGGGCAAAGGGCATCATCGTGACCCACGGCACGGACACGATGGCCTACAGCGCCGCCGCGCTCAGCTTCATGATCGATACCCCGGTGCCCATCATCTTCGTCGGCTCCCAGCGGTCCGCCGATAGGCCGTCGAGCGACAATGCGATGAACGCGGCCTGTGCAGCGGCAGCCGCGACCAGCGACCTCGGGGAAGTGGCGGTCGTGATGCACGCGACCACCAATGACGATACCTGCGCCATCCACCGGGGAACCCGGGTGCGCAAGATGCACACCTCGCGGCGCGACGCGTTCCGGAGTCTTGGGGTCCTGCCCGTCGGCGAAGTTGAGTACCCCTCGCGAAAGGTTACCCTCACCGACGGTGCCGTGCGGCGCGGAAGCCGGGCCCTTGCCCTCCATGACGCGCTCGACCCGCACTGCGCCCTCGTCCAGTTTTACCCGGGGATGTCACCGGAACTCCTGAAGGCATACGAGGGATACCACGGCCTCGTCATTGCCGGGACCGGGCTCGGGCACACGAGCACGGCGCTCATCCCGCAGCTGAGACATCTTGCCGACAGCGGCACGCTCATCGTCATGACCTCGCAGTGCATGCACGGCAGGGTCTGCGACCGGGTCTATGACACCGGCCGCGACCTTCTCGATGCCGGCGTCATCGAAGGCGGCGATATGCTCCCCGAAGTGGCGCTCGTGAAACTGATGTGGGTGCTCGCAAACGAGAAGGACACAAAGGAGGCAGCCGCCATGATGCAGGACGATCTCAAAGGCGAGTGCAACCGGAGGAGCGCCCATGGACTATAAGGCGCTCGGCCTCGTGGCCGGCATCGAGATCCACCAGCAGCTGGACACGAAGGAGAAACTCTTCTGCCACTGCCCGACCACGCTCCGCGAGATCGCGGAGCACAACGGCGAATTCACCCGCTACCTCCGGGCAACAGTCAGCGAGATGGGCGAGATCGATCGGGCGGCAAAAGAGGAGATGAAACACGACCGGATGTTCCGGTACTATGCGTACGATACCACCTGCCTCGTGGAGAACGACGAGGAACCCCCGGCGCCGGTGAACAACGAGGCGCTCTCGGTCTGCCTCACCATCGCAAAGATGTTCGGCATGACCCCCGTCCCGCAGGTGCACATGATGCGCAAGCTGGTTATCGACGGTTCCAATACGAGCGGGTTCCAGCGTACTGGCCTTATTGCATTCAACGGCGCTCTCCCGGATGGCGGGCTGATCGAGACGATCTGTCTTGAGGAGGAGGCGGCACAGCGGGTGAAGGACGAAGTCTTTTCCCTGGACCGGCTCGGGATCCCGCTCGTCGAGATTACCACCGCCCCCTGTATGCACACACCTGAAGAGGTCCAGAAGGTTGCTGAGTATATCGGGATGGTGCTCCGCTCCACCGGCAAGGTGAAGCGGGGCCTCGGCACGATCCGGCAGGACGTCAACATCTCCATTGCCGCGGGTGCCCGGGTCGAGATAAAGGGCGTGCAGGAACTCGATCTCATTGCCGAGGTTGTCCGGCGCGAAGTGCAGCGGCAGCAGAGCCTGCTCTCAATCCGCGACGAACTCCGGAAACGCGGGGCCGGGGTTGACGCAACTGCAGGAACCGATGTGACGGCGCTTTTCAAAGAGACCAAATCCGCGGTCCTTAAGAAAGCAAAGAAGGTCCACGCAATTGTCCTGAAGGGCTTTGCCGGGTTTGTGGGCACAGAGATCCAGCCGGAGCGGAGGCTGGGCAGCGAGATGTCGGACTATGCCAAAAAGTGCGGGGTCGGCGGTATCTTCCACACCGACGAACTTCCCGCCTATGGCGTCACTGCAGAAGAGGTCGCTCATCTCCGGATGCATATGCATGCCGGGGAACAGGACTGTGTCATCCTCGTTGCCGGTTCCGGCGACAAACAGGCTTCCTGTGCAATCGGCCAGGTGATCACCCGGGCAAAACTCGCGCTCTCGGATAAACCGGTGCCGGAAGAGACCCGTAAGATGCTCGAAAGCGGGAGCACCGCTTATATGCGCCCGCTCCCGGGAGCAGCACGGATGTACCCGGAGACGGATGTCCTGCCGGTCTTCATCGACGATGACCGCTGGGAGGCGGTTGCAATCCCCGAACTGCTCACCGCAAAGGCAGAACGGTTTGTCGCGGCCTACGATATTGAGAAGAACTACGCGCTCCAGCTGGCCGCGTCAGAGAAACTCCCGCTCTTCGAGAGGGCCGTCAAAGAGGGGATCAAGCCCAAGCTTGCAGCATTCACTATCCTTTCCACTGCCACCGAACTCAGGAGGGATGGCGTGGATATCCGGAAGATCCCGGACCAGGCATATCTGGACACGTGGCATGCGGTCGGTAACGGAAAAGCTGCACGGGAGGCCATCCCCGAGATCTTCCGCAGCATTGCTGAGGGCAGCACGTTTGCCGACGCCCTCAGTAAACTCGCACCGGCAGTAACCCGAGAGGAACTTGAGAAGATTGTGAAGAAGATCATTGCCGGGCGGGCGGAATTTGTCGCGCAGAAAGGAAAAGCAGCACTCGGCCCCCTCATGGGTGTGGTGATGGCAGAAGTGCGCGGATCGGTGGACGGGAAAGTCGTGAGCGAGATACTCAAAAAAGAGATTGAAGCGATCACTTCCCCGAAAAAGCCCTGATCTTTTTTTGTCTCCCGTTTTGTCCGATGCAGGATCAGGCGCGAACCTTTATGAGCGGGACAGCAGAATTACATAAGGAGTTTAGATTATGGGTAAAACAGGTACAACCCTCTGGGCACAGGTAAAAGGCGTCAAAGGACAGATCAGGCTCGTCCCCAAGAAAGAAGGCGAAGCCAAGACCCCGGGACCGAACCAGCGGTTCAAGGCAGGCGCTAATGTCAAGCAGGTCGACCAGATGGCAGAAGCCATGGGCGGGCGCGGCGGTTCACGCGGCGGGCGTGGCGGCAGGCGTGGCGGCGACCGTTCCGGTGGCTCCGGCATGAACGAGTCCACGGCAAACCCGATGATCCGCCGGCGCATGAAGCGGGCAAAGGTCTCTGCACTCGGTGCAAAGGCAAAATCATCCCGGTAATTTAAAAGACGAACGCCCGCGACGGGCCGGGGGTTTTACCCAAACCCCGCATACATTTTTGCACACCCGTGTGCAGTTTTTCCAGACCTAAAAAATGATAACTATCTTTTACTAGAGAATAACCATGGTGAGTATGGATCTTCCAACAGCAATCAAGAGCTATCAGTTCGGAGAGCGGGCAAAGTCAGAACTGATTATTTCCTCCCAGTTATGCCTGGCCCTGACCGGGTTTCCGGAGGGAGAACGGGCCGGGGGAAAACGGATGCTCCTCCACCTGCTGGAATCCGTGCGGAGCGAACTCCAGTTTGCCTTCCAGAGCACGGGACAGGCCGAATTCCAGAAAGCTGTCACTGCACTCAATGATGCCATATCCCTTCTTGAGAGCGGCCAGCCGGAACTGGCGTCCCAGAAGATAGCAATGTCAATCAGCGCATCGACCACCCCGGCGCAGGAAGCATGGCAGGTCTTAAGCGAGCATGGACTCCTCTGAGTTTTCCGGGTTTCTTACCTGCCGGTCGTCCGTCCGTAATTACACGGACAAGCCATTGAGTGACGAGGAGACAACATATATCCTCGGATGTGCCAGTACGGCACCGAGCGCAGGCAACCTCGAGGCATGGGACGTTGTTGTGGTAACCGAAGAGGATCTCCGCATGGAACTCGCAGAAGCTGCCTACGATCAGGAACATATCGCGAAAGCCTCTACGGTTTTTATCATCTGTGCCAACTATGTCCGTTCGATGTCGAGATACGGGGAGCGGGGGATACTCTACGCTGTACAGGACGCGACCATCGCATGCACCTACATGATGCTTGCAGCCCATGCAAAAAAAATTCATACCTGCTGGACCGGTGCGTTCGACGAGGACGCAGTCAGGGAGATCCTCGGCCTCCCGCAGCATATCCGCCCCATTGCCCTGCTTGCCGCAGGACGGGGACACCCTCCGACTACTCTCGTAGAGCGGATGGATATCGGGGAGCACGTGCACCGGGAAATGTGGTAAGGAGAAGATCATGCCGGATTATACCGTTACGATAGAATCAGCCTGGTACCTCAAAGACGTCAAGTCGCTGGACGATGCAATCGGGATCGCCATCAGCGAGGCAGGAAAACGCCTGAATCCCCAGGCAAAATATGTGGAAGTGGATGCAGGAATGCTGACCTGCCCCTATTGTGAACAGGAACTCTCCAGCGCCATTGTGGTTGCCGATACCGCCCTGGTCGGCCTCGTTCTCGAGATGAAGGTCTTCCGGGCGGAGTCCGCGGAACATGCCGGCCGCATTGCAAAATCGGTGATCGGCAAGGCCCTGAGGGATGTCCCGCTCAAGGTTCTGGATGTGCAGGAACAATGATCCACATTGTCGGCCATACGGCCGTTGATCACATCTCCAAGGTTGCCCACCTCCCGGAGAAGAACTGTTCGACCCATATCACCGACCGTCAGATCTATTACGGAGGCGGTGCGGCAAACATCGCAGCAGGTATCGCGACACTGGGCGGGGAGGCAACGCTTGTCTCCTGTGTCGGCGGGGACTTTGCGGGGAGCCCTTACGACCAGTGGCTGCGGCAGATCGGGGTCCACGAGCAGTTCTTCGTGATTCCCGAGGCTCACACCCCGACTGCATTCATGTTCACGGATGAGACCGGCGACCAGATGACGTTCTTCGAGTGGGGTGCGTCCAAAGCATTCAATACATCCCCGGCGCCGGATCTCCCCTTTGTCCACATGGCCACAGCCGATCCCGACTTCAACTGCAGGGTTGCAGAGAGGAGCGAGTTCGCCTCGTTCGATCCCGGGCAGGATGTCTTCTGGTACACAAAGGAGCAGCTCGATTCTATTCTCGATAATATCGATATCCTGTTTGCAAACCAGCACGAGATTGCGCATATGGGCCGGACGCTGAACACCACACGGGATGCTATCGTAAAGCGGGTCGGAACTGCCATCTTCACGATGAGCGGCGACGGGAGTACGCTGTACTCCAAAGGAAAGGAGGTAGTAATCCCCGTAGTACCAGTTACTCTTGCAGATCCCACCGGGGCGGGCGATTCCTACCGGGCCGGGTTCCTCACCGCGTACGTCCGGGGATATGCTCCGGAGACCTGCTGCAGGATCGGGGCGGTCACCGCATCGTTCGTGGTCGAGCACGTCGGCTGCCAGACCCACCTGCCAACGTGGGCAGACATGACCGGGAGATACCAGAAACATTTCGGGGACCTTCCCCTTCCGGAAACGCGGTGAGACTCGTGAGCTGGGCAGCATTAACCTCCGGAGGGAAAGACTCAATCCTCTCCGTCCAGAAAGCGATCGACAGCGCAAAAGACGTCCGGTATCTCGTGACCGCCCGGCCAAAGAACCCGGACTCCTACATGTTCCACTCGGCAAACCTCGATGCCGTGCCGGTAATTGCAAAAATTGCCGGCATGGAGTACGTCGAGATCCCGACCCACGGGCGCAAGGAAGAGGAACTGGCCGATCTCGAGGACGGGCTCGCTGCACTTGATGTCGAGGGGGTGATTGCCGGTGCAGTGGCGTCCGTGTACCAGGCAGAACGCGTGAAGGCTATCACCGACCGGCTGGGATTATCGCTCTACACACCCCTCTGGCACATGGATACGGAAACGCTTGTGCGGGAAGTTGCAGAGCGCATGGACGCGATGATCATTGTGACGGCAGCCGAGGGTCTCGATGAAAGTTTCCTTGGTGCCCGGTTCGATGAAACGCTTATTGAGCGGCTCAAAAAGGTGGCAAAGACCTACCGCATCAATATTGCCGGTGAAGGCGGGGAGTACGAGAGCCTTACCCTCAATGCCCCGTTTTATTCCCGGCCCATAACCTACACCCATTCAGAGATACGGTCGACACCTGACCGGCATGAGCTGGTCCTGGGAGGGTTTTCTTAAATGGCGCAGGACAGTGACGTGAAACTCGGGCAGCTCACCCGGTTTATCTTCACTGCCCCGTCGTGGAAACGTTCGCTTGTACTCATCCTCCTCCTCGGCTTTATCATTGACGGGGCAAGCGCAAAGGCCTGGCTGAACTTAAACCTCGCAGGCCCGATTGCCTTCACCCTGCCGGCGGTTGTCAGCAGTTACCTGTCATTGCCGGAAAAATTTTTGTTTTCCGGTACCCTCGCGTTCTCTATTCCGGCAATAGCGGCCCTCGTCCTGACAAAACCGCTCATCGAACTCGGCGGCAAGACGATGACCTGGAACCGGTCAGCCCTTCTCGCCCTTGCGTGCACGGTCTTCGGGGTCATCATCACCCTCACGGCACTCGCAGCGTCAGTAGCCTATATCCCCCTTTTATATGCAATCTCGCTCGGGTTTATCTTCGGACTCCGGCTTTTCGTGCTTGTCGCGATTTCAGATTACCGGGTATCCCGCATGATCCTCCCGGCACTCACCCAGAGCGGGGTCGGGATCATCATCGGCATGATCCTCTTCTCGCCGTCATTCGCGATCTTTGCGCTCGTCCTTCACCTGGTCTTCGGTCTGGGTTTTGCCATCCTGATCTGGATGATAGAACGCCCCCTCCGGAGGGCATTCAAGATCCGGGGACTTGCATTCATCAATGCATTCATCGCCCACATGACAGATGGATCGAAAGGCATGGAAGATTTCTTCCGGGAGATCGGCGAGGAGATCTTTGTCCCGCAGGTGAGTTTTTTCTTCCGGCGGGAGAAGGGAAAAACGGTCATCTTCACGGTCCCCAACCTCCACCCGGGCCCGATGGGGGAGATTGGCGGCGGCAACCTTCCCAAAGTCCTGCATGACAGTTTTACGGAAGATGAGGCACTCGTTGCCCACGGGTGTGCTACCCACGATTTCAACCTTGTCTCTGAAAAGGAGATTGAAAAGGTCATCGATGCCCTGCAGAAGTCCCGCAAAGGACTTGTCTTTACAGATATGGCAGGTAAATCCGGGCGCCTCACTCAGGGAAGCGTGCAGGTACTCTACCAGAGATTCGGCGACTCGGTTCTCCTCGTAACTACCCGCTCCCCCCAGCGGACGGAAGACCTCGACTTCTCGATCGGCATGACGATCATGGCCGAGGGGCACCGCTGGTTCCCGCACGTTGCCGTTGTGGATGCCCACAACTGCATGACCGATCTCTCCTCCCCAGTCCTCCTTGCGACCCTGACTGCAACCGAATACCTGAACGGCTCGATAGAGGCAATGGAGGACTGCCGGAACGTGCAGCTCCACCCGTTCAGGATCGGGGTAACCCATCGCCTGGTCCCGTTCAGCCGGGAACAGGGATTCGGGGATCTGGGCATCCAGGTGATGGTAGCAGAAGTAGAGGGCCAGACAACTGCATATGTCCTGATTGACGGGAACAACGTGGCAACAGGAGTCCGGGAAGTCATCATGGAGCAGGTCAAAACACTCGTGGACCATGCCGAAATCATGACAACGGATTCCCATGTCGTCAACACCATCACCGGCAAGAACCCGGTCGGGATGGCAGTATCTGTACACGATATTGTTCCGGAAGTCATGCAGGCAATCCGTGATGCCCTCCAGGATCTGTCACCGGCAGAAACCGCGGCAGCAACTGCACAGTGCGAGAATATCGTGGTCTTCGGTTCAAACCGCATCGCCCAGCTTGCAAGTACGGTAAATGCCATGCTGGTATTTGTCGCACCGCTCTCCCTTGCAATGCTTCTGCTTGCATTCCTCCTCTCGATCATTGCCTATGTTGCCATGGCATAAGCACCCCAAACGCCCCCTTTTTAAAATTCCCCCCGTATTTATTCCGCTTCTTCGAATCCGGGCCTTTTGACCACAACATTTATTCGTCATCATCACTGTATTCCCTTGTAAGGAAGGGGGAAGGTACCAGACACACGTTTCTTTGCGCCAGATCTTCGTACAGCGGTTGAATCTACAGAGGTGAAAGGTGATCGAAGTTCATCCAGCCACACTCATTGCAACCCGCTGGATCGGTGTCGACCTGAACACGACGGGCCATGTGGCCGTTGCTGCCGATATCATCAGCGGGAAAACCATGAAACTGGGAAAAAACATCCATTATAATCACCACCAGTCTTCGAAAAACTGCACGAAATTTTGGAAAGAGGGAAAACTCTGGAAACTGAAAAGAGTCAAATCCCGCGAAAGAAAAACCTTCAAATCAGCACTCAATGCCATCTCCCGGCAGATCGTCTCCTTTGCGGAGTCGCTCGGGTCGGGCATCAAGTTCGAAAAACTCTTCTCCCCGCGCTACTCGCACCGTCATGGCGTGGAAGGTTCGTTTGAATTTTCGTTTGAGAATGGTTCGTTTTTCTCGCTCCAGCGCCAGGTAGAGAAACGGGCATGGGACCGGGGGATCCCGGTTATCTATGTCAACCCGGCCTACACCTCCAAACGGTGCTGCAGGTGCGGCAGTTTTGGCAGGAGATCGAAGAAACGTTTCGAGTGCCCGCACTGCGGGTACATTGCTCATGCCGATGTCAACGCAGCGTTCAATATCGCCGCAGCATCTTTGCGGAATGCCTCGGGGGAGTACCTGGCACACTGGGAGCAGGAGAATGTCCGCATAGGAAAGAAAGAACTGCGCCGGTTGATTCGGACAGAGTTGGCCGCTCCGCAGCCGGTGCTGGCGACGACCGAAATGACGGTCTGCGAGAACCTGCTTGCCGTGCTGGAATAATTCCCTTCATTTATCAAAAAGAAGAATCAGGTAACAATCACCGATGCATTCGTATCGAATGGGTTCTGGCGCATAGCAAGCGAAAACAGGTACGGATAGTTCTGGTTGAGATACTGCATGTAGGTGAGCCATTCTATCATGAGAAGCTGGTATACGCGGTTGATATCGCCGGACAAGTGGGCATAATCCGTATCGGGAAGACCGGTGAGTCTGTCCCGGGCCATCAGTTCTTCGGTCAGGTGGAACAATGCCTGGAGAAGGGGTGTAAAGCTGTCGTGCTCTATCAGCTGGGGATTTTCCAGGAGTGCCAGAAGGAATCCTTTATGGTGCATCAGGAATCCATGCAGGTCCTCAAGCGGGACCGACCGGCTGTCAAGATGGCACGGGTGCATTTTCAGGACATTTTTTGCATGGGAAAATTCTGCATCCGACCAGTTATTTGATACGATAAGCGCAGAACGGATGTTCTCCACAGAATTATCGTGAGTACTCATTTTTTTCAGGATCCTGGTCCCCACTTCAGAGAAGAAGATGCCAATGATCATATTGAGTTTCTCGAGCCGAATCTTCCGCTCATTCTCATCGATCATATATTCCACGGCATTGGCAACAACCCCCACAAAACAGCCGACACCGGTAAGGATGATGAGGATGACAAGGATTTTTCCGGTTTCGGTCAGGGGATGGATATCTCCGTACCCCACCGTAGCAATGGTAACAATCAGGAAGTAGGTGGCATCAAGCAGGGAGAGGTGTTCGACAACCATCAGCCCGACTATCCCTGCACAGAGGAGGACGGCCAAAATCGTAAGATAAACCCTGAGACGATAGGGGAGTGCGAATACCATCAGTTCCGTTATTCGCCCATGTACCCATTAAACTGATGGTTGGAAGAAAATTACGAGAGATAATACCCCCGACCAGATTCGAACTGGTGTCGCCGGCTCCAAAGGCCGGCATGATTGACCGCTACACTACGGGGGTTTGCCGGTACCTGCACCTCATTCTCCGGAGAGAAAAGGTGAAGTATCATTGGTTTTTGAGGACTATAAGGATACCTTTAATCAGACCTCATTTCCATCACCTGCTAAAGAACAATGCCAGATTCAAAGCAAAAACGGGGTGATTGATCCTGTGCCTGTATGTAAAAATCCCGGAATCAGGATCCAATCATGATATCTGCAGGAGATTTGTCATGACCGGTTTTCCGAGCAGGTTCTTTCTGGTCCGGGACTTTTGCGACAGGGGGTTTGTGCTCGATATAGTCCCCTTTATGAACGGATTTCTGGAGACTTGCAAGAATTTCCCGGCTAATGGATAATTGTTCTTTCATGAAGCCGGATAATTCAGAGAGGATCTTATTCTGCGTTGCTATCAGCAGCTCAAGATCGTGGGTTGATCCGGTATAAGCCGAATCGGGTTGTTCATTACCCTGCTTTTTTTTCAGGAACTCCCCGCGTCGTTTCCAGATCTTGCTGATGCTGTCTATGCCTTTCTTCCGGGTTGGGAACTCTTCACGGTAGCGTTCATAAAATTCGTGGCTGTCCGTACACTGGAGGACCAGATCGATCTCGGCCTGATCAATCTTCTCGTATTTTCGTTTCTGAATCCGCGGCATGGGTACCCAGAAGTAATTCGACGGACGGAGAAAAAAGAATTGCGGTATGAATCCAAATCTGGTATGAAATTGGAAAAATTCTGAATTTTAAGTAGAATTCCCATCACAATTCAGAGAGAACTGGAATAATGTTGAAAATCATTTTACGATGGAACCAGGACAAAATCAAGTTATTTTAATTAAAAAAACAATCCACGACAGACATTAGAAAATTTTGAAAAAATACGAAATCAATTGTATTCACTCTGAAGATATGAAATTAAAATATTTCAAACATAACTTTTTCACATGACAACCGGAAATTTCTTTAAAATTTTTCCAATTTTACCGCAATAAACACAGGTACAAACCCCGCTACATACGGGATATTTCCCCGGATACGGATTCAATACCTGTGACGAATCTGATTTTTTATAAAAAAGAAAATGAAAATGTGGAAACAAATGTTTTGGATTTGATAAATATTCCCGGGTAACAATTACAATTTCAATATGTTTAATTTTTTTTACATCATAATAAGTGAATATGGAAAATCTAATCATTTGATTTTTTACAATTAACGAGATAAAAATTTTAAAATTTGAATTTTTTAAATACATAACGTATTTCTCAATAAGAATGGAAATTTAAAAAAATTTAATTGATTAAAAGGGATTACAAATTCAAACAAATTGATATTTTTTAGAATAAACCTGATTTAAGAGAAAAAAATTAAAATCGAATATTTTTGAATTTCCATTAACATAGAGTAAGAATAGAGAAATTTGACATTTTTTAATCCAATAAAATCCAGAGAAAAATATCCAAATATTTCATGTATCACCGGAATTACGTCACGCAGCGAGGATGTTCAGAGAAAGCCAGCAAGGGAAATTTGCATCATATAACAGGCTCGCAACAATCCCAAAACACTATCCGTTGTAATAATCATTTTCGCTCGATACTATAGAAATTCACGAAGAAGCCCCCGCAATGATAGAAAAAGAGATTCGGCAGGAGGTCTACGCGATCATTTCACACTAGGGGGAGCTTCGTACTGATTTAGGGAAAAACGGAACGTAAAACTGCTTTTTATGTATAGCATTATGAGGTTTATAAGAAGGAAAATAAAAAAAATTAGCCCCGTCCGTTCGATTCAGAAAGGGGGAAATATTGTTGGTACACCTGCCTTCTTTCGTCGATATCTGTATGCAGGTAGATCTCGGTAGTCTTGATGGAGGTGTGCCCCAGATTCTCCTGGACAACACGGAGGTTCTTGGACCGTTTGTAGAGCTCGCTCGCATAGCTGTGGCGGATTTTGTGAGGAGTTATCCCAGACGGTGCATAATGCTTGAAAATATGCTGGATTGCCCGCGAGGATATATGCTTGCCCTGCTGGCCGACAAAAAGAGGGCCCACAATCCGGTTGCCGATAAATCTGAGGATATCATGCAGGGTGTCATCGTCGACAAACACGATACGGATCTTGTCACCTTTCCCCTTGATCCGGATGGTATGCTCGTCAAAATCGATATCCTCAATATTCATATTGCATAATTCGGAAACACGGACACCGGTGGCATAGATGGTCCTTACAATAAGCTTGTCCCGCTGATCCTCAATAGAGTCGATCAGACGGAGAACCTGGTTATGCTTGAGATATTTCACCTCCTGCTGCTTGATACGGGGCCGGTCAATTCCCGTCAGAGGATTTGCGGTGACAACACCCTGGGAATAGAGAAACCGGTAAAATGAGCTGAGTGTTGAGATGATGCGGTGAAATGTTTTAGGTTTGTACGTTTGCATTGACGAAACGAACGAAAGAAAATCATTAACAAGGACTGGTGTAACTTCGACGGATGTATCCAACCTGGCGTTTTCTAAGTCTTTCCAGTAGAAGACGAGCTTTGTCACATCAGTATTCCGGCGGAGCCAGATATAATATCCAAAATGCTTGATAACCTGTTCATAACTGTCAAGTGTGCGGGGAGAGTAATTGCGCATCCGGAGGTAGTTCCGGTAGCTTTTGAGCCATTCCGAAAAATACCCGCTTTCCATGCTCTATTCTATCATATCTCTAATAAATAAAGGTTTGCGCAGAATAGACATTCTGCGAAGTTCCCGATTTGCAATATCTCAACGGGTTTTTGAGGGTTTTTCAATTGTAATCCGGATTGGGCACACAGGAAAATATGGGCCGGTAAAGAAATCCTGTATACCATAGGGGTGATTTCCACTGGAAGTCGATCCTAAAAATTTTGATCTTAAAACACAGGTTTTTTTCAAAGAGAGTGTAGATTTGATAGAACAGAGAGAAAAAACCCCACAGAAACGCAATATGAGCCTCTTATGACGTGAAATTATGGGAGGGGCGTTTTCAGAAGAATCCTAGACTGATATCTTACGAAAATCAGCAGGAGTCTGAATTGGGTAAAAACGGGTTTTACAACCACTAGGATACTGTGTTGAAATAAAATCACACAGTATAGGAGGAGAAAAGGAACAGAATGTTTGTTGGATTTTTTGATATGTTGAAGCGTCAGGACGGTCCCGTTAATGCTATCCCGAAGGACGGGGGGCTGGATGTGTTGAATGGTGTGGGCAACAGTATTGCGGAAGTTCAAGAACCTGATATTGATAATCATCCTGTTTACGGGATATCTCTCGTCTATGATAACGGATTCGCCTCACGGCTGATTCAGGTAATTAATTCGAGCTCGGGGTCAACAGAGAGTGAGCGTAGGAATAGAACCAGTCTAGATAGCATGTGAAAAGAGTAATGATACAAATCCCTTAAGCGTTTTTTTTTCGATTAATTTCCCCGAAAGTAACTGCCAGGGTGCAGTATAATTCTATTTGGACAGCATGTCAACACACATGAAATTTATTACGGTATTGACGATATTTTCGAAAAAACGGACCAAAGCTGAAATGAGAATATGACAGAGGCGTTATTGAAAATACCTTTTTCCCCTTATGAAACCTGTATGCAGTTCCATCGCGTTGTGCGGGTTGCCACAATCGGGCAGGAATGGAGGCCATACGAAAGCCCTCCGTGGTGTGAAAATTATTTATCCAAGCTCAAGTTTCAAAAGATTTATGGTGAAATTAGAGGCAAAACAACAATTTACCCTTCTTTTTACCGGGGTTAAATGGAGGGCTGAAATCTAAAACCCCATCAGGATAGTTGCCATCATAAATTGTCGAAAAATGAACCCAATGAAAACCTGGATTATCTGGATTTTTGGTAAAAAAAATCATCCGCTACGGATACCTTACGATGATTTAAAGGCTGCAGGAAAAATCCCGTTTGGGGCTTTTCTCTTTATTCACTAATCCTTGAATCACATGACGGTTTGCATATGAATATCGGTTTTTTTATCTGTTGTTTTTCAGGTTTCAGGGCATGCTTTTTTAGAGAAATTCTTCGCATGAGATTTAGGAGTGGGACAAAAACACAGCAATGTGGCGTATTTAGCAAAAAATCTGAGATTTAATGAGATCCAGGATTTGCTGAATTGCAGACTGAATTACAAATAAACCATATGATGCTATATACAAAAATAGAGTATTTGCAAAAACTCCAAGGAAAACAAAGCATTGCGTAGGACTAAAGAAGTAACAACGCAAGCCAGAGTCAAAATTCTTTTCCGATCAGGATTTTTTAAAAACGCCATAAAGTTACGCACATACCGATCACTAGTAAAACCGTGTGGGGAGGATTGGAAAAAGAGAGAACGCCATTATAATCATGTTTTCATAACGGCCCTGGTTCTAACCAAGACTCCCTGAGTCGGAATAGGATAATGAAATTGAAACGAGCATGACACCGTTCAACGACCCCCCTCGATCATGCATTTCCTGTAATTTGTGCAGTGAGATTAGATACGCTGATCGAAAATCATCCAGATAAGTCCGATCGAGCTCTCATTTTGCAACCCTTCTGTTAAAAAAATCTGCTCTGTAAAAACCTCTTTCGCAAAGATGGGGGCTGGTGCTCCATACCCATTAGGGATAACTGCCGCCGCCCCGAAGGGCGCCCCGCGGCGGCCTCAATTACCCGTCATATCAGGGGCCCCTGAAAATTTTCATTTTTGGAGAGTGAGTAATACATCGCCATCGCATCCGGGGTGCCCCAGCGGCGGGGTGAAGCCCCGAGAGCGTCTGAGTATATTGATGATTTCTACAGAGCTAAAAATCCATCTCTCACTATGAGAATACAAAGTCTCAGAACATTCAGAAGGCAGACGTGATTGTAAAATATTCCAATAATATCCACATATCGGAACGTATGAATCTGAAATTATAGGTGCATAGATTAAGTAGTGAAATCCCTGAGCAGATCAATTGTACAGTCGTGAATTGAGCAGTGAATTAATAAATAATAAACCGCATAATGCTATACATTACGATGTTCCAGATCCACTTATCACCATCTGATTCTGGGTTTCCCGAAAAGATCCTGATTATAATTATCGGAGTGTGACTTCATGGACGATATCCGCATTCAACAGGAGATCAACAAATACAAAAAATTCAAAAAAGTCGACGGTGCAACATACCGTAAAGTAAACACGTTCCTGAGAAAACGCACATACATTACCGCACGTGAGTGGGCACTTGCCCGGTTGTGTACAGATTTTCGTACATCCGGGGGTGCAGAAATGACCTTTATCGGCAGGCATCTTCCCGAACTGGTTCCGTTCATGGAGGACACTTACACCCCCCAAGCGGTTAATCAGGCAAGAAATTCATTTAAAAAGAAAGTAAGAAAAGCGAGTGCAACGTTTTTTTACGGGGCTATGTGCGGTTTCTTTACAACCGATGAACTTGACGACCTGCTCTTTGAAGCAAGTGAAGTCGCACGATTCCTTCTGGAAGTTGAAGGGACTACGCTGGATATCGATGAAGAGATCGACATCGAGGATCGAATAACGAAAGTGATGAGAAGCGTGGGAGAGTCGGCAAAAATTATTTTGAAGACACGCGGGGAAGAATCAGATATCCATGCCAATCTCAAAAACAATCCTCCTGACAACCTCACAGGTTCCATTGTCAGTCCGCAGATTCTGGAAGCTCATATTGAGAGAATAACAACTCCTTCCACAGATGGTGAAAACATATCTCACACTGATACAAATATCCCGGCTAACCTGCAAACGACCAGCGACAGGAAAATATCCACAAGTCCGGTCATACAATCTGATGATATAACCCCATTCAGAGAACAAATTGTGGATTCTTTATCTCAAACCCCAATTGAGGTCCATTCCGGAAATATTCATTCAACAGTGGATTCGCATAAAGAAAACCAGAAAGGGGAAAACTCAATCCAGCCAAGACATTCATCATTATTGGAGGAAGGAGTGATGCCACCATGAAGATCATCCAGATTGTAGGTCGCTCCAATTCCGGAAAAACGACTTTCATTACCCATCTCGTTCCGGAACTGAAAAAGAGAGGGCGAGTTGCGGTAGTAAAGCACTTGGGAGATCATGACTATTGCCTGGAAGATGGAAAAGATACGACGTTGTTTTTCGATGCTGGTGCAGATCTTGCCATGGGGATCGATTCTCATAAATCCGTGGTTGCGATACGCAATAACACCCTTGAAGATATGCTTGATCTGCTGTTGAAAGAAAGAATGGATTACGTAATCATTGAAGGGTTCAAACAAAAACCGTTCGCAAAAATTGTTATTGGTAGTCTCTCTATTGATCATTGCATTTTGACAAATCCCGGAATTAAAAAGGTCATGGAATCCATTCATCTTTTTGATGATTATCCAAAATAACCCAAGTATCGGAGGAAAATCCATATGACATCACAAAAAATTGAGAAAAAACTCTTTGGAACGAATGGCGTTAGAGGTGTGATAGGAAAAGATCTCACCCCGGAACTTGTGGTTTCTATTGGAGAGGCTTTTGGAACCATGAGACCCGGGCGTATCGGTGTAGGACGAGATACCCGGACATCCGGAGAAACACTGATAAAAGCGGTTAAGGCAGGCCTTCTCGCAACCGGATGTGATGTTGTCGATTGTGGTATCCTTCCAACCCCAGCTCTCCAGTATCTTGTGAGGGACCAGTTTGATGGAGGTGTAATGATCACTGCGTCTCACAACCCTCCAGAATATAACGGAGTCAAGATCATCGAGCCGGACGGTACAGAAATGGGTGATGAGCAGACTGTCAAACTGGAACAAATACTTTTTTCCCGGTCGTTCTCACTGAAACCATGGGATCAATTGGGAACAGAGGTACATTCCCATTACCTTTACGAAGATTATATCAAAGCGATTGTCAGCCATTTTCCACCGGGTTGTGGTACAGGAATGACGGTGGTGGTTGATCCAGGATCCGGCCCTGCGTGCCTCACCACATCCCGCATTCTTACAGATATGGGATGCAGAGTAATCACCCTGAATGGGGAAATGGACGGGAAATTCCCTGGCAGGATGCCTGAACCTACTGTCGATGGCCTTCGAAATCTTGCTTCACTGGTAGTCGACAGTGGGGCAGCATTTGGAGTTGCTCATGACGGGGATGCCGATCGGGCTGTCTTCATCGATGACAAGGGTCGGTTCGTAGAGGAGAACTGTGAATTTGCTATCATTGCCCGGCATATTTGTCGTCAGGAAAAAGGTATCATTGTTACACCAGTCAGTACTGGGGAGATCGTTGAACTCATCGCAGGAATGGAACAATGTAAGATTGCCTATACACCTGTTGGAAGCATTTATGTTGCACGGACAATGCGTTCCCTCATTGAGGAAGGCAAAAAGGTAATCTTCGGGGGTGAAGGGAACGGAGGACTTATTTTTCCAAGTCACCAGTTCTGTCGCGATGGTGGAATGACTGCTGCGACAATGGTTTTAATTCTCAAAAAAGAAGGACGATTCCTATCAGAAATAGTAGACCAGTTACCGTTCCGGCATATCATTAAAGATAAGATTTCTACACAACAGGGTACAAAAATCCTTGAATCGCTTATGATGAAATATTCAGGTGAGAAGACTGATACTACTGACGGCCTTAAAATTTTAAGAAAAGGTTCTTGGGCACTTGTACGTGCATCCGGTACTGAACCGATAATCCGCATTATTGTCGATGCTGATTCTGAAAAACAAGGTGTTAATTTTTTTAATGAAATTCGATCTGATATCCTTAAAAATACTTAGAACAAAATTATAATCATAACTTTCCTTACAATTGTACTACCTCCGTTTCATTGTAAAGTGAAAACTCACTCTTCGAAAAAATTTCTGCCTAGTCTCATTTGGGGATGTTTTAGAGCCCGATTCTCTTAATTCTTTAAAATATTACCCAGTATGCCAAAAAAAAATAAATTTGAGGACATAGGATATCGAAAAATTTATTAAATACCTTGGTCAAATTGAGTTTACCAACGAAATATTCAACACGTGATATCAATGGTCCGATCCACAGAATTAATTGAAGCGATTCAACGCACCGTTTCCATTGAAGAGTGGAAGACACTTGGACCATGTATCATTGAAATTAATCAGCAGCAAGGCCGGAGTGCAAGAAAAAATATCCTTGAAGAGATAAACAAGGTTATTATTGAAACCTCGATAAAAAATAATAATCCTTCATTATTATCTGCACTTCCAGATATCCAAAATAGTGAGATTGAAGCTCTTTTTTCCCAAATTATCAAGCAGTATATTCAAACAAAAGATGATAGTTGGCTCAATGCCTTTTTCACGTTATCTGAAAAACTTCCAAAAAAGAGTAACCAATCAAAGGTTTATGCAATGATCGCCCGGGATCTTATTGATGCCGGCGTCTCAGATGCCGATACTGAACTTATCGATACTGGAATGATTTTACTGAATCGTATCAGTTTCAGGAAATATCGGTCTGATATAATGATCGATATAATTCCACTCCTTATTGTCTGGGCGGTTACGATCCATAACAAAAAAATCCTTGAGATGTCCCTCATAATGATAGAGGAGATTGGAGATATCTCAAAACGCTCTGTTTTACATGCGGAACTTGTGAAAGCGCTCGCAAGTATCGCCATTCAGGATAAAGACCGGATATCATACATTAACAGTATAATCAGTGCCACGAAAATTCACCAGAAAATTCGCAGACAGCAATGTTTATTGTACATTATTGAAAAAGGGGCAAAATCTCATTTTGGAAAAGAGATGGCAGATCTCCCTCTTTTCTTGAATAATTTTTCAGAGATTTCTGGAGATGCATACCTCGAAGTTATCAGTGCTTTGATTGAACAGATGCTCGAACGAATCAAAGATAAATCACAGGTTATTCTTACTCTTAAAAATTTAAGCAAAACAAATCCTTCGGTTGCTGGTACAATCATCCTTGACCTCCTCAACAAAGCAGATCGCTCTGGAGATCAGGGATTTTTTTCAGCTGCATTAGAATTACAAAATGCTATCATCGATAACGAGAATTTTCCCGTTCGTGAAATCGTTCGATCCGCAATTTCAGTTGCCTGCAAATCCAACAATATGCAAATACTCCTTGACATCATACCGGTCATCAATAAACGGTGTACACCGCTTGCTTTGTCAAAAATATTCCTCCAGTTCTCTCATATAATGCTCACCAAGGGAGATTTTTATTCAGCACTTAGAATATTAGGTACCATAAACCACGAAGACAATACCCTTCCCCAATATACCGAATGTTTAACCTACCTTCTCAAGGAAGGAGTGATAAAAAATGCCATCTCCCCCATTGATCAGGTGATTCTCTCACAAATTGACAAGGATACTTCAAATACTGCGATATATCGGGCCATCATCGAGTTAAGTAAAGAATTTTCCTTTGATGTTATTACCTCCCATGATCAATCAATAAAACAACTTATTGCAATTCATCACAACCCGGATCAACTTCTCCTTGAAAACATTACAATTCTCATCGATCGCGGGATTCTTGACGCTCAGGATCCGGACATTCTTGTCAGGCTTGCAGAATCTATAAATGATAAACAGAATAAGGAACGGGCAATTTCAAGTATCATTGTAAAAATTGCAAAAATTGGAGTTCGGACCAAAAACAGAGATTTTCTTCAGAGAGCGGTGGGGCTTACCTGTGAGATTGAAGGACAAAACACACGATCATCAACGTTGTGCAGTATTATCGATGATGCATCGCTTCTTGCAGCACATGAAGGGGATCTCGATCTTCTTTTGAGGATGAAAGTCTGGAGTAGTTCGCTGCTTGAAAAAGATCTTGCCACATTTGCATTGGCAAATATCGTCGAAGGAATCACGAAATATGCCATTGACAAACAGTCTGCTGAAGCACTTGAAGAGGCATACGGAATTGCACAGGATATTAATGATCCGTCACTGAAAACTCAATTATTCGAACAGATTGCCGAATGTTTTGTAAAAATTGGTTGTATACTGCTATTAAATCCAAAATATCCGATGAGTATCGCAGAATTAACAATAGCTTTGCGTCCATTCGAAAGAGGATTGGATATCCTTAAACATAGTGTAAAATCACCCCAGTTATCCTTAAAAATTGCCGGAATAATTGACGTAATTATTTCGTTCTACCATACGAGTACTAACCCAGATTTTATTATCCCTCTCGCCATGTTCACCGTTGAAATCGATAATAATTTTGAGCGCGATGCAATGATTTCCCGCATCATCTCGAACATGAGTGAAGACATTAGCCATCCTGATTCCACAGATCCCTACGAAATAATGACTGGCCTCCTGCAGAAAAACGAGAGGGTAAAAACATCCCCCTCGCTACGTACACTCATATCGCGGGTAATTCAGATGATTCATAACCCTTACGCAAAACTCAATGGGTTATGCAATTTATTGGATGTAGAAATCAAATCAAAAAATTTCCATCGAGCTCAAGAAATCCAGGATAGTATCTGTAAAGAAATACCAACATTTCCTACAGAATATCAGAAAATTCTCATTCTCACTAACCTGGCAATAATTTACAGTCAAAATGACACCGTTGTAGCATCAAAATGCTTGCATACAGCTGTCCAGAAATTGGAGAATGTTGAATATGACTGGGAATCTGAAGTCCGAAAGCATATTGTTATTGCTTTAGTCGGATTGAATAAAGCAGATCCCAAGAAAGAATTGACCGATATTGCATTTGATATCGTCAAGAAAATTACTGACCCTGTTGAATATATTGAATCTCTTATTTTGATATATGGGATGGTTCATCAGGATAAGGATCAACGTAACGAATTTTTGCATTCCATGACAATAGCAGCTGATAAAATTTCTTCACCCTATGAAAAAGCGTCCGTCCTTTTGAACATTGTTTTCATTGCACAACAAGACTGTGATGATGATGAAGTCCTCATGGATTTACTCAGTAAGGCAGAATTAACAACCAAAAAGATAAATATTCCTTTAATAATTGATACAATCCGTGATAATATTACACAACAATATGCTGTGTTGTATCAAAAGAGCAACAATAAAAAAATTTTAAACCACGCAATCCGGATTTCAAAAACTATTGATAATGACAATATCAGGCTCCAGAGATTCGCTCAACTCGGTTATGCAGAAACATACGAGATTGTACCTCAATATGTCAAAATAAAAACACTGTCAGAAACAATGATTGGGGAAGGGAATCATCCTAATCAGATAATTACTCTTGAGCGGCTAGTTCGTACCGTAGCTGATCGAGGCAAGGAATCGATTATCTTCTGCGATCTTGCAATTTATTTTAAGAAAATGGGTGAGAAAAAGCTCTCTGAGCGAATGATTCAGAATGCAATAAAAGAAGCACGTATTATCCGTCCACTTTCAAGGCGTTCTTATATCATGTGTGATATTGCACTGAAACTTTATTCTGCTGGTTGTGAGCAGACCTCACAAGAAATCCTTGATTATTCAATAGATTCAGCAACAAATATTCGCCAATCAACAATCAGGGACGAAGTATTTGATGAACTGGGTCATGCAATAAAAATCATTCAGGAGAGGTAATGATTTTAAAAACGTATGAGATTTTTATCAGCGGACGCGTTCAGAAGGTGGGATTTCGTGCATGCGTAAGAAAAATCGCTACAGATCTGCATATCATGGGTACTGTAATCAACCTTGCCGACGGAAGGGTCCATATTTATGCTACCGGTGAGCTTATTGTTCTCGAGAAATTTGTCTCAATGATTTATAGTTGCCCAAGAGCTGTGATCCGTGATATTCGCATAGGAGAGATCGCACCCAAGCAGTTCGACGATTTCGTAATTATTAAAGGAGATGGGCGGGTTAGTACAGAACTTTAAATTCATCATTAGACCTGATAGAATTGAGTAATCCAATGACCTGGGAATAAATTTTTTCATGGTTTATGGTAGTATAAAAGGAACCCATCATTTTTTTGATCAATTCTTCAGATAACATGCACCGGTCAGGAGCGCATTCAAAATCCCAAGACTTCAAGGATTCTCGTGCAATCTTGAAAACAATGGAATCGACCATGTCAGCTTTGAGGGGATCTATAAGATCATACACGAGACTTCCTTTGCCATCATGGATGAAACCGATATCCGGGTTAAGCCGCGAACCGATAACCGATACACAACAATTTCCAAATAACATCGCATAACCAAATGACAACATTGCATTTACAGGGTCCGTCTGAGGTCTGATAGTCCTTCTCCTGAACCCGAGATCCGGAGGTAAATTTCTTGACATGATTTCATAATACATATCAGAGGTCAGCCGATGAAGACGTCGTATCTCATCAACTTTTATCAAGTACGTCATTTCATCCAGAGAGTTCTGGATAATTTCTAGTTCACCTTCATAGAACAAACCCGAGCTTTGTCTTAATTCTGCTTGATGTATCGCAAAAAGCCGGGATTTTATCGAACCCTGTGCAAGGGATATTGCATAACGGTGGCGAGGAATTCCCTTTTGTAATTCGTTAAGGTGTTCGCTATTATCATCAGTAAATGGTTTCAGGGTTCCCACAAGAGAACCATCGGATTCGAAAAATGAGATAAATACTCCGTTTTTGATCAGCTGCGCAATTGAGGTTGAACTGATTGTGTGACCCCCTACGATAAGGAGGTTTTTCACAGAGTCAAGAGGGTATTCCTCCACCTTATTTTTTTTCTGGATAACTAACTTTTTATGGGTTGATTTTATATGGGCACCATACCCGCTTACCGATACCCAAGGATATTCCATCACTATGAACACCAAAAAAACGCTTTCCCGATCAACAGATTACTACCACACATCTCTAGATTAATTCATCGTTTTGCATCACAAGTCTGTAAAAATGTGGGTTTTGCTCGTATCACTTTGTACATCCCGTATCTTCAGATTTCGGTGGATATAAACCGAATCATACTTCATATATACACTCATAACGCAATAGCATATCAGGGGAGAATAGATGTTCTGGGACAAGAAAATTGAGACCTTGAAAACTGTCGATCTGCAGGCACTCCAGTTAAAACGGTTGAAGCAGACGATCAGTCAGGTCCGGAATGTCGAATTTTATAGGAAACGTCTTGCTGAAGCCGGGGTAAAACCATCATCAATAAGAACATTAGATGATATTACCAGGATCCCTTTTACCAAGAAACAAGACCTGCGTGACGGGTATCCATTTGGCTTTTTTGCCGTCCCTCTTAAAAAAATCATCCGCATCCATACGACATCAGGTACTACTGGAAAACCCACCGTGGTCGGATATACCCGCAAGGATTTAGAGACCTGGTCCGATCTCATCGCCCGCAATATGACTATGGTGGGTATTACAGAAAATGACGTTTTCCAGAACATGGTTAATTACGGTATGTTCACCGGGGGTCTCGGGTTCCATTACGGTGCTGAAAAAGTAGGAATGACCGTCATACCCAGTGCAACCGGAAATACCAAACGTCAGATAGAAATGATTAATGATTTCGGTGTAACCACAATCCATTGCACTCCCAGTTATGCAATGCACCTCTCCGAGGTAGCGGAAGAGATGGGCACAACAATGGACAGCCTGAAAACCGGTCTCTTTGGTGCAGAGCCCTGGTCGGAGAGCGTTCGTAAAACATTGGAGAATAGGCTGGGGGTAACTGCCTATGACTCCTATGGGCTGAGTGAACTATTTGGGCCGGGTGTGGCCTTCGAATGCACTGAACGGGACGGGCTCCATATCTGGCATGATGCTTATCTCGTGGAGATTATCGATCCCAAAACCGGTGAGCAGGTTGCTGATGGTGAACGAGGAGAACTTGTTGTAACCCCCCTTGTCAAGGAAGCTATGCCGCTCCTCCGGTACCGAACGGGTGATGTTACCCTGATGATGGAGGATGGATGCCTCTGCAGAAGGGGAAAGAAGATTGCACGTATAACCGGAAGAAGCGATGATATGCTGGTGATACGGGGCATCAATGTCTTCCCGTCACAGATTGAACACGTGCTCCTGAAGATCCCGGAGGTAGGCAATCAGTTTATGGTATATATTGACAGAGTAAATCATCTGGATGAGATGACCGTTGAAGTTGAGATCAACCGGGAATATTTCAGCGGAGAATTGGCAGATCTCGCAAATCTCCAGAAAAAAGTAGTAAAAGAGCTGCGGGATGCACTCGAACTCCGGACCACCGTAAAACTGGTTGAACCGGGATCACTTCCACGATTTGAAGGAAAGGCAAAACGGGTAATTGATCGACGAGAGGCGATATAATGGTATACTGGGATCCGCGAATAGAGGAGATGCCTAAGGCAGATCTCCAGAAAATGCAGTATAAACTGTTGAAAAGCCTGATTTACAGGTTGTATAGTTTTTCTCCGTTTTATCACGATCGGATGAAGGAGCAGAATGTCCATCCCGATGATATCCGGGAGTTGGCTGATGTTAAAAAACTCCCCTTCATGTTCAAGCGCGACCTGCGGGATAACTACCCGGACAAACTTTTTACTGCAACGCAGGACGAGCTTGTCCGATACCATGTATCAAGCGGGACAACGGGAAAACCAACGGTTGTCGGTTATACTCAGAATGATCTGAATACATGGACAACCTCACTTGCGAGGGCCCTCACCTCTATCGGTCTTGGTCGAGGAGACGTCATCCAGGTCAGTTACGGGTACGGGCTTTTCACAGGGGGTCTCGGTATGCACTACGGTGCAGAACGCATCGGGGCAACCGTGCTTCCCACCAGTGTCGGCAATACCGAACGACAAATCGAGCTTATGCAGGATCTCGGAGCCACCGCTATTGCCTGCACACCCTCTTACCTCCTGCATATCGGCGAAGTAGCTGAAAAGATGGGCGTCAACATCCAGAAAGATACACAACTCCGTACCGGCATCCTGGGTGCAGAACCCTGGACTGAGGGGATGCGGGTCCGGATGGAAGAATGGCTAGGTATCAAAGCTTATGATATCTACGGTACCAGTGAGCTCTCGGGACCGATGTTCACCGAATGCATAGAACAGAAAGGATTCCATATCTGGTCAGATATTGCTCTTGTGGAGATTATCGATCCAAAAACTGAGGAACCACTGGAAGCAGGAGAGAAAGGAGAACTTACGATTACCATCCTCCAGAAGGAAGCGTTACCTATGATCCGGTATCGTATCGGCGACATTTCTTCTATGGAAGATGATACCTGTGCCTGCGGGAGGACACATCCGCGGATCCAGCGAATCCAAGGGAGAGTAGATGATATGCTCATCATCAGAGGTATCAATGTTTTCCCCTCCCAGGTAGAGTATGCTCTTATGACGATTCCCGAAGTGGGACAACACTTCCAGATCGTTGTTGACCGAAAAGGGGCACTCGATGATCTCCTCGTAAGGGTCGAACTCGCCAAAGGCTCGTTCAGTGATAAAATCAATGATCTCATGCAAATACGACAAACCGTGGAGCACAGACTGAGGAACTCATTGAATGTAAATGTCGCAGTGGAACTTGTTGAACCGGGTTCACTACCCAGATTTGAGGGGAAATCCAAGAAAGTGATCGATAGGAGGTCGTTATAGATGGATGCAAAAAAATTTGTGATCAGGCAGATCTCGGTATTCTCCGAGAACCGCCCGGGCAGGCTCGCTGCCATTGCCCATGCACTGGGGGAAGAGAAGATCAACATTCTTGCATTCAGTATCGCTGAGGCAAACGGATTTGGTGTGGTCCGGGCACTCGTAGATCACCCGGAAAAGGCCCATGACAAACTCCAGTCTCTTGGTTTCAATATTGCATTTACGGATGTTATTGCTGTCAAGATGAAAGACCAGCCGGGAGGACTCTACGAAGTGGCAAAAATCCTAGGGGATGCCGGGATAAACATCGAATATTCTTATGCGTACTCCGGTAAAGAAGGTGCAGTACTCATCCTCCGTGTAGATCAGATTGAAGATGCTATAAAAAAGATTATGAACTCAGGTGCCACCTTACTCGAACGCTCTGTGTTTCACTAACTTGTTATTACTTTTTTTCCCATTTGATAAGTTCTGCAACTTGAGAAAGGGTACTACCACGACGGATCTCTTCTCGTATTCGTTCCTCATTCTTACGCACTTCAAGCGCTCTGCGGGCAATCTCCAATGCTCGTTCTGCGGGAATCACCACAACCCCGCTCTCATCACCAATAATCCAGTCGCCAGGTTTAACCGATTGGCCGCAGCACTGGATTTCCGCATTGATCTCACCCATCCCTTTCGGTTCTCCTGCATTGGGCACGGTGGATTTTGCAAACAGCGGAAATTTCATGATGCGGATATCATCGACATCCCGGACCGCACCGTCAATTATAACGCCGGCAATCCCTTTTTTTATACAACTCAGGGTTGCAAGTTCTCCCCATGGAGCAACATGCATCCCGCCATCGTTATTGATTACGATGACGTCATCCCTATTTGCTACATCAATCGCTTCCACGGGTTTTGCCCAGTCTCCGGCAAAGGTCTGAACGGTAACGGCTTTTCCTACCATCTTGATATTCCCACATAGAGAGAATATCCCCGTCATAGATCCCTTCCGGTGCATCGCATCGGTGACATTGGGGGCAGAAACCTGCATCAGGATGGATCGGATTTCTCCATCAACGGGTATCTTCTCACGGGACTTGTTGGAGGGTTTGTCCATTTCATGACGAATCTTTCGCGCAGATTCGGTCACATCTGCTGATCGGACAATCCACCCACCCACAATGACTATGTCGGCTCCTTTTTTCACCGCTTCACCGGCATGTTCTGCATCAATCCCCCCGGCGACCGCGATGAGGGCGTGACTGCCGGTGGATAACTGGTTGAGGAGTTCAAGGGAATCTTTTCCTGTCATCTGCTGGTCGATACCTGCATGTGCACAGATAATTTCTACCCCCATCGATTCCAGCTGGCTGGCGCGAGATAGAGGATCGATAACATTAATCAAATCAGCCATGAGTCGGATCCCATATTTTCGGGCAGCCCGGACCGCTTCTGCAATAACAGAATCGTCTGCATCTGCAAGGATGCAAACGATATCTGCTCCGGCTTTTGCAGCCATTTCTACTTCAAGAGCCCCGGTATCGGCGACTTTCATATCTGCAATTATTGTGGAATGCGGGAAATGCTCTCGGAGGGATCGGATTGCCTGCATACCCTCACTTTTTATGAGGGGTGTTCCTGCCTCAATCCAATCTGCACCACCAAGAACGGCCTCATGTGCAATCTGCAAGGCTCGCTTTAATTCAAGAAGATCGAGAGCCACCTGCAGTATTGCTTTATTCATGAATAATGATGTGACGTGCCTGATGTTTAAGGATTACGAGAGTTGATAGTGAGACATTGTGTTCCCAATTATTGAAAGTCAATACTGTTTTGAGATGATTTTCATCGGTTACTCAATGCAATACCGGCAAATCAGGGAAGTGGGTTAATGACAATAAAAAATTTACTCGTTTAATCAATCTTATACTCATCATAAAAAACAATATTTTTTATCTCTTTTTTCTTAAGGATAGAAATTTCTGCCGGATGTCCCGCGGCGACTAGACTAACAAGGGTGTAGTCATCAGGAACGTCGAGCAGTTTTCGAATGGGGTCACTATACGATTTCTTATCCCCGGCAACCCAGCATGAATTTATACCATATGCCTGGAGTGCCACAATTAAATTCTCTGTTGCTGCGCAACAGTCTTCAAGATAGAATATCTCTTTTTTCTCGCCAAAAATGGTAAAACATACCGCACAATCTCCAATGAACTTCCCATGCTCGGTTAATTCCGCAATTTTTTGCAGAGTTTCTGTATTTTTTATTACTCCGAACAGCCATGGCTGGCGATTCATCGCAGTCGGTGCATGGGCTGCACATTCAAGAGCATCCTGGATAGCGTTATCATCGACCGGTTCAGGTTTGTATTTTCTGACACTGTGGCGTGACTTGATGACCGTTGTTACTATGTTCATACACCGGAATGGGCAATTAAAATAATTAAAATGTTGTTAAAATGGGAGGGTGACTAATTTTTCCTCATACCGAGTAACAGCGCAAGAGAAATCGCAATGCTGACAAGGATTCCTTCAAAACCCGGAGATTTCGCAGTAGGTGGGATTTGCGTTGTTGTTACAGGAACCGGAGTGACCAGCTCGGTTTGAGACACTTCAGCTGTTGTTACTTTGACGGTTAATTCTGTAGTGGGGGACGGGATCGTTGTAATGACCGTCGTTGAAGAGGTAGTTGCTGTCTTTGTTGTCACGGGTATGATTGTAGTTGTAGGAGAATACACCCGAATGATTGGATTATGATCCTGATTGAGCAGGCTGACTTGACTGCTGATTGTTTTACCGGTTATGCCATAATTGTCTTTCATGGAATTCACATTGCATTCTGCCCAGATAGTATAGGTTCCGGGGGCATATGTTGCCCGATTTCCGGTATTCCAGATTGCACCGGTATAAAACGGTGTGGTGGTAACAGCCTGATCCAGAGAAACAGCATTTCCAGCTTTATTCATTAAAGCAGAATACATACCGCCATCCGGTGCTTTGACTTTAATGGTTATGGGGACCGATCCGGTTCCCCTTTGGGAAATTGGGAGTAAATTTGTATCAATTCGGAACTGGATTTCATCATCCGTAGGAACCCATTTATTCGTAACATCGACGTTAACGGTCGTATCCTCTACCCGGATTTCAAGACGTGGATCCGCTACGACAAATGCGGATCCATTTGCCACTCCGGCAGGATTAAGGTGATACCATGCACCCTGATGAGTGCCAAAATCTGTGGGAGTAACAAAGAAACTCGTAGGATTTGAAACCATAATTTTTGAATCGGGTGATGACGTAGTTATGCCAGCACCTGAGGCCCACCAGCCAATCTGCGTGTCGCCCTCCATCGCTGCCGTGATGTCAAGACCCTGCTCTCCAATGAATACAGTTCCGGAAGGCAGTACGGTATTAATGGCTGCACTCGAAGGCACTATTAAAAGAAATATGCATGTAAGAGTTGTTACGGATAGGATTGACTTTGTTGTCATCATAATCAACCATGTTTCTTCCGGATATTTAAAATTAACAAGAGTGATTGCCTTTGAACCCTGTGCAAAATCGCATGAATTCACATTATACACTGGATGATAATACATTTTCCAGATTGTTTACACCTGATTCAGGGCATCGTTAATTATTGCGGGACTTGGTTCGGCACGATCCAACCGTGGCCATATACGGGGATAATTTTCCCGAATTTCAGTAGCTCCATTATAACAAGATTTTCAGTCCAACAGTATTTTGTGAGCGAAATGTAACAAAAAGTATGCGCATAATGCGATGGCTTTTATTCTACCTGCAATGCCTTTGACTATGATTATTATTCACGTGGGGGATTCGTCAGAACAGTATTATTTTTATGATCTCATTTCAGTGCAAATACGATCAAAATTCTCAAATACCCGTTTACCTTCAAAGGTATGACTGACTTCAGGATGCCACTGGAGACCATAAACGTTTTTTTCTGGCAGGGCAATTGCCTCGGCATTGCAGATTGACGATTGTGCAAGCCGGATAAATCCTTCAGGAATACGCACAACTTCGTCAGCATGTGAAGCCCAGACCGATATCTTATCCGGGTACCCTTTGAGAATGTCATCGTGTTCACTGATCTCTACATCCACCGGGCCATATCCCCCACTCTTTCCCTGGTGCACTTCACCGCCGTAATGTGTCGCAATAATGTGAAGGCCAAGACAAATCCCCAGAACTGGCAATCCGAGATCCAGATATTTTGCACAATTACCTGCGCGATCCAAGGTAGGCCCTCCACCGAGGATAATTCCCCTGCAACCATCCACAACATGATCTACAGGGGTTGAATTGGGTATTAATGAGACCTCAATATCCAAATCACGCAGTGAACGGTGGATGAGGTGGTTGAACTGCCCAAAATTATTGACAACATATATGGGACGCATTGTATTCAGGTTGGTTGTGAAATCCTATAAGCCTGTTCAGGCATACGCATTCACGGTTGAGAGGATCTTATTCCTTATCTCTTCTTCTGAATGACCCAGCAGGTATGCCAGACACATTGCCCCGCCTGCTCCCATCCCCTCTTTTACTTCCCCGATACAATAACGTGCGAGTCCGTTGTGTCCGAGATCACCAAACCCAGGATCAACATAAAACATGTCTACACCGATCTTTTCTGCAAGGTGCTGAACATTCGCGGACAAATCATCCCGAACATAGGATGTCGTTACCACGGGAGGACACCGGATATTTAAGGATTTTATCACGGATGCAACCGCGAGCATCTGAGTGCCACCGGCAAGCAGGATGTGCCCTGAATATGATTTCGCAATTCCCGCTGCAACCGGCATCATGGGATCCCCGGTATACGTTATGATATCAAGAGGGGTAGTCACACCATCCTTCTTTAACCGGGCAAGTGCCGCACGGCATATTTCTTCTTTGATAGTCAGGGGGTTGTCAACAAAGCTGGAACTGACCGATGCTTCATAGCCCAGAGCGCGCAGTACACAAAGCGCGGTAGTTGTTCCTCCGGGAACACATTCACCCAGGACCAGCAGATCGCTATAACCGGACAGGATTTTCCCGATAGACTCGCCGCGGCTGAAAAGATCCTTTGCATGAGGAACGGCATTATGGAATCGGGGATCATCTCCGATCATGCCGTAGACATCAAAACAGGGCACTGTTGGGGTATGACGGAGCCCGGCATTGATAAACACGGGCTGAAGAGAGCAGAGATCCAGCATCGCACGGGTAATTGTTGCAGGTGTTGGGCACCCGGTAGGGGTGTTGGGTTTGATCGGATGGCTTGTGATTCTCCCCGTAGAGATCAACTCTGCATCCAGAACCGGGGTAAGGAGTGTTTTTTCTGCAGTCGGACCGGCACCGGAAACACCCGGGACCGTAGACAACAGGGTATTTGCAAGAATACTGCAAAATACCGGTTTATTGAAAGAGAGCGCGGGCTCTGATGAGAGAAATACCATAGTAACTATCGCATATATCCGCACATTCAGAGTTGAACGTATCGATTTGGAATGGCTCCACAACGATATAATAATCCTTTCAATCCAACACCTAATGAATATGTTTGAGATCGAACAGCGGCTGCAGGATAAGGGGGTTGCAGTTGACGATATTGTCACGGCAGCCATGGGACTCTATGTCTCACACGGGATGCCAGATGACCTGGCAGCTGTTGAGATTAAGAAAAAGGTTAAAAAATTTCTCGACGATCCCAATGTTGCCTCGCTCATTCTTGGCGCAATACTCCTTGAAGATGAACTCTATATCAGAAGGAAGAATTCTGAGATTGCTGATGACCCGGTTTTTCTTTTGAGCGATGAGATCATCGGTATGGCAATTGCAGAATGCATTGGCGGAACCTATGCGCGTTTTGAGTTCACGAGATATGACCAGAAAAAACCAGGAATCCTTGCAACACTTGGCCCGTTCCTTGATGATGCCGTTGCAGGACTTATTGCCGGATGCACCTCACGCCTGTATAGTGAATCTCTATGAAATACCTCGTTTCCCTGTTGCAATTCACGACCATATTACCACTGGGAAAAGTGCAGGATCTTGAAAAATTCGCCCGTCACTCATATCTTTACCCGTTGGCAGGATATTTTATCGGTGTTCTCGTTGCACTTCCTGTTTTGTTTATCCCTGATCGGGTAATTGCCGCAGCGGTTGCCGTTGCCCTGCTACTTCTGGTTACCGGTGCCCATCATTTCGATGGCCTTCTTGATCTCGGTGATGGCCTGATGGCGCACGGAGACAGGGAAAAAAGGATACGTGCACTGACTGACCGCAACGTCGGGGCCGGAGGAATTGCAGCAGGTACTGCAGTCACTCTTCTGTTATTTGCAGGACTGCAAAGCGTTTCCTCAATTGTGTTTGCATTAATCATCGGCGAAGTCTGTGCGAAATTTTCCATGGCATTCCTGACAACATACGGAAAGCCGTTCAGAGAGGGATTGCACAGTTACCTCCACCAATATTCGCAACCGTATTTTCCCGCGATATCATTCATTCTTTGCATCCCCCTTATCTTGATACCAGTTGCTCCCGTCAAGATTGTGGGCGCTTTCCTGATGATGCTCATCTGTCCGATGATCCTGCTCGCAGTATCAGAACGGCTCTTTGGGGGTATGAACGGGGATGTGGCCGGGGCATCGAATGAGATCACCAGAGCCTGCGTAATTATTGCCGTAGCACTTCTCTGAACGGATATGCCGCGTATCCGAGGTTCTTCCTGATGAAGGGATCCGGATAATAGAGAATTCTCCGTTACCCTTAAGGGGGAAACCTGATGTACGAGTCTTCAAATGCTCATGAGGCTCGAAAATCAGGGGATCAGTTAAAAAATAGAATTAGTAAAGTGTAGTAAACCCACGGTTCTCATCATCCGCACATTCAATCGCAGACCCGTCACGGATAAGCGAATTAAAGAGCATGGCTGCATTCATCAGATTATCATCTGATACGCGCCCTTTCCTTACGTCGTTCAGCGCCTGGGTCTGGGGCGCGGGTGCAACCCGGTTTCCTACTCTGACGCCATTGCAGTGGCGGCAGTACGCACAGTGGCTGTATACCGATACATCACCGTCAGCGCAGGCAACGGTTACCCGCTGTTTCTTTTCATCACGCTGAAATGGCAGGGTCTTCATACAAAAAAATAATCAGCAATCGGATATGATAATACCGATGTGATATTCTCACCGGAAAAATGGTTCTGCCAATCGAAATATTTTAAATAGTTGGGTCTCATATAAGTAATACTCGCATAAATTGACTGTAAGCGGACAGTCTCAAATTTTGGAGGATCACATAAATGGCATCTGACAAGCCCCACATGAATCTGGCCGTGATCGGCCACATCGACCACGGAAAGTCAACCACCGTCGGACGAATGATGTTCGAGACCGGCGCGGTACCTGCCCACATTATTGAAGGCTACCGCAAGGAAGCTGAATCCAAGGGTAAGGCAACCTTTGAATTTGCATGGGTTATGGACAACCTGAAAGAGGAACGTGAGAGAGGTATCACCATCGATATCGCCCACAAGCGGTTCGACACCCCCAAGTTCTACTTCACGGTCGTGGACTGTCCCGGCCACAGAGACTTCGTCAAGAACATGATCACCGGTGCGTCACAGGCTGATGCAGCAATCCTCGTGGTTGCAGCACCCGATGGCGTAATGGAACAGACCAAGGAACACGTCTTCCTTGCAAGGACCCTCGGCATCACCCAGATCATCATCGCCGTCAACAAGATGGACGCGGTCAAGTTTGATGAGAAACGGTTCAACGAAGTCAAGAAGGATCTCTCAGACCTCATCAAGATGGTCGGCTACAAGCCCGAAGAGACTCTTTTCATCCCGATCAGCTCTCTCGGTGGCCAGAACATCAAGGTAAACAGCCCTGAAATGTCTTGGTACAAGGGTACGGCACTTATCCCGGCACTCGACACATTCAAGGAGCCGGCAAAACCCACCGACAAGCCCATGCGCCTGCCCATTCAGGACGTATACAGCATCAGCGGTATCGGCACTGTTCCTGTAGGTCGTGTTGAGACCGGTATCGTGAAGAAGGGAATGAAAGTCTCCTTCATGCCCGCCAATAAGGTTGGGGAAATCAAGTCTATCGAGATGCACCACGAAGAAATCCCCCAGGCAATCCCAGGGGACAACGTTGGTTTCAACGTCCGTGGTATCGGCAAAGGCGATATCCGCCGTGGCGATGTTATGGGCCCGGCAGAAGCACCACCAACCGTTGCAGATGAATTCACGGCACAGATCGTCGTGCTCCAGCACCCGAGTGCACTGACCGTTGGATACACCCCGGTCTTCCACTGCCACACGACCCAGACTGCATGCACCTTCGTCGAGCTCAAGAAGAAACTCGATCCCCGCACCGGCCAGACCAAGGAAGAGAACCCGACCTTCCTGAAGTCGGGAGATGCTGCAATCGTCGTCATCAAGCCAACCAAACCGATGGTCATCGAGAATGTCAAGGAGCTCCCGCAGCTTGGCAGGTTTGCAGTCCGTGATATGGGATCAACGATTGCTGCCGGTATGTGCATCGCCATTCAGCCGAAGCAGATGCTCTAATTTTTTTGTGGTGAAGTATCATGCAGAAAGCCAGAATTCGCCTGACAGGAACAGACTTCAACAAAGTAGAGATGGTCTGTGACAGAATACGAGAGATAGCCGAACGCACAGGTGTAAATCTGGCAGGTCCGATACCACTTCCAACCAAGAGGTTGGTGGTTCCGATCCGCAAGAGTCCCGATGGTGAAGGGACCGCAACGTGGGACCGCTGGCAGCTGCGGGTTCACAAGCGCCTTATTGATATCGATGCAGATGAGCGTGCGCTCCGCCAGCTCATGCGCATCCAGGTGCCAAAAGATATCGGCATTGAAATTGTCTTAGAGAGTTGAAGGTGCCGCGTGCAACAGGCCGCGGGATTTTCCCAAAAAATCAAACAAATATTTACTTTTGAACGAATTTTTATCCTTATTCTGATAAGTGCCATTCTCATAAGATTCTGGCAGCTTGATCTCAAACTATTACACCACGATGAAGCGATTCATTCCTGGTTCTCGTACGAACTCCTGACGAAGGGGGTTTGGATGTATGATCCCAGTTACCATGGCCCGTTCCTGTATTATGTCACAGCGGGAATGTTTGCGACCTTTGGGAGCTCCGATCTCGTGGCACGGATTCTTCCGTGTTTGTTCGGCACACTACTCATACCTCTCGTTTATTGTATTTACCGATTGGAATATATCACGAAAACCCAGACCCTGCTGGTCGCACTTTTCATTGCGATCTCGCCGGATATGATTTACTTCTCCCGCTTTCTCCGTCACGATATATTCATGCTCTTTTTCACATTCCTGCTGCTGGTAGCACTTTTGTATTACTTTGAGCGCGGACAGACCAGATTCGCAATAATTGCAGCAGTTTCAATAGCAGGGGCCCTCAGCTGCAAAGAAGAGATGCCCGTGATTCTCCTGATCTTCGCATCGTTTTTCATTATTGCGATTTGGAGAGGAACATTTACACTGCCATCATCATGGAAACGTGACATTATCATAGGGTTGCTCCTTGTCATTGCCATTATGGGGACATTGTACACCGGATTTGGGAATCATCCTGAAACACTGATCGGCCAGAATTTCCAGATAACCACCCAGGGGGTTCATTTCGAAATAAATACCACCGGTTGGTACAAAGCAATCGATCACTGGAGTGCGATGCATAAGCAGCAGCGACTCGGCGGCCCTTGGTTTTATTATATCCCACTTTTCCTCCTCTACGAACTGCCGATATTTATCCTGGCCTTGTTAGGGATCGTGCAATTCCTTGGAAAGGGTGTTGATTTCCGACTCTTGCTGATGCAACTGAAAGTTTTTTTCAAATACCCTCGCACGGCACACCCAACCGGAGATCTTGCCGCAATCAGTATCCGACAATTACAGACCGGTAAACAGGTACATGAAAAATCCGATGAATTTTTCCGGTTGTGCATCTACTGGATGATCCTTACGATGGCATTCTATGCATATGTCGGTGAGAAAGTACCGTGGCTCATCATCCCTCAGCTCTTGCCAATGTGTTTCGTCGCCGTTTATCAGCTGAACTGGCAAAAAACCCTGATAGCATGTGCAGGATGTATGTTTCTCATTATTATGGCATGGCATGTGGCATTTATTCCTGCAGATATCAACGAACCAATCGTGCAGGTACAAAATTCTGAGGATTTAAGACAGGTTATGCAACTCATGGATACATCCGACAGGGTTGTAATTGCATCAAAAGATTACTGGCCCATACCATGGTACTTCAGGGGTGATCGGTGGGATAAGATCAAATTCTTTGGAAACAAGGCAGACGAACAAACCATAACCGCGGATAAGCCGGGCGTTATCATTCTGCATGACACAGAAAGTTATCCCTATCTTGAAGGATACGATAAAAAAACCTATAAACTGAGTTACTGGTTCTCATTCTATGACAACGAGAACCGATTGGTCGATTACTTCCTCCACCGCGACGGAAAGATGGGTAGTATCAATATCGATGTCTTTACACCAAAATACACTCTATAAAATTTACCATGATAATGTCGGGACGTTTTATTGATCGTGCCTGAAAGGCTCAGCCTTTCATTCCCGCTTTTTTCAAAATGCCAGACTCGGGATTAGCTTAATGATGTTTTTCTAATAAACAGCAACCAGAAACACAACATTTTGCCTCTGTGTAAACCAAGGACATTCTGGCAGGGGACGACCTTGGGGGGACCACCATCGGTAATATTGACAGATGCTGACATAAAGACATTTCTCACCACATTATTTTAGCAGGAAAAAAGGTGACCGAAAGAAAATTTTTGGGAGTATTGATTTCAGCCGAGTTCGTCCCAGCGGGAACGTTTCCGATAAATGACGACACCCACAGCAATGAGTACAACTACAATTACAACAGCTGCAATGATCAGGACACCGGATTTGAGAATGCCCCCAATCATGCCACCAATATCAAAGCCGGAGGTTACTTTTTTCTTGAGCGCAAGTGCGTCGGTATATGATTCATTCCCTTTGGTAAAGGCTTCCTGTGCTTTTGAGCGGGCCTGTGCATAGTTTCCATTCGTGATTTCATCATTTGCTGTAGAAATATAACTTACAGCAATCTCCCGCTTTGCGATGATCGGGGGAAGTTCTGCATTATTCGCCGTGCTCGTGTTTCCCTTAAACCATGCAATTACCGTATCAACATTCGTAATTGGCGTTTGGGCATTCAGTACTTCGTTTTCGGCCCATGCCTTATCGAGAGATTTCTCTCCGTCAGTAATCAGATCTTGGACGGTTTTCAGATAAGTTTGAGCCGTTTCATATTGTGACGAGGGCAGTGCAGCCGCTGCATCAATTTTTGCGCTGGCATCGGAATATTTTAATTCAGCAGTTGAGGTATCAATTCCAATCGCTGCTTTCTCATCGATATGAGTCCGGTAGGTCTGAAGATCCGTCCTTTTTGCAGTAATTGCAGAGGATACTTCTGCAGTATTGATCACTTTTGCAGTACGGTCGACTTTTGAGCTTTCAATAATATTATTATGCGTGTCGACTTCCTGAAGTTTGATGATGGTTTTATCGGATGTGGTTGTGACTGCAGGAGCAGTTCCTTCCAGAGTGACGCTGATCGATTCATCACGATCTGAGGGGTAGGAGAGTTCAAACCCACTCAGGGAAAGCATACGGCCTCCGGCCTGGGGGCGTGGCATTTCCACTCCGTCAAGCACAAGGGTCCAGGTCCATTTGGGTTTCTCAAGATCCGTAATCATCTGCAATTCACTGGAAGAGGGGAACGTTTCACCAGCAGATGCCTGAAATCCGATTTTGTAGGTAACCATTACCGGAGTTCCGGGAGTCAAGGATCCGGTTGGATCAATAGTGACCGATGAAACACTGAATGCAGATGTCACCGGAATACAGAATAAGAGAATAGCTGCCAGAATAATCCATTTCGTTATACCCTTCATCATCAACCTCACTCGAATAGAGGATCTATGCCTTCCTCAAACATACTGGATTTTTTCTCTTTTGACTTAATAACATCTTCTTTTGTTTCCTTGGCAATGTCGAGAAGCTCCTTTATCCGGGGTGCATTACCAACCGTTGCCAGCATGACAACTGCAGCGACATATTCACTGTTGACAGGATAATCTCCTCCCCGGACTTCAACACCGGCAATATTCTCTTCAACCCAGCTTTTAGCTTTCTCGACACCTTTCCGGTCCATCTCATCCGGGGGGCCGGCAAGAAGCACCAATGCCCGCTCGGCAGTCGAATAATCGCACGGGAGTGTCAGCCTTCCGAGCATTGCCCTGCGGACAAGTGCTACGATCTTTGCAGACCGGTCCTCACCCATCAGGACTTCCTCGTTAGCCTCCTTTTTGCCTCCGAATTTATCCTTAAGCCCCCCAAGGATACCCCGCTGCTGCCGGGTACGTTTGCTCATCACTTCGCTTACCGCATATCCAACCGAAGTGATTCCACCCCCCCTTAGCGTGTTGATGATCTCACTCGAATCAACCACCATCTCCCCTACCCCCATCCGGCTCACTTCGCCGGCACGGAAGAGGACTCCAAAACGCCTCACGACCTCGTTGTTCAGGCGTTGGAACGCGGACTTGACACTCTCTCCCTCGTTCTTCCAGGCACTGTTATCAAAAATGAACGTGTTATCTGCTTCGTTGACCAAGGTTGTGAGGCTTCGGGCAGCGTTATAGGAATAGAGCCTTCCTTCTTCCGGGGCGGGGATGATTCCAAGTGCATACACAGGTTCACGGTAGATCCGCTTGAGGTGCCGGGCAAGCACGGGTGAGCCCCCGGACCCGGTCCCGCCACCCAGACCGGCAACAATGACAAATGCATCCACATCATGTGTTCCCCGTGAATCAATAGCACTGATGACACTATCAATCTCGTCGGCGGTAACCCGGGCGCCGGTCACGTTGTCGGTGCCTACACCGTGACCCTTAACCATGGTCTGACCGATCAGAATCCGGTCTTTCATCTCGATATTTTTAAGTCCCATCAGGTCAGTCCGTGCGGTATTTACGGCAATTCCCCTGAAACTGTTTGTCCCGAGCTTTTTATCCTGCTCGATAAACATATCGACAATTTTGCCGCCCGCCTGGCCAAAACCTATGAAAAATACCCGCATCTGGTGACACCGTCCAATGGGCTAACAGATATAATTTATTTTAATGCTTTTAAGTCCTTTTGCTCGTATGAACCTTTATTTTCGAGAGTACAAAAACTTTCTTATCAGATCTACGAGGGGGATGTTGTTTGATCTGGCTTTTCTGCGGAGCCTTTTTCATTTCGCCGTGAAAATACTATAGATCAGCAATCATGAAGATCGGGATTATCGGGGGAGGCCTGACCGGGCTTGTCTCTGCACACGTACTTGCAAAAGACCATGAGGTCACCCTCTTTGAGAAGATGCCCTATCTCGGAGGATGCCTCTCCTCCTACCATATCAATAATTACTGGATCGAACGCTATTATCATCATTGTTTTTCTTCGGATAATTCGCTTTTTTCCCTTCTGAAAGATCTGAGCATCAGTGACAGACTTGAATGGAAAACGGGTACAACGGGATATTTTGCACACAACGAAATTTATCCGCTGAATACGCCACTGCAAATTCTCCGGTATCCCGAACTTTCCCTCATGGATAAAGCACGGCTTGCATGGCTTACCCTGACGGCAAAAAAGACCGACCTGACTAAACTTGATGATATCCCTGCTGACCAGTTCATCATCGAAACGCTTGGCCTGAATGTATATACCTCATTCTTTGAACCCCTCCTGAAAAGTAAATTTGGGGACCGGAGGAAAGAGATTTCTGCTGCATGGCTCTTCTCCCGGATTGCCATCCGGTCAAACCGGGGTGTGGAAGGAGAGAGGCTGGGTTACCTCCGGGGAGGCTTCCATCATATGGTGGATGCACTGGGGGAATCCGTGCGTTTGCGGGGTGGAGAACTCCTCACCCAAACTCCGGTAATAAATCTCACGAAGATGAATGATGGCTGGAACATCAACGGCACCAGGTACGATACAGTTGTAGCTACAATCCCCCCGCAGGAACTGGAACGAATCGGCGGGCCGACTCTGCCTCATATCCCCTATCAGGGCGCCGCCTGTCTCACCCTGGCAATGAACCGTCAGGTTACCGATGGAATTTACTGGCTGAACATGAAAGATCCAGCACCTTATGGCGCTGTTGTGACCCATACAAACTTCATCCCCTTTGAGCAGTACGGCGAGCATATCGTGTATCTTGCCTCCTATTTCACCGGTTCACTCCCACCAAGACTCGACGAGAGGATGCTTGCGGATTTCTGTTCCCGCTTTTCCGTCAAGTCCGATGAGATCGCATGGCACCGGATGGCCATCGATCCCTTCGCTGGCCCGGTCTACACTACAGGCTATCGCGCTTTGATCCCGAAATATGAGCACGAGGGTCTTTATATGGCAGGGATGTTTTCGAAGACAAACTATCCCGAACGGAGTATGGAGGGATCCATTCAGGCAGGATTTGAGGTTGCCGAATGCGTTGAGAAACGGGGAAATTTATGATAAGACCTGAAGTGACCATTATCATCCCGGTCTTCAACGACAGGGCGTCACTCGAGAAAGCACTCCCGATATCGGTTGACACCCTCGCAAAGATTTCTCCAGAGTTCGAGATTATCGTTGCCGAAGACGGGAGCACGGATGGCAGTGCCGAATTTGTGAAAGACTTTGCCCGCAAGGACCAAAGAGTCAGGTTGCTTCATAGTGATACCCGGCTCGGAAGAGGGAAAGCACTTAACCAGGCTATTACTGATGCGAAGGGTGAAATTGTCTGTTACTACGATGTCGATCTCGCAACCAATATGCAACATCTTTCCGAACTCGTAACAGCGATAAAAAACGGGGCTGATATCTCAACAGGATCACGACTCCTTGCTTCAAGCGATACGGTACGGACCGGGGGTCGCGAGATCGCCAGCAGGAGCTATAATTTCCTCGTCAGATTTTTTCTCGGGAGCCGGATTTATGATCACCAGTGTGGTTTCAAGGGTTTCCGGCGGAACCGTATTCTGCCGCTCCTGCCGACTATCAAATCCAACCACTGGTTCTGGGATACCGAGATCCTCGTAAGAGCACAACGTAAGGATTACAGGGTTGATGAGTTCCCGGTCCACTGGCGGGCCGGAAAAGGTACCACAGTCCGGATAAAAGATATCTTTTCAATGGGATCTTCGATCCTGCGGTTATGGTGGCAGATCCATGTATCGGAAAATTAGCGCCATTGTCATCCCGACCCTCTTTGCTATCGGGATCATAGCCTGGATGCTTTTTAATGTCTGGGGGGATCTCCTTGAAGCATTGCAGCACATGATTCCTGCATATCTTGTCGCAGCGGTTATCATCTGCCTTTTAGCCTGGATCCTGCGGGGATGGAGGTACCATCGCATCCTGAACAGTCTTGGGTATCGGGTCGGGATCATGGTTTCCACTGCCTGCATCTTTGTCAGCCAGACCGTGAACCTGATCGTCCCGGCGCGTCTGGGGGATTTTGTCAGGGTTTTCATCCTGAAACACGAATATAATACTTCATATTCCGAAGGAGTCTCCTCGCTTGTCGTAGAGCGGGTGTTTGATATTTTCACCGTTGCACTCCTGGGAGCGATTTCCGTTCTTTTTGTGCTGAATGCCCCGGCGTGGTTCTACACCGTCATCATCCTGCCGTTAGTGGCCGGCGTGGTTTTTTTTATATTCCTCATCTTCATCGGGAAATTCTCCACGGATAACAAATATATCGCCATCATCCTCACTATGTTACACGAGATCCGCAGGGCATCCCTTTCGATCAAGTCCATCCTGCTGCTCGGGTGCTCATCCATAGTAATCTGGATTCTTGACATCCTTGTCTGTCTGTCGGTTGTCCTGATGTTCGGGCAACAGATTCCTTTCGCCATCATCGTACTTGCAATAGTCATCGGGAATCTCGTCAAGGCGGTCCCCCTGACACCGGGGGGGGTCGGTACCTACGAATTTGCCCTTGCAGCAACGTTCCTGCTTGCCGGGGTATCCCCTGCAATTGCGACACTCATCGCAGTCATCGATCACCTGATCAAGAACCTTGTAACCCTTGCTGGAGGAATCGTATCGATTTACTATTTCGGTGACTGGGTCATACCGAGCATCAAGGAAGCCCTGAATTCCAAATTTGGCGGGGGGGCACAAACTGACCGCTGAACAGCAGATCCTTTCCGTCACCAGCTGGCTGGTCATCCTAACCATTCTCCAGCTTGCGCTCTTTCCTTCACTTAAAAAGACATTCCGGGAGTTCGCCTTTCCGGTTGCATTCCCTGCATCAGTCCTTGTCTTCACCCTCATCTCGTGGTACTGTGGGCTTGTGCACATTCCGGTACAACTGGCACTGGTACCGTTTTTGGGCCTCCTTGCATACCACCTCTACTATAGAAATTACTCTCTTGACGAACTAAAATCCGCATGGCATTGGGAAGTCCTGTTTCTTGTCTGTTTCTTCTTCATGCTGGATGTTCGATTTGTCAACCCGACCATATCCTATGCTGAAAAGTTCATGGACCATGGGTTCCTTGCCTCTGTCATAAGGAACCCTATCGTTCCCCCGCTCGATCCCTGGTTTGCCGGTGGATCACTAAACATATACTATTACCTCGGATACTGGATGTTCGGCTGCATTGCCATTGTCAGCGGAGTCCCGTCAAACATTGCATTTAACCTCGCTTTGCCGACAGTGTTTGCACTCTCGGCCGTCAGCCTGTATGCGATCGGAACCCTGTTGCTTGACCGGTTCCGCTGGCTTCCGCTTGTTACCCTTATCATGCCCAACCCGGCGTTGGTTTTCCAACTGGTCACCGGGAAGGTAGTCAACCCGGCCTATGATTCATCCCTGACATGGCTTGGGACGCGGACAATCACCAACACCATCAACGAATATCCTCTCTTCTCATTTGTCTGGGGTGATGTCCATGCTCATGTCATTTCGATGTTCAACCAGATCTTCCTCGTCTTCCTGCTCCTGTTTGCGTACAAACGCTGGGAGACCCTTGGGAACCGGGAAAAGTACCTTCTCATGGGTCTTGCTGCAATCAGTCTCGGATCGATGCCGCTTTTCAACACCTGGGACGTGCTGATCTACGCACCGCTTGTCCTTCTCGTGGGGTTTTTAATTTTATGGAGAGGCCGGAAATCCGCAGATCTGTCCCCATGGTGGTTCCTGGTTGCTGTACCTCCCGTATCGATTCTCTTCTACCTGCCATTTTACCTGCAGCTTCAGACCCACACAGGGGCAATAGCGCTTGTCCGGACACCTTCGAACCCGGTTGAATTCCTCTGGGTGAACGGTATTTTCATCGCAATATTCTTTGCGCTGCTGGTGCCGGAGATCCGGAAACGGCCATGGCTTCTCCTTGCCGCGGCCCCGTTCATCCTTGCCGGATATATCGCAGCAGCGATAGCGGTGATCCCTATCGTTTATTTCATTGCAAAAACTGACCGGGATTTCACCGATATCCTCGCAGCATTCGGACTTGTCATCCTGGTTATCTGCGAACTCGTTTACATGAAAGACAATATGGGGGAGACATTCTTCCGGATGAACACGGTCTTCAAATGCTACCTCCCGGCATGGTTGATGCTCGGGACCTCCGCATTTGTGATGGTAGGACGGTTGGTTTCCTCGCGCAGATGGATCCCTGCCGTGCCGTCCCGGATTTCTGCAGTTTTGACAGTACTCATTGTCACCCTGTTTTTCACCCTTCCTTTCATTGTCCCCACAACAATGAATTTTGGTTCCGGCACTCTTGACGGCCTCGCATATCTTGAAACCCAGCATGCTGGCGACGCCGGGGGGATAGCATTCCTCCGGGCGTTACCGGGTCACGAAATTCTTGTCGAAGCAGAGAAAGGAGACTATTCCTACTATTCACGAATCTCCTCTTTTTCCGGAATCCCTGCGATCATCGGCCAGCCATTCCACGAATTCATGTGGAGGGGCGATGACACCGGGTGGTACTCATCACGGCCTGCAGATATCCGTGCCATCTATGAGCAGCCCGACCAGACCATCCCGCTGATGAAAAAGTATAATGCAACGCTGCTCTACGTAGGTGAAATGGAACACGAACGATATACCGTGAATCTGCCGGTCACAGGACTCACCCCGGTGTATTCTGCGGGCGGGACCCAGATATACCGGCTGGCAGGATAATTTCCTTTTCCCGCGTTCGCGGGATCCACCCGACCCGGCACGATGAAAAACCCCATCGTTCACAAACCTTTATTTCGGTTCCTGCCCAACTGGTATGGCTACATCATTGCTGACTGATGAGTAATGAAGGAGCATGCAACTCCTGAATGAGGTGAGTTATGTCAAAAGGCTACGTTAAAACCCAGGCTCCAGAAGAGCTCCAGAACAAGGCGCTTGAAGCCCTTGAAGTCGCACGAGACACCGGAAAGATCAAGAAGGGATCCAACGAGGCAACCAAAGCCATTGAGCGCGGTATTGCAGCACTCGTGGTCATCGGTGCCGACGTCGAACCCGAAGAGATCGTGATGCACCTTGGCCCCCTCTGCGACGAGAAGAAGGTTCCCTACATCTTCATCAACAAGCAGAACGATATCGGCGCCGCAAGCGGCCTCGACGTCGGGTCTGCCGCAGCAGCAGTCGTCAAGCCGGGCAAGGCAAAAGAGACGATCGACGAACTTGCAAAGCAGCTTGCCGCGCTGAAGGCGTGAGGATCGTACCATGGCAGACGATGCAACGCCGGCAGAAGTAATCGAGGTCGTTGGCTCAACCGGCATGCACGGCGAGGCAATGCAGGTCAAGTGCCGAATCCTCGACGGCAACAACAAGGGCCGGATCATCACCCGCAACACCGTGGGACCGATCCGGGAAGGAGATATCATCATGCTCCTTGAGACCGAGCGCGAAGCAAAGAAACTCTCGAGGCGGTGAGGTATAATGGTGGAACAGCATGTCTGCAGTTTCTGTGGCATCCAGATCGAGCCGGGCACGGGCAAGATGTTCGTGAAGAAGGACGGCACCATCTTCTACTTCTGCAGCACCAAGTGCGAGAACAACCACAAACTCGGACGGGTTCCCCGCCGGGTCCAGTGGACCAATGCAGGAAGAAAAGCACTCGGCAAGGAGTAAGACACTCATGGACCGCTCCTTTGTAATGGTCAAGCCAGATGGCGTCCAGCGCGGACTCGTCGGCGAGATCGTTTCACGGCTTGAGGCAAAAGGCCTCAAGCTTGTTGCAGCCCGGTTCGAGAAACTTCCCGAAGCACGGGTCACCGAGCAGTACCAGGAACACCTGTCAAAACCCTTCTTCCCGTCGCTCAAGACCTATATCATGGGAGGCCCGGTCTTCCTCATGGTCTGGGAGGGGAGGAACGTGGTCGCGATCGTCCGCAAGGTGATCGGCGCCACCAACCCGCAGGAAGCAATGCCCGGCACCATCCGCGGCGACTTCGGGATCGACATCGGCAGGAATGTCATCCATGCCTCGGACTCGCCCGAGAGTGCTGCCCGCGAGATCGGGATCCACTTCAGGGCAGCCGAGGTATGCACGTACACGCGGATCGATGAGTCCGTCCTGTACGAATACTGATTCTTTTTTTCCGAGGGGTTCATCAGAACCGCGAGGATGAGAAGAACGCATCGGCGTTCTTCGAATAGACCATAACCTCTATTATCTTCCCGCGTCGCACTATCCTTTATGGCAGGAGACGTGCTGAGCTTTGCGCTGCTGGCAATTTCCTCGGTCCTTATCATTGTAAATCCCTTAGGCGCAACCCTGATCTACGTCTCATTGACAACGGGTCTTGACCAGAATGCCCGTAACAGCATTGTACGGGATTCCTGCAGGTTTGCCCTGTTTATCCTGCTTTTTGTTGCAGTATTCGGAACATGGATCCTCCAGCTTTTCGGGATCAGCCTTGAAGCATTCCGGATTGCCGGGGGTATTCTCCTCTTTGGTATTGGCATGGAAATGGTCTATGCAAAGACATCCCGTACAAAACTGACTGCCACAGAGAAATACGAGTCCCGGGACATGGAGGATATCGCGATAATGCCGATCGCCATACCCATGATCGCAGGACCGGGTGCAATCACCACGAGCATTGTTCTCATGAATGAGGCTCTTGTCCTGACGCCTCTGGCAATCGGCGTTGTCCTGTTCTCGATCGTTCTCTCGATCGGGATCACCTATTATATGATGAGGAATTCAGATTATATCATGTCAAGAATCGGGCAGCGGGAGTACCGGGCCATCAACCGGCTCATGGGCATGCTGCTGATAGCTATTGCGGTCCAGTTTATCATCAACGGTATCTGGACGGCATTTCCCGCACTCAAAGGGGGTTAGGTAAGCATGGATGGAGACTGGGACATCACATTATTTGGTCTGGTACTCATAGGAAGCAGTCTCACTGTCGCCGGCATCATCATAGCCGCGATACTTCTCGGATTTCAGGTTCCCCAGGCACCCTATCTCCTCCTGATTACGGCAATCCTGATTGTTATGAGCGCAGCCATCATCATTTACTATGATACAAAATACGAGCCGCACCCGGACTGGCCAAAACTCAGATAATTTCTGTCGGGTATGCAGTGCCCAGATGAGCAGTGTCTGGGAAGATCCTCAGGCAACTCTTGTAAAAGCAGAGCTGTTCATCCGGCATGCTGCAACAAGCGGTGCGGACATTATCTGTTTTCCCGAGCAGTTTGCTACGGGCTGGGATCCCGTATCCCATCATAATGTAGAAGACAGACAGGGAAGAATCGTCACCACATTGATGCAGTTCGCACAAGAGAGTGACATCTGTATCATCGGGTCGTTCCGGGAACGTTTCGAACCGTACCCGAAAAATACTGCAATTATCATTGGCAGCGATGGCAGGATCCTGGCGGATTATGCCAAGGTTCATCTTTTTTCTCCGGCAAGGGAGAACATCTCTTATACCCCGGGCTCCAACCTCGGAATTTTCCGCTTGGGCCCGGTATCCTGTGGCATAGCAATCTGTTATGACCTCCGGTTCCCTGATCTCTTCCATATCTATGCCCGCAAAGGAGTTCAGGTAGTCTTTGTCCCGGCTGCATGGCCTGCAAGCCGGATGCATCTCTGGGAGCTGTTCCTTTCGGCACGTGCTGCAGAGAACCAGATGTATGTTGTAGGGGTAAACACGACCGGTACAACACCGGTCGATACCTATGCCGGTGCATCGATGGTTGCAGATCCCCACGGGACGATCATCAGCCGGGCGAACGAGACTGAGCAACTCACCTTCGTGGATCTTGACCCTGTTCTTGTCGATGCAACCCGTTCCTCATTCCCGGTAGGGAAAGACCGCAGGGACACACTCTATCGCGATCTCTCGCAGTAACCTGCCAGGGATTACCCGCCATTTCCAAAAACCGCAGGCCTATATGTAATCACGCGACCAATAGTACTGCATGTACCATCTCGCATGCGTCAACTGTGGAGCCACGTACCCCGCTGACGAGATCATCTACAACTGTAAAAAATGCGGCCACCTGCTTGCGGTAAAATATCCGCTCGATACAATTTCTGTGAAGCGGGAGACCTGGAACAGCCGCCCGCTTTCCGTCTGGCGCTACAAGGAAATTCTGCCGGTTACTATCCCGCCGGTCACCCTGCAGGAAGGCGGTACCCCGCTCTACCATCTGGAAAAACTTGGCAGGGAACTGGGCCTCCCTCACCTGTATGCCAAGCATGAGGGAATGAACCCTTCCGGTTCATTCAAGGACCGGGGCATGACTGTCGGCGTCTCGATGGCCATCCAGCTCGGCAAAAAGAGCGTTGCATGCGCAAGTACTGGGAATACCTCTGCAAGCCTTGCCGTTTATGCGGCAAAGGCAGGGATCCCCGCAGTGGTCCTGCTCCCGGCCGGTAAAGTAGCAGTCGGCAAGGTTGCCCAGGCACTGATGCATGGTGCCAAGGTCATCTCTATCCGAGGTAACTTTGACCGTGCGCTCGAGATGGTCCACGACCTCTGCCTCTCGCACGGCCTGTATCTCCTCAACTCCATCAATCCTTACCGGCTCGAAGGGCAGAAGACGATCGGGTTCGAGGCACTTGACCAGCTCGGCGATGTCCCGGACCGTTTCGTCCTGCCGGTCGGAAACGCTGGCAACATATCAGCAGTCCACAAGGGATTTTTGGAACTGCAGGAACTGGGCTTCATCGACCGGCTCCCGATGATGACCGGTATCCAGGCAGCAGGATCAAGCCCGGTGGTCAGGGCGATCCGCGAGAACCTGCCGGAAGTGATTCCTGAACAGAACCCCGAGACCGTAGCAACGGCAATAAGGATCGGCGCACCAGTGAACGCTGAAAAAGCCCTGACTGCCATCAGGAAGACCGGCGGGCTTGCAGAAACGGTAACCGATGACGAGATCCTGCGGATGCAGCGGGACCTTGCGAGAAAAGAGGGGATCGGTGTCGAACCCGCATCAGCTGCGTCAGTTGCCGGCATACGTAAGCTGGCGGAGATGGGGATAATTGACCGGAACGAGCGTATCGTCTGCGTAGTTACCGGTCACCTTCTCAAAGACCCGGACACGGTGATCAAACAATGCGAACCTCCGACCGAGATAAACGCAGACCTGCCTTCGCTGCTCTGTGCGCTGCACTTGTAATCCTGCTGGCACTTGTCCCACCCGTAGGGGCATTTTCAGCAGAGTACAGTGTCTTTCCCAACGGCACGGCATACCGCGCCACCATCGGGATCAACGATACCGAACGGTATACATTTGCAGACATGGGATTTATGGGAGAAGATGTCCCCCTCAATGTCGGAGAGGTAACACTATTCCATGCAGGAGACCCGGTTCCGTTCAACTGGAGTAAACCGTGGGGTGCCCCGGCATCGATATCCTTTGCAAAAGGGAATTACACGATATCGTTTATTGCACCACTTCGGGACAACAACCTGAATGGGGTCTTTTTACAACCGTATAACGTGAGCGTGGCACTGCCGCAGGAATTCGATGTACGGAACCCGCTGCTGGCAGGGCTCAGCAATGGCGCAAATGTCACCCGGCTTGCCGACAATACCACGACAGTCAGCTGGACAAAAGCATTTACCTTCGACCTCCGATTCTATTCGAAGGCACAGCAGGACCTGCTCTTCTTCTTCCTCCAGTTCATGGGAATCCTCATCGCTGTACTGGTCGTGATCCCGTATCTGCTTTCAATGAAAAAAGGGGAATAAATTTTCTTCGTTGCATTACCTGACGATCCTTTCGGTAGTGAACCGGATAACCCCGATTGCCCGGGGAATCATCCGGACAGACGAGGATCCACATATCCGTGCTGATGAATTCCCGGTTACCGGAAATAACCCTACAGGAAAATTTTTCAGATTTTTCTCTTCCTCTGGTGAGCACATGCGATCCGTCACACCAGGACCGGATATATCCCTGAAGGATTTCCCCGATGGATGCATTTCTCCCGTATAAAGCGGGAGAAACGTTTTTACGGCTCAATTTCCAATAAAATACGGATAAGAGGATTACTATGCTTCTTGAAAATGCACTTGTAGGAATTTTCCAGTTAGTTGTCGCGATTGTTTTTGCTGTCGTGGCACTGTATGTCGGATTTGCGGTGCTCGGCAAGATCACCAAGGACATCGATGAAGAAAAAGAACTTGCAAAAGGAAATACCGCTGTCGGTATCATCGTAGCCGCAGTCTTTGTCGCCATCGCGATTGTGGTCGAATCCGGTGTCAAGGGCCTCTCCGCAGGAATCAGCAAGGCACTCAGTGTCGGCCTCTTCTCGGTTGACGGTATGATTGCAATCGGTCTTTCCTTTGCCCAACTGATTCTCGGAATCGCGCTTGCGGTCGGTGCAATCTATCTTGCACTTAATATCCTGGACAAACTCACCAAGGGTGTCGAAGAATTCGAGGAACTCAAGAAGGGTAATGTCGCAGTTGCCCTTGAGATGGCCGGCGTCATCATCGCTGTTGCCGTGATCATCCAGTCAGGTGTGCTCGGTATCACCGCAGCACTCCTCTGATCCCTTTTTTTTCGCGCTGATAACAGTTCCTCAAAAATTCATATTGTTCACACGCGATCCCTGCGTGATCTCCCCGGATCCTGCCCGCTTTTTCCCGGCCGGGTTTCTCCCCAAACCATCCCCCGTTTGCCTGTCTGAACAATCCCGAACAACATTTCACGCATTCGGAATGGCAGGAACAATTGGATCCTGGCAGGATTTTCACGACCCTTATTGCGCTCAAGAACCCACCTCATGTCCAGTGGCAGCATGCCGCACAATGAAGGTTTGCATATGAAAATCAGTTCACTAATCCTCGCATGCGTTATTGCGCTTGTACTGTTCTGTTCAGTGAGTGTCACCGCAGCAAATGATACGGTCACGACAGCAGAAACCCAAGCCGCCGATATCCAGAATCTGACCGGATCAGATGAAATCAACATCCCCCCGTATGAGGGTCCAATAGCCGCTGACAGCCCCCTGTACGGGCTGAAACTCGCCTGGGAAGACCTTGATGAGTCGTTTACCACCAATGAAAGCGAGCGGATCGATAAACAGATGGATCATGCACGGTTACGTCTCTCGGAAGTCCGCCGTGAACTTGCACAGAACCGTACCGATACTGCAGATAATGCCCTCAACCTGTACTGGCAAAAGGTCAACATGACGCAGATGCAGCTTGCATATTACGGGTCCAATGCAACGGGTCTCCTTCATGCACAGGAGATGCATGCCAGACACCAGATCGTACTTGAGAATCTCCTGATCTCCCATCCCAACAATACGGGCCTTGCCCGGGCGTACAACAACAGCCAGGGGCTTGAACTGAAGTTCGAGGAAAAAACCCAGACTCGCTTTGAAAAAAATATGGAGAAGAACAACCGGACCGTCGTCAAGGCGTACCGCATTGAAGTACAGACTGAGAACCGGACAGGGAAAGGCGAGGGCGCCGCGAACGAGAACAGAACGCAGGCCCGTACTGAGGAGAAAGTAAAACCACGGGATACGGCAACATTCACCCCGCAGCAGACTGCAGGGACAACGGATACCCGCGGTAAGCCGGGACTGGGAAAAATCACACCGTCAATAACCGCATCGCCCCAAGAGGACACCCCGTCACCTGCCGTCACCGTATCCCCCCAGGCAGGGAAGAAAAGTGGTGATAACGGGCAGGGCAACGGGAATGCAAACGGCAACAGCGACGATAAAGTAAAAGGGAATTCGCGCAATACCTGAAGCGAGACCAAGTATAAATCCGGCAAAACACCGGATCGTGTAATTTTTTATTCGTAAAGTGAAGACTAATCAACACCACGGTGCTCCATGAACGATACCACAGGGTATTTCCGGTATGCGATGGCAGCAGGTCTTATACTTGCCATGGCGGCAGTTGTCTCAGCAGCAGCCCCGGCGTCGGAATATACCACAACATACACGATCACCATTCACGATGATGGAACAGCTTTCTGGCAGGTAGAGTATCGTACACCCCTTGGATCCGATACGGATGTTGCCGGTTTTGATGAATACACCCGCGACCTCCCCGCGATCTATCTCCCTCAGGTGCAGGACCTCATGCAGCGGTCGGCAACACAGGCTTCGGTTTCCGCATCACGCGCTATGAAGATCAGCAACGTGAGCGGCGATGCCGTAATCCAGCTGTCGCCAACCGGGAAATACGGTATTGTGGTATACTCCTTTGCATGGGAGGGATTTGCCGAGAAAACCAACACCGGTCTTGTCATCGGCGATGCATTTGCCGGCGGGTTGTACCTGGCAAAGGACAGTACCCTCATCCTCCGGTTCCCGGAAGGATATACCGTGACAAGTGCCGAACCTTCGTCCGACCAGCAGCGGGACAGCCTCATCTGGTATGGCCAGCGTTCGTTTGCCGCCGGAGAGCCCCGGGTAATTGCAGAGAGAACTACCGCATCCCCCGTACTCCCGGTTGCTCTTGGAATTCTCCTTATCATTTTTATCCCTGCCATATTCCTGATATACCGGGCCCGAAGACAGAAAGCGGATACTGATGAACCAGACGGGCAACCGGTTGTGCTCACAGCAGAGGAGGAGAAAAGCGTGGAGGACCGGATCGTACGGTTCCTTGCAGCAAATGGCGGGGAGCAGTTTCAGTCAGATATCGTCCGAATCCTTGGCCTTCCCCGGTCAACAGTCAGTGCATCGCTGAACAGTCTCCATAAAAAAGGAATCATCGTCAAAGTGCGCAAAGGGCGCGAGAACCTTATCCGGCTGGCACAGGCAGAGACCTGAACCGTCCCTTGCCGGTTGCATATGTACGATCAAGAAGTAGGGGGGGTACCACCCCCCTATAAAAGACCGGGATACTGGTTACGCGGGAGTCTGCGACAGAGCCATCAGGACCTCCCTGCCTTTCTGTGGGGGGACCTCCCTACCCTCCAACTCAAGGATGAGTTGCACCCTTTTTTTAAGTTGTATTTCACGCAGTTCGCCAGGAAACATCGGAGTGTGCGCCGGGAATTGCAGGGACCCCAGAAATGAGTGGACGGGAGATTACTGCATTATTGACAGGGAGGTAGGGGGGCAATCCCCAAAAATCCCTGAACGCAGGGTAACATTCTCCCCGGGTCCCTACTATAAGTCGTTTGGAAGGTTTTATCCAAAGGATTTTCCCGAAGTATATCGCGAGTACGGTAAGTACCTTCTCGGGGAAAAGGGAAAAAGTATGAAAAAAAATTACTGGAGCCCGAAGGACTTCAGTGTGACATCAGCGTTAACTGCTCCGACATGGTAGACGGCACCGCTTGAGACCTCGTTGATGATGACCTCTGCGGGTGAAAAGAGCGAGGTATCGATCTTATAGAAGTCGTAGCCGGCTTCCTTGAAGATGTCGTTGAACGGCTTGCCGTAGCCCTTGGACTTGTTGCTTGGGATCTTGTCAAGGTAGTCCTTGATCTCGGGTGCATTCATGGTGAGGCTGATGCGACCGTGATAGATCGTAGCGTCATTGGTGACACCCATTGCAAGCTTAGGCCCGCGGACCGGCGGGATGGGGGCGGTCCCCATTGCGGAGATGACTTTCTTCGTGTCAAAACCGAGCTCGTTGAGCTTGTAAATTGCGGTTTCTACACACCGGCCGGCGACCTGGATGGACCCAACCATGGAGGAGGTCGGAGCTACAACGGCGCAGACGTTGGCAACGTCGATGTGGCATTCCTCGGCGATCTTGTTCATGACCTCAGCGTTGGGGAGGTGGTCGGATTCCAGGCAGATGACCGCTACATCGTAGTCATCCTCATACTCGATGACTTCGAAGGTGTGCTTGGGCTTGAGCGAAAGCGCCCGGGCCGGGCCGCTGCCCATGGCAAAGAAGTTGCCCACCTTGACCGTCCAGCCTGCCTTCTGCGCACCAAGGCATGAGATGGCGGGGAAGTCGGTGTTGACATCGATGAACGGCATCGGGAAGTCCCTGATGTGTCCCATGCGGAAGTTCACTTCGCCAAGGCCGCCCATGCAGATCTCGGTGAAAGCCCTGCCGGCTGCATAACCTCCGCGGACGGATACACCGCAGTCTACGATCCGTGCGCCATTGTCCAGTTCATGGTAGGCGCAGTTGAATTCCTCGGCAAGATCAGCCAGATTGTCAAAAATCTCGAGTGCCAGTTCGTTAACACTTAACATTATGAAAAACCCCTGTATCATAAAAAAGGGCTTCAAGGATAGATAATATTTTTGAAAAAAAATAAGAATAAAAATCCGTGTAATGTTCCAGCCACCCGGATAAACCCGGACGTGGTCAATCCAGGAAAATAAAACCTGGCGGGATTTTCGCCCGGTATGGCATTACAGGTGCACCCTGCAGGCCCCTGTTCACCAGGGGTCGGCAATTCAGCCACCCAGGTACTCAAGGACTTTTACCGGGTCATACCGTAAGGTAATAATCCGGGTCCTGCCCTTTCCTTCGCGGTACTGGAGGTTGACAAGGCGCATGGCATCCATCTTTTTCACGATCTCGTAAAACCGCGTGTACCCGATAGCCGTTTTCTCTTTAAGGGCCTTGAACACGTCACCGGCATTCATTTCGTGCTCTTTTATGCTCCTTTCAGCGAGAGCGCGGAGGATCAGACGCTCTTCATCTTTTAAGGTCTTCACCGTGTAGTTGAGGTGGAGATATTTCGAGATCTCATATGCCCCGCAGATATCCTCCCGTTCGATGCTCCGCCGGGCCGCACGCTCGGCAGAGAGGGCCGCACGCTTGAGGAGGTCAATACCCACGCGGAGATCGCCGCTGTTCCGGGTCTGTTCGACAACAAGGCCGAGAAGTTCATCCGAAAGAACCCCCTGGAACAAACCCTGCATCACGCGGGCTTTCATGATCTCGCGGATCTCCGTATCGTTATAGGGAGCAAAATAGATCTCGGTCGGGCGGAAGACTGAGGCTACCCGGGCATCCACGGCCCGCGAGAGGTCCACGTCCATATCGCTGATGATAACAATAACCCCGATACGGGTGCCTTCGTATGTCTCATGCGAACGCAGCAGGGTATAGAGCACCTTGTTGATCTCGTTTTCGTAGAGGAGGTAGTTGGCATCATCGAGCGTGACAAGGAGCACGATATCCTCTTTGATGAGCAGGCGGGCGACCGCGTCGAATACCTGCTTGAACGATGTCCCGGACGACGGGGGGAGATGGCCGGAGAGTTTCTTGTAGATCTGGGATACTATGGCGAATTTGGTGTTGTCGATCTGGCAGTTGATATAGACCGGAACGAGTTTCTTAGTGGTCTCTTCAATCTCGGCAAAGAGTTTCTTGATACTGGTGGTCTTACCGGTGCCAGGAAGCCCCTTGCAGACCGTGTTGAGCGGCCGGCCGCCCCGGAGCCCGGGCCGGATCTGGAATGCGAGCTCGCGCATCTGGGCGTCGCGGAACTCAAACTGCTCGGGAACATAATCGATCTCCAGCACGTCCGGGTCGCGGAAGAGCGATTCGTCCCACATCAGCAGGTTCTTCTTCATCGCAGTACACGTTTACCGCATCGGTAATAACTGCATTGGAACAGGAGACAATCGGACCCTGAAGAACAAACCTATATCCTCACGCAGGAGAAACAAAAAACAAAGTGCGGCAGATGATGAAAGTTACCCCCACTGAATCGTGATGAAGCAGGGGTCTGATGCCGCTCTTCCTCAACTGAAAAGGAAATCCAGAAACTCTGTCGCGTTTTTCGTCCCGAACCCGCCATTCCGGGCATCCGCTTCCGAATACTTCTCCGTCCCGTCTCTCCCTTTGCCGCGTACCACAAAAGGTACCGGGTCCCGGGTATGCGTCTTTGCGCGGATGGGTGTAGGGTGGTCGGGAAGTACGGCAACCACCCCGTCAAACGAGTCGAGTATGATCCCGACAACATCGTCCACGCGCTCAATCGCTTTTACCTTCTCCTCGATGCTCCCCATGTGGCCCGCTTCATCCGGGGCCTCGATGTGAAGGTACACGAAATCGAGGTGCTTGATGGCATCAAGGGCATACCGGGCCTTGGCATCATAGTCCGTGTCAAGGTAGCCGGTGGCCCCCGGCACGGTGATGACTTCCATGCCAGCGCACCGGGCGATCCCGTTGAGGAGGTCAACCGCAGAGATTATCCCACCCTTTTTCCGGTACTTCTTCTCAAACAGCGGGAACGCCGGTTTATGCCCCCCGCTCCATGGCCAGATGCGGGTTGCCGGGCGTTTTCCGACATTTGTCCGGGCAATATTCACCGGGTGGTTATCGAAGACCTGCCTGCTCCTCTCCATGCACTGGAGGAGCAGGTCCGCATCGCCACCTTTGGGAAGGTAGGGAGAGATGCCCTGCCCGACGATATCGTGCGGGGGGGTGGAGGCCGCACCTTTACCGTCGTGGACCACAAGGAGGTTACGGTAGCTTACACCTGCCTGCAGCATCACCCCGGGGATCTCCGGCTGGAGCGAGGCGAAGAGTTCCGCTCCCTCGGCACTGGAGATGTGCCCTGCGGAGAAGTCCACCATGGTGTTATCCTCGACAGTGACAAGGTTGCAGCGGTACGCGACGTCCTCCGGGGCAAGGTCAATACCCATGCTCAGGGCTTCGAGCGGGCCACGGCCGGTATAGTACTTCTCCGGTGCATAACCAAGGACTGCCATGTTGGCAATATCGCTGCCGGCTTCATATCCGTCAGGGATTGTCCGGAGCATCCCGCAGGCGCCTTCCTGAGCCATCCGGTCCATGTTCGGGGTCTGTGCGTACTCAAGCGGGGTCTTTCCCCCCAGTTCCGCCAGCGGCTCGTCCGCCATCCCGTCCCCGAGAACAACGACGTACTTCATCTTACTTCCCCTGGACCGCGGCCTGTACCGCTATCCGCACGCTCTCGCGGGATCCCTTCTGCGGCTTCCAGCCGAGCGCCTTCAGCCGGTCAACAGCAAGCTGCATCTTCGGGACGTCGCCCACCCAGCCAAGCGACCCGCCAGTAAAGCGGTAGCGGACGTCTGCAAGCTGCATTCCTTCCGTCACGATATCGGCAATGGTCTTCACATCGATCCAGTCTTCGGAGCCGATATTGAAGGTGTTGACCGGGTTTCTGGAGTGCCGGACGGCAAAATGCATGGCCTGAACGCATTCGTGCACCTCAAGATACGACTTGGTCTGCTTCCCGTCACCGAGGATCTCCAGTTCACGGGAATTTTCCCGTAGTTTCCGGACAAAATCCGTGATGACACCGTGACCGCTCCGGGCACCAATAATATTTGCAAACCGGAACTGCCAGGATCGCATCGCAAACGAGTGGCAGTATGCCGAGATGAGTGCCTCGCAGGCAAGCTTGCTTGCCCCATAGACCGAGACCGGTTCTAAGGGAGCATAATCCTCCGGTGTCGGGATGACTGTGGCATTGCCATACACCGTTGACGTGGAAGTAAAGACCAGTTCCGGGACTTGGTTAACCCGCATTGCCTCAAGCACGCGGTACGTGGCAACGATATTATTATTGAATGTCGGGTCGGGCGTCATGGCACTCTGGCGTACATCCGGGTCTGCTGCAAGATGGTATACCCGATCTGCACCCTTCAGGACATTCTGCCAGCCATCAGTGAGGAGGTCATGCTGCACGAGCCTTACCTTCCCTGAATTCAGATGTCCCGCGATCGTCTCCTTCCTTCCGGCTACGAGGGAATCAATGACCACAACATCTCTTCCCTGTTCTACTAAGGAATCAACCAGATGCGAGCCGATGAACCCGGCACCGCCCGTCACCACATCAAACATCACTACCTAATATGTCATCTATCCTATAGGATTACTGGTATGTTCATCGGGGTCGACCACGGCACCACCGCAATGCGGTTTGCCGGTGAGAGGGGCGAGTTCAAGATCTCGCGCGAAGATGCAAGGGAGTTCACCGTACGAGATCTTGCACGGATCTGCCCGGCCGATGAGATCGAAGGTATCGCCCTCTGCTATTCCATGGGCGATGGTATTGCGGCCATCACGGATATCAGGAAAGTAATGAACCGGGGGCTCGTCAGCCGCGACGGGGCGGGAAAACATATCGGGGGAGGCACCCGGGTTTATGATGAAGTTTCAGCAAGCGGGATCCCTGCCGTGGTTATCCCCGGACTTCACCGCGGGTCCCCGACCGACCCGCGCTTCAAGGCTTATTCCCACCAGACCAGTCCCGAGAAGATTGGTATTGCGTACGAGGTATCCGGCACGCTGGGTAGGGATTTTATTGTGTCCGATGTAAGTTCGAACACGGTCACGCTGCTCGTTTCTTCAGGGAAACTAACCGGGGCATTCGATGCCTGTATCTTTGCCCCCGGCACAAAACACGGTGCCCTGGATGTGAATGCGATCCGGAAAGTGGACGAAAAACTTTGCACGGCAAATGAGGCTTTCCAGCATGCCGGCGTGGATTTTACCGTACCGGAAGAAGAACGCATCCGGACAATCGCCATGTTTTCTGCCATGGAATGCGCAGCACTCCGGCTCCTGAACCCCCGCGCACGCATCGCACTGGCAGGCAGCCTTGCACCGGCTGTCGCCCGGGAAGTGAGGACGCTTCTCGGTTGCGAGGTAACAGTATACGACGAATGGTGTGCCAGCCGGGGGCTAGCAAAAATCGCCCGGGACGTCTTTTCCGGCCGCCATGGGATTCTGGGGCTCGCGGTAGATCTCTAGATTTATATTGATTTATCATGTAAGATTATTAGGGATTTTTTGTGAGAGAACTACGTATCCACGGCAGGGGTGGCCAGGGGTCGGTCACTGCTGCTGAGCTGATTGCAGTCGCCGCATTCGAAGGCGGCGTCTTTGCCCAGGCATTCCCGGCGTTTGGCGTAGAGCGGCGCGGGGCGCCGGTCCAGGCATTTGTCCGGTTTGACGACAAGAAGATCCGGCTCCGTAGCCAGGTATATGAACCGGATTACATCATCGTTCAGGACAGCACCTTAATCAAGGATGTCAATGTCTTCCTGGGCGTGAAAAAGGGCGGTATCGTGATCGTCAACACCGAGAGGAAACCCGATTATGTTGTTCCTGATGGCGTTAAACTGATCACGATCGATGCGACCACCATCGCACTCAAGGCAATCGGGTTACCGATCACCAATACCACGCTCATGGGGGCGTTTGCCGCAGCCTCGGGCGAGATCCAGTTCTCCGCGCTCGAGAACGCGCTGAAGCACCGCTTCCCCGGAGAGCTGGCGACAAAGAATATCGCTGCCGCGAAGATCGCCTTCGATACCGTCAAGGGGGCGGCATAATGGCACTCGCTGTCGGCTGCCGGGCACGCCCCGGGAAATCACGGGACAACAAGACCGGTTCGTGGCGGGTCTTCAAACCGGTCTTCGACCACGAGAAGTGTTCGAAATGCGGGATGTGCCGGACGCTCTGTCCCGAAGGGTGCGTACATGAGGATGCAGAAGGGTTCTTCGACCCGGACTACACGTACTGCAAGGGCTGCGGGATCTGTGCAGCAGAATGCCCCAAGGAAGCGATCACCATGAAACAGGAGGAGAAGTAAATGATGGAAATTACCGAAGGGTCGCACGCGGTGGCGGAGGCAGTCCGGCTCTGCCGCCCGCAGGTGGTCTCTGCCTATCCGATCACCCCCCAGACCCATATTGTCGAGGCACTGGCTGAATTTGTCGCCAACTGCCAGCTCGACGCCGAGTACATCACGGTCGAGAACGAACTCTCCGCCCTCTCTGCCTGCGTCGGTGCCAGTGCAGCCGGTTCACGGACGTACTCCGCTACCACCTCGCAGGGCCTTTTACTGATGACCGAGGTCGTATTCAATGCCGCTGGTATGCGCCTGCCGATTGTCATGTCGATTGCCAACCGGGCAGTGGGTGCACCGCTCTCGATCTGGAACGATATGCAGGACTCGATCTCCCTCCGGGATGCCGGCTGGCTCCAGTTCTATGCCGAGGACAACCAGGAAGCAACCGACCTCCACTTCCTTGCATACAAAGTGGCGGAAGATTCCCAAATTCAGCTCCCCGCGTTCGTCTGCTTCGACGGCTTCATTCTCTCGCATACCTACGAGCCAATCGATATGATCTCCCAGGAACAGGTTGACCAGTACCTGCCGAAGTTTGCCCCGGCTGAGAAGCTGGATGCAAAAGACCCCATCAGTTTCGGGATGTACGCAACGCCGGAGTATTATCTTGAGTTCCGGTACGAGATGGACCAGGCCATGAAACGGGCAAAGGATGTCATCGCAAAAGCCGGTAAAGAGTTCGGCACGAGGTTTGGCAGGGACTACAGCGCTCTTGTTGAAGGCTATCAGCTCGATGACGCCGAGACCGCAATCGTTGCCATGGGTTCGATCTGCGGTACCGTCAAGGACGCGATTGACGAGATGCGGGCTGCCGGAAAGAAAGTCGGGCTCTTAAAGATACGGATCTTCCGACCGTTCCCCTCCGAGGAGATCGCCAAGGCACTCTCGAAAGTTAAGCGGGTCGCCGTCCTTGACAAGAACATCTCCCTTGGCGCCAAAGGGGGTGCGACCGCCATCGAGGTCAGGGACGCGATGTACGGCTCCACCATACCGGTGAAAGGGTATGTCCTCGGCCTTGGGGGCAGGGATATCCGTAAAAAAGACATCAAGGAGATTGTCGCACTCTGTGAAAAGGGCGCGGGTGACCAGTTTTATGGCCTGCGCAAGGAGTTGATCTGAAATGGCAGAAAAGACCAAGACCTGTGAACTCTTCGACTGCGGACACCGGGCCTGCGGGGGCTGCGGCGCAGCGCTCGCAGCACGCCTCGTGACACAGGCTGCCGGAACCGAGACGATCGTCGTCAATTCCACGGGTTGCATGGAGGTCTTCTCCACACCCTATCCAGAGACCGCATGGAAGGTGCCGTGGATCCACTCCCTCTTCGAGAACGCAGCCGCAGTCGCCTCCGGCGTAGAAGCAGCGCTGAAAAAACAGGGCAGGAAAGAAAAGGTCGTGATCATGGCCGGCGACGGTGCTACCTTTGATATCGGGATGATCTGCATCAGCGGCGCCTTCGAGCGGGGCCATGACTTCACCTACATCTGCTACGACAACGAGGCCTACATGAACACCGGCATCCAGCGGTCCGGTGCAACGCCCTACGATGCAAGCACCACAACCAGCCCTGCCGGCAAGTGCTCGTTCGGGAACAAGCGGCCGAAAAAGGACATGCCCCAGATCCTCGCCGCCCACGGGGCCCCGTATGTCGCTACCGCGTCCATCGCGTACCCTGCCGACCTTATGCAGAAGGTGGAGAAGGCCATCAACACCCCCGGCCCCTGCTACGTGCAGGTCCATGCCCCCTGCTGCACCGGCTGGGGGTTCGAAGGAGAGCAGACGATCGCCATCGCCAAGCTCGCCATCGAGACCGGTCTCTGGGTGAATTACGAGATGGTCGATGGAAAGGTCACCAAGGCAAAGAAGGTTGTCCGGAAACCCGTTACCGAGTACCTCAAGACCCAGAAACGCTTCCGCCATCTCTTCAAACCAAAACAGCAGGATGCCGAGATTGCCGCAATCCAGACAATCGCTGACCGGAACGCGGAGAAGTACGGCATCGATATCAAGCTTCCTCCGAAAAAAGAGTGACACGAATCACATTTTTTTTTTAAATCTGATTTGTAAAATACAAACGTTACGCAATTGGGAAAATTCGTTTAACTTTTTACAGCCAGAGTCTGCCAGGATTTTTTTTGGCAGGGTCCGGTTGATCCGCTCGCGGACTTTGAACAGGGGCTGCAGGGTCGTTGAGAATTTTTTGAGCAAGGTCCGGTTGAAAAAAAATGAGCAGGGTCTGCTCAAAAAAATTCAGACAGGGGCCGGTTGAAAATTTTCAAGTACGGTCTGCCTGATTTCCTCCGACGGGGGTGAAGGTTATTGTTTTCACCTTTATTCAGATCAGCTTAACTTTTTGCAACCAAGGTCTGCTTAAAAATTTTTGAGTGAGGCCTGCTTGAAATTTTTCAAGCAAGGTCCGGTCGATCCGCTCGCGGGTTTCAAACTGGGGGTAGGGGTCGTTTGATTTTTTGTGAGCAAGGTCCGGATAAAAAATTTTTCAGCAGGGTCTGCTCAAAAATTATGAGATCCTGATTCGGCCGGGCCAGTCGTGGCAGGAGATCCGGTTTCGGATTCCTCTTCTTCAGGCACCAACGACTTATGATCTTTTCTGCTCTGTAGAAAACCTGAATGATGAGAAATAGTAAGAACCTGTGAATGTTACAGACAATCATTTTGTTAGCAATTTCTTTTGTCTGAATCAGGAATCTTCGGGCTTTGAGATCCCCACTGAACTTT